>UMHT01065171.1_pt1 | contig 83238 bp, 126 predicted proteins | sample 1965601 | NCBI WGS metagenome assembly UMHT01 (sample SAMEA4836105, study PRJEB28245) | human gut metagenome | biome: gut microbiome; material: fecal sample | place: Denmark | collected 2008 | reverse complement strand
GATGGCTATGGCTATGGCGATGGCTATGGCTATGGCGATGGCTCTGGCTCTGGCTCTGGCTATGGCTCTGGCTCTGGCTATGGCGATGGCTCTGGCTATGGCTATGGCTATGGCGATGGCGTAAAATCCATAAATGGAAATCCTATTTATGTAGTAGACAATATACCTACTATTATCACAAATGTAAAAGGTAATATCGCAAAAGGTTTTATCCTTGATTCTGACTTATCTCTTACTCCCTGTTTTATAGTAAAAGAGAATAATCAATTTTCTCATGGTAATACTCTACATGAGGCATTTGAATCTTTGCAAGAAAAGCTTTATGATGATAGTACAGAAGAGGAAAGGATCTTTAAGTTTAAAGAACATTTCTCTGACTTCTCTAAAAAGTATTCTGCTAAATACTTGTTTATATGGCATCATATTCTTACTGGGAGTTGTAAATTCGGTAGGGAAATCTTTTGTAAAGATAGAAATATTGATATTAATAAAGATGAATTTACTATATATGAATTTATAGACTTAACTAAAGATTCATATATGGGTGAAATAATAAAGAAACTATTATGAAAAAAGTAATTTTAAAAAAGCTTATTCTCCAAAATTGGAGAAAACAAAACAAGGAAATATCTTTTAATGAAGATATTACTAAAGTATATGGTCAAAATAAAGCAGGTAAGTCCTCTCTTCGTCATGCATTCCTATGGCTTATTACAGGATATGATGGGGAAAATAGAATGAACTATAATTTGTTCGACAATACTAAAACATATACACCAGAAGATTCTCCTGCTGCTGTCGTTGAGGCTATCATCGAGGCAAATGGATATGAATATTCATTGAAAAAAACAGCCGAAGTAGGATGGATTAGACGTAGAGGAAGCAATTCTTATGAAAGAAAAGGAACAGATGATTATAAGTTCTTTATTGATGGAGTAGAGTTAAGTGCCGGGAAGTATAAAGAAAAGGTTGCAGATTTATTTTGTGATTTGGAAGTTCTTCGCTCTATTTTGGATATTAATTACTTTTTATATTTAGATTGGAAAGAACAACGTAAATATCTTGCTGTAATGGCAGGTGAAATAACAGACAACGACTTAACGGGTAATTACAAGGAATTATTAGAGCAACTAGAGAAGTATTCACTCTCTGAATTAAAAGCCCGAATTTCGTCAGATATTAAACCTCTAAAAGACTCTCTTAAATCCCTTCCTCTTACGATAAAAACTTTGGAGGAAAATCTGCCAAATGTAGAAGAGGCGGGAAGTGCTAAGAAAGCCATAGAAGATTATAAAAATCAAATTTCGGATATAGATAAAGAATTACAAGGAAGTGCTGAATCTATTAAACCTCTAATAGAAAAGAGAAATAAAGATTTGCAAGAAATATCTGATTGGGAACGGAATATTAGAACTGAAAAAGAAAAATACGATGAAGAACAGAATAAGATTTCAGCTTCTATTCTTTCTGAAATATGCTCTGTAACAGAAGAGAATAAAAATATAGATAATAAAAACGAAGAAAACCGAAGAAAAAGAAGAGTTCTATCTGATAAAATAAAGTCATTAAATATAGATTTAGGAATTCTAAATGAAAGAAGAAATAATCTATTAAATAAATTGGATGAATGTTTGGAAAAGGAATTTTCAGCAGATAAATGTTCTTATTGTGGACAAACTCTTCCTGATGACAAATTAGAATTATTAAAAAAGGAGTTTTATAAACAAGTAGAAATAGAAAAAGAAAATATAATAAAAGAAGGGCTGAATGTAAAAGCAAGAATTGATGACGTAACTAAAATAATTGCAGAATGTGAAGCGAGTCTTGCTGATATCCCGACTGCTCTTTTGGAGAAGAAAGATCTGTCTACTTTACAAAAAGAATATGATGAAGTTCAACAAAATGTTATCCCATTTGAGCAAACTGAAAAATATAAATCATTAGTTAGCTTATTGGAAGAAAAGAAAAAGACAATAACAACTATTCCTGAACAAGATAATTCAGGTTTACTTTCCATGAAAAAAGCTTTGATGTCGAATATTGAAGAGGAAAGCAAAAAAATGGGACTTATTGATGAGCGCAAAAAACAAGAGAAAAAAATAGAAGAATTTAAGAAACAACTGAAAGATACTGCCAATGCTTTAGCAGAACAAGAAAAGTTAGATAATCAAATTAAAACATACGAAGAAGAAAGAGCTAAGATTATTTCTGATAGAGTAAATAAATTCTTCAAACGGTGCAATATTACCATGATGTCGCAGGATAAATCCGGTGTTTGGATTCCTGATTGCGTGATTACTGGAATAGATGGAGCAATTGCTGCTACATCAAACGGTGCAGAAAGAATACTTATTGGGATTGATATAGCAAATGCTTTTGCTGAATTTTTTGATATTAGTATTCCTCTATTTGTTGATAATATGAATTTAGTAGATTCTAGCAATAAAATTAAAACTTATCACCAAATTATTGAATTGGTAGTAAATGATAATGATAACGAATTAAGAGTAGAATAATATGAAATTTACAGTAGAAATTGACGAGTTTTGGTTAGACGAAGATTCTAACGGTTTTGAGGAAGAATTAAAAGAATCAATCAAAATTGATGTATGTTGCCAAATTAAAAAATTAATGCTTACTAGTATTGAAAATGAGATTACTAATGTTGTTAAGAAACAGATAGAAGAGACACTTAAAGAACAAATACAAGTTCTTGTCGCTGATGTTATTTCAACAGGGGAAATAAGAGTAGACAGTTATTCTGATAATAAAATTCCTATTAAAGATTGGATTAAGAAAAAATTTAATGGAAATTGTGGGTATGGAAGTGCCGAAAATCAAATTAAAGAATTAGCTAAAAAGTTTGGAGATGAGATGAAACAAAGATATGACCTACTTTTTGCATCTCAAATCGTAGCTAAGCTTGACGAACATGGTTTATTAAAAGAAGATATTGCAAAATTATTAATAGATAAAAAAAGAAGTTATGAGTGAAAATTTAAATCGTGTATATTTTGATGGTGACGAACTTAGTTACAAAGTTAACGGGGTTGAAGTTATAAATGGTGAATTTCCTGATAAATATAATTTAAAAGGAGATTATTTAATTAGCGGAGAAGATCTAGCTGCTATCACGGTTGCTCTGAATAGCAATAAGGGGGTTATTTCTAGGATAGATATTAATGGTTATCATTTTAATATCTTGATTGAAGATTCAGATAATATAATGAAAAAAATTAAAGAAGAACTAGAAGAACTAGAATCAGAGAAAAAAAGATATAGAGAATTATACTTTACATACATTCATCTCAATAATCTTCCGTGGTATAAACGTATATTTAAGAAAATAGAAATAGGAAAATGAATAACAATTTAAGTGTAAATGTAACCCTATCTGAACTGAATGGGGTTATCATAACTAATGATGAGGTGGGTGGGGTGGAGGAAAAAGGTATTTTTATCCCACTAAGATTTAATACAATATATAGGAACAGAAAAGGGGAGTACATACTGACATTGAAAGCTGTTGAGAAAAAGCCTAATCAGTATGGTTATGTATACGGCTTACTCCCTAAAGCTTCCAAGAAAAAAAATAAAGAGCTTGAAATGTTAGGACAAAGTACTAATACTTGGTGTGGAAATATAATAAGAAGCACTGAATATACAAAAGTTAAAAAAAACAGAGTGTCAATAGATGATGCGTTAAAAAAATAACAATACGGAAAGGGCACTTAAATACAACTTAACACATAATTGACTATCTTTGCGTATGCAGCGAGTAGAACGACATATTATCATTGGAGATAAGAATTTGGATAATCTTTGCTTTTTATCCAAGAACTTGTACAACTACGTGAATTATCTGATACGTCAGGAGTTTACGCAGAATGGGAAGATCTTGTCTGAATATGAAGTTACTACAATGCTTGCTAAAGAGAAACAAGCTGACTATATCGAATTGCCTGCGCAGACTAGTCAACAGATAATTAAGTTGCTATTTAAAAATTGGAAGTCGTTTTTTAAGTTATGTAAATGCAAGGATAAGCTAAATGGTAGACCAAGATTGCCAAAGTATAAGCATAAAGAAAAAGGAAGAAATGTGGTAGTATTTACCTCGCAACAATGCAAATTGAAAGATGGATATATACATTTCCCAAAGAAAACGAATATCAACCCATTAAGAACCAAAGTAAGTAACTTATGCCAAGTGAGGATTATACCTCAATGTAGTTGCCACATAATAGAAGTAGTATATGAAAAGGAAAGTATTGAAACCACCGGACTAGATCCGGATTCTTATTTGAGTATTGATTTAGGATTGAATAATCTTGTAACTTCATGCGATTCACTCAATCACAAGAGTTTTATCGTAAATGGCAGACCGTTGAAATCCATTAACCAATACTTTAACAAGAAAAAAGCATTACTCATGAGCTATATAGGAAACAGAGGTACGAGTAATAGAATAGGTAAGCTGACATTAAAGAGAAATTGTAAAGTAAAAGACTATATGCACAAAGCATCACGTTTTATTGTAAACTATTGTATAGAACATCATATCAGTACTATTGTAATAGGAAACAATAAAGACTGGAAGCAAAACTGCAATATGGGAAAGAGAAACAATCAGAACTTTGTAAGCATACCATTTGAAAAGCTTATATCCATGATACAGTATAAATCCGAAGAAGTGGGAATAAGAGTAGTCATAACAGAGGAAAGCTATACTTCTAAAGTTGACCACTATGCCGGAGAAGAGATGTGTCACCATGATAGTTACTTGGGTAAGCGAATAAAAAGAGGTCTATACCGTAGCAGTACAGGGAAAATCCTGAATGCTGACCTTAACGGAGCGATAGGAATTTTAAGAAAAGTATCTCACGAAAGCTATATGCAAGTAGTGAGTAGAGGTGGAGTGGAGACACCTTCGAGAATACTTATGTAGACTCGTAAATAAGTGCCATGATGAAATCTTTAACGGTTTAATCAACGAAGAGAAGAAGAAGAAGTAGATAATAAAATTTGCGATTGTTAGTTTTATATATTCACATTTTAAAAAAACATTATTATGGAAAAATGGTTTTTAGGTTCTCTGAAATACGAAAAAGTAATGGAGAACGGGAAAGAAAGAAAAGTTACAGAAAAATATCTAATTGATGCCTTATCTGTGACAGAAGCAGAAGCTAGACTAATAGAAGAAATGTCTCCCTTTATCAGTGGCGATTTTTCGATAAAAGCTGTGGTAGATACAAAATACGCAGAAGTAGTTCCAAGCGATAATGAAGCTGATGATACTTGGTTCAAGTGTAAACTTGGGTATATCACCTTAGACGAAAAGACTGGGGCTGAAAAGACTACGACAACCAATATGCTTGTACAAGCAGCAGATTTAAGACAAGCTGTAAAGAACTTAGACGAACACATGAAAGGTACAATGGCTGATTATAGAATCGAAAGTGTATCTGATAGTAAAATAATGGACGTTTATCCATATAATAGCAAATAATAATGGAAGCAATATATATTGAAGGTCAAATTACTGCAATACTCCCCGAAACTAGAGGTGTGGGACAGAGAGGTGAATGGGTTAGCCAAGATTTTGTATTAAAGACAGACGATAACTATCCTAAAAATATTTGTTTCACTATTTTGGGAGCAGACAAGATTAAAGAAGCGAACATTAGAATCGGAGATGTTGTTAGTATTGGAGTAAATCTTGAATCCAGAGAATTTAAGGGACGTTGGTATACATCTATAAAAGCATGGAGCGTAAAGAAGAAAAGTGAAGCAAGACAGCAACAAATCGCACCAACTCCACCACCATCTCAAAATAGACAAAGTTATTCAACTCAAAAAACGAATAATGATGTTACTGATGACCTTCCTTTCTGAACATCTGATGTGTTACAGAAGTTTAAAGTTAATGGAATTGATGTAGAGATTATTGGATATAATAAATAATATCTCTATATTTGTGGAATGAAAGGGATAGGTGGATTTAGTACTCCCACTGAAAGATATGCCAACAGGTTTCCCTTTCTTCCTTATTGTTGGCTCACAAATAATGTTGGTAATATGAATGAATTAATCAAAATTACAGAAAAGAGTGGAAAGCAGGTCGTTTCTGCACGAGAATTGTATAAAAGCTTAGAACTTGCTGATGGACAATTTTCAAGATGGGCTAAATCTAATATTTTAGACAATCCATTTGCTGTCGAAAACGAAGATTGGGTAGGGTTCGACATTGATGTCGAGGGTAACAAAGTATCTGATTATGCTTTAGTTGTATCATTTGCAAAGAAAATTGCAATGATGTCTAAGACAGAGAAGGGGAATAAAATTAGAGACTATTTCTTGGAATGTGAAAAGAAAGCTCAAAACTATATACCTAAGACATATTCAGAAGCTCTTTTATTAGCAGCTAAACAAGCTGAACAAATCGAAAAACAACAAGCATTGATTGCAGAACAAGCTCCTAAAGCAGAATTTTTCGATGCGGTAGCAGATAGTAAAGATGCTGTTCCTATGCTAGAAGTTGCTAAAGTTCTTGGAATAAAAGGAATGGGAAGAAATAACCTATTTGAATTTCTTCGACAAGAAAAAGTACTTATGAATAATAACATTCCGTATCAGCGTTATCAAGATTTAGGATATTTCAGAGTAATAGAGCAGAAATATACTAAAAACTATGAAGAATGTATCAATTTCAAGACTTTAGTTTATCAAAAGGGTGTAGATTTCATTAGAAAATTAATCAATAATAAATATAAATAATGGCAGAAGAGAAAAAAAATGTCGCTTTAAGAAATAATATTGGCGACCAAGTAATTGGAAGATTGAATGAATTAGCCCAAGCTAATTTCAATTTCCCTAAAGATTATAACTATGTGAATGCTATCAAGATGAGCGTTCTAAAGTTACAAGAGTTGAAAGATAAGGATAAGCGTCCGGCATTAGAGGTTTGTGATCCTGCAAGCATTAGTTCAGCACTTTTTAAAATGGCTACAAAAGGATTGAATTTAGCTTATAATCAAGCTTACGCTGTAGTTCGTGGAACAGAACTTTGTATAGACCCCGGATATTTTGGGAATGTACTTATGGTAAAACGCATATTCCCTGACTGGGAGCCAATGCCACACTCAATTAGAGAAGGGGATGAATATGTAACAGAAGTTGATCCTAAGACAGGTAAGAAGAAACTTTTGAAACACGTACAAAAATTAGAAAACCTAGATAAAGATTTTATAGGAGGATATATATATTTGCCATCTAAAGATGGAGAAATGTATCTTTATGAAATGACTCGTAAACAAATATTGGCTGCATGGTCTAAAAGTTCATCTAGGGAGCAAGCAACGCATAAACAGTTTGATGAGAAAATGCTGCAAAAGACACTTGTAAATTCAGGATGCACAATGATTATAAATTCCACTCCTGAATTAAAAGCTTTTGACGACGATGATAATGAGGAACAAACAAATAGTAATTTGAAGCAACTAAGCACTGAACAAGTAGGTGAGGTTGTAGAATATGAAGAAGTAACGGAAACTGTAGATGCATCCACATTAGGTAACAAAGAAGAACTTAATGGTGCAAATGCAGGTGACTCGGTAACAACCAAAGAGGAAAAGAAAGAACAAATTAAAGAACGTCCGTTTTAATCATGGATGATGAAATAGATTCTTCATGGAAAGAAATGTATCCTGATTGGATAGATGATGGAGCAGATATTTTGTAAATAAATCAACTTAGTCCCATTTTGTTTAGGTAGTAATACCTATTCGGATGGGACTTTTTAATTAGATATAGATATGGCAGGGAAGAATGACAAATGGTTAATGTTTCGTAACTACATGATTAATGAGCTTGGTATTACGAAAGAAGATATTAGAGAATGGATTGAAGATGCAGTTAGAATAGAAGCTAAAAAGTTAGCAGAAGATGCTTTTGCAAGAGAGAATCCCGAACAAATGATTAGACGTATAGTTTATGATTCCGGTTATTTCAAGGATAATAGCTTCAATAGAACTGTCATTGAGATAGCAGCGAAGTGTTTAATGGAAAGATTTGATATTGTTACTAAAAAAGATAAATAGTATGAAGAATTTAATTGAAAATTTCCTCGCAAAGTGTGTATGTAAAGGTATTGAATTGTATATGCGGAAGTATCGAATATACATGTCTAATGAGGAGTTGATTCCAATGACTGATGAACAGTTCAAAGAGGAATTGGTAAATCATAATTCCCTAAATTTTTGTGAGAATTATTTCGAACGATACGATAAATATAGAAATTATGAATTATCAGAAAAAAGAGGAATACATAAAGGAGACCAATTTCTATGTATCAAAGATGTAATAATGAATGGTGAAGAAAATGAGATTACTTATTTTCAAGGGGAAATATACTTATCAGAAAATGATGGTTGTATAACTGATGAATATGGTGATAAATCTCATTGGTGGATAAAAGAGGAAGAGATTAATAGTTATTTTAAAAAGATACAACCATGAACGTAGATGTAACAGTTAGTATTAATATACAAGACTTATTTGATTCAATGTCTGTAAAAGAAAAAGCAGAGTTTTGTGATATAGCCCTTGACTATCTTGACGACAGCGAACTTATAGACGTATTGAAAGATAGAAATTGTGATTGGAGTGATTTTGGATTAAAAGAAGAATAATATGACGGTTCTAAGGATAGTGGGGAGTAGTAGTAAAGGAAATGCGTATATCCTTGAATGTAATAACGAAATCCTTTTAATTGAAGCAGGTGTATCTTTAAAAAATAAGATACTTCCGGCTATAAATTGGGAAGGAGGTAGGGTGGTTGGCTGTTTAGTCAGCCACCGATGAAGTCATTCAGACCATTCTTTAGATATTCCTAATTTAATATTAAGAGCAATATCCGTTTATTCAAATAAAGAAACAAAGTCTATATTTCCTGACGTGGTTGAACTTTCTATTAAAACTAAATATCGTATTGGAGGTTTTGAAGTACAATGTCTTGAAGTTCCTCATAATGCACAATGTTATTCATATATAATAGATTGCCCTGATGGAATGAGAGTCTTGTTTATAACTGATTGTTCTTGTTTTAAATATAAGGTGAAAGGTGTAAATGTTTTAATGATTGAAACTAATTATAGTAATGATGTGATTGTAAATAATGCGATACATGATGAATGGTCGTCTAGTGCATCTGAAAATCACTTATCATTGGAACAGGCTATCGAAGTTATTAAAAGGCATAAATCTCACAACTTAAAGGCAGTGATAGGAATTCATTTAAGTAACCAAAATAGCGATGAAAAAAAGTTTGGTGAGAGAATATTTGAAGAGACAGGATTTAGAGCTATATTTGCAGATAGCGGTATCACTGTAGAACTAAAAAAGGAGGAATTTTAAATGGCGAATCCTAATTACTTTAAACTTAGAGACTATCTACAATCTTTAATAGATATGACGATAGAAGCGGAAAATAAAAATTCTATATACTATTATTTCCCTATTGATTCTAGGGATTTAGCAAAGAATATGGAATTAATAAAAAATGGGTATAATAAGAATATACTACCTGTTAATTTATTATGGCAAATAATGGATAAAAAGAAAAATGAAGAATGATGGGATATGGAGAATAAATGTTACATAGGGAAAACTTTTAATAGATTAACTATTCTATCTTATAAAGAACCTAGATTGTATAAAAGGAAAAATGGGGTAATAGAAAAGATTAAAAGAGTGGAATGTAAATGCTCTTGTGGGAAAATAGTATTAGTTGATTTAAAATCAGTAATATATGGGAATACGAAAAGTTGTGGATGCTCATCAAAAAAACTAATATTTAATAATGGGATAAATGATTACGATGATATTACATACAGAAATGGTAGAGATATTAAAAGCTACTCTGTTTGGCATAGTATGCTACAAAGATGCTATGATGAAAAAACACATATTAAGCATCCTACTTACAAAGGTTGTACGGTTTGTGACGAATGGCTTTACTTTTCCAACTTCAAAAAGTGGTTTGATGAAAATTATATTGAAGGTACACAACTAGATAAGGATATATTTTCAAAAAATAAAGTCTATTCTCCTGAAACTTGTTGTTTTGTACCAAGAGAAATTAATATATTAATGTCACAAATAGAACGTTTTAATAATGGAATTATAGGTGTGCATTACGATAAAATAAATGGGAAATATAAATCTGTTTTTAGGAATAAAACACTTGGAAGGTACAATTCTAAAGAAGAAGCGAGTTTTGCTTATGTGAAAGCTAAAAAAAGATATATTAAAGAGAGAGTAATGTATTTCCTTTCAATAGGAAAGATAGATAAACGTATAAGTGATAAAATAATCAAAAAATATTGTGAAAATGAATAAAATATATTGCGGTTTAGATAATGGTGTAAGTGGAAGTATTGGATTTGTTGGAGAGGATATTTATCCTTTTTTTGTAAAAACACCAACAAAACAAGAACAGGACTATACAAAATCTAAGAAAAATATCACTCGTCTTGATTATAGTGCATTCATGAATCTATTTAGTTCTTACAATAGGAATGATATTGTTGTATTAATGGAAAGACCTTTGGTAAATCCGAGCAGATTTACCGCAACAACATCTGCACTAAGATGCCATGAAGCAGAATTAATTATGATTGAAACTATGGGTCTTAAATATATGTTCATTGATAGCAAAGAGTGGCAAAAAGAATTGCTGCCTAAAGGAATTGTCGGAAGTGAAGAACAAAAGAAAGCCTCATTAGATATAGGTAATAGGCTATTTCCTATGTTTGATGATTTCAAACACCCCGATAGAGATGGATTATTAATAGCCGAATATGGAAGGAGAAAAAACTTATGATGATAGATACTGACAAATGGGTTACTATTGACACATACGCTTTTTTAAAAGGGATTAAGCGTAGATGGGTTTATGATCTTATAAAAAAAGGTAAGGTGCAAACAATCAAGTTATGGGGGAAACAATTAATATACATAGGAGATGAAAATGAATAAAACAAGATTCTTTTTATTCCCTTACATAGCTATCAAGCACAATGAATATGTATATGGGAGACAATTATACACCGTCACTGGTGATCTGTCTATACAGGAAGTTGAACATTACATAGAAGTGAAAAAAGAGTGCGATAATGTGATAATTACAGGTATATTTGAACTATCAGAAGAAGATTACTTAGCAAGTAATAAAAAATAATAAAGTATGAAAGATTTAATATTAATGATTATAGCCTTTGTAATAGTTGCTGCCTTTGTTGGACACATGGAGATAAATTTATCTCCATTTAGTATCAAACTACCGATGTGGCATAGAGTAGTATGTATGATTCTACTTCTTATTACATATATACTTTGGAATTTTGGAGAAAGACAAGATGCCTATTCGAAAGGATTACAAGAAGGTATGAGAATAACTTTGGAGCAAATTAAAGAAAAATATGGAAAATAAAAATATTTATATATTAGAAGCATCCGCTTATCATTGGGCGAAAGACGAACATATCTCTTTGTTAGAACAAAAACAATGGATCGGATATGGAGATATAGGCAAAGACAAGCTGGAAAAAACAATGAAACAAATAGCAAAGCTTTGGCAAGAAGTTTATATCGACAACAGAGATGATACGCAGGTTATAATCCATTTGTATTCTACCGTTCAAAGCAATGGGTTAATATTGAAAGATGACGTTTGCGATTATAAAATAATGCCATGAGTGATGAACAGATAAATGAGCTTCTTCGGCTAACGAAAGAAAACAATGAAATGCTTGCCAAGATAATATCACACATAGAAAAAATAAATGATGATGATTATTTAGCCAAGCATTTACTTCAAGAATTTATCAATAACGTTGTAGCCGACTTGTTTGCAGATATGCTCCTTCAACCAAAAGGAAGAGGACATATCAACTCGGAAGAAATAAAAGACATTATTAACCGGTTAAAGATGTAGTTTTATGACAATAAGTACAAAATATGATATTGGAGATACAGTTTGGTTTATGCATGACAATAAATGTGTATCAAATAAAGTTGAAAATATACGAATAGATGTAGATAATATGTATATTCAATACGTATTTAATGGAGGTAATATATGGTTATCTGAAACATTTTTATATTCTACAAAAGAGGAACTTCTAAAATCGTTATAATAATATGACAATAGGAAACTTTTTAGCATTCATTATAGGACTGTTTATCGGTCGTGTCTTAACTTATCTTGGAGATAAAACTTATAAGTTCTTAAATAGACCAAAGAAAAAATTAGAGAATAAAGAACCATTAATCTTTGATGGAGTCGATGACTTTGTTAAATGCGCAGAAAACTCTCTTAAAGATTATACAGTCATTAAAGGAGATAGCTGGTCGGCAGGGAAAGGACATAGCCATATTATTATTCTTGAAAATAAAGAAAATGAAAAAAGAGACGAATAAATTTGGTAGTATGAAATATTATTCGGATATTTGCCGATGTATTAGAAGTAGTGAGCTAATACGGACATATTAATAGACTTTTTTTTAAGTAACAAAAATATATTCTTAAATCCGTACTGTTCTCACTACCTTGACAGTACGGATTTTTTTATGCCGTATTGGATTTTTCTAATACGGCTTATTTTTGTATCGGCTAGAAACCTCGATTAATAAGTCTTTCGCCAAGAGTAAAGCGCACGTTTAGGCAGCAGGGGATTTGGAACAGTAGCGTGCATGTGGTATAGACACATAAGTTCTAAAAGTAGATTCATCTATATTAGTAATCTGCCACGATTGAAGGGAATGATGGCGACAGGAATGTTGTTAGAATTTGGATAACTTCATGTGTAAATTTGATTTTAGGGAAATTTATTTCTTTCTCTAAAGGGGATTTACACTCTTTCAGCTAAATTCAAGCTCTTGGAATATTGATTAATACATCTATTATGAAAGTTAATACTAAATATACTAAAGAACAAATAGAATGGATAAAGAAGCACGCTTTAAATGATGATTATAAAGCCTATATATATCCTAAAAAACAATGTAAAAAAAGAAAGAAGAGAATTATATCAACTCATACTTTTAAGGTTGAAAGATACCCTTCTTATAATGAGCAGTTGAAAGATAAGAGATGGCTTGATAGACGTTTGCAAATTCTTAAAAAGAAGGGAGCAATATGCAGTAAATGCGGTTCTACCTCAAATTTACAGATTCATCATCTAAAATATATAAAAGGTAAAATGGCTTGGGAGTATAAAGATAAATACTTGGAAGTATTATGTAATAAATGTCATGAGAAAAAACATTGTATTGATTTAGATAGAGAGTTTGTATTAATAACAAGTTAATATATTGTTGAATATGAATAAGGAAGAAATAAAATCATTGATAAGTAAATATGAGAGCAGATTTACTGAAAAAGCTCTTAAAGTACATGGCAATAAGTATGATTATTCAAAAGTTAAATATATTGATGCTAAAACAAAAGTTTGCATCACCTGTTTAGAACACGGAGATTATTGGCAATCTCCTAATAATCATATTAACGGTCAAGGATGTCCTATTTGTGGAAGGCATAAAAAAAATAAGATTTTTGGAGTAGCAATATTTGACTATAATAATATTATAAAGAAAAATACAATAGAATATAAATCATATACTGTATGGTATAGTATGATTCGGAGATGTTATTCATATATTTACCAAAAAAATAAGCCTACTTATGAAGGTTGTACAGTTTGTGACGAATGGCTTTACTTTTCCAACTTCAAAAAGTGGTTTGATGAGAACTACATAGAAGGATTTCAATTAGATAAAGATATAATAATAAGAGGGAATAAGGTTTATTCTCCACAAACTTGCTGCTTTGTACCAAAAGAAATAAATATCATTTTCCAAAATAAAAGTAAAAGAATTTATGACCTCCCAATAGGAGTTTATAAAACTAGATATAACAAATATAGAGCTTCATTACATATTAATGGTAAAACTGTTATAATTGGTAATTTTAATTCTCCCAAAGAAGCTTTTGAAGCATATAAAAAAGAGAAAGAAAAATACATTAAGGAATTAGCAAATAAATGGAAAGATAAAATAGATATTAAAGCATATAATTCATTAATTAATTATGTAATAGAGCCGGAGGAAGTACCAATGAAGCCTAACCAAATATTGCTAGTAAGTGTTTATCAGGTAATGGCTCTAAATGAAATGTGCAACTGTTGCGTTTTGGATATTGAACCATCAATTAAAAATAAAGATAAAGAAACCAAGAAACTATTTTATGCCGCAAAGAAAAGGGTAAATTGGTATCAAAAGGAAGTTAATAACCTGACTATTTCCAGTGGAACAGTTTATGCAGACTTCAACGATAATTTGGACGTTTACATACAGCCTCTTTTATTCAAATATCGTCAAGCTTTAGAGGATTATCTATTTACAATAAAAGGTGTCGAAAATCCCTATTTTGCATCATTGGTAGAACTAGCACGCTCAATGACGAAACTTTCTATTATCGAAATATCGAATAGAATAAAAGAATGTATTAAATTTGCAGAGGATTCTATTGCTTTGAGGCACTACAAACAGCAAGAGTTGTTGGATATAATAAATAACCTTGTAAAATGGGTGTTTAGGAAATCGGAAGATATAAACTACAATGATAGCCCTGAATGTGTAGAAGCATATAAGAATCTAGTAGATGCATATCAAAACCCAAATATTATTGGTGAATGTATTATTAAAGCTCAACAATTAAACGATAAAGAAGATGAAAGTAAAATTTAAGAAAACGCATCCTGATGCAAAGATTCCAGTTAAACATTACGATGACGATTTTTGTTATGACCTATATGCTACTTCATGCGAAGAGATAGCACCAAATGTGTATAAGTACGGACTGGGATTAGCTTTCCAAATAGATGAAGACTATATTAAGACTATGCGGAAAGGCGGATATGTATTATCCATTGATATAAGACCAAGAAGCAGTATTTGGAAGACAGGGATGATTATGACTAACTCTGTCGGTACAGTGGATGAAGGCTACACTAATGAGATATGCGCTATCTTCTATCACGTATTAACAAATTTACAACGATATTCAGTAGGAGATAGAGTAGCCCAGTTGAAGATTGGGTTAACTCCTAAAATAGACTTTGTAGAAGTTGAAAAGCTAAATGAAAAAGAAAGAGGTTTAAACGGAATAGGTAGTACAGGGAGGAAATAGATATGGGATTTATTCAAAAAGCTTTTTTAAGAGCAAACAACAAGAAAATATTAGATAAACTAAAGGAACTTGGTTATCATATTTGTCCTTGCTGCTATTTCGATAGAGCCGTATGGCTTGATATATATATTCCTACCCAATCTATTCATGGCATTGGCTATCCTGATGAGTGTTACAATCTTCCTTTGGAGCAGGAATTAAAGCGTTTTTTATCTGAAAAAGAAGAAAACGATATTGATTGCGGTGAAAATGAAAAATTATTCTATTTTATTGCTGCACTCCGAGATGATACCGATGACAGACAAGTCTTTACTAACAGTAAAGGAGATTGGGGTATATATCATGATAACGAATTAGAAGGAGGATTATCAGGAATCGAATTTTTGTATCTACCCAAAGATAATGATACAGATAATTATCATAAGGCTAGTGTTGAAGAATTAAAATTGTTGTTTAAGAAATGAGTAATACAGGACATAAATGGATCTACCGCAAAATAATACCTCGTCTTAAAAACCCGATAAGGTATAAGGTTCGTGTATATTACGGTGCTAAAAGTATTGATGTCGGCATGTTTAGAACATTAGAAGATGCTCTAAAAAGACGCAATCAATATATCAAAGATAATAATATAAGCGAACTTGCATTGAAGAAATATAACACACGTAATGAAAATAAAGATTAAACATGGGGAAGTATTTTAGCATTGAAGAATTATGTCGGTCAAATACAGCCGATGCAAAAGGGATAAAAAATATTCCTAATGATGAGCAAAAACGAAACTTAGAGGCGTTGATTAATAAAGTCTTAGACCCTTTAAGAGAAGCGTATGGTAAACCTATTATTGTTAGTAGTGGTTTCAGAAATGTAGAATTAAATAAAGAAGTAGGTGGAGTTCCTACAAGCCAACATCAAAAGGGAGAAGCAGCAGATTTAGACGTTGGTTCAGTAGAAGAAAATAAAAAATTATTTGAATTAATTCAAAAGTTAAATTTACCATTTGACCAATTAATTGATGAAAAAAAAATGTCATGGATTCATGTATCTTATTCATCATCAAGACAAAGAAAACAAGTATTGAAACTTTAGAGAAGAGGGGCTATTTAGCCCCTTCGCTTTTTAGTGATTGCAACTCCATAATTTCATTTGTAAGTTGAAATCTTAATTTCTCAAAATCACAATGAGGCAAATCTCTTAATAAGTCATTGATGGCTTGATTAATCAAATATTCTTTTCTAAGAATAGCCAACTTTATCGCATCGTATTTAACCTTCTTGATTTTCATAGGCAGTGTTATTTCTCATTTTGGAGAATACTATTTATCTTTTCCTCTGTGAAACCAAATTGTTTTGCAAATTTCATAAAAGACTTCTTTTGCTTTTCGGGAATAAGTGCAAACATAGAGTTGATAGGTTTATCACTCTGTAATGCTTTCTTAAAATCTTTGTTTTTCATTTTACTTCTTTTTGGTGTTACAACAATCACATAAATATTTCTTTGCCGAATCCCATGTCTTATCTATGATGTAATCACCTAAATATTGTATTTCCTCACCATGAGGGCTTATATCATAAGTAAGGCATATATGGTCTGCTAAGTGTCCTGATTCATGAGACCAAGTTTTTTCAAACTCCTTTGCACTGCTCGTTCTACCTATAACAATTACACTTTTATGCGCTAAGTGATTAGAAAATGTAAGTCCATTATTATATCCACATGTAGTTAGATTTTTATAAGCTCTTTTAAGAGACTCTTCTCCACATTCGATATATTCTAATTCCTCTATTACATCTTCAAAATATTTGCAAGTATAATCATAAAAGATAGTGACAGTCCAATCGTATTTAGATAAATATATTGTTTTTATTTCCATAATATTAAAAAAGGCACATTTTAAGTGCCTAAAATTAAAGCATATCTTCCCAATTAATGGCTATTCCAAAACCATACATGTCTGCTAAAAAGTGCCTAAAAGCTTTTTCTGTAGATGGATAATCAGGGTCATCAATATACGCTTTTATAAAATGGGCTAATTGATCTTCCGATGTAATTACCGTTCCCCAATAATCCGCCTTAGCCATGTGCAGAACATACAACCCATTATAACCATTATCTTTTTCAAGTTCAACACCATATCGTTTAAGTAATTCATCATACTTTTCTTTCGGTATTGGTGTGATTTTCCCTTCTTTAGTTTTCATCATAGATACAGCAAAATCACACATTTTTTTAGAAAAGTTGAACCCATAATTTTGTAGATAAATCCGCATATCTTCCGGGATATTATCATATAAATCAAAGCTTGCTCCTTTATACATAATTAAAAAGTTTGTAGGGCACTAAAAATTATAGTGCCCTAATTAATACTAGCGTCTGCGTGAACGTGAGCGTCTGCCCCGTCTTTCGCCCATCATCTCTTCATCTTCGTATTCGTCATAACGGTTGCCATAAGAACCGCTACCACCACGACTTCCACTACCATAGGAGCCACCGCCTTGTCCGCTACGTTCTCCCATTGATTCCATTTCGTCCCAAAGGGTTTCGAAATCTTCTTTTAGGCATTCAAGACTCTCTTTGAAGTCCTTAAAGGCTTTTCCTAATCCGCCTTTTCTTTCGCCTTCCATTATTTCAATCATTCCCATAATATTATTATTTAGAATTTGTTGTTTTGGGTTTATTAGACGTATTCATTTCCATCAAAAGAGATTTTATATCTCCCAATCCATCTTTTACGGATTTAACCTCTTGTTCCAATGAATTAATCCTATCTTCTTGCTGCTTCTCTTTAGCAAATTGAGGATTTAGTTCTTTTAAAATACTATCACAAGATTCTATAACAGATTTATGATATGGAACGCTTTCTACAATTTGCTTACTAGTTTGCATCATTGCTTCAACTTCCGAAATAATAGCTTCCTTCTTTTCGGAAACAATCACATTTGGATAAGCAAACATCTCTCCGTTTGCTGGTAATTTCTGAAAGTCTAAGACTTCTTCACCACATCTGACCTTAATATCTATAAGCATCTCTGGTTGAGGACTATAAGGTACAGATGGATTATAAGTAGGATATTTAGGAACAGGTGAACTTACAGACTCAATCTGTCCTATCTTAACTGTCGGTCTTTCTCCTTTGGAAAGAACATATATAAAACCACCTTGTCTACTTGATGAAAACATATAATAAACTTTTTAATTTGTTTTACATAGACGGGATTCTACTCCCGTCTATAAATTCACTTACTTGCTACCGATGAAGGAGCAGGGGCTGTTCCACCCGTTTGGAAATTAACAAAACGTATAATTCCTTCTCGTTTGTTGATAAAAGCAAATACCTCTTTAGAGTTTGTTATATCAGAACCAATGACATTAGAACTATTATGGTCTATAACATTTACCTTACTTTCACCATTATTAGAAGAAGAACTTCCTACATTTGTGCTGTTATTGGAAGTTGGAATAGCAATCGTTATAGGAAATGCTTCTCCACCTGCCGGAACAGCTTGGTTGATTTGTACCGTTACATAACATTCACAAGGAAGTTGATTATACAGACATTTGTCAATTCCATAATCCACAGTCGTTTCCGAGAGAGCCACATTTGTTGTCGGCAACTCAAATATACAGAGTTGTTTCAAACAAGAACGTTGTCTTGTCGGAATAGCTGGACCGGGACCACCTGTCCACCAATACGGATTGAACGGATTTAAAGGATTTCCATACATAATAATTTTCCTTTCTTTAAATTTTTACTATCTTTGTATCGGGATAGACAAGAATGTGACTTTAACAATTAGTAAGAATTTTGTATGGGAAATATCAATAATAATAATAATTCAGATAATGAAAAATGGGCTCCTATATATGGATATGAAAAAGAATATAGTGTTTCTTCTTATGGAAAAGTTTTATCTCTTCAAAGAAAAATTCAATATGGGGAAAGGATTAGAACAGTTCCTCAAAAAGAGCTTTCTTTTTCTTTTGATAAGAGAGGATACACTTCTGTCTTTTTAAACAAGAATGGAATAACACAAAGGATGTTAGTTCATCGTTTAGTGGCAAAAGCTTTTATTCCTAATCCTCTAGGTTATCCAATTGTAGACCATTTGGATTGTAATCCTCAAAATAATAATGTATCTAATTTAAGATGGTGCACTCAAAAAATGAATATGTCAAATCCTATATCTAAACTAAATATAAAAAAAAGAGAGATTAATCAAAAAAACAATTCATTATCTAAACCTGTTGTTAGAATAAATAAGGATAATTCTATTAAAATATATCCTTCTCAATCAGAAGCCCAAAGAGATGGATATTCCCAACATCATATTTGTGATTGCTGTAAAGGGAAAGCTAAATCTCATAAAGGTTTCCAATGGATGTATTTATCCGATTACAAAAAACTTACTAACATGTCAAAGAACGCTTTATCTAAAACCAATACTTAGCAGCCGCAGTTACTATAAGGTGTCGCATTCACATTTACAGGCACGCTATAATTAACTGGAATCATACTACCCATCGCCGGAATGTAAGGAATTGTTACCGTTTCCGGTTGACGGCATTCAATTTTAGCCAATCGAGCACTTAAATCACTAAGAGCAGCATTTACAGGCGCAATAGTTTGAGCTTGGAAAGCTTGAATATTTCTTGTCTGTGCATCGTTAGAAATTTGAGCAAGCAAAGTACTCTTATCTTCACGAAGCTTATCAATTTTATCAAGCAAGTTCTGATTCTGCATAGCATCCAATTTAGACAAGATAGCTTGCGTATTAGCAGTTGCTCCATCACGTAAAGCCAAAGTGTTCTGATTTGCAGTGTTAACCAATGTATTGGTCTGATTGCAAATAGACAACTGATTTTCATAACCTTGCGTAGTAATAGCATTCTGTGTCTTGCAGCAACAATCTGCAATAGCCTGTGCAATCTGACAATTTCCAGATTGAATGCTATTGATAATTTGTTGGCTTGACATACCCACTTGATTACCAACACCTTGAATTTGTGTCATAACGCCATTAATAGACTGTTGAATTTGTCCAACCGAACAATTCAAATTGGTAGCTAAAGTGTTAATAGCCTGACCATTTCCTTGAATAGCACTCATTAGTAATTCCCTTCCTGCATCATTGTTAATCAAATTTGGAATACCAGCGACACCATATCCGCCACCATTTCCACCATCGTTACAACCATTATTACCCCAACCATTACGACCGAAAAGAGGGAAAAGGAAGAACAAGAAGATAATCCATAAGAACCATGAGCCATCTCCACCAAAACCGTTTCCATTTCCTTTGCTATTCAAAGCCATTAACAAGTTAGGATCAATACCCTTCTGTTGCAAAAGTGGAGCAAGCATAGCCATCATTCCACTTCCGCTTCCACTCCCTGCATCAGGTGTGTAAACCACTGTTCGATTTTCTGACATAAATATTACTTTTTAATAGTTATAGATTCCACCATTAGAATCACGGAATTAATCCATAAACTATCTACAAGATATACTATACAGTATTTTAGTGCTTGTATTATGTTATTTATCAACGTATTATTAAATATTACCGAATATATTTGGATAATAGTGTACTAATTAGTACATTTGTGTCCATAATAGTACACTATGAAATTAGACATTGATGTAGAAAATAAAATAGAAGAGATTGAGAAAATCATCTGTTCACATTTTGGAGTAACAGGACAACAGATTATAAATAAAGAAAGAACAGAAGATGTAATATCAGCTAGAGCTTTTCTTTTTTATATATTACATTATAAGTTGGAAATGTCTCCACTAACAATCAGTAAAATATATCCTCGACAACCTAGAGGAATAAAGAAGTTGTGTGCTAAAATAAAGAATGGATTGAAATTTCACAAGGTATATACTTCTATTTATGAAGATTTACTGAAAAAAATAGAACCAATTCTACCAAAAGACTTAGATAAGTTTTGGAATAGAGAAAATTTGTAGTATATTTGCAGCGTCAACCACAACTGACAAGAAGAAATTGCTAATTTATTAGCGGAGTGTTCCGGAAAGATGTGTTGTGGCTCTTTTCGGAACATTCTTTTTATACTATTATGAACAATATCATCTTATCAAAAGAAAGTTCTAATGAGGAATTGAAAACGTACTTTAATGCAGTACTTGAATTATCTCAATCTAATAATGAGTTTCCCGTCAATCTTGATGATGTTTGGATGCTTGTTTATGGAAGGAAACAAGAAGCTGTAAGAGCATTAACATCAAATGACCAATTCATAGAAGGAGTTGATTATCAGTCGGTGCGCAAAGATGCGCAGCAAGATTTAGAAAATTCATGGGGTGGGAATAACAAGGTAGATTACAAATTATCCGTTTCTTGTTTAGAGTTCTTTATAGCTCGTAAAGTAAGACCTGTATTTGAAGTATATCGACAAGTATTTCATAAGGCTATAAACAATCTGGTTTTGCCGAAAACATTTGCCGAAGCTCTAAGATTAGCTGCTGAACAAGCCGAACAATTGGAAAAACAGCAAGCTCGTATTGAAGAAATGAAACCAAAAGAAGAGTTCTTTGACCAAGTAACTGATAGTAAAGACGCCTGCGATATGGCTACTGTGGCAAAAGTTCTTAATATGGGGATTGGAAGAAACAAACTTTTTGAAATCTTGAGAGATAATAAAATTCTTCAAGGGAATAATCAGCCGATGCAGCGTTATGTAGATTCATGTTGGTTTAGAGTTATAGAAACTCAATTTACCAAACCTAATGGAGATATATGTATAAACTTTAAGACTATTGTATATCAAAAAGGAATAGAAGGCATACGAAAATTACTAACATCATTGGGATATAAGAAAGCCGGAAATTAATCCGGCTACTCTTTCCTGAAAACAATATTAATCTGTTATTTCAACTTCGTAATTCATCAATGCGTTGTAAACCTTTTCAGAAATTGCTCCTTCTTTGTAATACTTTTCTGCTACTTCCTTGATGTACTCTTCTTTAGCCCTTTTATATGCCTCAAATGCTTCTTCGGGAGCAGAAAAATATCCTATATATGTTTTATCAGATGATTTTGTAAATTGTACTTTATATCTAAGTCTACTATCTGAATAACGTACTCCAATTGGTAGATTCCCTCTATAATTTTGTCTTTTCGTCAGAATGGAGTTTATCTCGTTAGGTACAAAGCAGCATGTTTTAGGCGAATAGACTTTGTTACCTTTAAATAGAATATCCTTGTCAAGACAATATCCTTCTTGGTAGTTCTCATCAAACCATTGCTTGAAGTTAGAGTAATTATGCCATTCATTACAAACTGTGCAACCAATATAAGTAGGACGCTTAATATGCGTTTTTTCATCATAACATCGCATTAACATATTCCTCCAAACAACATAAGCCCTATCTTTACTTATTCTTTCATTATTTCTAAAACAACCAATATAACCTATACCGAAAATTTCAGGAGAATTAAAGTCTTTTACTCTTCCATTTTTAATATTACAAATAGTGGACTCTACAATCGTTCCTGTATTTTCAAATTTTACAAGAGCCTTTTTATGTGGAAGAATTTTAATAATCTCATATCTTCCATATTTATTAGTGTATGATTCCCCAACTTGATGATAAAAAGAGCTTTTGTAATCCTTTATTCTCCCATTTAGTATTCGATATTTTGAAACGTTTCTAACTGTTTGTGTATTATCAAACTTTATTGTCACTGTTTGAGTATCTACAATACCTATAACTTCATACCAACCATGTATTGGATGATAATATCTATCTCCAACCTTTACTATTACTTTTAATTCCATTTTTTAGGCAAAGATAGATATTATATCCGATATTTCCAAAGGGAATCCAAATTAATCCATAAAAACTCTTATTCCAAAACCTCCATCAGGATGTCCGGCTTTTACGACTCCATCTAATAAAGAGTTTATATTACGAATTAACATCGTTTGATTTCTCATTTCCGTAATTAATGGACTTTCTATAGTTCCATTAAACATAGCTTCTATATTTTGTAATCGAAGATTTGAATCTGCTGAAAAGAAACGAATAGAATTGGCATAAGCAGTTAACACATCAGCTTGTGATTCAGTGATTGATTGAATCCCTTTGTTAAGAGTAGAGCCATTGTCCTCTCCACCAGTAATTGGTACACCGAAATTTTCTGTTATTGTTTTGAAATACTCATTTAAAGCAGGCATCTTTTCCTCAATTTGTTTCTGCAACGCTTCTAATTCATCATTAGATAAATATGAATCAGAACCAATCATATTATTTAAATTCTTCATTATCGGTTCTAAGAATTTTTCTATTCCTCTTAGAGCCAACTGTTTCATAATTACATTATTGATATATTCATCCCATTTATCTTCTAATGCTGTTAATCCATCGCCTGTTTCTTTATAGGCTTCTAGCCAAGCAGATGCAAATTCTTCTGCGGCAGATTTCATGTCTGCTCCGCTACCAAAACCTCCTAATTCATTAAGTTTCTGACTCCTAAGTTGATCTGCCTGTTCTTGCAAATCAATTATAGCTTCTTTCCATTCATCTATTCTATCCCAATCTGTATCTTTCTTATCTTCTTCGGCAGCTATCATATTTTGATAACTCTTTATTTGGTCTTGAATATTACGTTGAGCATTTTCAGTACTCATATTCAGAGTATCAATAGTATATGCATTTTCTATTGCATTACCTAATCTTTGATAAGCCTTTTGAAGCTTTTCTACTTGCTTTATTTCCTCTTGAATGGTTTGCTCTCTTCTAGCATCATGTTGCTTATTTAATGTTGTGAAAATAGATGTTATAGAGCCAACCGCATCGGCTACTGCTCCGGCAATATTACCACTCTTGAAATTATTCCAAGAGGACATAACTTTTTCGTTTACATTACCCAATAATTCTCCTGCTTGTGCCGCTTCTCTCCATCCTCCTTTGGACGTATCAACGCCTTGTGATTCTTGAAGTTCTTTAAATTGATTCATTATGTCAATGGTAGCGTTGATAGATTGATATATTCCTGTAACTATCTTGTCAATCATTGACATGGCTGCACTCATTCCACCCTGTATCTGTCCCATTTTACCGGATATGTTAGACAGTTTACCTTGTGAAATGTTCAATTTATCATTAGAATTATTTAAAGCACTATTAGCATCTTGCAAACTCTCTGTAGCTGCTATAAGGTCATCTTTTGCGGACGCATCTATTCCAACTCTACCTCTAGCTTGTTCGGCTTCTGTTTTTGCGCTTTCAAGTCTATCTTTAGCAATTTTCTGCTCTCTCAACAGTTGATTATATCTTTCTGTTTCTGCATTAAATTCCGCTTGTAGTCTTTTTAGTTCTCTAAATTCTGCAAAAGCATTTTTACTAAACGGAGATTTAATCTGTTTTAATCTGTCTTGTATCTTATCTATCAAATCTGTATATACTTTCAAATCTGATGCATTTAGATTTCCGGCAGAAGAGTTTATAAGCTCCTGCATTCTAGCTATCATTGCTTCTAATTGAGAAGCAGAATAAGCGGATAAGTCCCCCATAGCTTGAATATATTCAGGAGTTTCTTTGAACTTATCTGTATTAATCTTGCTAACTTCCTTATTTACTTTCTCTGTGACATTTTTAACGACTGTCGCATATTGTTCGGCATTCAAGCTTCCTTTATTAAAGAAATCAGTGGCAAAGCTGATTTCCAGTGCTCCTGAATTTTGTACTTGTTTAACCTTGTCTACAGATTGTTCTAAATAATTATACAATAAATCAGAACGTCTTTCAAGTTCGTTCTTTTGATTATCAGTTATTTTTTTCTGTATCTTGAAATAAGAATCAAGTTCTTTTTCTCCTAATTTTGTAACATCGGGATATTTTTCCTCTAACGCTCTAGCTATATCGTCCAACGTAGTTACATCAATGCCAAACAGATTTTGAATCAGATCTTTAGGAACACCTTTAGCCTCCAATTTGATATACAGTTGATAGCTATTAAACATTGAGTCCATTTGACGTTCAAATTCACTGATATTATCAAGAGTCGCTGAAACTGTAATTTCTGAACGTAATTCACCAATGGTATTTTGCCAACTTCTCTTTAATGCTTCCGCTGATTTACCACTAATAGTATTAGAAATGGACTCCATCTCATTAGCTATCGAAGCCTTATCAAATTTTAGTTTTAATGGCTTATTGAATAATTTTTGATAAGCTGTTCCAAAAGATGAAGTTATAGTGCTTGTAGCATCTTCTTCTCCCATTGTCTGTCTTAGCTTCTCATATTGAGATTGCATTTTTTTCAATAAGTCTAATTGAGCCTTTATCTTACGCTCATAGGCTGTCTCTCCGGCTTTTTCGCCTTTCTTATCCGTATATCCAAAAAGTTTAGCTAGAGCTTGTTGAGCCTCCCCAGCTGATTTTGCTAACTGAATTGCGACTTTTTGATTCTTGTCTATATGAGGTGCAAGATTCTCAACTGAATTGGCATTTTCCTGCGCTGCTTCAATTAAGGCTTTACCAGCTGCAAAAATTTTATCTCTATATTCTTCTACATCTGTTTCTGCTGTAACAATTGGTAATTTTAAAGCGTTTTTCCCTTTTATTTCAGGCTTATTATTATATTCATTTACATATTCAGATAGTTTTTTTTGCAGGTCGGTCATTTCTTTCTCGACTTCCTTTTCGTCATAAGAAATGCTAATACCTAAATCTTGTTTTATTCTATTTTTTAAAAAAAAGCGTGCAAAATAGCTTTCCGCCCCGGCAGAAGATTTTATAAATGTTGCCATTCTCTTTCCTAAATCTTCTTGTTGCTCTTTTGATAAAGCTTTAAATTCAGCTAATGTAATATTTGCTTCTTTAAGAGCGTTATCTCTTAAAGAAACATAACTTTTGTTCATCTCCTGCATTTGAACTACTCTATTTTCATTAGCATCTTCTAAATCTTCAAGTGATTTTTCAGCTGTAATCCTTAGATTATTGAGCATACGATTTGATGTTTGAGTATGCGTCGCCAATGATCTAGCGTATGCTAAAAGAGCCTGTGTTTTTTCTTCAATAGTCGTATTACTATTTATTATTGAATTAACCTGTGTTTTAATAGAATCTGGTATTTCTTTTTCCGTTTTAAATAGGAATTGGATTTCTTTTACTAAAGAATCATAATCTCCTGTTAGATTTTTGATAGCTTTTTTTTGTCTATCTAAAGATTGTGTATAAGATTCTGCTTGTTCTCTAAAACTATCTCCAAATAAAGGAGTTCCTGCTTGCATTAAGCGATTTAAGGTCTGCGTTCTTTCAAGTTCATCATTGTATTTTTTTTGTTCAGACGCTAATGATTTTATACCTTCTTTATTTTGCATTACCTTTGCGTATACTTCGGGATATTGCGTTTTTAGTATATTTAAAAGTTTCTGCGTTTTTTCTCTTTCTTCATTAGCTTTTTGTTCGGCTTCTTTATATTCTTGCGTCCCCTTCTTTACGTTTGATAAAGAAGATTCTGCATCTTCTTGTGCCTTAACTTGCTTCTCTATTTTATTTGTTAAAGATTCAAGATTGCTTTTTTGAGTATCTATTTGATTATTTAAAACATCGTATGTAGCACGAGTTTCGTCAAGCCTTTCTGTTAAATCTTTTAGATAGAAGATAGTTCCTGCAATAGCTGTAGCTAAAATAATCCACGGGTTTGCCTTTACAAAATTAAATGATTTTATTAGAGCATTTGTAGTATACCCAATAGCTTTAGCTAATCCACCTTGTGCTATCATTGCTTCGGTTGCCGATACGCCAATCTTTCTATTCGCTGCTGCTGCTATTGCAGCTTTTATAGAATATGTAACAAAAACTGCGCCTGCGGTATTTAATGCTATTGCAAAATCTCTCCATTGTGCAACTACAGTATTTAATATATTGATAAATCCTTTCAAAACTCCATCATTAGCCTTTCCTATCTCATTAAACATAACATCAAAGTTATCTTTAAGATTGGAAATCATACCTGCCAATGTCTCGGCTTGAATTTCTTGCATGTTATAAAATATACCTCCTGCTGACGTAATTCGTTTAAAAACTTCTTCTACATCACCAAAGGCAACCATACGTTTAGTTATTCTAGCTTGGACTTCGCCAACAGATACCATACGACCCTCTAGTTCTGTATACATAGTGGCAAGCTCTTGAAGCAATCCGACACCAGCTTCTGTAAATTGTCTTACTTCTGACGCACGTAAATAGTTAGCAGCCTTTACCTGTCCGTATGCAAGAATAAGACGCCCCATGTCTACACCTAATCCTGCTGATACGTCAGCAAGCATTTTGGTCGTATCATATAGTTTATCAGCTTCAATTTTATATGCTGCTAATTGTTTTGTATAAGTTACCAATTCTTTTACTTGGAATGGTGATTTAACAGCTAATGCCACTGTTTTTTCCCATAAAGCGTTTGCCTCATCTTTATTTTGCAAAATTGCTTGCAATGCTCTTTGCTGTAGTTCAAATTCTCCTCGTACAGAAACTAGCTTTTCCACATATCCCTGTATAGCTGAAACGCTAAATAATAACGCTATTTTCCTAGTTAATTGATCAGTAGTATTGAGTACACTACTTTGAGTTCTTTTAACTCGCTCCATGCTTTTTGCAACATTATCATTTGCTTGTTGAAGCCGTTGTGTTTCCGATGCTATTTTAGATAATTGGGAAGAGTAATCTCGTCCAGTAGAGTTTAAGGCTCTTTGTGCATTAGCTAATGCTTCAATCTTTCTTGCCCGTTGAATAATAGTGACCTCGCTTTTATTTAATGCTCTTGCGTATTGTTCTTCGGCTCTTGCTGCTTCTTGATTAGCCTTATTTGCTCTTGCGCTATTTTTCTTTTCTTCGGCTTTCGCAGCTTTATCTAATGCTATTGCAACCTTTTGAGCAGCTTTACCAAGTTCATCTTCCGCCTTCGCTTGTTTTTGCAGTAAGGATTGACCACTTCTATATAAAGCATTCAATCTTTCTAATTCTTCACGTTTTCTTTGTTCAGGCAAAGATTTTGAGTCGGATTCTAAACTTTTTAGTTTAGCTAAATTGTCAGCTACCTTCTTTTGCTCTAACTGGTAATTTACAATCGCTTGTTGTTTTTGTTGATATAATGCTATTGTTTGTTTGATTGATTCAGCTTCGGCTAGATTTGAAGTGTAATTAGACTGATCTTCTTTTGATAATACACCACCCTTACCACTTTGTATTTGAGATAAAGTATTTTCATATTCTTTGATTGAGCGATTTATTGCATCTAACCGCTGTTGTTGTATCTTTAAGTTCTCATTAATACCTTGCCATGCCAAAACAGAATTATTGGCAGACGATGATTGAGAAGATATATATTTTAATTGATTCAGCTTATTCGCAACTTCGGCTATTCCAGCAGCAGCCTTTTCCGAATCAGTTGTGTATTTTTTTAACCCTGACCCTAAATCTAATTTACCTATATTTTTTAATGCATCAAGCCGTTTTATCAATGGGTCAACAGATAAAGCCATGCTCGAAAATGCTTTATTGAATCTGTTTGCTGTTTTTTCGCTACTTTCAGCTATAGCATTTATTTTAGTATCTGCTAATTCTAGTTTCTTTAATACCTCATCAGGTATTGTTAATACATATCCTGTTGCTCCCATTGTTATTATTTATTTTTGATTAAAAATTGGTATGCCAAAATCATTTTTAAATAAGTCGTCGGTTGAATTTATTTTTGGTGCTTTGTCTTTTTTAGCTTGTTCTTCTGACAAATATTCAATATGAGTTGTATCGTATTGTGCTAGCAATATTTGAGGAACTGTCATGTGCCACATGTATTGTTCCATAGTCACAGATGGATAAGCTTTTATAAAATCAAACATTTCCCCGTAGCTTGTTCTTGCGATGACTGTTTTCGTTCTTCCATCTTCGTCTTTCTTTCCAGTGTCATTTGGCGGAACGTCTGTGTCAATTCTGTAATCGCAAAAAAAAACTCAACTGACAATAAGTTAAGAACTTCAAATAGAATAGTAGCCCAGTCTTTCATATCCTCGCATTCCCAAAATAAAGCATCATATACTTTGTCATATTCAGGGTCGCCACTTTTAATATGGTTTTTATTATTCAACAAAGCAAGTGTAAGAATACGACAGACAGATGGCATATTGATAGAAAGACCTTGTAATACATCACTAAAGGTCGCCTTTTCTACTTTATTTATTTGTGCGGCTTCTTTAGCTATCAGCCACATTATACCGGGTTTCAATGCTGTAATTTCCCATTCTGTATCTTTTAATTTTAAAAGGCTAGGGCTGTCAGTCATAATCTGTACAAGACGTTCCATAGCTTCATCAGAAACAGGATCTTTTATCGTTTTATATGTTGGTTTACTATTTGTCATATCTTTTTAAAAAATAAGGGAAGGAGTAACCTCCCTCCCTTTTATTAAAGAATTGTATTTTTCTTTTTAGATGTAACTCCATTAGAAGCTACCCTTGTTTCTCCGATTGAACTTTCTAGGGAATTAGCCGGAGACACTGATTCCCTTACGCTCCCCCCGTGCCATCTAATGACATATCTTTAGGCGGAAAGGTATAATTATAAATCATAGCCAAAGGAGTCAATGTTGCAGTATCTGCCCCATATTTGAACTGAACAGCCTGCGCTGATCCGCCAAGAGCAATACGACCGATAGAAGTACTCATTGAATCAAGAGTAATTGTCGAACTCAATTGCAATTTCGGCAATACAACAGCGGTATATTTACTGCCATTTTGAAATACCATGTCGATACGAGCAAATTTCTCTACATAGCCATCAGGCGCATAGGCGTTCTTACCTGTACCAATGGCGAATCCTAGCAAATCTTTTAAGAGTTCTGCCTGCAAATCTCCAATTTCAGTAGTAAACGTATAGTTACCTGCTTGAATGTTATTAATGATTGGAGTTGAAGATAATTCATTTTCAATAGGATTTTCAGTATTATCCTCTTGTGTGATAGTTGTTGAATCACGAATAATATCCATACATTGCCAAGTTTTTGTACCAGGTACGCCATCTACATACGGTGTTACATATAAAAACTTGGGATTGTAGATAATGGAGTTAGCGTTATTTTTTCTAGTCTCTGTAACTGTTAATGCCATAATTTTTTATTTTTAAACGATTAATAATTGAATTTCTACTATATTACAATGCATCTTAGCATCACTATCAAAATCAGCAAATGTGCCTTTTTTGCTAACTGCATAAGACGCATTTTTATTGTTTTCTAAAGCTTCATTTAGAGCTTTTTCGAGTTTAGACATTACAGCAACATTCTTACGTCCATTGCTGAATGGCTTTGCATATAACCAAACTAATACAGTTCCTACACCATAGGCATTCAAATCTTGGATAGAATTAGCACAGTCAATCACAACAAGGTCAGACCAAGTAGTATCAATATTTGTAGGGACAGTTGTAAAGAAAGTATTAGAAGATACTTTTTCATCCAATAATTCATTGAAAAAGGTTTCAATAGTTGATATATTTAATAAATTCTTATCCATTTACTTTCCCGTTTTGAATTATAGAAACTTTAGCTTTACCTACTTCTTGTGCCAATGCTCTAATGTCATCTCCAATCATAGATATAACTTTATATTTCCTACGTAAATTACCTCCGCCTAATTCTAATATTCCACCATAAAATATGGCTACTGCAACTACAAGCTGCATTCCCTTATCTTTTGGCTTATAATCATCGAAAAAATCAGAGATAGCCTGTCTACCTGTAATTGCCTCTTGTTGATATGGATCGTATTTAGAAGTTGTTGCAGCTTTACTAAAATACATTTTACTATTTGGATAAAGTTCGCCATTATAAAAAACTGCACTCCCATAACTATCGTGAAGATTTTGGGTCTTATTCTTATTGTAGTCAGCCTCTAAATAAGCCTTTTCAATTAAGTTCCGACCTTTTATAGCCAATTTCTTCGCCAAATCATCAATATATGGACTTACACGTCTCATTATCCACTAGTATTATCTTTTACATAAACCGCACAACCACCTAATTGAGTTGGTATAATATCAATAACGATAGCATCAGTAATAGAGAAGCCATACATCTTGCTCCTAAATTTATGACCTTTTTTTATTGATATACCTACTGACTTATCAAAAGGGAAATACACATTGTATGCGTTTGATATTACACCTGAATCTTCTTTCTGCGCCCCTTGTATATCACATTTAGTTTCCAAGACTATAATCTCTTCTTCTACCTGTTGATCGGCAGGTTTGCTTTCATCAATCCCATAAGTGTAAAATACTCCATCAAAAGGATATTCTTGCATTATGTCCCTATCTATAATCATCAGTCGTACTCATTTATCCAAGTTGTTGTACTACCACCTAATAATTCAGCCTTTGGATCGTCCCATTTCTTATACAGACCTATCATAATATTATATACATCTTTTTTAGAATCGTATCGTTGGCTACCAATCGTTTGAGTATAAGCTCCATGTTGGTTCGTCAGACTAGCAGTGTAATTGGGAGCGGTAAAAATAACATAAAGCAAATCAGCCAATAGCAAATCTTTTTGCTGTTGTGTAAGCTGTTTGGTATCTGCAATATCTATAACGTCTCTATCTACTGCAATACGGGTAAGGACTGCCTTGTCAAAGACAAAGGCAGTCAAACCTTCAAGATAGTGTATAATATCAATTTGAGCCATATTAAGAATCTACTGTTGTTGTATCAACAATAATATGTTCCGGGAACTCTGTTAAAGCAGGAATAAATGACGTAATCAAACGGGTACTCCATGATTTATATTCACCATCAACCATTTCTGCATTGTGAAGCAAAGAGAAACCGTCAATAGATGCGAATGTTTGAGAAACCACATTGTTTCCAGCCATACTTGCCATACGTTCATCCAAAGTATTGGTATGCATGATAAGTCCCGCAGGTCCCACCGGACGAAGAACTGCTACATTTTCAGCCCATCCATGAATTGTAGTATCACCGCCCCATTCTTTATTCTTTTCTTCTTCTACTACAATTTCAATAGGAGACAACCCATCAAATGCAGCTACAGCTCTATTAAACTGTTCTTTCAGAATAACTGGAATTTCAGGAGCTTCCATCGGGCTGTTAGTATTCAGGTTGCGCATATAGTTAACCCACTTCTTGACTTCTGCATTTTCCAAGAAAACTTCTTGATACATTTTCTTAGGAATAAGCCATTTCATCGCACCACCAAATCCTGTCCTTTGTCTGAACTGATCTTCAATGAGAACCATTTGAGAGAACAGTTTAGCATCAGGAGCAGTCCAAACTTTTTCACCTGCCTTTACAAAGTTTTCTTCGGGAATAGCAGCTTTTTGTTTAATACCCTTTATACCTCTACCAATATCATATAGCACATAGCCTTTGGTTTGAAGTTGAGCAGACATGTAATTTGCAGTTTGGTCTTTTGCATCAATCAAATCTTGGACACGTTTTGTCCATTCTCTGATAAACTTAGCATCATTACCAAACTCTGCATAATACTCCTGTTTGTACATACGTTCCATTGCTGTCTCTGTAATAGCATCTGACGTAAAATCTGGAATTGTACCTGTATAGAATGAAAGACCTTCCTTGTTATACGGATGCGCCTTACCTAGTGGAGCACGCATATCCAATACTCCTGCTGCACGATTTATAGAGGCTTCAACCATGAAAGAAGCTTTTCCTGATGCATCTGTAGGAGTTACTTGTGGATTCACCGTAAACTGACCTCTCCACCAATTATAATTGATATTAATCATTCCTGAATTATCAATATAATCACGGAGTATTTGCTGACCTTCTCCGCTACGGAAAAAAGCCGCATATCTACTATTATTAAAATCGAATCTTGACATACTTCTTATTTTCTTTAAATTTCAAACCAACCATCAATTCTTGACTTGTTAATAGCTTTAACAGCCGGAGGAATCGGAGACATCAAATAAGTGTACATTGTTGCGTGCAATGCAGGTGTAACCATATACGTAGCTCCTTCTTCATCATCTTCATCTGTTGCAGGTCTATATTTCAAATCCAAATCACAAGGAAGAACGGCATTCGGATTCTGAACAAGCATCTTTTTACCGGAACCAGCTTCGGCAGCTTCAACCAATACATCATCTGCTGCTAATGCACCAATAGCTGCGGATAGCGTCAGTTTCCAAACATTTTTTTGTTCATTGGTCGTCACCTCAACAGCTGTTACCGTTGCGGCTGTACCTGTCGCATCAAATGTTTCAGGAGCTTTCATCAAAATATCACCTACACAAGGTTTGTGTCTGAAACCATCTCTTTTTACAAATACAGTCGTGCCTTCTGCTTCAACTATTGCTTGTACTTCAAATACCTTCAAAAGAATCACTTCTGCATTTTCGTGACTATTAGCGACACCATTACCATTCCAATGATATTCTACCAAATCACCTGTGTACATCTTACCGCCTGTTTTAAACGGATTCTTGATAATACCACCAGTTTGAGGGAATACTTGGTCATTCAATACGCATACTCTCGGCACAAAGACTTCTCTAGTACCTCCGATAATACCACTTCCCTGTAACATGGTTCTACCATACATTACGGCTGCGGTCGTATTTAAAAGATTTTCTACCATATTCTTATAATTTTTTTATTTTTCATTTTTAACATCATCCCAACTTATCTTACTCTTAGAGGGATCACCACCAATAGGCTTGTAAGGGGTTGTCCCATCAGGTATCTCAACTCTGGAAAGGTTGTATAATTCTAATGTAGACTTCGCTTCTTCCTTTATATCTAAATCTTCCGAAATTTGAATTTTAGAAATGTAAGTGTCAATCCACTTATCATCCTTAATCCCAGCGGATTTCAATTCAGACTTAAAGTTTTTCCTTACTTGCGATAGAGCTTTTTCCTTTTCTTCTCTTTCTATTTTGTCTTGCAACTGCTGTATCTGCGCTTGTAATTGCGATAAGGCATCGTCATCAGTAGGCGGAGTTTTAGACTGTTGCTGCTGTGTAGTTTGAGATTGAGTGGGTTTATAGCTCTTAATAAAATCTGCCTTTTCTTTTTCAAAGTTTGCATTTGTCCTTTTTACAAAAGGTAATGCCTTACTTATAAAATCAGAAAGTTCAGTTTCATCATTTACCAATAATGGAATTAGGTCATCTATATTCTCATTAATTGTTCTGTCTGACAAATGCAGGGTTTTCCCACCTTCTGTCAGTAAGCCTTTGAGTTGTTCAACGGCTTGTTCTTTTGTAAACTTCATAATTCCTCTAAGTTATGTTAATAATTTGCACACAAAATAAAGGAATAAACTAAGTTATCCCATGAAATAAGGGAACTATTTAGTACACCGGTGTACTAAGTTTTTCTAATATAAAAAAAGAAGAAGATTTAGAATAGTATTTTTGCAGATAAATGTATATATTTGCATTGAATAATGGGATAGCAGGAGTAATTAACCTGCGATAAGTGGTTTAGGCATGACACTTCCCATTATTTGAATATTAACCATGCCAACAAAAAATAATATTATGCCTAGAAAAAAGACCAAAGAAGAATTTATTAAAGAAGCAATTATGGTTCATGGGAATAAATATGATTACTCCAAAGTTGTATATGTAAACAATAATACAAAGGTGGAGATAGTATGTTCTGAACATGGATCATTCTGGCAACTACCAAGAACTCATGTGTCAACAAAGTGTGGATGCCCTAAATGTAGCAATGTAGCAAGTGATACAGAATTATTTATTGAAAAGGCATCATTAATATATCCACATTACGATTTTTCCAAAGTGGATTATATAAAATCGAATGTAAAAGTATGTGTAATCTGTCCAGAACATGGTCTTTTCTTTCAAACTCCCAACAATTTGTTAAATGGACATGGTTGCCCTCAATGTTCAAAAAGCAAACGTATATTAGATAGAAATACATTAATTTATGGAGTTGCTAGAAATGATTATAAAGGTCGTTGTGTTGATGATAATGGAAATTTATTAAAAAGTTATGATATATGGTACGGAATGATACGCAGATGTTATGATTCTAAATCTTTAGAATATAAGACTACATATCAGGACTGTACAGTATGTGATGAATGGTTATCTTTCTCTAATTTCAAACAATGGTTTGATGAGAACTACCAAGAAGGATATTCTCTTGACAAAGACATTCGGGTTCACAACAACCGTGAATATTCACCTAAAACTTGTTGCTTCGTACCTAAAGAAATAAATACTATTTTTATTACAAATAAAAACAAAAGAGGTGACTTTTATATAGGGGTTTCACATAATGGAACAAATTATACAGCAACGCTATTGAAATGGGGTAAAACATGTTATCTTGGTGTTTTCCCTACAGAAGAAGAAGCCTTTTTAGCATACAAACGAGAGAAGGAATCTTTTATAAAAGAGGTGGCAAATAAATATAAAGATAAGCTATCAGATATAGCTTATAATGCATTGATGAATTACGAAGTTGAAATAACAGATTAAAATGAGTTTAGCAGAGGAATTAAAAGGACAAGGTTTTAAGGTGGTGACACCACAAGAAGGCGGACAAACCAAATTTGTACGTTCAAATGTTGATGTTGCTTTCTTTGGCGGAACGCTTGGAGGAGGAAAAACCTTTGGCTCAATTCTTTCTGTGGCGGAAGCTGTCTTAGACCCCAATTTCAAAGCCATTTTCCTTAGAAAAAATTTAGGAGACTTAAAAACGGCAGGCGGTATTGTAGATGGTTTTCGCGAAGCTTATGGGGATATTATAGATACAAAAATGTCTGATTCCCCTCGAATTACGTTTCCAAGCAAAGCGTATGTAGAAGCTAGACATTTAGCGAATGAAGATTATAAATTAATCGTAGAGACTTGGAAGGGTGTCCAAGCAGATGCGTTTTTCTGGGAAGAATTAACAGGATATAAATTTGAGACGTTTAAATATATAATGTCTCGCTGTAGAGGCTCTGCAAAATGGTCAGGGAAAATTAGAGCTACCTTAAATCCTAAAAAAAATCATTGGGTAAGAAAATGGCTAAGCTGGTATATCGGTATAGATGGCTACATTATCCCTGAAAGAGATGGCGTAGTAAGATATTTCTATATCAATGGAGACACTATTGATGATGTTATTTGGGGAAATACGAAAGAAGAAGTATATAAACAAGCTAAAATAGATATAGATAGGAAATTATCTAGTCTAAAAGGTAATTTTGACTATAACGAGCTTATTAAGTCATTCGTGTTTATTAAAGGTAATCTAGCGGAAAATACAGCTTTATTAAAAAACAATCCGGGATATATTGGTAGTGTAGCTTCCACTGGTGGGAAGATGAGCCACATGTTAATTGAAGGTAATTGGAATGTTGACATGGAAGATGATTCCGAAGCTCCTATCCCTTCTTATAAAGCTCGTGAAATAGAATTGGCAGATCCACAAATTAATGGCGATAGATGGATTACTGCTGACTTAGCAGATACGGGAAAAGATAATTTCGTTGCATTGGTATGGGATGGATTTCACATTATAGATATTGTAGTATTGGGACATTCAACGCCACAACAAAATGCGAATACATTACAAATTTTAGCTGATAGATATAATATCCCAGACACTCATATTATATTTGATGGTAATAATGGTGCTTATATCAACGATTATATACCAGATGCTATACCATTTATATCATACAGTAAAACGAGAGGCGTATATTTCAGAGCTTTTTGTACATTAAAAGATGAATGCTATGACAGAGTTGTTTATCATGTGAATGAAAAAGGAATATCTTTTAGCGATAAGGTCGCTTCCAAAATGTACACCCATGAAAAAATGAAAGACGAAATTACTGTTTTTGATGAATTTGTTGAAGAGTGTTCAGTAGTACGTTTTAATGAACAAGGGACAGGAAGAAAACGATTAGCATCTAAAAAAGAAATGAACCAAATGCTTGGTCGAGGACGTTCAATGGACGTATTAGACCCAATAGCTATGAGGTTTTTACCCGTTCTCCAATATCAAATGGGAGATGAGTTAGAAAAAACTTCTATCAAAAGAAACGATAGAAAAACCGGAGAGACAAATCTTGAAATTTATAACGATAGTTTTTGGGCGTAATGACAGTTAAAGATATAGAAAAAACAATCAAGGATGCTTCTAAGATGAAGCATGAAGTGACGGTAAGAGACATATCGTATGTTATCTTATTCTTTGAATATTGCAGCTCTGTTGTAGCTTATAAATCTATTTTCGATAAGGATGCTGACGAAAATAGTATTAAAAAGTATGATACAAGTAAAAAAATTGATTTCTTGAAAATGTATATTTCTAGTAACTTTAAAAAAGAAGAGAAAGTTAAGCAAATCAAGAAGAATGAAATTAACAATGATGAATTGATCCAAGATATTACTTTTGAGGAGAATAAAGCTAAATTGATAGCAATGCTTCAAAAGGTTAACGATCTTGTTAAAAGTGGTGATATGTCTGCTAAAGATGGTGTTAAAGCAGAAATTGAAATCCGCAGTAAACTTAATGATAAGTTTAAGGTGTCAGAAGAGGGAGGGCAACAATATATCATTGTAGAAAAAAAATATAATTTTATATGTCCTCACTTGCATAAAGAGTGCTATATCTATACAAAAGAAGATTTAATGGAAGAATATGGATTAATTGAAAAGGATAAAGTTTAGTATGGAAGAAATATGGATAGACATAAAAGATTTCCCTGACTATAAAGTCAGCAATTTAGGTCAAGTGTTGAGTTGTAAAAGAAATAAAGCTCACATCTTATCTCCTTATTTTAGAGGTACTGATAGAGGATATGCAAGATATTTTGCTGTTAGATTAAGTGATGGTAGAATCATAAAAGATAAAGCTGTCCATCGTTTAGTCGCCGAAGCCTTTATCCCTAATCCCAATAATTATTCAGAAGTTAATCACAAAGATGGTAATACTATTAATAATTGTGTAGATAACTTAGAATGGTGTACAAGTTCATATAATACATGGCACGCTCATAATATATTGAAAAGAAGAAATTCTGGGAAAAAAATAAAGCAATATACTAAAGACGGGAGTTTTATAAAAGAGTGGGACAGTGCAAGAAAAGCATCCTTTGCCTTAAAAATAGACAATTCTATGATAACAGAATGCTGTAAATGTAAAAGGAAATCTGCTGGCAATTATATTTGGAGATATAGTATTGATGAAGAAATTCCTATATTTGAATCTAATAGAGAGAAAAAGATTATAATGATGGATAAATTAGGTAATTATATTAGAGAATTTGCTAGTATAAAAGAAGCTTCTAAAGAGTTAAAAATAAATGCATCTAATATATCAGGTTGTTGTTTAAATAGATATGGATTTAAAACAGCGGGCGGATATAAATGGAGTTATAAATGAAAAAGACAATGAGTGAAATTTCAGAACAAGTACAAGAATTATTGAATAACCCTGAAAAGATACTACAAAAGAAACCTTTTTTTCGAGGTTATGATACATCGTGTGTATGTAACAACACACTGAATAATTATTTGAAAAGAGCCGGATTTACAGATATGATTTCGGTTACTCTTCCTCAATTAAAAAAACGTGTTATTACGCAAGATGAGTATTTGATGGAATTAGAGCCTGAAAACCATAAGGTTTTATACGATCAGAACATACCTTCTATTACGATGAAACTTGATAATGGTGGCTTTGTTGAGGTTCAATATAAGAAAATGGCGGTTTCTTTCCAACAAAATATTAAAGACAAGCAGGTACAACATTTATGCGGACTTCCAATGTCTTTTACTCTTATGGATGCCAATCCTGATGAAAAACAAAGAGCTGACTTTGTTACCTTTAAACAGTATTGGGATTTAAGAAACCAAGACGGAATGAAAACCAAAATGGTTGACGTTCAAAAATCAGTTGGTGATGTAGGACTTTTATATTATTTTGATAAAAACAATAGAATAAAATCCCGTATATTATCCTATATGGATGGCTATGTCTTATGTCCGCATGACGATGATAATGGCGACCGTATATTAGAAAGCGTTTATTATAAGATTGATGATGTAGAATATATTGATTCATACGATGATACTTATTTTTATCGCATGATAAGAGATAATACTAACGTAGATGATAATGGATGGAGACGTCTAGCACCAAAGGCTCATGGTTTTACAGAAATCCCTTTAATAACTAAAAGAGGAAAGGTCGCATGGGAAAATGCTCAAAGTGTTATTGAGGCTTATGAAATATTATACAATATCTTCCTTGTAATTCAAAAGAGACATGGATGGGGAATATTATATATAAAAGGAGATTTTGAAAACAATGGAAAGAAGATAGCAGGTTCAGTTATCTTAAACAGTAAAAACACATCATATAGTCAAGAAGCAAATACGGATGATGCTAAATTTTTAACTCCACCATCACCACAGGGAACGATAGATACTTTGCAGTTAATGGAGGAAACTATACAGAAAAATTCCAGTACAACGTTCTTGCTCCCTAAAGATGTAAAGACAACAGGAGATATATCAGGTGTTGCTATAATGCTTACTCAATCAATGGATATTGAGAATGCATCAAAAGGTGTAATAGAATGGCAAAATGTTGCGGATAAAATGGTTCGTCTATTCAAACAAGGATTAGCAAAAGAACTTGTAGTCTCACAAATTCAACCCAGTGCTATTACGGATTTCGACAACTTACATATTAACGCTAAATTCAAAGTATATAGACCTCAATCTGAAACTGATATTGTAACAAGATTACAAACAGGAGTTACATCAGGATTTCTTTCTGTTGAAACTGCCAGTGAAATGAACCCTGACGCAAAACCGGATGAGAAAGCTAGACTTGAAAAAGAAAAGCAAAATAAAATAGATGAGCAATTATATCAAAAGGAACAGGAATTAATAATATCTCAAGGCACTTATATACGACCCGACACCAAATAAATAGTTGAATAAACTAATACGGCTGTATTTTAGTTTATTATTTATTATATTTGCATTGAATTAATAGAAATAGTTATGTTACGAGCCTACAAATACAGATTGCATCCCACTAAAGAACAAAAGATTTTCTTTGCGAAGTCTTTTGGGTGTGTAAGGTATGTGTATAATTGGGCTTTAAATAAACGCATTGAAGCTTATCAGACAGAAAATAAGCGGATAAATTCCATTGACCTGTGTAAGATGCTTACCGACTTAAAAAAGGAAGAAGGGATGGAGTGGTTGAAAGAGGTATCCAATGAATGCCTTCAACAGTCTATTCGTAATCTCGATTCTGCTTTCACAAGATTCTTTAGGGAAAAGAAAGGGTTCCCTAAATTCAAAACCAAGCACGATAATAGGCAATCGTATAAGGCTATCAATTCAGTAGTAGTTGATTTAGAAAACAACAAAGTGAAACTCCCTAAGATAGGATGGGTTAAGTTTACATCTAACCGTACATTTGAAGGGAGAGTGACTTCGGTTGTAGTATCAAAGACTCCTACCGGCAAGTATTATATCAGCGTTTTGGTAGATAATGGGAAAGAGCTTCCTGCAAAGGAGGACATAACCTATGACGGGACTATTGGGATTGATGTGGGTCTTAAAGACTTTGCTGTATGTTCCAATGGTGATGTGTATAAGAATCCAAAATACTTGGAGAAATCAACAGCTAAGCTAAAACAACTGCAAAGACGTTTCAGCAAGGCTAAAAAAGGAGGGAACAGACGTGAAAAACTTAGAAAGCGGTTAGCAAAACAATATGAGAAAGTAACCAATCAACGGACGGACTATCTTCACAAGATTAGTACTAAACTCGTTCGCGAAAACCAAGCGATTATTATAGAGGACTTGAACGTTAAAGGCATGATGAAGAACCATCATTTAGCCCGTTCAATAGGTTCCGTTGGTTGGTCTACTTTCTTTTCCATGCTTGAATACAAGTGTGAATGGTATGGTAAGACTTTGATTCGTATCGGCAGATTCCAACCTTCATCCAAAATGTGCGGATGTGGATATGTCAACCGACAGTTAAAGCTCTCTGACCGTACATGGACTTGCCCCAAGTGTGGAGCAGTAAATGACAGAGACTTACTTGCAGCACAGAACATAAAACGGTTCGGACTGCAAGAACAGAATTTATTAACACAACCTGTGGCACACAGGGGATTGGACGGTGAGAACCCAACTATGGACGAACGTGGCGAAAGTCACCTAAGAAGTAGTGGTTCGATGAAACGTCAAAATAGACAAGTATAAACTTGGATATAAGTGCCTATTCAGGACAAGATAATAATAACAATAAAAAAGAGGAGGAATAACTATGTACACGAATATCATAAACAACATTATAGAATTAGAAAAGGTAGAAACATTTATTGATATAAAACCTTACTATGTTTTCTTATATCCGAAATCAGAGGATGCTAGCAATGTGATTATTGTAGATGGTCTACCTACATATCAGAGTAAGAAAGAAAATTTAGCTTTGCCTCTGTTAACTTGCGTTTGGAATCCTATTGCATTAAACAACATTGTTGTTACAGATGATATGCTTTCAAATTATAGAATATTTATAGGTTACATACAATGATTGGTGGGGCTAAAGGTATAGGCATTGGTATTGATTTTGGTATACCAAATCAATACTGTAGGGCTACTAGTAAGCCCTACATTGAAAAAGACGTATTAGATTCATTACGTGTTGTTACTTCTGCTTATGGTAAATCCAATGATGATGCTGACCGTTCTATAGTTAAGAATCTGGTTGATGCTAGTAATCCATTTGTAATCAGCAACGCATCTTTCAAGCTTAATAGTGGGTTTGGAAAATATGAAATTACTTTCCAATATTTCCCATATATAGAGAATGTAACAAACGTAAGCGATAGTAAGGTTGTATTTGGTATTGGAGGACAATTATTAATTCCATATTCAGCAATAACTGAAAATATACCATCGTTTAAAATAAAAGTCAACGGTTTAAGCGGAACTTATCATTTTAGATATTATTATAGATCAAGTGATGGTGTTCAACATTCTGTAGATATGGCTCAAGATGGTTATTATGAATTACCTATATGCTACAATGTGCAAAGCAGTTCTGATGGTACACATTGTGGTTTTGCAAATAATGGTAATGATGTAGTAACTATCACTCAAATCCCCTCTTTCGAAGGCGCATTCGTCACCGACGGAGTAGATGACCTAATTACTTCCACCAAAACCGTACAGGAGATGGGTATTACTGATGAGGTTACTGTTGTTAGTATGATTCATCAGATAGATTTAAATTCTACATATACCATAGCAACTACTAATTATATAGAAAATAGTAATTCCAGAGAACACGTTAGAAGCGATGTTTATAATTACGGTAAAACTGGGATATACGGTTATAGTGCGTCATTAATTAATAATACTAAATCTGATATAAAAAACATATTAGGAGATGAAGCAGATTATTATGTTAAGTCAACCAATAGTTTACAAACAATATTTGATGCTAAATTCAGTGTTGTAGGAAGAATTAGTGAATTAACCGAAGCAAGTCAAGTCGTTTGGTACTGGACAATCATCGCCAACAAGGTACTGACTACCGACCAAATCAACCAAGTAATCGCCTACTTCAACTTGGATAGAACTCTTAAACCTGATATACTGTGTAACACAATCAAACAGGGAATCACCAACGAGAACCACGCAGAGTTTGGCGATAAGCTGATAGACTTTTCAGGTAATGGTAGGGATATTCAGTTGAACAATATTGCTTGGAAGGGGGATTCAGGTATTGGGAAGTATGAGGTTGATTTTCTCGATTCTAGTATATGGAACAGTAGTAATTCAACTATAACGAGTAGTAAGATAGATTGTAAAAATGCTATAAGTCATATTATGCTACTGTATTATAGCGTAGGGAGTAAAGAATATCCAGACATTCCTTCGTTTAAGGTTATTAAAACAGGAGCCGATATTGATTATAGCTATATTGATGAAACTGGGTTTCCTAAATCAGTTAGAATTGTAGATGGGGTGAATGTATTACCCGCTTCACATAACACCTTGTATAGCGGCTCTGGTCGATTTTGTGGTTTTGGTAATCCGGGTATGGGTAATAGTGTTACCATCACCCAGATTCCCTCCCACGCAGGTGGTTTATGCCTTGACGGTATCAATGACTTTGGTAAGGTAACAGGGATGCCTGTTTACAAGGATTATACTTTCATCTCTAAATATCAGAGATTATCATATAGAGAAGCAATAGAAACAGAGGGAGGAGCTGTTATTGCATCAAAATCATATAGTCCTAATCAAGGTGCTTTTATATTTAATGGAGTTAGAGGTGATTATGTTCATGATTGTTATTCTTTTGGATTATCTAGTAGTAACAATCTTATAAATGATAAAAATTTAGAAGTATATTATCAAACTAAATATACTAACCAAGGTAAAAGTATTTCTAGTGGTACTGCTGCTGATTCTGATATTTTATGGTTAGGGACTGTACGTGATAATGATAGTAGGTTTATCAATGCAGCTATATACTCTCTCATGTCCTTTCCCTATAGTATGTCCGAGTTCCTCATCGAACGTCAGCTAAAGAAACACAAGCTGGGTACGCTGTATCCGGATATGGTGGAGTTTAGACCAGTTATAAAAACTAATGTTGATTATACACTTATACAGTTCTATATTAATAATTATACTAAGCGCATATATCCGGGAGATTATATACCAATTAATACTCCAATAGAAGTAAATTTCTATCTTAAAAACAACGTAGACGAATTGATAAGCTTTAAGGTTAATGGAAACGATTCTACATTTAAGAGAAGTACGGTAGTTGATAATGCTTATAACATAAGAACTCTTCCAATTACTAAGTCCCCTCAAAAGATAGACATCACTATTGACGAGTACATCAGATTCGAAGATATTGTTCAGCCGTATCCAGTTCTATTGAGATTCAAGGATGAGAATGGTAATGAAGTATCTTGGGGAGGTAAATTCAGAGTTGGTTCTACTATTACTAGAATAGGTTCTGCCGCTGATTCTAATCTACTTCCTAATATATATAATATATTTGGATTATTATTGAATGGCAATCAAGTAACTAGTTCTAAAGTTATTGTTGAAAAAACAATGGTATTTAAGGCTAAAAGTGCTTATATATTTGATAACAACGAACCGAAATGTATTCTATCTCCTAGACTACTACGTATTCCTAACTCTAGCTATAAGATATTAGGTTACATTCCCGATATATCCGGTCATGGTAATCATGGTAAGATAAACAATTCTGCTTATGCGGAAGGAAGTGGAGTTAATGAAGATGGTTCATACCAATTTGATGGCGTAGACGACTTTATTACTATTCCTACTACGGTCGGTGGCAAACAGGTGTTGATGAAGGTGAATTGGCAATCTATTGCCGGTACGGCAATTTTATACGACCAAAGAACAAATGGAGGTTTTGCTATATTTAATAGAGATTTTGATACTAACGAAAATAAAGTGCCAGCATATAGGGCAAGAAATATAGGAGGTAGTACTTATATTGATGGAATACTTAATAAGTATATTTATGCTAGTGAATTAAAAAATATAACTCACAATATTGTTGAATTACATGACCCTAAATTGAATACAGGAACGCTTAACCCAAAAATAGGTAGTTCTTTCTTAAATTCTAATTATACTCAAATGTCTCTCTACGACTTCATGCTCTTCGATGAAATCTCAACAGACGATAAGATTAAACAGCTGAATGAGTACGTAGGAATAGAAGGCAATACAGAATGGAGAAAGACGAAATAATTGATTTAACTAACCCAATATTTATACAATAAAATGAAAAAGTTAATTGAAAAAATAAAAGCTTGGTATAAAGAAAGCAATAGAGATAAGCACTCATACGTGGGTGCTATCATCTATTGTACTTTTTTTGTAGTAGGTTTTGCATTAGGGATAGAACTTATTCCTAATGCTGTTATCGCTACAGGAGCTACAGCAGCTTCTATGATGTCAGCTGAATATAAAGACAAGGAACATGGCTCTTTGTTTGATTGGCTAGATATTCTTGCAGGTATGACATATCCTATACTGATTGATATTGTTTGTTTAATTATTTACTTAATTATAAAATAAGATGAAATATATTGTATTGCCTAAATCGGTATTAGACGAAATACCACAAGAATATTTGAATGAATTGCATTTAGTTCCTAGAGTAAGTACGGATGGTATGTCTGTCATAATGAAAGTAGCAAACTATGATCTGTTGTTTCCACCTGCTATGACGCTCCCCGAACTTGGAGAAGATGCACCTGTTGAACCAATATATCCATATCCTACTTATGAAGGAGATGACTTAAATACTTTATTGCAAAGTAGCAAATGGACTAGTCAAGATAATTCTGTTTTAGGCGAATCTATTCTTGAATCCCCAACGGTGAAAACTACTTCTTCTAAAACAAGAAAGAGTACAAAAAATACCGTGTTATAAAAAATATTATTATCTTTGTGTAAATATTAACAAAGACTTAAAACAATGGATTGGCAGAATATCATAACATTAGTGGGAATGCTTATCGGTGGAAGTGGGCTTTATGGTTGGTATAAAGCACGACCCGAAAAAATATCATTTGAGATAAAGAATTTGAGGGAAGTTATTGAAGTGTTGAGAAAAGAAAAAGAGGAGGACAAATTAGAAGCTGCGCAAGAAAGGCAAAAATTGGAACGAAGATTAGGTGAAATAGAAATAACCAATTCTGTATTACAGAAAGCTATTCAACAATGGGTTAAATGTTCCCATTTGCCAAAAGATGCAATGTGTCCCGTATCTGATTTCGTAGACCGAGCCGAAGAGCTAATAACTAAAAGGGTAGAAGCATTACACCAATCCATGAAATAAAATAATAAAGAATAAAGAACCCCACTGTGCAATGTCGAGAACACAGTGGGGAGAATACCGACCTAAAAATTCAAAAGCGTTTTAAACATATTGCAAATATAGCTATTATTTTCAAAGAAGCAAATAAAATGGTAGAAAAGTTACTTATATATACTGATGATGAGGAATTAGGCGTTATATCTTTCCCTAAAGATGGAACGCAAGCTGCCCTTAGTAGTTATACATTCACCGAGGGAAGAATGGGTAGCGTAAATATAAGTAGCAGTCTCATGTATCCTAAGTGCTTGGATGATGAATGGACACAGAGGGAATTTGTGGAATTTAGGGGAGAAAGATATTGGATTTTAGATACACCTACTTCATCTAAGTCAAATACAGATTTAAGATATAAACATGAGCTTGTATTTAAATCCGATAGAACTAAACTGGATAATACTTATTTCTTTGATGTAATATCTCCTGATGCAGGTGATGTTGACCAATTTGTCAGCAATAGTACAAAGTTCACCTTCTTTGGAGACATTGCAGAGTTTGCAACAAGATTGAATTACTCTTTACAATACAGTGGAGTAGGTTATTCTGTTGTAATTGACGAAGGTATATCCTCCGAAGCTAAACTAATGTCGTTTGAGGACAAGTATTTTAGTGAAGTTCTACAAGAAGTATTTAATGTTTATGAACTGCCTTATTATTTTGTCGGTAAGGTAATCCATATCGGATTTACTAATAATGCTATTACTCATACATTTAAATACGGCTACGATAGGGAACTACTGACAATAACCAAAACAAACGCCAACTATAAAATAGTTAATCGTTGTACAGGTATCGGTAGTACTGAAAATATTCCTTATTACTATCCAAATGATACAAGAAAAACGGAAGTTGGGGTAGAAGCTGACCCAAATAACGTTTCTATTAAGCAAGCTGATATTACCATTGTTAATGAAGATAAGTTCAAAAAGAACGTTTCTATCAATGAAGAAATTTCATATAACGAAGTCGATTATACTGATGCAGCAGCTTTAGCTTACAATGCTTTTAGCTTTGGTCTTTTCATGGATCAAGGCTACATTAATCCATATACTGAAAAAAATAGAGTATATCTTTCTGTTACAAAAACAGATAGCGCAGGTGAGCGTTATTGGGATGGATATATGTATTTATCCCTAAGCGTAAAAAAGGCTGGTAAATATTGGTTTTCTTATAGCTGTTTACAGACTAGAGAACATAAGAATCCTGATGCAGAAAAACCTTATACTTGGCGACCAACCGATGTTATTATTACCTTTAATGAAAAAGGCGGTAGTTCTATTCCTTTTTCATACAGAGGAACATACGAATTAGATTTAGGCGAACTTGAAGTTAAAGAATATCTATTGACTTTCCAATTCCATTATAGAAGAAAAGAATACATTGATTACACAAATGTATATTTTATTTTTTATGATACTCATTGGAGATATTTTGGCAAAAATTGGAATCATAGAGGAGAAGTTATACCATTGGACAGAATAGGTATATCTATCACTAAACAACCAACTGTAGGAGATAAATTCAAGCAAATTAAGATTGAGAAGGATTATATGATTACTTCTCCTAATCTATTGCCATCTATATACAGAGATACGTTTGGTGCAGAACGATTCTATGACGCAAAAAACCAAACCTATATAAATCCTGATACAGGAAGCTACTACGACTTCGAGAACCCTTATACGGAAGGTAATCCTAAGGAAATGATTGTTTCCTTTGACTATATCAAGCCAACTATTAAAGGTATTGAAAATGCAGCAGGATATAAAATAGGAGAAATATTAGATGTAGCTTTTGATGATGATGATAACGATGAAATAGACCCTAACACAAATGAATACGAACATAAATATTTCTACATAAAGCTAAGAAAATTTGATGGGGATTATGGCTTTAATCTCTTTGACCAAGCTATCGTAGGTAGTGATATGACCATCTCAATGACGAGTGGTAATTGTGCTGCTTGTAATTTTGTCATATCCGTATTAGAAGTAGAAGATAAAGACAATAATATCACAATATTCAAGAATCCTGTACAAGTGGATTCTAGTGGCAATATTGTAACAGGTAGTGAGGATGATAAATGGAATGAGGCAAATATTCAGCCTCAACAACAAGATACAACCACAAATGAGGTATGGATTAGGGTAAGCAAAGATGATGATACATTCGGAGTTGTAATGCCATCTAACAACCGCAACTATAAGCCTAAATCAGGAGATTCGTTTGTTCTGTTACATATTGATTTGCCTAAACAATATATCCTTAATGCAGAGAATGAGCTTAAAGAAGCTATCATTAAGTATATGGCTGCCAATAATAGTGAAAAATTCAACTTCTCTATTAACTTTAAGCGTATATTCTTTGCTGAATATCCTGAAATGCTGTCACAGATTGATGCTAATGCACGATTGCAGATAGAGTATAACAACAAGCTGCATGAATTGTACATCAGTCAATACACTTATAAGGTAAATGAGACAGACCCTCTTCCTGAAATTACGGTAGAATTATCCGATACCATAACGATACGTAAAGGTAATGTCCAAAAATCTATTGATGCTGTAAAACAGAATATTATGTCGTCTATCGGTTCTATCGACTTTTTAAAGATGGGACTGAAATACTTTATTAGAAAAGATGTTGATGATTCAGCTAACGGACATATAATATTTAAAGACGGGATTTATGTTACTGGGAATAGCGAGGAAGGAGCTACCGATTTCCTGCGTGAAGGTGGCATAGATAATATTCAAGAGGGTAACGGAGATTTCATACAGGAAGATTCCGGGATTATCAAAGCTGTAGAAACTCCTCAAACTCTTGGTAGTTTATATAATGTCAATCCTATTGTAGATGAAATTGCTACAGAAGATGTCGTACTTGTAAAAAAAGTTGGTTCTACGGAATGGACGCAGGAAAGAAAGAGTATGACAGAAGGCATAACTGATGCTCCAAGCAATGACATCTTATATGGTCGTAAAAACAAAGAGTGGATTAAAGTTCCCGACACACCGACAAAACTTCCTAATCCTAATGCTCTTACTTTTACAGGTGCAATACAAGCCATATATGATGGCTCTGCACCAATTACGGTTAACATACCGACAGGTGGCGGTGGTAGCATAACAATAGACGACCACTTGGATTTAAATTCAACAAATGCAGTTCAAAATAAAGTTGTAACTATGAATATAAATGAATTAATGGACGAGGTGTTTAAAATTTCGTTCGATACTTTTGTTGGCGGAGGAACTTTTGAAAAGGGATCAGTTGTTACTCCGTATATTTTTTGGTCTATTTTATATAAAGATGAAGAAGTTGTACCAACAACTGCAACTGTAAATGGGAGCACGGAAGGAGTTAATGAGGAGAAATCCAAATATTCGTCTCCTACTACAATTACTACAGATAAAAATTATAAAGTGATTTGTACTTACGGAAGCCAATCTATTGAAAAAACAGCAAACTATATTTTTTCTTTGAAAAAGTATTGGGGCGCATCTTCTGTAACTGAATTGACCAATGGTGATGTGATGTTAATGAATAACGGATGGGCTAGTCGTACTATGGGGAAAACGACTTTTGACTGTACAGGTGGGAAATATATTTATTACATTATACCGTTTGATATTTATGGAGAAGGCGTTAGTTTTTGGATAAACGGTTTCAAGAATACCGATGTTATTGTCTATGATATGGAAATAACAAATGGTAAAAATGTAACTGAAACATACAAAGTAATGCGTCTAAATAACATTCAAACTGGAATTTTAGAAGTTGAATTTAAATGAATTAAAAAAATGGCAGAATTAAAAGGAACGCAGGTCGCTGCGATAGTAGTTCCATTCACCGATGCTGATAAATACGCAACACATGATGCGGAGTATGGCAAAGGAGGATTTAGGAGCGTAGAAACGATAGCTAAACGGGACGCAATACCTACGGAGAGAAAAACCAAAGGTATGGTTGTTCGTGTAAATGAAACAGGACTACATTATTATTGGAATGGGAGTGCATGGACTGAATGGTTACCGAAAGGTACAATGTTAGTAGACGCAATGTTTGATATTTATAGTACTAACCCCGTACAGAACAAGGTTATTACTACAAGAATAAATGAACATGCGGCAAAATTTGATGATATTTATAGTAAAATAGAAAATATTCCTACTATTACTATTGATACAGCTCTTAGTACAACTAGTACTAACCCTGTACAGAATAAAGTTATTACAGATAATTTAAATGCTTTAGCAGGAATAGTTAATGGGATACCAATAATTACTGTTGATACAGTTTGGAACGCAACAAGTGACAATCCGGCTTCATCAAAGGCAATAGACAGTGCAATTTCACCTATAAGAACTACAGCAAATTCGGCAAATGCTAAAGCAGATAGTGCATTAGCAACAGCTAACGCAGCTATTCCTAAAAGCTATATTGATACAGCTTTTGACGATAATGTATTAGATACAAGAGTTCCTAGTACAAAGCTATTACATACAACCGCTACAAATATATCAATAGCAATACAGAGCGTACAAGACCGTGCTGTTGAAGCTTATAATATAGCAAATGCGGCTATCCCAAAATCAAAGATAGATACTGGTATTGATGGAACAGAGACAGCGCATGATGCAGTCCCGTCTGTGGGTGCTGTAGTAACTTATGTTAAGTCACAAAGAACTGCGATAGATGGAAGTATAAATGCTGTTTCAGGAAGGGTTACTACTCTTGAAACATGGAAGAACGGTATAGGCAATAAGAATCAGGCTAATGGCGTAGCGGGTCTTGATGCTAGCGGTAAGATTTCAGCGTCACAGCTTCCGGCAGGATATGATAACGTTGACAAGTTAGTAGCATTTGTTACAACTAACCCTAGTTCTGGAATGACTATCGGGCAAAAATGGTATAATACTACTACTAAGAAGATATTTACTGCAACAAGTGCTACAAGCGGTTCTGTATCTGACCCTATTGGTAATGATATGATTTATATTGACCAAAATGCAAACAAATCGTATTATTGGACTGGTACGGATATGGTTAATATCGGTAGCGGAAACGCTTTGGCTTTAGGTACAACTTCTTCTACCGCTTTCCGAGGTGACTATGGTAACACGCTTTATACAAATTTTGGTAGTGGTACTAATCTAACAGGAACACGAGCTGCACGTGATTTTTTCCATAATATGTCGTTGTTTAATTCATTAGGGAACACAAGCATATTAAAGGATTTGGTTGTTCAACCGGAAGCCAATTTTGTTAGATTACAAAATGATATAGTATATTTGATTGGAGAGGTTAATACTGGCGATGGATATGATATACCTGCCGCTACAACTACAAAAGCAGGTGTTATGACAGCAGATATGTACAAGACCCTGCAAGAGATAGAATTAGCTACATTCCCTCTATCGTTAACTGCTAGTGGCGGAGGAACTTTTGAAGTAGGGTCAAGCAATAAAAATGCAATAGGTATAATTGTAACTAGAAAAGGAACAGATGTCACTTCTAGTTCGACAATAACAGTAACAGCATCAGGAAGTGTGACAGGTTCGCTAAGTTCTGATAAAAAAACTTGGACACCATCAACAAATATATCATCTAATACTTCTGTTGCAGTTAAGGCTACCTACGGTTCACAAAATGCTACCAAAACTGTAAATTATACTTTTAAATATAAAAAGTATTGGGGTACATCAACTAGTGCTTCTCTAACTTCTTCCCAAGTTATTGCATTAGCAGGAAGTACATGGGCTGATTCAAAAGCTATGGGCGCAACTACTTTTGACTGTACGGGCGGAAAGTATGTCTATTATGTAATACCATCTTCATTAGGAACTCCCGAATTTTGGGTAGGAGGACTAAAAAATACAGATGTCGTTACTACAAGTGCTACTGTAACCAATGCATCAGGAGGAAGTGCTACATACTCAATTATGCGACTAGCGAATATTCAGACAGGAGTCCTCTCTGTAGAATTTAAATAATTATTTACAAATGGGGGGGGGCAAAATCGCTCTCTCTCCAAAATATAATCTTATGGCAGAAATCAATGGTACAAATGTTGCATCTAAAATAGTTCCCTATACTGATTCAGACGAATATGCTACTCATGACGAAAAATATGGTGTAGGAGGATATAGAACAGTAGATAGTGTAAGCGAGATGAATGCTATTCCTGCTGCAAGAAGAAAAGAAGGAATGCTAGTATATGTAAAAAATGATAGATATTACAGGTTAAATTCTAGCAATACATTTGAGGATGCAGGAATAGGAAGTAGTGGTGGAGGTGGTGGAAGCGGCTTATATTGGGATTCAGCGCATAATTTCTCTCAAAACGGTTATCAAAAGTTTAGTAATGGGCTGATGTTGCAGTGGGGGACAAGAGCCGGAGCAACAAACGGAGCAATTAATCTTTATTTCCCTCAAAGTTTCTATAATACTAGTTATAACATTTATTTCACAGGAGCAGTAAATAATACAAGTGAATCTTTTATATATGCTCCGGGGTATGACTTTAATGGTAAATATACATCATATTGTAGAGTTCTCACTCGTGGAATAAATTCAACTCCTGCTATCGTTTGGACGAGTTGGAATTTTACATGGTTTGCGATCGGGCGTTGGAAATAATTTAAAAACAAATATCATGAAATATTGGAAACAAGGATTTTACGATGAACCGATAGAAGGTTCGGTAGAGATAACAGACGAATATTGGCAATCATTACTTGATGGACAAAGCTATGGTAAAGAGATTGTAGAGGATGACAAAGGTTATCCTATCCTTCAAGAGCATATATTTACTTTGGAAGAGGTAAAAGAGCATACATTATACAATATTCAAAGGTACGATAAATCTGAATATGTAAATATTTTCTTACTTAATGGAGATAGTATTTGGTTAAGCAAAGATTTACGAACCTCTATAATGAATACTGTTGCAATCAAAAAGAGTAGAAACATAAAGAAGTCAAGTATTTGGTATAATCAGAAAGAGTATATATTACCTGTTGATTTTATCTTAAATATGCTTGATGATATTGAGATATATGCAGATACTTGTAATAGCGTTACACAAAGACATATCGCTAACGTAAATGCTATAACTGATATAGATGAGGCTGACAATTACGATTATGAAAAGAATTATCCAACGATATTAAAATTTGACTATAATGAAGAAAGTATTTTATGATTCAAAGGTAGCTAAAGCTATTTTATTTGATGGTTATTCAACAATAACAATATTTGCTTGGGTATTGACTGTATACAAGAAGTTGACACAAGAAACGATAAACCATGAATGTACTCATGCCAGACAGTGGATTGAACTTACTGTAGCAGGAGGATTATTTATGTGGCTTGGAATGCTAATATTTAATTATTCTGCATGGTATCTTGCTATTTCTCCGATTGTATTCTATTTATGGTATGGTTTAGAATATTGCATAAGAAGAATTATGGGAATATTTGCTTCGGGTGGCAACAAACAACATACTGCATATCGTGAGGTGTCATTTGAACAAGAAGCTCGATTGGCTGAAAAAGATAATAATTATCTTGAAAACAGCCATTATTATGCATGGACGAAGTTTATAATCAAAACTAGAAAGTAATATGGCAATTCTATCAAATGGTAAATTTTCAGGATTCCTGTGTTCCATAAGGGACACAGGTAAAAAACTAAAAGACGGTGCAGCCGTTATGGTTGAAGATTTTCTTTCCGGATTCAATGGATACGGATGGAAATTGTGGAAGAAAAGTAATCTTTGGAGACTTGAAATAGATGAGCTTCTTGTTCGCAAATCATTCACGACCTTTGAACATATCATATCACAAATAACTTCCATTAGGGGAGGGCAAACAATAAGTCAAGGTCACGCTAAAATAAAGGCTGTAACGACAATTGAAGCAGACGTATATAGGGAGAATGATGGAGAGGAAACTATCACCCAAGAGCAATGTTATTGCTTGGAAATAGACGATGAATCAAATTCTATTGTAGAATATGATTTTGTACAGTGTTTAAAAGGCAATAGACAATATTTGGTTCAAGTTGGAAGTGTCTTTCAATACTATATTAATATTCCTATAACCGAGTTTGATTCAGATGCAGAAACAGGTGAAGTATTAAATGCTCCACAAGCAGGAGATGAAATTGTTCAATTTGGGAATGCATCACACCAAGATAAATATAAAAACAGACATTCTGCCCTTTATCTCCATGTAGATGAGGATGAACCTGCTATAGATCTTATGACCAATATGTATTCTAAAGATTGGTCTAATGCTATAAAAGTTCGTATAGGAGGAAATTTACCCGGTACTGACGGTGATAGAGGATTTTACAGCGTAAATGGGAAAATAATATCTGTTGATGAAAACAATGATATAGTATATGAGATTAATCCTGATGGTTCAGGATATTTCGCTAGAGGAAAATTCTCATGGACTAAAGATGGTTCTCCTAAATTTTCAGGGACTATTTTGTTGCAGATAGATAATAATAATGTTTGGGAAGTTACCGAAGCTGGCGAAAATATTATTGGGAACAAAGATGGGAAAAGAATAGTAATAAGCCCTGTTAGTCAAGATATTAAGGTTTTTGATGATAGTAATAATAATGTCCTTTCTATCGAAGGTTCTAATAGAAATGATATAAGCGATTTTTTTGGTGGTACTCCTCCAACTATAATTATCAAGAATATCCCATTTTCTTTTGCTGCAACAGTTACAAGAGCGGAAATGACTGTTACAGAAGGATTTTATACTAGTACATTGATGAATCTTTCCGTAGAATTTAATTATAATTATTCACAATATTCAGAAAGTTCAGCTTCGGGTAACATTTCAGGAACTCTATATCTTGATAATTTTTCAGATTCTTCTTATAGCAACTATCAGAATAGCAGTGTTATAGCATCATTTAATGTAGATGTTACGGGAACAGGAACTTTTGTTGTAAGAAATACTACTACTATAGAAAAAGGTTATCATACTCTTAGATTCCTTATATTAAAAGATAGATCTGTCACTAGTTTTTCAATCAGTTCTTTAAATGTTGAATTTGTTATTGATTCTTATTTAGCTAGTTTATTTGCTAATGGTATTGTATTAGGTTCTTCTACAAACAATCTTTTTTATGCAATAAATAAACAACCTAATCCATTGCTTAATATTAAAAATCTATTTTTTGGAGTTATGAATGATTTTTCAGGATTAAAAATAGATACATCGGGGTCTTACTCTAAAATAAAAGGTCATTGGGGACTTTTACCTTCATTAATTGCCTATGGCGTTGTGTGGGGTGGAAATACCCCTACTTATAAAGCTATAAAAACTTTTGATGGAAGTTCCTTTCCTGCTGCTACTCGAATAGGAGAAGGTGTTTATAGAATTAACTTTCCTACTTCATGGAGAAGTCTTAATATAAGCGCTACAAATGCATACGTTATGTTGACGGGAATAGGTTTTTCTATTATAGATGGAGGAAGTAACTCTCCAATAAAAGCAACATTTAAACAATGGGTAACAAATGGATTTGATGTATGGCTATCAGATGATGCAACTGCTAATGATGGTGATTTTGCTTTTGAATTAAAATGGTTAGGATGACAATAAAGGGAGCTTAATTGCTCCCTTTTATTTAATACATCTTCTCCATATTGGAGAGTCTTGGTTTCTTATTCACTGCCTTATTTTGCTTATAAGGTTTGTCCTTTACTTTCTTAGCTTTTTGTTCCGCTTCTAGCTCTGACTTTAAGGCTAGGATTTCGGACTTCTTAAATCCTACTTTTTGATTCCTAAATACTTGCTGCTTGATATTGTGTCTTTTCATCAAATTAGAGAAACCAACTCTATTAGAAGAATAACCCAATAGTCGCATTGCGCCATCGTAATTAAGAAAATCATCTTCTCGAACATATTCACTATTTACTTTTTCAATACTATTAATTGCTTGCGCTACATCATTCTCGCTGCAATCCTCTGAAAGTATATCTAACAGACGTGAAAATACTGTATCAAACAATATCTTCTTCAATCCACTAAGTTTACTTACCTCTTCTTTTAAAAGATCGTATGCGTCTGCTTTTAGTTTACTAATCTTATTGTTATTCTTCGTTACCATAGCTTTATATTATTTTTTTTGAAAAATATAACATATTTCATCAAATATAATTGTTTTTATAGAAAAAGAAATATATTACTTTCCCCATTTTTTACAATATAATTTTCTCATTTCAGAAACTAAAGAAGGGAATGAGGCTATATAACCCATATCTATCGCAAAAGCTAAAGATTTCTGTAAATCGTCTAGTTCTTTCAATTGCTCTTGGTTAGCTTTGTTTCTAATCATTGTTTCATGGATATTAAACACTATATAGTTTAAACCTTTTGCAATAGTTCTATAATCAACATCATTAAATTTAGACGCTGACCGACATAAATCATTATATTTGTCACCAGCTTCAATGCGATTAATAATAAGATTATCCGTTAACCACATTACGACAGTAGCATAAATTTCAGGATTCAATTCCAAAGCCAAAAGCACCCATATATAAGGATTACATGAAACATGTCTATTACTTCTTGCACCAACATTCTTATATACACCGTACTTCTTCATTACTTTGACAAGAGACGTGTTTTTTACCTCTTTCATAAAAGCAGGAAATCCTGTTTTTATAATGCCCTGTTTTTCAAGAATATAATATATTCGCTCTGACGATTCCATATTGGATAGAATATTTTCTATTCTTTTTTCATTCCATCCTTTTTGAATCCTAGCACGAGTATAAGCTTCTTGTAAATCAGTTACAGACAAGAACTGATTTTTTGTATCTTGCCTAATCGTAACTCCAAATAACTCTCGATCTTTAGACTCCATTGTCACATTTGTTTTCATACTCTTATTATTTAAATTATACGCAAATATAATATTTATTTTCATATAATAAAAATATAATGTGATAAATTTAATAATTCTACATTTTACCCTTTTGTTTTTTAATTCTACGTACTTTTCTAAAATGGCGAATACCAAGATAGACAGTAAGTGCAATACTGATAATCCAAGTAGTTGATACGATAAACAGATATATTTCCGCAGTTGGCATAATATTGAATGTGTCATCAAGACAAGCAATAGTATCAGTAAACATGAGGTTAATTGGTATTGCTCTTGCATACTTACAATGATAACGACCCTCATCGCAAGCCAATCGGTATAAACAGTAATCCAATAATACCACATAGCCATCAAATGTTACCAATATCCCATTCCAAGCGAAATAGAATACAATAAACATATAGATAGCCAAACCAAATATAGTTGTTCTAACTATTACTTTTTCCATTATATTTTTCATTATACCATTCTTTAGCTTTCAACATACCTATCCTAATAGCTTCATTGTTATTATTATGGAAAACACCACACATCAATGATATGTATTCATGTATTTTATCTCTATATGCTAATTGTGATTCTGTTGCTTTTTGCCAATCAGAAACTCCTACTTCTGCCTGAATCATTTTGCATACTACACTCATTGATTTTGAGAAAGTCGATTTTTTAGTAGTATTTAAATAAAGTGCACCTGCCATTTTCTTATAAGAATCTCCACTATCATTCCTATATTTAAGTAGACAATCATATATCCATTTATAGACTTCTACTTTAAATGAAGGATTAATAGCTAATGCCATATCTATAAATAAAAAAGGATGAACCCAAGTGCCACCTTTTTGTCCCCTAGTTGTAATCATAACACAACCAAACTCCTTTTCAAGAGAAGATATAAATTCTTTTGTCTGATTAGAAGTTTTCCATTGGTTAAAATTAAAAGGAGGAAGATCGTTTATTATTCTCCATTTATTACCTACAGATACCAAATCATTCGCGTTTAAAAATTCAAGTTTACTTTTTTGTCTAACAACACCACCAAAAAGTGGTCTTTCCATAATTACTTCTGTTTCCATAATCTTAATATATTATTTATTTGCAAATATAATATATATTTCATGAATATACAAACTTTTTGTCTAAAAAATAATATATTACTTTTTATTGGAATTTACCGCAATTACAATCTTCTCGGTAAATAAACCCGGAGCTTTAGACCTCAATTGAGGCTTTGCAGGTGCATTGCCCTTTTGCGCACGTACAACCTTCGAGCTTGTTTTGACACCAATCGCCTTCTTCGCCATATTCTAATTCAAGTATTAGTTGACAATAATGAATAACTTTCTTTATATCTTCTGCCCCATTCTTGTTCTTATGCCGACATAGATACTTTATGCAATTACCCTCCATAAAAGGTATATCATTTGCATATATAAACTCAACAGGTTCTATTGCTAGTTTTTTGTAATGCGAACCTCCCTCTTGGGTATTTAATGCGCTAATTGCCTTATTTATTTCAATCGGAATAGCTTCTAACCCATGTGGTCTTGCATCATCTTCCATCTTCATGCTCTTCGACATATTTATCTACTGAATCTTTAAGTTTTTCCATTCTTTGAACCTCTTCCATAAATTTATCATCTTCTTCGGTTTCAGGAAGTAATTTTGTATCTCCTAATTCCTCAAATAATTGGTTTCTTCTTTTACAAATAAATGTAGCAATATCAAGATAATAAGGATCATCAATAAAGCAAAGTGGAGGAGTAAACAGAATATCCATAGTTGCATTAAAGAATGTATCGTAAATATCTTTCTGCTCTTTTCTTAAAGAATCATATTTAGATTTATATTCAAGAAGAAAATCTAAATGTCCATATAGAGTTCTACATATCGGTTTTACAAACATATAATAACCAGTCATTTGAAAAAGAATGCCTGTTGTAAACCTAGAAAGTTTAAATGTCCCATAATCATACTCTTCGAGTAAATCCTCCTCACGTACAAAGATTCTAGTTGGAACTACATCATATTGTCCTTTTAAAGATATGATTTCGTCCATTATAGAGTCGAAGAAATGCGCATCCTTGCATTGGGATTTAAGTAATGCTATCTTTTCGTCAAGCTTACTTTTCAGCTTTGCTTTTCCTTCCTCTATTATTTGTTTGTCTGTTTTCTTGACCGCTTCTTCTTTCTGATTCTCCATCATTTCCAATTTCTTCATGTTCATTTTCCTCCTCTTTATTTGTTTCTTCTTTTAAATCTTCTTCAAAGGTTATAGGCTGACGCTTATAATTTTTCATGTTGTTCTTAAATTCATTTCTGCTAATTTGTTCTTTAATGCAAACATTGAAGAAATATTTTTTAAGGTCATCATTCGTCATGCCATTAAGGTATTCTTCATCATCAGATGTTCTGGAAGAGATGAAATCTATAATATCCTTTTTATTTTCCACGGCAGGGATAAATTCGTCTTTCAAATATTCATAGGGATATATCTCCACAAGTTCATGTGCTATACCTAATCCCGGCAATGTTTTTGTTACATTTACCTCATTCCATGCGAAAAAATCATGATATGCAAGAGCATAGTCCATGTGTCCATTTTTTCTTAAAATCTTAACAATCGCCCTAGCCCATACCTGTTCTTTATCGTTGGGTTCAGGAAGAGATGAAACGCCACTATACATTAGCATCTCCAACAATGATTCTTCTGTTCTGCTTTTAGTTCTCATTATTTTTTAAATATTAAATAGTTGAAATTTATTTTATATACAGCACTATTTTTATAAATTCCTACACCTCCTCCAAAAGCTATATTTTTAGGAGTAACAAACAGGAGATTAACGCTTGGGATTACATTCCCATCAAATGTTGTAATATCAGCTCCGATATATCCTTTCCAAGCATCTTTATAAACAGTGTTAGTTGTAGTATTCGTTACGGTTTTATATTCTGTTTTATTGAATACGTTTATTTTATCCAAGCTTGGATTAACACCGGAAATCCAAGCTTCATATTTCCCTGTCTCGGAATAATATTTCTCCTCAATAGGAAGATTCACATTGGTTGAGTCATTGACATAAACAATCAAAGTATCTATTACTTTTTTATATTTATATATCGGTTTCTCTATTGTCAATGTGTCCCATTTAGTAATATAAAAGGTATCTGTTGTATGAACTGTTTCAATATGAGGTTTCCTGTTAGCTAAAAAAGAGGTAACAATCCATACAAAACAGATACCGATTATAATATATGGACTATATGTTTTAATCCACTGCTTCATCAATTTCTCGTGCTAAATCATTCCTTCTCTGTAAAAGCTTGTTTACAGCCTTCAATGCTTCGGTTGATAAAGCCAAAGGATTTATTTTATCTAATCCCATAGAGTCCAAAATAGACAATTCTCTTTCTTTATATTTATTAGATTTTTTCGAGTTATCATTATCTCCAATGCCTAATTCCTTCATTATTTTTTCAAGCATACTATCTGAAAGAACTTTTTCGCAAATTACAGGCTTGAAATCCTTTAAACTCTTTATAATTTCATCAAAATTGACTTCTTCCCATTCTCCATTTTGATAAGCTTTGGCTTTTAATTTGGGCTTTTCATTTTTAAACTCATCTTCAAAAACGTCTTTCCTTCGAAAATAATCACTAGGCGAATCATTGAACCAATGTAGGAAAGTTGAAAACTCATTTACTCCATTTTTAAATCTTATAATTTCATATTCCCCTTTAACACCGACACCTATAAGAAATCCAGCAATTCTTAATTGAGCTTCATTTGTGTAGCCGATTTCATAAACATGTTTTTTTACTTCTTCTAATGTTCTCATAATTATTTTTTTTAAATTTCTAATGCATCTGTTTGACCTTTGATATTTTTCAATTTGAAAGAAGCCATAATGTATGGAGATCCACCATACAATTTGTCATCTGACGGTTCAATAGCTTCAATTAAAATAAATGTAACTTTACGTTTTCTAATGTTGTCCCAATATTGTATTTTCCCTTTGCTTAGAAAATCAACGAATGAGTGATATGTCTTTCTTCTATCGTTTCCTATAAATATGCATGTAAAAGTCAAATCAGTATTTTCTCTAATAGGAGTAGAGTTCTGATATACTTGAAGTTCATCTGTCTCTGCAAATTCTTCGGTATATACAGATTTTATTTTTCCATAAGAATCAAGACCAGAAAATTCTTTGTAAATCAAACCGGGGAAATCTACTTCCAAATCTTTTTCCGGCTCACCGAGAATATCGACTCTACGCATATAGCATTTATAATCAGACATTGGCTACCTCCTTTTCGTCTATATATCTTTTAATTATCACTTTATCTTTATCTATATCACCTGTTATGAATGGTTCTCCTCCATAAACAAAAAGATATACCTTGCTGTTTTCGCCTACTTTAATATCCAAATAGGTATTTCCAGCAACGTATATCTCGCATATATGATTAGGTTTAATATCTAAGGTTGTTTTAGATTCTAAGATACAAAGCAATGTTGTGTCTACATAAAACTCATCTTTGTCATAATTACAAAGCATTGTACTTGTATAGCAACCTCTTTTTTTATTCTCATACTCACATATATATTTACCATTTATGTAAGCTTTGAATTTGTCACTAATAAAAACAGGACTAAGCCCCCATCCTTCGGAAAGAGACTTAGCCATGTACTTTATAGAGTTTACATCGCAAGCAAGTTCAAATAATTGCTTTTTGCTTTTATTATCATCCCATAGATTTGTGTAATTGTCACACAAACCTTTTGCGATTGCATTATTTTTAAATTGCTTTAAATCTATCATTGTTCTATCAATGGAATATAACCATTATCCTTTAAAAGATTATATAAGAAAATACGTCCTTTCTGTTTCCATTCAGTATTCATAACGGTATCTTTCATACCATTACTTCGGGTAATAGATACAGTTTTACTGTGTACATATCCTTCACCTAGATACTTGGCATAAAGAATCCATTGTCCGTTCACTTTATGTTGAATACCTAATTTCATCAGTATTTTGTTAAATGCCTTTGCGCTCATTCCATAATCTTGGGCAATTTGGGTTACGGTAACAGTCTCCTTGCTTTCAAGAATCAAATCAAGATAATCAGACTTCTTTTCAAGTTCAGACATCTTAACTGACATCTCTTCAATCTGCCTATTCTGATTATTAATAATATTTTGAGCTACAATTAAGGCATTAGCTACAATCTGTTCAGGAGTAAGTTGTTCCTGATTGGCAATATAACCACCATTTAGTCGAATACTTTTTAAAATAGATTTTACTTCTTTCTTAAATAGTTTTGCTTTAGGTTTTCTTGATTGCATTAATACCTCATATACGCCATCTTCGGTCAACATCCACATTTCCTGCTCTCCTCCAAGGGTCGGAATAATACTCCGAACCTTTTCCTCATCATCTACATTCTGAACTAATTTATTAATGGATGATAAATCATATTCAATCCATTCAGCCACATCCTTTGCCAAAAATAATGGTTCTTCTACTGTTCCGTAAAGAATAAACTCTTTCGTTAATACTTCCGCTTTTGTTAAAACTTTAACGCTGTTCATAGTTTTTTATTTTAAAATCAATAAATAATGTCGTTCAATATAAATAAAGGGAAGGCTGAACGACGTTAAGAAGACCTTATCATGCAGTAGCTCTCCTGCACTATCCCTTTATGTTTGCAAATATATAACTTAGTTTCAACTATTCAAAATTTTTATGGCTTTTTCAACATCACGTTTATTTTTCATCTTCTAACAATTTAGAAATAAATAAATCTTTTGCCTTAATCATAACATCTGTCGGTATATCAAATCTAGTCATTTCTGACATATAATTCCATGCATCTGCGACCTTTGCTATAAGATCATCTTCCACTATGGCTAATGCTCCATACGCTTTGCTAATAGACACCGCTAAAGATACATATCCTGTTGTGTCCATCCTCTCATTTTTATTCAAATCTAAAGTATTATCCTTGATATACTTTTTTGCTTTTTCATTCATAATATTATTCTTTAAAATGGTAATTCCTCTGTAGGTTCTTCAAATGGTAAATCATTGCTCGAATATTCTCTTTGATAGCCATTATATATATGTTCATGACTTTCTTCAAAAATAGGTACAGTCTTAGGAGGATCTTCCCAACCGTAATGTATATTCTCATTTTCTTCGTTCATGAAACGTCTGCTGGGAATATCATAATACATCCCACACATATAGTCAACAATGCCATACATTCTATTTTTTGCTACCTCTATTACGTTGCCATATCCCATCAGACCTGCTATCATATCCTTTCCGAAAAATTCTCCTCCCCTTTTTTCAAAATCTTTATTGATACGATGGATAATAAATACATTGGATGCCGCATTGGTCAAATCAGCCGTACCACTAATGGAATCTTTTCTTAAAAAATCAACTTGCTTTCTCGGATGGCAGACTAATATCAGATGTATATTGTTCTTTTTAGAAAACTCGCATATCTGCAATATAAGCTCTTTCTGCTTGTTATTTCTATCTCCATCGAACAAATCAATATCAAGAGTGAAAAGATTATCCAAAATAAGCAATTCAACTCCATTATCAACCATCTCCTTCATGTCGTTAAATATCTGTGCCCATTTGCTGCCATATTCATTGTTATAAAGGAAAAACTTATCATCGAGCCAATTATCTATCCTGTCTATGACGGAAGGATTTATATAATACTTCCCTGCATTTTTTCTCGACTCTAACAAATGATCTCTTCCAGCTGCAACCATTTCAAGCCATGTCTTTAATACACCTGGAACAAGTTCTCCACTCCATAAGGCAACTTTATGTCCATTATTAACAATATTCAATATCAGGGTATTTAACCATGACGACTTTCCGCTTGAATTGCTCCCTGAAAGCAAGGAAACTTCTCCCAAATTAAGCCCTACAATAGCCCTATCTAAAGAATGAAATCCAGTTTTTAGACTGACTATATTATTCAGATCTATTTTGGGTATATCTTTCATTCTAAACCATTTCTTACCTAATTCAGGAGTTTCCTCCTTAACCTTTTGTTCCTTTCTAGGAGCATATTGCGGTCTTTGATATGTAATCCTGTTTTCAGGCAATGGTGCTGCTACATTATATGCATCCGGTTCAAACAGTTCTCTCACATCTTGCCACGTCCTATGACTACAAGAATCGTGAAAACATTTAAAACCTATTGCTCCGTTTGGAAGCTCAAATAATGCTGAATCAGGTGCTTTATGTGATGAATCAAAAGGACATTGTTCAAGAACGTACTTTACGCCATCAGTATTTTGTATAGTTTTAGATACTTTAATACCGTATTTGTCTATAAAGTCTTTCAATGAAAATTTAGCTCCATTCTGAAATCTATTGTTAACAAAATGTTCATCTCTTTCGGCTTTAACTGAATACTTTGATATAATACCTTGTATTCTTTGCAAAGAAACGGCGTTTCGTACCTCCGGCTTCTTTAAGATTTTACACATACGATGTGGACGCTCTTGTGTATTTAATCCTTTACGTCCATACGTACCCTCTAATCTAAGAATACGATTTGCGTCAAATAGAACCTTGTCTATCTTTACGTTATCATCTGTAAATATCCTAGAAAGAGTCTCCAAAAACTGTTTTATAACATCTTCTGAATCTTTTGTATTTTCAACATCGAATGGGATAAGCAAATGATAACCGGAGCTGGAATCACAAACATAAATGTCTGAAATGCCTTCTTTACCTAAGAAATTATACACCTCTACTGCTTTCAAATGAGCTTTTCTTTTCTCCTCGTCAGTAGACGATACTCCTGACGGTCTTTCAGCATCAACGTCAATGGGAATCCATCTTCTACGATCTATATCATTCTTGGAAGTAGCATCTCCCCTCACTTGAATAAAGCTGTTGTACTGTTTACGACTTTTACAAGCTGATAATATGGGATTAACAGTATAATAAATATTTTGAGTATCATAAAAAGTATTTGATGTTAATGCATTTATTGCAATTTCTATATCATCAAAATAACCACTATATGTCTTATCTCCTAATATTCTTATCTCAAAAAGCTCACCAACTTCTTTGAAAGTATGATGCCATAAACGAAGTTCATCTATCTGTTCCTGCTTCATCAGTCATGTTCCCATTTTTGCTGTTTCTTACTCCATACATATTTCCTTCCTTGACAATATACTGTTGCATTATCAGGACGTGTATCTTTTGTATATCCGTCACAAAGATTATCAAAAGCCCACGGATAAAAACAGATATAGCATTGTGACGGTTCATTCCAACGAACATCCGAGCCGTTGGTACTGGGATGATATTGGTTTGAATTATACTCTTCTCCATTCATCACCTTCTTAAATTCTCGTTGTTGTTCGCTTGATATATGTAAATCACCAGTAAGTATTTTATCAAAATTGGAATTAGTATTGCTAATTATCCAATAAAAATTAGCTTTCCAATTCTTACCGGGTTCTTTTCCTTTATAGAATTCTCCAAGAGATTCACATAATAACAAAGCCTTTTTTATATCATCAATAGAATAACCATCTCTTATACGGGCATTGATAGCAGACTCAATTTTTGCTGTTACTTGTCTGACCTTAGAATAAGATTTTGTATGCTCATTCCAATAATCTACAATTTCTTTATATATTTCTTTTTTCTTTTCTGTCTTATTTTTCTTTAAGTCTATATTTTCTTTAAGTCTATATATTATGTGTCCCCCATTTTCCGTGTTGTCGGTCAACCGTGTTGTCGGTTCACCGTGTTGTCGGTTTTGGGGGTACTCGGTTTCTGATTTAACTCCTGCCTTACTTCTTTCTTCAATACTTATGGGAGTTGGAAATACTTTATAATCCCATCCGACACACTGTCCTTTTTCATTTCTAACAGCAGTTCTTTTTATATAACCTTCCTGTTCTAATAATGAAATAGACTTTCTTATCTTACTATCGCTTATATTTAAATGATAAGATAATCCTTTTATATTAAGATTCCATTTTTTACCAAGAACAATTATTTTAGTATATATACCCAATGTCAGGCAATCTATTTTTTCATTTTCAATAAGACATTTATCAATCTTTTTAAAGTTTGATTCAGCTTCAATTATAGTTATATTCCCAGCATCCATATTATTCTATTGTTAAATTACAGTATATATGAGTGAAAAATTTCTCAACAACATTTTTACTAAGACCTAATTTATACAATGTGCGTAGGTCAGAAGCTGATTGTATTCCTAAAATAACATCTTCTAATATAGAACTAATTTTCTTTTTATCTTCTTCAATTATATCTTCTTCTGAATCAAAATAATAAGATAATCTTCTTAAAATATCGTTAAATACGACATGTGAAAAACCGACTTCTTCAAACTTTCTTTTTGCTTCTAAAAATAATGCATAAGATTCTCTTGATTCTTCTGTATCGTTTTCATGACATATCTCACAGAGAGTAATAAGATGTTTATTATCATATTCCCACGGTTTAGCATCTTTATTATACAAGAGATGATGAACATGCAGTGTGCGATCTTGACGTCCGCAATGTTGACAAGTAAAATTGTCACGTTGTAGAATTTCTGTTTTCTTCTGTTGCCATCTAGGGTCAGAAAGAAAATCAAAATAAGTTTTCTTTTTTTTCATACCGAACTTTTATAAAAATAAAATAACTTATCAGCCGAACTAAAAAAAATGGGAAGGTAGTTCGGCAACCCTTATCAGTGAAGTAGCTAGCTTCACCTATCCCACTTTGCAAATATACAATTAATCTCCTATATTACATCGGATAACAACGAAATTTTAATCTCTACAAGGAGACACATATCCTCCTTCGGTCGTATATTCAGTATTTCCTATCTCAAATAGCGCATTCTGTCCGCATGGGCGAAGGACTACTTTGTCAGAAGATATAGAGTTTAGGACTAGCAATAACTTTTGCAGGATAAACGTCTGCTTAAATTCTTTTCCTCCTACAACTTCAACTCTTTCCTCTAATTTTTTATTTAACTCCATATTCTCCGAGACAAATGTGATTCCAGTTTCATCAAAATTAAGAGTCATTGTCCCTGTCTTGGTATCATCTTGTACATATATTGCTCTTGATACAATAGAATGAAATATCTTTTTGTCTATTTCCACTTCAAACAATGGTTTATATTTGAGCAACATATAAAAATCCAATGGTTTGAAATCATATTTGCGGATAAGCAACATTGAATTTTCCCCTATCACAATGATATTCTTTTCTCCATTTTTTATAGTGACCTTTTGTTCGTTTACTAATGCCTTACGCAGAGCCGCAAAAGCCGACATGTCTATAGATACTTTCAGTTCTCCCTCGTAGTTAATATATGCGCTATCATGGTACATTTTATCAAAATTAAAAGCAAAGGCATCAACCTTATTGTCTTTTATAAACAAATGAAGATGCTGGTTATTAGGCTGAAATTCATCATATTCCAATAATGGCATACCTTTTTGAATCCAATAGCCAAGCAAATTAGCATCCAATGTAAATGTATCGCAATTAACCTCCTGTGCCAATGTAGGATATACCCTTACATCATGCAAAGGAAAATTCATCGTACTGTTTGGTGTGGAGACAATAGCATTCAGTTTCTCATTATCTACATCTATATCAAAGTAATCCTCCATCAGAAGAGAAACATAGTTCTCAATATCGTCCTTGTCTATGCAAAACTCGATATTCTTATAAGACTCTTCCAACTTGAAATGGGTCTTTATCGCATTCTTGTCATTGTAAGATAACAACCAACACGTATTATCGACTATTTGAACTTTAACAGATTGCAAAATTGGCAATGGAGTTCTTTTGGAAGAGAAACTACCACCTGTCTTTATTGCGTTTAAAAAATCCTTCTTATTAAACTTAATCCTCATCGTTTAGCAATAATAAATTATTATAATATTCATCTCTTTTTTTTATTCTAAAATCCACCATAGTATTCAGGCATTTTATGACTTCGGGACATTCTTGACGACGAAGTTGTAAAAAGTTCTTCAAATCCTTCAATGCACGAACGGCTTGATCTGTCTGGTCCACTATTTTTTCAGCCGTTCTAATTTTATCATATAATTCTGCTTTCATTTGTTCGCTTTTACATAATTATCACAAAAAGTTCCATTATATGCAGGTTCTAAAAAACCGTAATAAAGATAATCCTCCCCATTTAAAGGGTCAAAGATATAGTAATCAAGATATTCTTGATATTTTTTACAAGTATCTCTGATTTTACAATTCATACCATCGCACATAACACTATACTTGTCCTCCCTCATCATTGTAAATTGCTATCAATTCATTCATCCTGTCTACCAAGAAGCTTGCTGCCTCTCCTACCTGCTGTGATATTGAGATATAAGGCTTTAACTGATTCTCATACATGGAATCCATCGCTTTGATGGTATCTTCCAATTTTTTTAAATTTTCCGGTTTCATAAGTTTTCTTTTATAAAATAAATACCATCAATTAAAACGTAAGGCAGAGTACCTTTCTTAATTCGCTGCCGAACCGTCTCCTTAGCAAGATTATTCATCTCTGCGTAATGGCGTATAGTTAATAAACTATTCAATTCCTTATTTATAATCTTTTTCAAGACATTAACATTAAACGGTACACGAGTACTATTATCTACTTTCATCGTCCTGTCCTCCCTCTTTTTTTAGGTTCAACGTTCATAGTATTTCCCTTTTGCTGACTTTTCCATTGAATTATAGTCATGATAGCAGCACCGAAAATACTGTTTACGAATTGGGTTCTCTGATTATCATCTTCAAGAGGAAGAGTTGGAGGGTCAAGTATAATCTCCGAAACACCATCCAAATCAGAACCGGACACACCATTACCTTTCATTTCCGGTAGATTCAAAATGCTTCTCAAATTAGAAGCATCAACATAACAACTTACTTTAATACGTTCCATATTTTTTATTTTTAAATTAATGTTCTGCAAATATAAGTTGGCGATTGCCAATCGCCAAATGCAATCGAGGCTTTAACAATACATTAACGTTTAGCATATACAAAAAACAAGGGACAGCTTCACTAAGCCATCCCTGTCCCCATGTTCAACTGAAAGAAAAAAAGTAATCAACACCTTTTTATGAATAAAAAATTAGAGATAATATATAGGGGTAATATCACTATCACCCCTACATTTTTTTGTCAAACACTTATAAGTAAATTCTACTGTACCAGTACTGCAAATATAGAGAACATTTTCAATACTACAAAAAAATTCCTTGTTTTTTTTGTCCCATCTCTGTCAAATGGTTAAACCAACGAACAGCAAGGTCGGCAGACCTATACGTTTTACCCATGTACAGCGAATCGCCAAACCCGTTGCTACTGGGATAACTCACACAATCAAACATCTTGTTCTCAACACGACGGAAAACCTCATAAACAACATTACCGCCACAGTCATCAACGCTTTTATACATATAAGCATAAGGAGACTTGTTCACTAAAGTAAAAGTAAAACCCTTAGTCTCACCACGACCTTTTATTACATTATCTAATTCTTTCATATTTCTTATTTTTATGGCACAAATATACACCCATTTAAAGCAAAAAACAAGAAATATACAAAATACAACACTGACTTTAACTAAATAGACACCAAATAAGGTTTAATAAGTGGCATAAATAACGATTTTCATACCAAAAATGAAGAACTTATCGTCTTAAAGGATAAAATAGGAAAAACATAGGAATAGTTAAGCTAAAAAAGAAAACCCCCATCTTCACAGACAGGGGGAAAGTACAAAATATAAAATCTTAGTTTTATGGCTAAGCACAAAAATAACAAATTAAGCCAATAGAAACAACAAAAAATAGCATTAAATAGACAAAAATCAATTATGGCTATTAAATGCTACTTTATGACACCCCTAAAATATAAAATCCCCAACCTGAACAAACACAAAAACAGGAAGGGGATTAAGAAAGAAAGAAGGTATGCAAAAATATATAATTTCTCTTAATCATCCAACTTTTTCCAAATATATCCACCACCCCTTTTTGTAATTCCCTTTATATTTTGCCATATACACGAATAGCGTACACCTGTTGAGTTACTAGCACTTCTTATTCCATCATACTGTGCTATAAAAACGCCATTTAGGTCGTATTGTTCTATCTTAAAGTCATTAGGAAAATAAGCTCTTATCTCTTTTTTGTTTTTGATAGACTCTTTGACAGGCTTATTTTCACATTCAGACATTGGCTTATAGGTGTCACCAAGAACTTTTCCAATAGTCTCATCGTAAGGCTCTATCTTTATGGGATAATCATCAGATACTTTCTTGTATAAAACATAACCATTTACGTATTTGCCATAAGGAATGTTATGGTTGCGACTAAAAGATAAGGCAGCACGTCGTTTGCTTTCATACTCTCCACAAAAATTACCTTGCATATCATACTTCAATGCATGAGGAACAACATGAGTGACATATTCTTTTTCAACTACATGTTTTACAACCTCATTGTGAACGATAGTCCGCGTACGATTGACCACTTTATAACCAACTGGCTCTATGCGTTCAGGGATATAGCCATATTTACCAGTCTTGAATATATATTTGCCTTTGTATATCTTAGCTTTATCAAGAAAACGAGATAATTCATTTTCCAATAAACCCATATCATAACAACAACGACCTTTTGAATGATAACTCTTTTGAAAAACGCCATCTTTGTCATAAACCAAAACTTGGCAAGAAGTACCATTGGTCTGAATATCTTCTGTAGGAATACCTAATATCTCGCCACCTATGCCAGAATTATAACCATTTGGATACAATGTGTCAAATTCACGAATATACTTTATCTCTAAAATTGATAGGCAGAGGAGAAGGTCAGAAGAGTCGGCTATATCCAAAACTGATACAATAGAAATATCCACATTCTCAATTCCAAATTCAGCAAGAGCAGACATGTTCTTTGAATCAGAACCAAAATTACGAGATAATTGAGACTCATACAACCTAACACGATTACCCAAACATTTAGTCTGACCAATATAACACTTACCATCTGGGTAAGTCAACTTGTAAACACAAGCACATTTCAATTTCTTAGCTTCTTCAAATTTCATATACGATTCATTTAATTTCTGCAAATATATAAAATAAAAATTACTATACTGATTAAGGATAAGAAAAAAAAAGTAAAAAAAATTGAAAATTGAAAAATTTACGAGCAAAAGCAGCACTTAACCGTGGCTTAAAAATAGGGGTGGGGTGGTAGGCATGGGAAAAGCCACGGTAAAACAGAGGGCAAAACACTGGAATAAGCGTATTTTTAGGCTTAATTTTAAAAGATCAATAATAAGACGATATAAACATAGTATTTCATATTAAAACATCGCATTTAGCCTTAAAACACGTCTAAAACACTCGTTTCGTGTTTTGAAAACATTGGTTTTTTCCTGTAATGTGCAAAATAGACAGCATTAAACAAGCATACGCAAAAAAATGTTTGGCGTGTGAGAAAGCCGCAACTTTTTATATATAACCTTTTTGCTTTTTGCTTTCTTCTTATAGATTTTTTCTATGATATTTATCTTTTCTATATGTTTTATCTATTCTGTTTTTTTTACATGTGTATTTTTTCTCTATATAGTATATATATATAATATAGTAGTATATATATATTATTTACTCATATACTATAACATCTTCGATATTATAGTATATTCGTTAATAGTGCTTGCCTGTTTGCTTTCCGTTTCCGCTTGCTTGCTTTTCCCCTTTCCCTTTATCCCTTTCCCCGATTGTGTTTTGCGTTTCGTTGTGTGCGTTCCAGTGCGTTTTTTCGTTATTGTTTACATTTAACACGAAATTAACTTAACTACGATTTTTTCGTACTTATTTGTGTTAATTTAATAATGCATGCAGTGTGCATAGTCTAACAAAGGTTAATATATTAGTGCATATTTTGCGCATTCCGATAATGTGCGTATATTTGCAATACAAAGAAAGGGAAACAGTTCCCAAGTAGTTCTTTAAAATACTGATTAACTCCTATCTTATGCAGACCGCAAAGATATTATATTATACACCTGTATACAGCAGGTTTTCGATTTACTGGAAATAGAGCTATATTATAATATCCCTTTTCTTTTTTGCGTTCCGTTCTGCTGTTGGTTAATTGGTTTTCGTTCATTCACATGTTGAAAATAGCGGCTTATTTGTTGCATCGTAACAACCTTACAAGCGTAAGACTATCAAGTAGGTATTACTCAAACATTGGTTATATCAGTACCTACAAACTAGTAATTAGTTATGAGACCGTAATAGTGAGTTATACGGGTGAGACGAAAGGAGACCGACCCTAGTAGTTATAATATAGTGAATAAACCAATACAATAACAATTAAATTCTAAAAAACATCTAATAATAGCAAGTATCCAATATAACGGGTAAATCTAGTAACAACTAACAATAATTAGTTATTACTCAAGTTCTGTTATATTTGGCTTGCTATTTTTGTTAATGTAGCCTATATGTTTTCGTAATATATAGACGGTTACAAGCCCGATAAATACAGAGTAGCAATATAGTTATTAATATTAATATAAATCTATGGAAATAATAGTATCTAAGAGATCCGGCAATGTGTTAGTATATATACCGGAATTGAAAAAACGTATTAGTTTAGATCCTAGTACGTTTTTGTGGTTTGATGGAAGTTTTTGCCATAACGAAATAGTAGACCACATTACTAGTAATTTTAACATAAATATTACGAATGTGGTATATTTGTAAGCATGCGAATTAAATACTAATCAATACTTTTAATCATGGGAAAGATAGAAGAAAAAAAGACGTTTAAGTATGTTGTTACTTATATGTTATACAGACATACAAACGTGCTTATAAAAGTAGGAAAAAAAACTTATGAATTTGTAAATGTGTGCGATGATAATAAAACCGCTTTTGGTTGCAATACGATAGCAGTTCTTTATGATTTTAAGGCACAAAAATATATAGCGGTTAAAGTTGATGATGAAAAGTTTAACAAGGTTGAGACTATAATACTACCAAATCAATAATAATTAAATAAAGGAGAAATAAACATGAAAAATTTAGTAAATATTTGCGATTTATATCCAAACGATAGCCATAAGTCTTTTTACGGGAAAGCGAAAGTAAAAATATATAGCGATAATACAAAAGTACTTCAATCTTATAACACCGACGTTGCAAAAATAGATGCAAACGGAAATGTTATACGATTGTGGAACGGTTGGAGTGCTACAACTGGCAGACATATAGCAAGTTTTTGCGGACTAAATAAAAAAGAATTTTTAAATTTACCTTTAAATAATAAATAAGTTATGACTACAAAAGAATTTAACAATAGCATTATATCTAATTGTTTAGGCGAATTCTTAGACAATGAAGGAAATACAAATGTCATTTATATTGGATATAGAGACGACACGAACGAATTAATAGCCGGTAACGTATGTAATACCGTAATAATTCCGATAACTTCGATAGATTACGACGATGATCTTTCTATAGATGCAAATATAGAAATTCTTTGGGATAAATTAGATTATATAGGCTTTGAAAGAATAGGATAAATAAAAAGAAATAGGAGGAATAAGTTATGAAAAAGAATGTAAGAGAACATAAAAATGTAGGCGTACAATTTGCATACGTTTTGGACTGCATTTATAACGATGAAAAATTAGATATGAGTGATAAAGAAGCTATTAATTACTTCTTTGACTGTTTTAATAGAGAATATAACGACGCTTATTATAAGCGGTTATATCCTAGTTTACAGGAACGAGTGAAAGAATATATAAAAGGTTTACCGTCTTGTTTCGGTGTGGCTTATTGCACTGATACTATAATTAATATAGGCAAATCGTGGGAATATTGCAGAACGGAAAGACAAATAGTTGATTTTCAAAATAATTGGTTTTCGGTTATTGCGTGGAGATTAATTCAGTTAAGAGAGAAATTAAACTAATACATTGTATAGTATGGAGATAACATTTAATATATTGCAAAAATATTGGTCCGACTCTTTTATAGACTCATTGGCTAATGTAGAAAGTTTTAACAAACTTTGCGGAGAAGTAAATACAGGCGCAAAAGGTATTTCTTCTTCTTCCTGTAATATACCCCGAAATAGATTTGCCTTTCATCAAGCGGATAAAGCAAAAGTTATTGTAGAAAAAAGACAAAGAAGGGGCTATATACAAATTGCTTTTATTTTTTAAATACAATAATTAAATATATAGAGTTATGAAAACAATTAAATATAAGACTTTAAACGGTTTATTGAACCAAACTAGACAAATGAATATGGAGCAATTTTTAAACGGTCGTTTTCACCATAACACAAAAGGGTGGATAAACTTTAAATTAGATGAAGAAGAAAGGAAAAAGGTATTAGAAAGCTTTTCAAAATATTGTTTTGCAACAAAGAAAGCGCAAAAACAAATGTTTTATAATCTTGTAAATAATTATGGAGACACTAGTTTGTTTCAATGTTTTTACATTGATAAAGGGGGATTTAGTAATAGTTTATCCGGCGAAGCTTTCGATTACTGTAGGAGACGTTTTAATAAATAAGGGAAAAATGAAAGCAAAGGAATTTAAAGAGATAATAAAAGGCTTTTCCGCTTTATGTGGAATACTTTTAGTTTGTTATATTTTATGTTTAATATTTTATAAATAATATTGTTATGAAAGTGAAAACATTATCAAAAGAGTATCACAACAAAGTTGTTAATTTCCCTAATTTTGATAAAAGCGGAAATATTAGAGGTATGAAAAAACTTTATTACGGCAAAGACGCATTACTTGTTAGGTGTGGTGGATATATTTACAATGTAAGTGCCGAACCTTCAATTTATTACGAACTAGCATATTAAATAAAAAGAGACGTAAACCTATGAATAAAGAAAAAAGAATTGAGTTCCTAACAAAGTTAGCAAACTTGTTAGATGAGTATAATGTAGAAATAGAATTCACATGTAGTGAAGGCTCTGATACTTCTTCTTTGTATGATGATAGATTAATCATAGCAGAAAGGAAAACAGAGGTAACAATTTTAGATACTTTTAATGAGTGGTATTTAAGTAGTAATGTAATCAAAGAAAATATGTAATCATGAAAACAAGAACAATTATAAAGAAAAGATTTGAGTTCGTTTGCTCTGTTATGAACAACAAAGTATATTATTCAGAGAAAGAACAAAAGAGAATAGCAAGAAGAATGTTTGTATTAAGCAATTTAAAATATTAAAGCTATGAAAGGGATATTTAAACAAATTAAGAGTAATCACCCCGATTATCTAATAATTATAAAAAAGAATAATTTGGGACAAATATATGAAAATGATGCAATTATAGCTAAGGATATTTTAGGTATTGAATTAAATAAAAACGGTATATTGTGTTTTTCTTGGGAATTGTTAGATAGTATTTTAGTAAAGTTAATACATAACGGTATAAAAGTAGCGGTTAGGGAATGAAAGAATATATAGTATATTACGGAAAAGGAAATATACGCTATAATATAGGTGTATATGCTAAGAATGAACAAGAATAAAAAGTGATAATATGAAAGCAAAAGATTACAAAGAGAATGGATATACACATGTATTGGTTGAAATCACTAATTTTGCCAATAAGCCGGAAATAACGAAAGGTTTTAAAAGTTATTACGAAATGAGAAAAGCCAAATATAGAATGAATTTACATGAAATAAATTCAAAAATATTCTCATTTATGAGTGTCGACAAGGCTATTGATAATGGTCTTTAAATAAAGAAAGGAGTAAAAAATGTTGTTTATAATATGTTTGATTATTTGGGGTGGATGTACTGTATTTGAAGAGCTAACTAAAAAATAGTAATATGAATAAGTTTGTTTCAAAACGTGGTGAGATATGGAAAGATATACCAAAATTTGAGGGCGTATATCAAATATCAAATTTGGGGCGTGCAAGAAGTTTGAAAAAGAATAGGATATACTTGTTAAAAAATAACATAGACACTAACGGATATTGTTATATCATCCCATACGTAAATAAAAAAACGTATACTCATTATAAAATACATAGATTAGTTGCATTATTGTTTGTAGACGGATATAAAGAAGGTTTAGTTGTTAACCATAAAGACGGTAATAAATTGAATAATAATGCATCTAACCTTGAATGGGTGACAAGTTCTTATAATAATAAACACGCTTTTGATATAGGACTCAAGAGGAAAGGAGTACACGAAAATTGTAGAAAAGCTTGCATAGAAAAAACAAGCATTAAAGTTAAGTGTATCGACATTAATACGGGTGTAGAAAAAACATTCCGTTCAATGAAACAAGCTGCTAAAGAAATAGGCGGAACAGGTGCGGGTATTAAATATAGCATAAAGAATAATAAGCCATACAAAAAAAGATATTTATTTTATGAAATTTATATACGCTAGATGTTCAACGGAAAAACAAGACTTTGAACAACAAAAAGAATGTATAAAACAGTATTTGAAAAGAATAGGAGACAATTCAGATATTAAAGAAGTTGTAGAAAAAGTTTCAGGAACTATAAAACATACAAAACGAAAACTGCAAGAAGTATTAGAAATGTGCAAGAGTGGAGACACTATATATATATCTGAATTGTCTCGATTAGGTAGAAGTATGAATGATTTATTTTCTATTGTTTCTTATTGTGGAGAAAAAGATATAACTATAATACAATGCAAAGACGGAACTATAATAGAAAATAAATCAATAGGTGGAAAAGCCCTTCTTTTTGCATTATCATTAGCCGCTGAAATTGAAGTAGAAAACATACGTCAGCGTACACGTATGGGACTAGCCGCAAGAAAAGCGAAAGGTCTGCAAACAGGAGGAACAAAAGAATTGTGGGGAAAGAATAGTTCTACAGATAGAATAGTTTCAATAAATAAGATGCACGATGAGTCGGCAAACAAAAGGAGAGAAAATGCACGTGTTAATGAAAGTAATGTGTTTTTTTGGGCTTTCATTACTGATTGGATAAAAGATAAGGGAGAGCCTAGAAACTACGAAATTTGGGGAGATATTGCACAAAAATTAAATAATCTGAATCAAAAGACAGCCACAGGAATGGAGTATAATTCAGTTCGTGCGGCTGCAATGTATCGGAAACTTAAAAAGATAATGAAATAATAAACAAAATATATAAAGTTATGAGTAAAATAGATTTAGTAATGAATTATTTCAGGAATAAATATCCTGATGAAAGGTATCAGTTCAAAGCATATCATACTATAAAGGATATGTTTGGAGTCAAGGGAAATAATCTTTATGTCGTTGAATTTATAGATGTGAAGATGAGATACCCTAAAACATTGGAGTTAAGAATTAAAGAAAATGAACTATTAAATATTTGAGATATGGAAAAGCTAAAAGAAAATCAATTTATTCCTGTTGGGAAAAAAGTTAAAGTTGGATTTAAAATCTTTAAGGTAGTTGAATCGACAGATTCATTATCTTGCATCAAATGTAGTCTTTATCAAACCGGAATATGTTCTCATTATAGAAATTTCATTTTTGGAGAATGTGATTCTATTAATAGACCTGATGGCAAAGAAGTTTATTTTGTTGAATGCTATGAATAAATACAAAAATGGACAAAGAGAAAGAAAAGCTTATCAAATTTGTTATTAGAAATGTTTTCTCCATTGAAGAAAAAGGAAAAAACACTCATGTAACAATTAAAAAGGGATTTATAAGATCGAATGAACTGGAATATATCAAGAGAAAACTGGATTATAAAGATATTATGATCTCTGCAAAAGATAACGGGACATTAACCTTAATAATGATTAGATAATAATTATGTGGATAAGAATACAGAATCAACGATTGAAAGACGCAAGTATTAAAGAATACAAAGGACGTGGTAATAGTGTATCAAGCGGTAAATACTGCATTGAAATGAAGTACGGGAACGGAATAAGGTATTTCTATTTTGACAATGAAGTAGAATATGATAGAGCTTTGTTTCGGCTAGATGAAATATTGAAAGTACAAGAGGTTTAATTAAGGCAGTGAACACTTAATGTAAAATAGGAGGATAAATTATGACAGTGCAAGAACTAATTGATATTTTATCTGCGATAGAAGATAAAAGTAAACCTGTAAAAATAGACATCTTTGATGATGAAGTCAAAGATGTTATAGAGCGTGAAGATCGTGTTGAACTTTATGATTATTGAATATGACAGTTGAAGCTTTAATAGAGGCACTTGAAGAAGTAGAAGATAAAACTAGAGATGTGAAATTCAACGATGGATGGAGTGATTATCTAGTTGAAATTGTTGAGACTGAATCAACCAATGATGTGATCCTTTTATAACCATAAGGTTATCCACATGGTTATATTTAGGTTATCCATAAGGAAACCACATGGTTTTTAAAAGTTATATAAATGTTAAATACCGTTTTTCTCTTGCACATCTCAAAAATAAAGAGGATATTTGCAATGTATCTGAAACGTGGCAATGGATGATATATGATTATATTTTTCTTGATTATAAAAGTTTTTTTGATTATATAACCGTATGTTAGCAATTGCCACCATTGTATTTATACAATGTCTGTTAACACGGTAACAATAGAACCGTACTGATAGAGTTTCAGCTACGGTTTTATTGTTTTATATATATAATTATGAAAAGACTAAGTAGGAAAAGATATAATGAAATAATATCCGCTACCGATGAACGGAAAGCGATAGCCCTACTTATTTTTATAAAACAAAAGTTTAGATCATCAGTCGTTCTTAATTTTTCTTATTACAAACTATCCAAAATTACAGGTCTGCATAAAAATACAGTGAAGAAGCGGTTAGAAGCTCTTGGAAGCATGGAACTATTAGATTTTGTTGGAAAGAACAATAAACATCTTCTTTTTAAATCGGTTCGTGCTGCTAAGTCAAATGTAAGATTAGATGGATTGGATTTATCAAATATCAAGGCGATTGAAACCGGATTGCAAGCATTATTTATAACGGAAGAACAAAGACGGAAAAATTACGTCAATCATCAAGTTATTAAAGGGACTAAGCCGAAAGGACATTTATCTAAATCAAAGTACAGAGAATGGAAGAAGGCTAAAAAGTTCTGCACCATGCATGGATTGACTGAATTTAAAGACAATGGGATTTCGTTTGATACATTGGCTAAAAGAATGAAAACAAGCAAAAGTAAAGTTGCTAAAGCGATTTCTTTTGGTGAAAAAATTGGAATTTTAAGAAGGAATCATAACTTTAAGGTTGTTTGCCCTTTTGATTCTAAAATGGATGCTTTGTTATGTTTGAAACATAACTTTCAAGGTAGGCTTAAAGTTATTGACAACAACTTAGTATATATCATGTGTAACACGTACTCTGTCATTGGAAGTAAACAGGCGGCTTTAATGTATTAGAGTATCAAAAATGACCTATTATGAATGAAGAAAAATCAGAATTTGCCAATGATTTGTATAGACTAGGCAAAGTAGCAATATTGAGATTTGCTGAATTGTTAGAAAAAGAAGGTGTAAATGAAAATACTGGTAAAGTAATAGAAATAGCTTCTGTCAGTATAAGAAATTTTGAAAAAGCAGGTTTTGACTGTGCAGAATTGAGAAATGCACTTTATAGGGCAATAAGTGTATTTAGCAAATCTAAAAAGAGAAAAGAATTACCGATAGGTACTGAAATAAAACTACCATTTACTACTTTAAAAGTAGAAGAATGGGGTGATGGTGTAACCCCTTATTGCGCAAATTGTTTCTTTTTAGACGTTTGTAAAGAGAATGGTAAATTTGTATATGAATCTTTTGGAACTTGTGATGCTTCTGAAAGAGAAGATGAAACCAATGTTATATTTAAAGAGATAATCTATGAAAACATGGAATTGGAATTCTGTAAAATACGTACATGAATTTCAGAATTTATTTTTTGCAATTGCCCGTATGAATTTAAATATACAATTATGAAAACAACAGAAGAAATAATAAATTTAGTATCTAAAGTACTTGAACCACGTTCAATAGAATGGATTGATATAAACGATGATAATGTTAGATTCATATATTTTGGAGTTACTTTTAGAGTAACTAAAGAGTTATGTGTAGATGAAGTAAAAGATCGATGCCTACATCGGACTTTAGCCGCAATTTTTCTTGAATTATTGTTGAAAAAAGAAGATAAACATGAAAACTAATATTTACTACTTATTTTTAGCACTAATTGCGTTATTACTAATGTCATGTGAAGAAGCACCACGAACTGAAAAATATTCAGTTCTAGAGTATGATGTGATTGAAATTGATTCATGTGAGTATATTATGGCTTCAAATCCGAAACGTGTGGCTGGAAGAAAAGTAATAAGTATAGCACATAAGGGTAATTGCAAGTATTGCAAAGAAAGGAATAGTACAGAATTTAAACAGAAGATTGATGCTAATACAGAACATAAGACTGTTACTGATACTATTCTAATTTATAAATACATTAAACAAGAATAAATATGGGAAGCATAAATCAAGGTTATATTCCAAAAACAGAATCAAGCGCAGTAAATCCGTATAACGGAATGTTCGGACAGCAAGGATGGATTTGTCCGAAGTGTGGAAGGGTATATTCACCGTTTACTCAAATGTGTTTGTATTGTAAGCCCAATAATACAACAACTGTTTCTAATCTTGGTAACAGAACTAATAATATTGTCAGTGAAAAAGAACTAAGAGAAAACCGTAAAACAGAGTAAAAATATGGAAGATTTAATAAAAGCATTGCAGATATTTCTAAAGTATGGAAATCCTGATTATCCGACTTATTGTAATCACGATGAATTATGGGTAGATATTGAGCCTGAAAAAGTTTCAGAAGAAGATTTAGAAATGTTAAAATCACTCGGATTCTTTCCTTCCGAGGACGAAAGTGGTTTTTATTCGTTTAGATTTGGTAGTTTATAACCTTTCAAATAAAGATAATTATGAAACAGACATTAGAATCGGCAGCAATAAATGAATTGTTTTTCAGTTATGCTTGTACGTCAAGAAATATATCATTTGCCGGGCTTGTATATGACAGAAATGCAATGCTAAATATGTTCCGAAAAGGTGCAGAGTGGCATGCAAAGCAATCAATTGAGGTTCTTTCCTCTGTTTTAGAAAACTGGGTACATGGCGGTGATGCTGATTGTATCATTGCGGAGTTTGAAGAACTTTTAAACAAATGATACTATGAAAGAGATTTGGAAAGATATAGACGGCTTGTTTGGGTATCAAGTTAGCAATCTTGGGCGTGTTAGAAGTTTTTTTAGTAGATGGGGAAAACGAAAATATCCCAAAATAATGAAAGGTTCTATAGACTCTCATGGATATGTACAAGTAACGATTAGGATAAATGGGAAAAGAAAACTAATGTTAGTCCATAGACTTGTAGCAAAAACATTTATACCAAATCCCTTAAACTTGGAAATGGTCAATCATAAAGACGAAAACCCCTTAAACAATAATATTGATAACTTAGAATGGTGCACACGGTCTTATAATAACTCTTACGGGCACGCAACTGACAGCTATAGAAAAATGATTTGTTGTATATGTGGAGATACAGCATACATTTTCAATTCAATAAAAGAAGCTTCAACTAAAATGCATATTCCTACAACGTCCATTTTCAATTCGTTAAAAAGGTGTTCACCTATGGTTAGTAGGGGGTTAACATTTTATTATGTTAACAAAGAAAATATCCCTTCTTTCGATGAAATACTGGAAGCCAACAGAGATGTATTAGAACGGATTAAAGAGAAAGGAGATTGACTAATGAGATTTATATTAATTATACTTATGATAACCATGCTATTATCTTGTAAAGATAATATAGCTGGTCCTTTAAAAGGTGGAACGATTATTACTGTTAAAGGAGACACTATTAAGTTTTATGGAGGAACGTTGACTTATATCGGATTTGGCACTAGAAGTATTAGGGATATTGCAATTAATGATTTAAAGGAGAAAGGAGATTGATTATGTATGTAGCAAGAGACAAAGACGGTGATTTGTTACTTTTCACAGAACGACCCGTAAAGGCTGATGATGGTGAATTTTGGCAACCAACAAAACATAGATTTGATTGGATTAGGCTTGATCCCGCACTATTCCCCGAAGTAAAATGGGAAGATGAAGAGCCGACAGAAGTTGAATTGGTAAAGAAGGAGGAATAATTATGGGATTTACAACACCGTGTTTCATAAGAAAGAATACACCGGAGCTTCGGAAGAAGTTGGAGGAATTGGGATATGTCAAAAACTCTCCTAAATGGACGGATAATTGCAGTATAATATGGGCTTATCAATATCCAGAAAAAGGATTCGATACTCCTAATTATGTAATTGCAGATTCTTTTGATATTCCTTTTGATAAATATAGTCGCTTATGTGGAAAATTTATTGATTGCGGAACTAACGAAGAACTTTTCTTGTCAATAGCCGCATTGAGGGATGATATAAACGAAAATCAATGGTTCATAGCAGATTCACCACTTAGTGTTTCTTATAATGACGTTGTGGGTAACGACCATTATTTTATAGAGCCTAAAAGTAGCGTATTTCTTTGGGATATAAATTGGATGCATGCAACAATCATTTCAGGTAATTTCCACAAGGCTACCGTAGAAGAGCTAATAGAACACTTTAAAGAAAAGGAGGAATAAAATGGAAGATAAACTTATAACGATAAACACTTTGAATATATTATTGCAAAAAGGCTTTAACTATAATCATTTCCCAACACAATCATTAGCCCAGAAATGGCTACGTGAAACCCAAAACCTACATATTTCCATCATTAGAAACGCTTGTGGTTATGGATATGATATATGCAAAGCTGACAATGGCACTCATATAACCGATGGGATATTTGATGGTCCTAACGATGGTGGTCAGTGGGACACCTATGAAGAAGCATTGGAAGCCGGAATACAGAAAGCAATTGAACTAATATAAAATACAAAATTATGAAACCATT
>UMHT01054490.1_pt1 | contig 85401 bp, 75 predicted proteins | sample 1965601 | NCBI WGS metagenome assembly UMHT01 (sample SAMEA4836105, study PRJEB28245) | human gut metagenome | biome: gut microbiome; material: fecal sample | place: Denmark | collected 2008 | reverse complement strand
GACGTACAGCCTGTGGATTAAATATTTCATAAGCTCTCCTTTCTGAGCGGGTTATGGCAGATAAGGTTTTCTCCCTTCTTTCTCCGCTTCGATTATTTCTGAAAAACCGCTTTCCAAATCCTCAAAGCAGATAGGAATGTCCCCCGGATTTTTGATATAGGTATCCACAAAGCGGTAACTGAGCCGCCCTCCGTTCTTTCCAATACTGACACAGTAGACAGACGCAAACTCCCCGTTTTCCAGTATCCACATCTCGCTTTCAAGGCACAGGACAAAGTTGTCTGAAAACAGTTCCCTTATCTCACAGCCTATCTTGCAGGCTGGATAACAGAAAAGCACGTCCGTCATGGCAAAGGGTTCTTTCCCCGTACCGTCATCCCCCTCCAGCATCATCACGTCCTTCATGTTCCTTTTGATATAAGGGAATAACTGGCTGGAATAGTTCTCCGCCTCATATTCCCCCGGATCGCCCCCATCGCCCAAAAACTCCGCAGAATCATCAAACTCACTGTCCTCATACAGCCGGAACAGACGGAGAAGGCACTCCCGCAGCTTCCCTTCCGTCAGACCTTCTTCCTGTATGTCCGGCTCCCGTCCCTCTTTCGGTTTTCTTTTCCCTGCAGCATAACGGATTCCGCCTAATACCGCTGCGCCTGCCGCCGCCGCAGAAAGGGCGGCTGCTACTTTTTTGTGTTTCATTTTCCTTCTTTCTCCTTTCCGCTTCTGGACTTTTTGTCCAAAAGTTTTATAAACGCAAAAAGGGCAGCTGCAAACCGCTGTTTACGGTCTATAACTGCCCTTACGCTGTCTGCCATATTTAATTTGATTTTCAAAATAGCTAATATCTATAACTGAACTATTTATCTTATGGTAATTCCCATTCGTTTCAGTATCTGTTCTTCCTGATAACGATATGTTGTACAATCTACAGTTAAATCATTCTCAAATATAATCCAATCATTTATTGACTCTAAGGCATAATCCATAGCCTCCTGATTCAATATAACACCAGACTCTTTTAAGAAGTTTATTCTAATTACAAGTTCAAGTACATAAATAAAATACCATGTTACATAATTTGTAATATCTTCTTCTGAGTTATAAACCAAAGTAGCTAAACTATTTTCTAAATATTTATAATGATCAAATGCGTGCCTTTCTTCAGTTAATAGCAATTTATATTTTTCTCCGTCTAACCCAAGTAAGGAAATTCCTTTCTGTAACTTTTGATTATCTACTGTTTTCTTAAAAAATCTATCATAACTACTTTTTACACTATTTGTATCTTTAAATGTGTTTATTATAAAACCATCTGCAATATTTAATAACAGAGATAATCTATGATTTGCGTTTATTTTTCCATAATTTTCAGAACTTAAATAATAAAATGCATTCACAACGGATTTAGTCATTTTTTTATCTGAAATATTAGTATTCCGAAATTTATCATATTTCTTTAAAACTTCTGATGATAAATCTCTTTGTGATCTTCCTAGCAGTTCTGAATTATACCACTTTTTATCTGTTTTATAGAACGGTAACGTGATAAGTTCTTTACAATTTTTTTTATGTCCATCAACTTCGTATAATACTGGTTCATAAAAATATCCATCATAAAGGAATAGTAATTCCCAAATAAGTCGAAATACATCTTTGATATTCTCATCACCTTCAAGAAATAATACACAATTAGTGTCTTTTATTTTAATATCCGCACTAATTCCTTTGTACTCTGTATATATTTCTTGGTCACTCCAATTACGAACATAATCCTTTACTTTCATGTTAATCATCCACTTCATAAGTTCCTCCTGACTATAATCCACTCATTTCCGATTTGTCTTGCATATAATAACTGTAAAATCCATCAAATCAACTCCAACTATATATACACTGGCTTTATTATACAGTATCAACTTGGCAAATGGAATATCCTTTCATAAGGCTTGTCAAATAAGAATTTCTCATGAAGCAAGAATTTCTCCTCGGAATCATAAAAAACATCTGCTTTTCGCTATTAAATGTCGCCCCCGTCGCACAATGCAGCGAAATATGCTTTTTTCTTTAAGATATCCTCCTGTCTATCTTTCGAAAGCGTCTGGAATATCTCGTCATAGTCAAGCTCTGCAAGCGGCGTACCCAGCACAGGCGTTAAGACCTCATGTTCATACCATATCCGCCAGAGTTCCTCAAACAGCTCCGCACTGTCTGAAAATGCCATCGCTGAATCAAAGCCCTCGCCCTCACTGAACCATTGCAGACGGACGAAGCCGAACCTCCCGGCATCTGCCACCATCACATCGGTCAGCTCATACAGTTCCGCAAACGCATCCGCCACTTTCCGGCATTTTGCCCGCTGTTCTTCTGTAATATATATTTCTGCCATAGCGCATCCTCCTGATCCACTTCTGGACAAAAAGTCCAAAAGCTATTTATTCTCTTTTAAACAGTAAATCGTGCAGAGGTCAGCATATAACACGCCTTCCCCACATTTTATCGTGTCAAACAAAAGGCACTGGAACAGCACGTCACGCACACCCTCAAGGCTTGCAATCCCCTGTTCTTTTTCTGAAAAGCCTGTGCCGGGAATATCCATCTCCGCCGATGCCGCCCGCCTTGCCGAGATACAGTGCGTGTAAAGTCCGAGGATATATTTATCCGACATAGGGAAAGCGAATGTTTCCTGCCCGTCATATGTCACCCTGTATTTATCCTGTTCCCCTTCCGGCAGTTCAAAGAAGCACTGCACTGTTTCCAGATAAGTATGCCCGTCAAAATCCGGCTTTATTTTCTTTCCGTACCTGCGGATTGTGGAAAAGAGGGTATTCCGGTCAATAAAGGAACGGGTACGCTTAAAAGCCGGTTTCCTGCCTTTGATGTCCATGTAAACATTATTCCCTGTCCCTTTCCCGGCAAACCTGCCATAATCGCCAATCCGCAGCAGATAGGACAGCACCTCCAGCAGCTTTTCTTTTGACGCAATCTCCTGATAAGGGGAACCGCTAAACTCTATCCTAACAAATCTTAATGGGCAGCTCCCCTTTGCAATCTCCCGTTCCATTACCCGGTCAATATCCCTCATGGATTCCATTTATCCATCTCCTTCCGCTTTGGGCTGGAACATCCCTTTTTCTTCCCACCCGCCGCCATACATATCATGCTGCACCAACTGCTGGTAATAGTGGTTCATGGTGTTAGGCGCATTGTAGAGGGCAGTCACCATGTACGCCCTGATGTTGGTTATCTTGGTTGTGGTTTCCCTCATGCACCCGATAACATACTCCAAATGGGAGCTGTTCAGCTTTAAAAACTTTGATTTTACAAGCTCATAAGGGTAATCTTCTCCGTTGACCTTTACCGTCTTACGCTTCACGCATACAATCTCACAAATTACCTCATACAGTTCCTCATACAGCCCCCTGTCACTCCAATCGCCATATTTCATGTGATGCTCGTATTCGATATTCCCTTTGATGATTTCCATGTAGGCGTGGGCATCATCCATCACATCAATCATACCATTATCCGGCTTGCCCGGTTCTTGTTTTTCTATTCCTCTATCCGATTGATTGATAGGATTGGTATAACTCAGATCAGTATAATTAGTATTGTTATAATTAGGGTTCGATTTTTGAACTTCCAGAGGTTCGTTTTCTGAACTTCCAGAAGTCTGCTTTTTGAAACTCTTGAAGTCTGCTTTTTGAACTTCCAGAAGTTCAATTTCTGAACTTCTGGAATCCTGATTCTTGTACTTCTTGAAGTTCAGTTTTTGAACTTCTGTGGAAACATCAGTGCCTGCGGGTTCTCCCGCTGTGCCTTCCCCACCTGCGGGCGGCTCTGAAAGGACGAAGTTCTTGACATATATGATGTCCGGCTTTCCCAATCCCTGCCTTTTCTTCTCAATCAGACCAATCCCTTTTTTGCTGTCAAGCTCCGCAAGCACCTTTGCACAGGTGGCTCTGGCGCACCCCAAATCTTCCATGATGTTCTCAACCGTATAATGGATATACGCCCTGTTCTCATCATCAAACCAGCCGTTTTTCATGGATAATGCCATCCTGTCAAGCATCAGACCGTAAAGGAGTTTCGCATCACTGGATAAGCCTTTGAAACGCCTGTCTTTAATCAGCAGCCTCGGCACTCTGTAAAAGGAAAACTGTTCCGCTTCCGCACCGTAATAGTAATCGAATTTCAAACCGCCATCCATTCTGCCCAACCTCCTTCCTATTGTCTTTTCTTCCATTCATCCAATAGCTGAATGATGATGCCCTCTATTTCCTCACTGCTGCAATCCTCCGCAAAATATTCGCTGATTTTATCCGCTTTCAGTGTCACTTTCCGTTCCTTTGGCTTTTCCTCCGTCAGTATCAGGCGCACCATTGCAAGGGTAAGCTCCCCTGTCTTGCCGTATTCCTTGATTTTTGCCGACTGTACCATGCTGACGTTACAGCCCTTTTCCTCAATAGTAACCTGCACCCACTGCTGCGCTTCTTCCGCCAGAAAGGAAATATCCACGCCCTGTGAGAAGCCGAGCTTCTTATTATCCACCATAGCAAGTAGTCCATCAGACAGGCGGGAGAGCCAGATATACCGCTGAACCTTTTTTGCGTTCTCCCCGGCGGCTTCGCCCACTTCATCAAGGGTGTTCTTCCCTGACTTCTTCCCCTGATGCTTCATGGCTTCATATTTCATCTTGTAGGCTCTCGCCTTTTCGCTTGGCAAGATGTCCTCCCGCTGGATATTGGAATCCACCATGATAATTGTAGCTTCATCATCGGTGTAATTGCGGACAATCACAGGCATTTCCGTCTTTCCGGCAAGCTCCGAGCCACGTTTGCGGCGGTGTCCGGCTATGATTTCATAGCCGCCGCCCGCCCTCGGTCTTGCAATCCCCGGCACAAGCACCCCATACTGCCGGATACTCTCTGTTGTTTCCTCCATCTTCTCATCATCTTCCACCCGGAACGGGTGGTCTTTGAATGTATAAAGCTCCGCCAGCGGCGCATTGACAATCTGCTCCGCCCCGCTTCCCTGTGCGGCACTCCCGCCGAATAAATCATCAAATTTTTCCAGCGTAATCTTTGCTGCGCTCCCCGATTTTGCGTTACTGCCCATCTGCAAGCACCTCCTTTGTCAGAGAATCATAGGCTGACGCCACTTTCCCCTTTGGATCATGCTTATAAATGCTGATGCCCTCCGCTGAAATCTCCGCCGCCCGGACGGAAATGGGAATAACATTGGCAAATATCCTTACCCGGCTTCCATAGGCTTCCTTCAGCATGGAGCTGATGTCCTTTGCATAGTTCGTCCGGCTGTCCACCATTGTAAGCAGAATCCCCTCAATCTCCAGTTTCGGGTTAATCTGCCGCTTTACCTTGCCGACCGTCTTGATAAGCTGCTGCAAGCCTTTAACGGGCAGATATGCCGCCTGTACGGGTATCAATATGCTGTCGGCGCTGGCAAAGGCGTTTATGGTAATCATGCCGAGGGAAGGCATACAGTCAATTAAGATGTAATCGTAGTTCTCCCTGACAATCTCTATGTATGACCGGAGTACCGTTTCCCGGCTCATGACATTTACAAGGGAAACTTCCAGACCGGAAAGCTCAATGTTCCCCGGCATTAAGTCTATCCCTTCCTCATGGTGGAGGATACCTTCTCCCGGCTCTATTTCCTCGTCACTGATTAAGTTCCCCATAATGGTTGCAAGCGTGACTTCCAGACTGTCCGGCTCTGTAAAGCCTAAACTTGCGGTCAGGCTGCCCTGTGCGTCCGCATCAATCAGAAGCACTTTCTTACCCTGTTTTGCCAGCCCGATTCCTAAATTGCTTGTGGTGGTGGTCTTGCCGACTCCGCCTTTCTGGTTTGCGATTGCGATTATTTTACACATGATAATTCTCCCTTTCTTTCTACTGGTTTTCTTTTACGTTGCTTTTCCGGACTTCCACATAAGTCCTGTAATATTTCTTTGTCCCTTTGTTTGGGAACATATCGGAAAACTCCGTCACTTCAATTTTCGGGTTCTTCTGTAAAATCTTCCCGAACCACTTAATATCGTTCTTTGTTCCCATAAGTCTGACTTTTAACATCAATCCCGTCCTCCAAGCATGGCGTACAAGTTGTGGTTATATGTTACATATTCCGGATAACGAATCTGTACCGCCTGCCAAAAATAAGGCGCATAGACACAGCAGAACAGTTCTTCCACTGTGTACCGTCTGCACTCGTCCACCTGTTCCTCCGCATCATCGTAATCAAAGACACTTGGCGTACCATTGCAGTAAAGGTTAAACGCCATCCTGACTACTTTTAAGCTCCCGCTGGTCTGCCATCCTTCATGCAGACACTCCGTTTTTACACATCCTGTCTTAAAGTTATAAATGCTTTTGATATTTCTTCTTGTGTCATCGCTGATACCAAGACAATATACAAGCGCTTTGTGGTATACGTCCTGATACCTGACCTCTTTCAATTTCTCGTAGTAGAATTTTTCATGTGCATCGCTGATAAAAATAATCGCTTTCTCTGCTCCTAACGCTGTACTACTCATGTTCATTTCCTCCATTTCCTATTTTGTTTTTTGACCATAACAAAAGGACACTTCCCTAAAATTTTCTTTTAGAAAAATGTCCTTATCGTACAAAATATTGAATTGGATTTATGAGTACAACTATTCATTAACGCTTATTATTCTTTGTTATGCGTTGTAAAATTGTTGTAAATTTGTTGTAGTTTACAAGTCCAAGTACCGCAAACCCTTGATTTTACTGGTCTTTTCCGCCAAGCGTTTTCATCGTCGGGAACAGCAGCACATCCCTGATGGCCGGTGAATCCGTCAGCAGCATGACCATACGGTCAATGCCGAATCCGATTCCTCCCGTCGGAGGCATACCTACCTCCAGCGCATTCAAGAAGTCCTCGTCCGTATGGTTGGCTTCCTCATCGCCCTGGGCCAGAAGCTCTTCCTGGGCTCTAAACCGCTCCCTCTGGTCAATGGGGTCATTGATTTCAGAGTAGGCGTTGGCCATCTCCCAGCCGTTCATGAAGAACTCAAAGCGCTCCACGTAGTCCGGGTTGCCCGGCTTTTTCTTGGTCAGAGGAGAAATCTCCACCGGATGGTCCAGAACAAAAGTGGGCTGGACCAGGTGCTCCTCCGCAAACTCCTCAAAGAACAGGTTCAGGATGTCGCCCTTCTTATGACGCCCCTCAAACTCCACTCCCTTTTCCTTGGCAATGGCTCTGGCCTCTTCCAGGGTATGAATCTTGTCAAAATCCACTCCGGCATACTTCTTAACCGCGTCCACCATGGTGATGCGTGCAAAGGGCTTGCCTAAATCCATCTCCACGCCCTTATAAGTAATGGTGGTGGTACCCAGTACCTCCTGAGCCACAAAACGGTACAGCTTCTCGGTCAGGTCCATCATTCCGTTGTAATCCGTATACGCCTGATACAGCTCCATCAGGGTGAACTCCGGGTTGTGCCTGGTATCCAGGCCTTCGTTGCGGAACACGCGCCCAATCTCATAAACCCTCTCAAGTCCGCCTACAATAAGCCTCTTCAGATAAAGCTCCAGGGATATGCGAAGCTTTAAATCCTCATCCAGGGCGTTAAAATGGGTCTCAAAGGGCCTTGCGGCAGCGCCTCCCGCGTTGGAAACCAGCATAGGAGTCTCCACTTCCATGAAGCCCTCTCCGCCCAGATATTTCCGGATAGCAGCCAGAATCCTGGAACGCTTGATGAAGGTATCCTTCACCTCCGCGTTCATGATCAGGTCCACGTAACGCTGACGGTAACGCATATCCGTATCCGTCAGGCCATGGAATTTCTCAGGAAGCACCTGAAGGCTCTTGGAAAGAAGGGTTACCTCCGTGGCATGAATGGATATCTCACCTGTCTTGGTGGTAAAGGCATTCCCCTTTACCCCCACGATATCGCCGATGTCCATTTTCTTGAAATCCTTATAAGACTCCTCACCCACGCTGTCCCTTGCCACATAGACCTGAATGCTGCCTTTTAAATCCTGTACATTGCAGAAGGAAGCCTTACCCATGACGCGTTTGAACATCATACGGCCGGCAATGGCTGCTTCCTTCCCCTCCCACTGCTCATAGTTATCCTTGATATCCATGCTGTGGGCAGTCACATCATATTTTGTAATCTGGAAAGGATCCTTTCCAGCCGCCTGAAGCTCCGCCAGCTTATCCCTGCGCGCCTTCAGCACGTGATTTAAATCTGTATCTGCCTGATTAACTTTTTGCTGTTCTCCCACGTCCTTAACTCCTTTGTGTTAGATTTATGAAACCCTCTGGATTTCCAGCACCTTATACTGGATATCCCCTGCCTGGGTCTCCACGTCTACGCAGTCACCCACTACCTTGCCAATCAGGGCACGGCCTACCGGTGATTCGTTGCTTATCTTATTCTGAAGGCTGTTGGCCTCAGTGGATCCAACGATATAGAACTCCATCTCCTCGTCATACTCCACATCCAAAAGCTTTACCTTACATCCGATATTAATTTTATCCAGGTCGATTTCATCCTCTACCACGACTTCGGCGTTCTTAAGAAGCTTCTCCAGTTCCTCGATACGCAGCTCAATGTCCCTCTGCTCATCCTTGGCCGCATCATACTCTGCATTCTCGGACAAATCGCCCTGCTCTCTTGCTTCCTTAATCTTCTGCGCAACTTCTTTTCTCTTGACAACTTTCAGATTCTGCAGTTCATCTTCGTACTGTTTGAGTCCGGCATATGTCAAAATATGTTTCTTATCTGCCATCTTACCCGCTTCCTTCCTTTAATTCTTAATTTATGTTGATTTCACTTGAGTATCATTCTTAATGTCCACACATTCTGAGTATTATATAGGAAAATGTGTCCATTGTCAAGATTGGATTTTCCTGTCCAGAAGCTCCACGAACCCCTCCAATGTCTCCACCTGATTGATTTCATTCCTGAGCGTGGCTGAGTGGGGCATTCCTTTTGTATACCAGGCCATATGGCCTCTCATTTCCCGCATGGCAACACTTTCTCCCTTAAACCGGACCAGCATGCGGCCGTGCCGCAGAATCATGGCCTTTATCTCAACCATGGACGGGCCCGGAAGGACCTCCCCTGTATCCAGATAGTGGTTAATCCGGCCGAACAGCCACGGATTGCCCTTGGCTCCCCTGGCCACCATGATGCCGTCGCAGCCTGTCTCTTTAAGCATCCTCCCGGCATCCTCCGGCGTAAAGATATCCCCGTTTCCAATGACAGGAATCCTTACCGCCTCCTTCACCTGACGGATGATGTCCCAGTCCGCCTTACCGGAATAATACTGCTCCCTGGTGCGTCCATGGACAGCCACTGCAGCGACACCGCAGCTTTCCGCCATCTTTGCAAATTCCACCGCATTGACAGAAAGGTCGTTAAATCCTTTGCGGAATTTCACGGTCACAGGCTTTTTCACCGCTTTCACCATGGCTGTCAGCACTTTCTTCGCCTGCCCGGGGTTCTTCATCAGCGCGGATCCCTCGCCGTTGTTGACGATTTTCGGCACAGGACATCCCATGTTCACGTCAATGTAATCATAGGGTCCTTCCTCCAGCCTGGCCGCAATCTCCGCCATAATATCCGGTTCTGAGCCAAAGAGCTGCACGGCGGCGGGGCGCTCGTCCGGGTCAATCTGCAGCAGCTCCCTGGTGTTTCGGTTGTTGTACAGAACCGCCTTTGCGCTGACCATCTCCGTCACCACGCAGCCCGCTCCCTGTTCCCGGCACAGCACACGGAAGGGCAGGTCCGTGACGCCCGCCATGGGCGCCAGTATTACATTATTCTCAAGAACTGTATTTCCAATCCTAAGTTTCATCTAATCTTCCCCGTCATCCTCTATATCTATGTCCTCTCCCAGGAAAAATGTCCTGTAATACAGTTCCAGCGCTTCCAGCATTTCCTTTTTTTCTTCCTGGTACTGCTTGATTTTAAGGACGCTTCCTATCTCGTCAAAGAGATAATCCGTTTCCTCTGAGGTTACCCTGAATTCCAGGTTTCCTTTTTCGTCAAATTCCATGGTCAGCACGCCGCCCACATCCTCTGTATAGAGCACACACATGATCTGGAGTTCGTCCCTTATGGACTGTGGCAGGGATTTGAAATCCTGGTTAAAATAATATTTTTGTTCATAGGAATTGGCTTCGCAGAGCACTGTCGTATCCTTCATCTCATCTCTCCACAAAAGTCCGCTGCCTGTGACAGGCGGCGGACTTTCCATTCTATCGTCGTTTATGTTCTCATCTACCGGATTAGCGGATCAGCATCTTGGCTATCTCATACTGCTCTTCCGGGATGTCCTTTGTCATATTCAGGGCTTCCTGGATATCGAAATCCACAAACTCACCGTGCTTATAGGCCACCAGACGGTTGCTCTTGCCTACGGCCAGAAGCTCTGCCGCCTTGGCGCCCATGATGGAGGCATATACCCTGTCCTTACAGGTAGGCGTTCCGCCGCGCTGCATGTGGCCCAGGATGGTGGCTCTTGTCTCAATGCCTGTGGCAGCCTCAATGCGCTTTGCCATGGAACCGGAATGGCCGATTCCCTCCGCGTTGATGATAATGTTGTGTTTCTTGCCCCGTCTGCGGTTGTCGATAATCCGGTTAATCAGAGCCTGCTCATTGCCGTCATAGCGCTCCGGGAGAAGGATATCCTCCGCGCCGTTTCCAATGCCGCACCACAGCGCGATGTATCCGGCGTTGCGCCCCATAACCTCCACGATGCTGCACCGCTCATGGGATGTGGATGTATCGCGAATCTTATCAATTGCTTCCATGGCCGTGTTGACAGCCGTGTCAAAACCAATGGTATAATCGGTACAGGCAATATCCAGGTCAATGGTTCCCGGAAGGCCGATTGTATTGATGCCCAGGGCAGACAGCTTTCCCGCGCCCCGGAAGGAACCGTCTCCTCCGATGACCACCATTCCGTCAATGCCATGCTTGCGGCAGATGTCAGCGCCCTTCTGCTGGCCTTCCGCTGTGGTGAACTCCTTACATCTTGCCGTGTAAAGGATGGTGCCGCCGCGGTTGATGATGTCAGACACGCTGGTGGACTCCATGTCCACGATTTCCTCTTCCAGCAGGCCTGCGTATCCACGCATGATACCCTTTACCTTAAGGCCCTTATTGATAGCAGTCCTTACAACCGCGCGAATAGCTGCGTTCATTCCCGGCGCATCGCCTCCGCTGGTAAGTACTCCAATGGTTTTCACTGCCTTTGCCATAGCAATTTACCTCCTTGTATTAAGCACATCCATTACTTCTGTGCTGACGTCGCTCTCAATCATTCATTCTCTCATCTATATCCAACGCTATTCTAATTCATTTTCCCCAGCTTTTCAAGACCTTTTTCTACGACTTTGACATTTTTTTCACCAAGTCCTTTTCCCAGCTCTTCCAAAAGCCCTGGCGTGACCTGTACATTCCAGTTGGCCGGAAGGACTTTCTTGGCCCTCTCCTTCTGGAGATAAATGACCACCCGGTCCTTTCCCTCGCAGGACCGCAGAGATGTCAGAAGGCGCTGCTCCCCGGCTTGATACGTCTCCATATCCGGGAACTGGAGCCACAGCTCCTTGGGTACACTGTCAAAGGGAATCACCTGCTCGCACACCAGCTTTCCCACCGGATCGTCTCCGATGGACACTCTTCCCCTGATGAACAGCTTGGAATCCTCGGTAAAAAGGTCCCGGTTGGCCTCGTAATCCCTTGGGAACACTATGACCTCCACCGGTCCCAGAAGGTCTTCCAGCGTTATGAAGGCCATGAGCTGGTTGGTCCTGGTGGTCTTTACGGTCTTGCCTGCCACCAGTCCGCCGATGACAGCCCTGGAGCCGTCCTCCACCCCTGCCTCGTCCGTCTCCTCGTCCACGATGAACTGGGCGGAGGTGGCTGTTATGTTCCTCCTCCATGTATCCTCATAGTCATCCAGGGGATGGCCGCTGATGTAGACTCCCAGTATTTCCTTCTCAAAGGCAAGAAGCTCATCCTTTGAGTATTCCCCCACATCCGGAAATGTAATCTGGAATTCGTTTCTGTCTTCCTCACCCGCAATGTCGAAAAGGCTTAACTGTCCCTCAAACATGGATTTTTTCTCCCTGGCCTTCTCCTCCAGCATGGTGGGCGCCACTGCCATCTTCTGCCGTCTGGTTCCGGGCAGGGTATCCAGAGCGCCTGACTTGATGAAATTTTCCAGTGTTCTCTTGTTCACTTCCTTCATGCTCATGCGCCCCACGAAATCCTCCATGGAACGGAAGGGACCGTTTCTCTCCCTCTCTGCCAGGATTACCTCTGTCACAGGTTTGCCCACGCTCTTGATGGCGGACAGGCCGTAACGGATAGCGTCCCCTGACACGGAGAAGCCGCTCTCGCCCTCGTTGATATCCGGCGGCAGCACCGGAATGCCCATCATGCGGCGGCAGGTCAGCACATACTCTGAAAATTTACTTACATTGTCCATAACCGATGTCATGAGGGCCGCCATAAACTCCCTGGGGTAATAGTATTTCAGATAGGCTGTCTGGTAAGACACCACCGCGTAAGCCGCTGCGTGGGACTTGTTGAAAGCGTATTTTGCAAAGTCAATCATCTCGTCGTAGATGTGGTTTGCCGTCTTCTCGTCAATGCCGTTGTTCACACAGCCCTTAACCCCTTCCGACTGGTTGCCGTAGACAAAGTTCTGGCGTTCCTTCTCCATGACCGACGTTTTCTTCTTGCTCATGGCACGGCGCACCAGGTCGCTTCGTCCCATAGTATATCCGGCCAAATCACGCACAATCTGCATCACCTGCTCCTGGTACACGATACAGCCATAGGTAGGGCTTAATATGGGCTCCAGCTGGGGGCAGTCATAGGTGATGGAAGCCCTGTCGTTCTTTCCCTTCAGATATTTGGGTATAAAATCCATGGGGCCCGGACGGTACAGGGAGATACCTGCTATGATATCCTCCAGGTTCTCCGCCTTAAGCTCCTTCATGAAGCTCTTCATCCCCGCGCTTTCCAGCTGGAACACGCCCTCGGTCCTGCCTGTTCCGATGGATTCAAGCACCTTCTTATCGTCAAAATCAATGTGGTCAATGTCAATGGTTATGCCGTAGTCCTTTTCAGCCAGCCGCACCGCGTTCTGGATAACCGTCAGGGTCCGCAGCCCCAGAAAATCCATTTTGAGAAGTCCCAGCTCCTCGATGGTTGTCATGGTAAACTGGGTGGTGATGGTGCCGTCAGAGGCCCTGGACAGAGGCACAAACTCGTCAATGGACCGGCTGCCAATCACCACTCCGGCCGCATGCATGGAGGTATGCCTGGGCAGTCCCTCCAGACGCCTGGACATGTCGATGAGATAATGGACCTGTTCATCCTCATTGTATGCCTTCTTAAGATCCGGATTCATGGTCAGAGCCTTATCCAGCGTCATCCCCAGATCCCCCGGGATCATCTTGGCAATGGTGTCGCACAGGGAATAGGGCAAATCCAGCACACGCCCCACATCGCGGACAACACCCTTAGCAGCCAGGGTACCGAAGGTGACAATCTGCACCACCTGGTCCTTGCCGTATTTGCGCACCACGTAGTCAATTACCTCCTGGCGCCGCTCATAACAAAAGTCAATATCAATATCAGGCATGGACACGCGCTCCGGGTTCAGGAAACGCTCAAAGAGAAGATTATAACGCACCGGATCAATATTGGTGATTCCCAGTGTGTAGCTTACAATGCTTCCGGCAGCGGAACCCCGCCCAGGCCCCACGATAATGTCCTGGGAACGGGCATAGTTGATAAAATCCCACACTATCAGGAAATAATCCACGTATCCCATGGAGCGGATAACATCCAGCTCATAGTCCAGCCGGCTGCTCAGTGTGCCGTCATCATCCGGGTAACGGGTCTTAAAGCCCTCACGGCACAGATGGTTTAAGTAGCTCCAGGAGTCAAAGCCCTCAGGCACCTCATATTTCGGAAGCTTGGTGACCCCGAACTCAATCTCCACATTGCAGCGTTCCGCTATCATATGGGTATTTTCAATGGCCTCAGGCGCATAGGGGAACAGGGCCCGCATTTCCTCCTCGGACTTACAGTAGTACTGGCCCCCTTCGTAGCGCATCCTGTCCTCATCCGCCACCTTCTTGCCGGTCTGGATGCACAGAAGGATATCATGGGCCTTCTCATCCTCGGCATAGGTGTAATGGATATCGTTGGTGGCCACCAGCTTAAGGCCCGTATCCCTGCTCATGCGCATAAGGCCCTGGTTTACCAGCCTCTGGTCCGGCAGCCCGTGGTCCTGAAGCTCCAGGAAGAAGTTGTCCTTTCCGAATATGTCCACATACCTTTCGGATGCCCTGACCGCCTCCTCATACATTCCTCTGGTCAGGCAGCGCTGCACCTCCCCTGCCAGACAGGCGCTGAGGGCAATGATTCCCTCGCGGTAGGTCCGCAGCACCTCATAGTCCACTCTGGGTTTATAGTAAAATCCGTCCACAAACCCCTTGGACACAATTTTCATCAGGTTTTCATAACCCTTGTTGTTCTCTGCCAGCAGCACCAGGTGATAATACCGGTCCTCGCCGCTTACCGTTTCCCTGTCAAAGCGGGAGCCCGGGGCCACATAGACCTCACATCCCAGTATGGGCTTAATGCCGGCCTCCCTGGCAGCTTTATAAAAATCAATGACTCCATACATCACACCATGGTCCGTGACAGCCATGCTGTCCATGCCAAGCTCCTTTGCCCTGGCTGTCAGCTCCTTGATTTTACAGGAACCATCCAGAAGGCTGTATTCCGTATGGACGTGCAAATGGGTAAATGCCATTCCCTATTCTCTCCTTATCCTTGCGGTATCATTCGAGTAACAGTTTATCATAAATCCGGATAAAAGAAAAGAGAACCAGGCAAGTCCTGCCTGATTCCCATTATCTATCTCTCCAAACAAACGGACCGGTAGTTACTGGTTTTTCAGATACTTCTCAATTTCAGTTACAGCTGCTTCCTCATCCTTTCCGTCGGCTTCCACCAAAATGGATTCGCCTGCGGTCAGACAGAGAGTCATCATTCCCATGATGCTCTTGGCATTCACACGCTTTGCCTCTGCTTCCAGGTAAATCGCGCTTTCGTACTGACTGGCTACCTGCACGAGCATTGCTGCCGGTCTCGCCTCAAGTCCTGATGCCAATTCAACTGTAATCAATTTCTTTACCATAATAATCCTCCTCATTCCTTTGAATGGTGCACAGCCCCTGATACGTTCCAATGGTCATGTTCCAATCTGGCCGCATCCCGGCTGCCATTCAGGTGCCCGTACTGATTCGTACTTGATAAAACTATTGCAAACTTGATGTATTACGGTCTGGATACTGCTGCCGCAGTTCCTCAGCCACAAGGCTTAATTTCCTCAAACGGTGGTTCACGCCCGATTTACCCACAGGCGGTTCCAGGGCCTCCCCCAATTCCTTTAAGGTCGCCTCCGGCCGTTCCAGCCGTATACGGGCCATCTCCTGAAGGCTCTCAGGCAGACCCGAAAGACCGGCAACAGACTGGATGAAACGGATGTCCTCTATCTGTTTTACCGCAGCTGACACGGTCTTATTGATATTGGCAGTCTCGCAGTTGACCTGGCGGTTTACGCTGCCCCTCATCTCCTTGACAATGCGGATATTCTCCAGCTCCATAAGGGATACCGGAGCCTCCATCACGTTAAGGATGTCCACAATCTGACTGCCCTCCTTGATATAGACCACATAGTACTTTTTCCTCGGCACTATCTTGGCCTCGATATCAAAGGTAGCAATGATGTTTTTAAGCTGTTCCGCCTTCGGCTCGGTGGGACACACGATTTCAAAGTGGTAGAACTTCTCCGGGGCGCTGATGGAACCGGCCGCCAGGAAGGCGCCACGTATGAAAGCCCGTCTGCAGCAGGCATTCTGAAGAACTACATTCCGAATCAGGGAAAGGTTTTCACCAATTTCACCCTGGGAATTAATAAGCTTCACTGCCTGCAGGACCTTGAGGGCTTCCTCATGTTCTCTGACTGCTACGATGTATGTCCTGCTCCGCACGTGATTCATTCCACTGCGAATCGAGACATCCGTTCTTATATTAAATGTTTTTTTCAATAATGTAAAGTACTTTCTTGCAACTGCCACATTTTCCGTATGGATTTCAATCCAAAAACGGTCTGAGGCCGATATCTTTACCCTGCCGCACAGACTCAGGATAGCTGCTGTTTCTGCTATCTGGCAGTGGCGAGCCCCGGGCATCTGCCTGGACAGCTCGTCTTTTACGTTGGAAGAAAATGACATGTCCGCTACTTCCTTTTATTGTCTTTGTCGATGTCCCTGTGTTCTATTTTGATGCCGTATTCGGCCTTGGCGGTCAGGTGGCCGCAAAGGGCCCTGGCAACCGTCACGGAGCGGTGCTTGCCTCCGGTGCATCCCACCGCCACCACCAGCTGGTTCTTTCCTTCATTGATATAATTAGGCAGGAGGAAATCCATCATATCATAGAGCTTGTCCAAAAACTGCGCGCAGGTGCCTCCCTGCATCACATAATCCCGGACAGACTGATCCTCCCCTGTCAGCTGGCGCAGTTCCTCCACATAGTAGGGATTAGGCAGAAAACGCACGTCGAAAACCAGGTCCGCATCCTCCGGAATCCCATACTTAAAGCCAAAGGAGAGGACTGTGACGAACATGTTGCAGTACTCCTGGTGTTTGAGGAATATTTTCTCCAGTTCCTGCCGCAGCTCCCTGGTAAGAAGCTTGCTGGTGTCAATGATGAAATCCGCATCTTTCTTGAGAAAGGCCAGCTTGACCCTCTCCTTTTCAATTCCTTTGTCCAGCCTGCCTGTCCCGGCCAGGGGATGGCTGCGGCGGGTTTCCTTGTACCGCTTAATCAGGACCCCGTCATTGGCATCCAGGAACAGAATCTGGTAATCCATCCCCAGTTCCTTCCATCCCCTGAAAATAGCATCCAGCTGGCTCAGTTCCTCGCCGCTGCGGATGTCTATGCCCAGGGCGGCCTGGCTGATGTCACTGCCGGCCGCTGCCAGCTGGGCAAATTTATCCACCAGAGATATGGGCAGGTTATCCACACAGTAAAAGCCCAAATCCTCCAGCATTTTCAGTGCAATTGTCTTGCCTGCCCCGGACATTCCGGTTACAATCACAAGCTTCATCCATCCTCCTCAGTTACGTAAGATTAGCATTTCAAATCAGAATTCCCCCCAGCGCTTCACTTCCATCTCAAGCTCCACGCCGGATTGTTCCATCACCGTCTTTCTGATATGACCACAAAGGGCCATGACATCGGACGCAGTGGCGTTTCCGCCGTTGATCACAAAACCGCAGTGCTTCTCCGATACCCTGGCACCGCCCATGCCGTATCCCCTGAGACCGGCATCCTCTATGAGCCTGCCAGCAAAATATCCCTGAGGACGTTTAAAGGTGCTGCCTGCGCTGGGATATTCCAAAGGCTGTTTCTCCCTCCGTCTGGCCGCCAGTTCCTTCATCCGGGCCTCAATGGCCGCCCGGTCCCCCGGTTCCAGCTGAAAGGATGCCTCCAGAACCGTATATCCCCTGTCGGGGATACAGCTGGTGCGGTATCCCAGTTTCAGTTCATCCCGGGAAAGCTCCAGCACCTCTCCCTCATTTGTCATGACCCTGGCTGATTTGAGGATATTCTTTATCTCAGATCCATAGGCCCCCGCGTTCATCACCAGGGCACCGCCGACGCTGCCGGGTATGCCTGCGGCAAATTCCATACCGGTCAGACCGTGTTCCAGGGCCACGCGGGCCACACGGGCCAGCAGTTCACCTGCCCCCGCACGTATAAGGTTTCCCTCTGCCCCGGCATAGCACCAGTTTCCTTCCATCGCAATGACCACGCCCTCGATTCCCCTGTCGCTGACCAGGAGATTGCTGCCATTTCCCAGCACTCTCCAGGAAATACCGTGTTCTCTGCACAGGCAGATAACCTTTCCCAGCTCCTCTTCATTGCCGGGGCACACATAGGCTTCAGCCGGCCCCCCGATGCGGAAGGTGGTGTGGCTGCTCATGGGTTCCATGAAACGGCACGCCGCCCCTTCTGATACAAGCACCTCTTTCAACATATGTTCCAGATTCAAAATACATTCCTCGCTTAAGACTTAATTTTCCTGGCCCTTTCCAAGATTGGCCTGTACCCGGTTGTAAAGCTCCTGGGCTGCATTGTAGCCCATCTTCTTCTGGCGGTAGTTGACAGCCGCGGACTCCACGATAATGGCCAGATTACGTCCCGGACGGATGGGGATGGTGTGGCAGACCACCTGGTTGCCCAAAAATTCCGTGTACTGGTCTTCCAGGCCCAATCTGTCGTACTCCTTATCCTTGCTCCAGTCCTCCAGCTTGATGACCATGTCAATGGACTGGGTATCCTTAACGCTCTCCACACCGAACAGGGTCTTTACATCGATGATACCGATGCCGCGCAGTTCGATAAAATGCTTGGTGATGTCAGGAGCGCTTCCAATCAGGGTGTCATCGCTGACCCGGCGTATCTCCACCACGTCATCCGTCACCAGACGGTGTCCCCGCTTAATCAGTTCCAGGGCAGCCTCGCTCTTGCCGATGCCGCTCTCGCCCATAATCAGCACGCCCTCGCCGAATACGTCAATCAGAACGCCGTGGATACTGATACAGGGAGCCAGCTTCACGTTAAGCCAGCGGATGATTTCTGCCATCAGGGCAGAGGTGGTCTTATCAGACACAAGGCAGGGAACGCCATAGTAATTACAGAATTCCAAAAGGTCTTCATCCGGCTCCTGGTCGCGGCTGAACACCAGACAGGGAATCTGGCTGGATGTGAGCTTATCGTACATCCGGCGCTTCTGCTCCTGGTCCATGGTATTAATATATGCCTGCTCTACGTATCCGATGATTTGAACCCGCTCCCTGTCAAAATGGTCAAAGAAACCCGTGAGCTGCAGGGCCGGACGGTTCACGTCCGGATGGGTCAGCACAATCTTGTCCGTGTCAATCTCCGGCGTGGTGTTTTTAAGCTTCATTTTTACGATTAATTCCGATATAGTTACTCCATGCATGATAATACCCCCCTTGACCTGGTTTTACTTCTCGTTTAACTTCTATCATACTATCATAATTTGATTCGGTTGTCATGTATTTTTATCATTGTGTTTCCAGATTCTGGGGAGCCATTTCAATCCCGTCATCCGGGTTTGTGGCGGCCCCGGTTTCAGTCCCGTCCGGCCGCGGATGGAAGTAGCGGTACACGGATTCGGCCGACCTGCGGTTCATCTGGGGCGTCTGCTCCAGGTCTTCCACTGAGGCGCTCCTCACCGCCTCTATATCCTTAAAGCGGCGCATGAGGGCCTTTCTCCTGGCCGGCCCGATACCGGGAATATCGTCCAGTATGGATTTTACCTGGCCCTTTCCCCTGAGGCTTCTGTGGTATTCGATGGCAAAACGGTGCGCCTCATCCTGAATCCTGGTGATGAGCCTGAACCCTTCGGAGTGCCGGTCAATGGGCACCTCCACATTGTTATAATAGAGTCCCCTGGTTCTGTGATTATTATCCTTCACCATACCGCACACCGGAATGGAAAGCCCCAGCTTGCCAAGGACTTCCAGGGCTATATTCACCTGGCCCCTGCCGCCGTCCATCATGATAAGGTCAGGAAATCTGGTAAAACTTCCCAGGCTCAAATCGGCTCCCTTTTCCTTCAGTTCCTCCGTTTCCCTCATGCCATGGGAAAACCTGCGTGTCAGCACCTCTTCCATGGACGCGTAGTCGTTGGGGCCCCGGACCGTCTTGATGCGGAATTTTCTGTAATCGCTGCGCTTGGGCCTGCCGTCCTCGTATACCACCATGGAGCCCACAGACTCCACTCCGCTGGTGTTGGAGATATCATATGCCTCCATGCGCCGGATTCCTCCAATGCCAATGAGCTCTCCAATCTGGTTCATTGCCCCGATGGTGCGAAGCTCCTCTTTCTTAATCCGCTCCTTATCCTGGGACAGCACCAGAGCGGCATTCCTGGCCGCCAGCTCCACCAGACGTTCCTTCTCTCCCTTTTTTGGAACCACCAGCCTTACCTTCTGCCCCCGTTTGGCGGACAGCCACTGGCTGATGACCTCCTCATCCCCCAGGGGGTGCTGGAGCCACAGTTCCCTTGGAATAAAAGGAGTGCCCGCATAAAACTGCTTTACAAAGCTGTCCAGAATCTCGCCCTCATTTTCCGCCGTTGCAGCCGATATATGGAAATGGTCCCTGCCGATCAGTTTGCCCTCGCGGATAAAGAACACCTGTACCACCGCGTCCCTCTCATCCCTGGCCATAGCCAAGATATCCCGGTCCTCCATGCCGCTGCTGGTTATCTTCTGCTTCTGCGCCACCTGCTTCACGCTGTTTAACAGCTCCCGGTACTCAATGGCCCGCTCAAACTCCAGGCTGTCGGAGGCCGTCTGCATCTTTTCCTGGAGACTCTTTATGAGAGGGTCGTATCTGCCGTTTAAAAAGTCCAGGGCCTGACTGAAGTTGGACTGGTATTCCTCCCTGGAAATATATCCCTGGCAGGGGGCGTCACACTGCTTGATATGGTAATTGAGACATGGACGCTCCTTTCCCGTATCCTTTGGCAGGTTCCGGCTGCAGGTCCTGATGCGGTATAATTTGTGTATCAAATCCAGCGTATCCTTCACGGCCCCCGCGCTGGTATAGGGGCCAAAGTAACGGCTCCTGCCGTCCTTCTTCATATCCCTGGCAAACAAAAGGCGCGGAAAATCCTCCCCCATGGTTGCCTTGATATAGGGATAGCTTTTGTCATCCTTTAACATGGTGTTGTACCGCGGCCTGTGCTCCTTAATCAGGTTGCACTCCAGCACCAGGGCTTCCAGCTCGGAATCCGTCAGGATATATTCAAACCACGCAATGTGGGACACCATCTGTTCAATTTTAGCCGTCTTATTCCTGCTGCTCTGAAAATACTGCCTGACCCGGTTCTTAAGACTGATGGCCTTGCCCACGTATATGATCTCATCTCTGTCATTGTGCATAAGATAAACCCCCGGACTGGCCGGGAGTATCTTCAGTTCTTCCTCTAAATCGAACAATGCCTGTCACCATCCTTTTCATATGGCTTTATGTTCCGCCGTTTTACCGGGCGGTGCTTTACCGGGCTATTCGCTCGTCCTCTTTTGCCGCTTCCTCCGGAGTCAGCAGCCCGCCGTAGTGATAGCTGACACCTGCATCCCAGAGAATCCACTGGTCATAGCCGGCATCGTAGACAGCCTGAATCTGCTGCCTCACCTGTTCGTCGCCATATCTAATATAATGTTCCAGATAGGACGCCGTAAAGTCCTGAAGCCACGGCCTTACCACTGCCTGAGGCGTGTCATCCTTCGCGGATGCGGCCAGAAGCTCCCTGGAACCATTCAATGCATTTAATATTGTATCATAAGGCTGGGTATCTGGATACTCTATTCCAAAATTTCCCGGCCCATAGTGGGATGGATAAATCATGGGACATATATAATCCAGATGCTCCGCCATGTCCTCGTATTCCTGGCCTACGGCAGCCGCGTCCTCTTCGCTGCGCATGATGGCGCCGAATACGTCAGCCGACACAAAGAGTCCTTCCTTTGCCAGCTCATCATACGCATAGCTTATGAATTCCGTAATTGCCTGGGTCTTATTACGCCCCTGGGTATCCCCATCGTCAAACACAACGTCATTCATGGTCCTGTCCACGGCAAATCGGATGTAATCGAACTGAATTTCGTCAAATCCCACCTCGCCTGCCTTTTTCCCCACCTCGACCAGATAATCCCAGACTTCCTTCTTATAGGGATTTACCCATGCGAGGCCCTTATTATCCCGGTAAATTTTGTCATCCGCCACATGAAGGCTCCATTCGGGCTTCTGTTCCGCAAGATAGGGGTCCCTGAAGGCCACCACCCTGGCTATGGTATAGATTCCGTGCTCCTTAAGCTTTGCCATAAGAGCCGGCATGTCCCGGATAAAAACATGGCAGGCCCCTATCTCATTTACCGTAGGGGAATCCATGGCATAGGTAATCCTTCCTTGGTCGTCCTTTACATCAATGACCACTGCATTGAGCTCCGTCCTGTCGAGCTCCTCAATGATTTTATCCATCATATCGCCGGTTCCGGCCACATAGGCGGACACATAGATACCCTTAACCTTTACCGGGTTCCTGGGGGGATATGAGGAAATGGTAATGACCTCCGAATCAACCGCCTCCGCCTCCTGGGTCTCCTGCCCGGACTGTGCCTCTGCTTCCTCAGGCCGCGCGGCTTCCTTCTGGGACCTGGTTATCTCCTTTGCCGGTTCATACCGGGAACATCCTGTCAATGCAAGAATTAATATGCCTGCTGCTATCCACCTTTTCATACGTAACCTCTGTCTTTCCCAATTATCTTATGATTCCTGGAAATTCCCATTTCCATTCTTAATCTATATCAAAAAGGCAAATGCCTGTAAGTTCAGTGAATCAGACATAAACATCCGTTCGTTCCCACTATAATACCATATTCTTCCTGTTTTGTATATAAAATATGACTTTTTTGTTACAATTTCATTAATTTCTCCCACTTCTTGTAAATACCAATGTCTGCCTTCAGCTGCACAGAACGCCCGGGCAACGGCTGTATGCCATTGTCCGGGCGTGCGCCGGGCCGGCCTGGGGCCGGAACCCATATTTTTATAAACCCATAATCCTCTAAATCCATGTTTTATAAATCAAATATGATTATGCCTCTGCCAGGTGTTTCTGAAGGGCAGCTCTTACAGCACCCCTGCCTGCTGTCATTTCAGCGAAAATGCTCTCCACATATTCGCCCAGCCCTGCCTCATACAGGTCCACTCCGAATATCTTGGCATCGCTTAAAATAGGCTGAAGCACCTCGTGTACATTACAAGGCTCCCCTACCCTCACACCCTGCAGCTTCTCAGCCAGGCCCTCATACATTGGGTCAGGGCTCACGGTGAAGGTATTGCCCTCATCGTCTACCCCTAACAGGTAACGGCACCAGCCTGCCTGAACCATAGGTATGAACTTAAGGGACTTCACATCCAGCTCAGGCCTTGCCATATACTCCTTGATGGTTTCACCGAAACGGATGGACAGCTTCTGGGAGGTATCGCATGCAATTCTCTGGGGCGTATCAGGCATAAATGGATTGGGAACTCGAATCTGTAATACCTCGTCAATAAATTTCTTAGGAGAAAGTATGCCGGGATCCGTAACCACAGGAAGTCCTTCTTTATAACCGATTATTTCCACCAGCTTCACCAGGTCTGCATCCTTCATCTCCTCGCTGATCTTGGTGTAGCCCAGGAGACAGCCGTATACGGCCAGGGTGGTGTGAAGGGGGTTCAGGCAGGTGCACACCTTCATGCGCTCCACCTTTTCAACGGTATCCCTGGCGGTAAACATGACGCCTGCCTTTTCAAGCAGGGGACGTCCGTTGGGGAATGCGTCCTCAATAACCAGATACTCAGCCTCCTCTGCATTTACAAAAGGAGCCACATATGTGTTCTTGCTGGTGACAATGCTCTCTGTATCTGTGAAGCCGGCCTCCTCCAGCATTTTCTTTACGCTGTCATCCGGACGTGGGGTGATTTTGTCAATCATGCTCCAGGGGAAGGAAACATGAGCCGGATTCTCAATATACGCCAGGAATCCCTTGTCAGCCTTGCCGTTCTCTGTCCATGCCTTTGCATAAGCGTCCACAGCCGCGTACAGCTTATCGCCGTTGTGGGAACAGTTATCCATGCTTACCAGCGCCAGCGGGGCCGCCCCATGGGTATATCTCCAGTAACACAGGGCTGCCAGCTTGCCGATATAACTGTCTGCCTGTTCCGGGCCAGCCTCAAAGTCAGCCTTTACGTCCGGGCGGAAGGAACCGTCTGCCGAAGTGATGCTGTAACCTTTTTCCGTAATCGTGAAGCTGACCATCTGCAGCGTCTTGCTGGCAAAGATATCCTTTAAACGGTTCCAGTCGGCCTCATCATGGCGGTCCACGGTCAGGGATTGTGCAAGGCTTCCAATCACGGTCTTTTCAATGGTACCGTTGGCCTTCAGTGTGACCAGGAGGCTTAAGTCATCCTGAGGCCTGTATGCCTTCTTGATGATTTCATAGTCATAACCTTCCGCCACAATGATGCCGGTCTTTTCAACACCATCGTTCAGCAGCTTCTGCTGACACGCTGCCGGAAATGCGCGGAAGATATTGCCTGCTCCGAAATGCACCCACTGCGGACACTCCCTGGTAGCTGCCTTCATCGCTTCCCTGTCAAATTTTGGAAGTTCTATTCCTGCTGCTTCCCACTCTTCCTTATTCCTCAGTTCACTGTCTAATAAATGCATAACCTTTCCCTCCTGTGCTCGTTGATTTCATGATTTAATATTACCACCCCGCGGGCGAATAATCCATATCCCTTTTTGTTTAATACATTGCAAAACTTGCTGTCAGCATCCCTGTGATTTGTTAAAAACAATGGAGCCTGCTTTTATTGCAATAAAAAAGACCAGCAATCGTGCCGGTCTCTCCTCATAACTGCTGAACTTCAAAAAATACTGCTTCGTCACTGCATCACCGCTGATACTGTATCACCGCTGATACATTGGAATTCTCTGTCCGGTCGAACAATTCATCCCCGTCAGCCGCCATTGCGTTCACCAAAATCAGCATTGCTGCCAGCATGGCCCATGCAAAGCCGCCCAGTACCTTCCTGACTTTCATTCTACTCTGCCTCCTGGATTCATAAGCCTGATAACTGAAGATTACACGCTTAGTTTCACTCCGTTATCCCATTATACAAACTTTTATGAAAAAAGCAAGTCCTTTTCCCCTTACACTGTCTTACATTTTCCTTAAAAGCCCTGTATTTCAACGGACTTTCCTGTTTTAGAATTTTTTTCCATAAGGGGGAAATACTCTGATTCCAGCGTTCTTTAGATAGATTCTAAGGAAAATGCAAGGCAATGGGGCAATGGATTCTGTCCGCCTGACATACGTCCGTTCCCTCTCCCCTTACGGCTAAAATAAAATTTTTCACCTTTTTTGTAGGCAAATTCTGTATATCCGGAAAATGAGCCATTTTTTTGGTAAACTAAAATTACCTTATTTTTCTATTTATATAATATACACGTAAGAAAAGAGGATACACCGTGATTACATATGAACCTTTTTGGAACACGCTCAAGAATTCTGATGAATCCACCTACACCTTAATCTATAATCATAACCTGTCAAGCTCCACCATAGACAGGCTCCGGAAGAACAAGCCCTTAAGCACCACGACGCTCAATGACCTCTGCCGCATCCTGGACTGCGACATCAATGACATCATATCCTATAAACGTTCTGAAAACGACCAGTTTTTATAGAAGTCAGCAACTGTTATCAGGAGGCAGACGGGCGGATCGGCCGCCGTACCAACGGTTATAAGGCCCGGGCCGGGCGCCGGGCTGTCTAAGCTATGAAATTGGCGAGGAGGAATCCGGCGTTGCAGCCTGGATTAAGCGGTGGGAAAGCGAGGAAGGCCTTGAAATAGGGCGGCCGCAATCCCGCCGGCTTTAGCCCACATCATTTTCGGAGGCAAGCCCGCGCCTGAAAAAATACCTTATTACACAACAGGGCTGGCCAGCTCCTTGCCCTTCTTGAAATTTATAAATTCCTCAGGGGACAAAAAAACCTCGCTGTATCCCAGTTCATGGCACAATCTGGCGGCTCCGGGCTGCTCCAGATATGCCTGCTCCAGCATATTCTTCTGTCCAAATACAGCCCTGGTATCCCCGTCCAGAAGTACATTCCCCTTTGCAAATACAATAGCCCGCTCAAACGTTTCCGCCACAAAATCCATATCATGGAGAATGGAAATAACAATTTTGTGTTCCCTGTTAAGCGCCTTCATAATGGCCTTAATCCTCTCCTTGCCCATATAATCCTGGGCAATAGTGGGTTCATCAAATATGACCGCATCCGTGTCCATGGCTATAATTGCTGCAATGGATACCATTTTTCTGTCGGAGAGTCCCAGGTCATAGGGATTTACCTTTTCGGTTCCCTCCAGTCCCACCATGGCTAACGCCTTTTGGGCTGATGCTTCCGCGGCCTGTCTGTCCATGCCAATCTGCAGGGGCCCGAACATCACCTCATCCATTACCGTATTCTTAAATATCTGGTCATTGGGATTCTGAAACACCAGTCCAATGTCCTTTGCCAACTGAGCTGCCGTAAAACCCGACAGGTCCTGGCCATTAAACAGAATGTTCCCCTGTGTAGGCCGCAAAAGTCCCTTTAACAGTTTAACAAAGGTAGTCTTTCCAGCCCCATTCTGCCCGATGATGGCAGTAGGGCGCTCGTCAATAACAAGATTGATTCCTTTTAGGATTTCTTCCTTTTCCGTATATGAAAAATGCAGCCCCTTTATGTCAATCTGGTTCATACCGTCCCCTCCTGTCCGTATGTAAGAAGCGCGCTTGCCTCTTCCAGGGTAACCGGATATTGGCCCTTCTCTTTTGTCTTTATTCCAAGTTCCCGGCATATCCTTGTATAGGAAGGCGCGATTACACCATGTTCCTTTAAATCATTCCTGGAAAATATAGCTCCGGGTGCATCAAAATCCACCAGTTTTCCGTCATCCAGCAGCATGACCCGATCGCTGTAGGCTGCAATTTTCTCCATCTTGTGTTCTGCCATAATGATAGTGATTCCCTGCCGGCTCAGTCTCTGAACCGCTCGGAACACCTCCTCGCTTCCCTGCGGGTCCAGCTGCGAGGTTGGTTCATCCAATATGATAACCTCAGGCTCCATGGCAATGATGCTGGCAATGGCCATCCTCTGCATCTGTCCCCCCGAAAGGTCAAAGGGCGCCCTGTCTTTAAACCGGACAATATCCAGTTCCTCAAGGCTTCTGTCAATGCGCCGTATCATCTCATCCCTTGGTATGCCGAAATTCTCCAGACCAAATGCAATTTCCTCATAGACAGTCAGTTTGGAACCCGTCACCTGGTTAAATGGATTCTGGAACACGATTCCCACCTTCCGGCATAAGTCATCCACCTCCACATGCCTGACCTCAATGTCATCCACAAAGACCTTCCCTCCGTATGCACCCCTATAAAAGTTGGGAACCAGTCCTGTGAGGGCCTGGCAAAAAGTACTCTTACCCGAGCCATTCCTTCCTATAATACCTATGAACTCACCCGCATGGATTTCACAATTGATTCCGTCCAGGGCAAGGCAGTCTGTGTGGGGATACCTGTATTTCAGATTTGTTACTTTTATCTCAGCCATGTCATAATCCTCCAACCAATTGCTCCCACAATACCAAGAATCAGAAATCCCTGAATCACCTTGTCCAGTGTGGTTGTATGCTGTTCATTAAGAAATGTCTTCCTGTTTTTTGCATTAAATCCACGCACCTCAAGCGCAATGGCCCGCTCCTTTGTATCTATAAAAGAGCTCATAATAACTGGTGAAATCAGAGGAAGAAATGCCTTCATCCTCACCAGAAGGTTCCCCTCTGTTTCCATTCCCCTGCTTTTCTGGGCATCCGTAATGGTTGCCATTTTTTCCGTCATCTGCGGAATCAATTGGAACAAGGAAATAAACACATATCCAAATCTGGGCGAAAATCCTCTGCGCACAAAGTTCTCAATCATGTCGGACGGTTTGGTGCAAAGTACCAGTACGCAGAAGCAAAGGATGATATTAAACACATTAATGGCGATATCCAGAGCAAACATAAGACCTTCTTTATAGAAGGTAAGCCCCCAGATGCCAAAGAGCGCTGTTTCGTTCCCAGCCCGGAACAATCCCTGAATCAGCAGCACGGTGAGTACCACAAAACCAGACACACCTAAGATAGGTATGGTTTTTCGGATTACACCGGAACCAAACAGCAGCAATGCGCTTAAGAGGATGAATCCCGTGCTGGCCATATGATTCCCCATGAAAATCGGGATGAAAACAGCGGACAGAACATACAGAATCTTGCTTTCAGGCGAAAGCCTGTTTAAAAAAGAGTTCTTTTCCTCATATAAACTTATACTTTTCATTCATCTTCTCCTTAGTCCAGACTTTCTATTTTGCTGTTGCTCTGATACAGGGACAGAATGCTTTTTGGAAATCCTCTATAGAGTCCCGCCACCAGCAAAAGCACCACGATTTTGTCCGGAAGGTCCACCACGATTTCATCCGCCGTGGATGCAATCCAGGCTGGAAGCCCCTGAGACAAGGCTCCTGCATATACAATGTCTCCCCACAGATTACCTGTTGTTCCTCCCCAAAACATCATGTTCAGGGGGGTGGATACGATAACAGCAGCCAGGCCTGCCAGAACACCGGTTAAGATAGTCCCCCTCAGGTTTTTCATCCGACCATAATACGACATCAGTCCAACCACAATTCCAAGGGCCGCCTGTGAAAGGGCATATACTGTAGATATGGGGTCCATGGTAAGGCCATATATCAGATTGTTGGCAGCTCCTGCAATCGCCCCCACAACCGGACCGGCAAGACAGGCCGCAAGGCAGGTTCCAATGGAGTCCAGCCAAAGCGGCAGTTTCAATACGCCGGCAAACAGCTTACCGATATAATTAATCCCCACTGCAGCAGGTATCAGTACCAGCGCGGCCGTATTAAATTTCAGGGACCAGGGGCTGTTATAATTTTTTTCTTTCATCTTCCCGCCTCCTATTCACGGACTTTTTCTTCCATTCGCACAATCGTTTCCAGGGCCAGAAGGATTTCATTCTTTTCTCCCTCTGCCGCCTGGTAAATGCCCTCCACGTATCCATTGATTTCCTCCCCAAGATTCCCCTCGAACAGGCTGACCGTATTCAGGACGGACGCTGTCTTGACGCCTCTTAACGCGCCTATGGTGAACAGCGCCGCAGTCTCCATATCCGCACCTAATATTCCTTTTTCATGCCAGTAGGCGTCAATCTCATCCTCCCGGTCCGTATAAAAGCTGTCATGGCTTCTGCATTTACCTATACGAAAGGGAAAATGGAATGTTTTCGCTGTCTCAACCATGCACATAAGAAGCTCCGTATCAGGCACCGCCGGATACTGCTCCTCTACATAGGATCTGGAAGCGCCGTCATCCCGGACAGCCCCATGAATCAGAAGCAGGTCTCCCATATGTATATCCTTCTGCAAAGCGCCGCAGCTTCCAATCCGTATCATATTCTTTACGCCTATGTGATGCAGTTCCTCCACCACGATTCCCGTGGACGCCCCGCCCATTCCCGTGGAAACGGCCATGACCCGGACCCCCTTATAGATACCGCTGACGCTTTTATGCTCCCTGTTATATGCAATCTCCTTAACATCCTCCAGAAATCCCTTAATCCGTTCTACCCTTGCAGGGTCTCCGGGAAGGATTGCGTAGGCTGCGCCATCCTGCCTGCTGCATCTGATATGCGGCTGTAAACTATCCATACTGTTCCTCCTAATTTCTTTCTCTGTTCAGGGCATCGTAATCCTTTATGGCAATATTCCCCTTATTCAGTTCAATAAGGCCCTGTTCCTTCAGTTGTTTTAAAATGCGATTCACACTTCGCTGGGTCACTGCCATCTTCTGGCTCAGTATTTCAGATGAGACCACGAAGCGCAGTTTACCGTCTGTTCCCGCATTGCCTACCAGGTACTGGCAGATTCTCTGCTTCAGCGTATAAAGGGTGTTCTGCCCCATATTCGCACACATCCGGTAAGAATTGCTGCACAAGGTCCGAATCATATATTCATTGAAGTTATTGTCCATGCGAATCCATTTGACAAAATAGGTCCGGTCCAGCTCCAGCATGGTCACATCACCCCTGGCCTCCACACGGCTTATATAGCCAACCTGGGAAAACAGTTCCAACTCTCCTATGTAATCCCCTTTTGTGTAGGTACACAATAGATACTTCTTACCGTGCTCAGATTCCACATAGATATCCGCATAGCCAGAGGCTACAATATAAAATGTATTGTATATCTCACCCTGTTTCAGCACGAACCGGCTATCCTTGTATTTCCTTACTTTAAAATTCCGCAGGATCTCATAAGGACACTGCCGCAGAAGCTGGAACAGCACTTTATCTTTTTCCACAAGTTCCAGTAACTTCAATAAATTTTCATCCATTTTTGTATTCCTTTCGGCCGGTCATGGAATTATTATATATGAAAAGCAGGAATAAAGTATAGGATTTATGTCTCCTAACTCCTTCTTCCTGCCAGTCTTTTTATAAATGCAGATGCAATCATTGGACAAATGTCCTTTTGCATTTTCCCTTATTCATATATAAAACCATTCAGTCCATAGACAATCCCATTTCCGGAACAATCTCCTTCCATCCGCATGCCCGGATGGGAACCATATACCCTTGTGGTAAAGACCTCCCGGCCTTCGTTTACAAATATTTCCAGTGAAGTGGTGTCTGAAAAAATATGCAAATCCGTAAGCCTCTCCAGCGGGACGCTCCGTCTGGTCCTGCCGCTTCCGCAGGTTCCCATATCCAGGGTCAGCAAACCATTTTCATAGGATAACGTCACATCTCCCCTGACAGTCAGGCACATGTCATGACAGGTCACAAAGGATATGCGTCCTTCAAACACAAGCCCTGGCTCCACGCCCTTGGCAAGTTCCTCAAAATCGTAATCCCTTATGTCCCTGCGAAGCTCCCTCATCTCCTCCAGAGGCTGCTGCAAAAGGCGTCCTTCCCTCATATGGAGCTGCCGCGGCATGGTAAGGGCATGCTGCCATCCGGCGTTTACCGTCGGATTGGTGTAATCCGCATCCGGAATCCCCATCCAGCCTATGAGAATGCGCCGCCCCTTTTCATCCAGAAAGGTCTGAGGCGCATAGAAGTCAAATCCCCTGTCCACCATTCCAGGCAGCTGGGATTTCAGCTTGCAGGTATTTTCCCTAAAATCATAGTCCAGGCAGAAAACCGTACACTGATGCACATTCTGATACTCTGTTCCCATTGGCTTCACGCCCTGAGGGCAGCAGACCAGACAGAGCTGTCCGTCCAGACAGAACAAATCCGGGCATTCCCACATATAGCCAAAGGTTTTGTCCGTAGTGATTCTATTAAAATACTCCCATTTTTTTAAATCCATTGACCGGTACAGGAGGACCATTCCCTTGCTGTGCACATCCCTTGCCCCCAGTACCATATAATAAAACTCCCCTTCTTTAAACACTTTAGGGTCCCTTATGTGGCAGCTCATGTCATCCGGATAATCTCCGTGATTCATCACCAGTTCCTTGGCAGAAAAATGATACCCATCCTGGCTGGTAAAATGAATGGTGTTGCTCACCCGGCCGCCCATGATATAATCGTAATCATCCCGGTCAAACAGCTTCACATTGCCTGTGTAAAAATAGTGGATGGTTTTGTCCTCCACATAAGCTGAACCGGAATATACGCCATGGGCGTCCATGTCCTGATCCGGAAAAAGCACCGGCTCCTCCTGTTTATAATGGATGAAATCCCGGGTGGTATAGTGACCCCAGAGCTTAATCTCCCCTGTAGGCTCAAAGGGTGTATACTGATAATAAATATGGTACAGTCCCTGAAACTGGCAGAGGCCATTGGGGTCGTTCAGCCAGCCGGTTTCAGGCATCAGGTGGTAGGCCAGGCGGCTGTCATCCGCCTTGACCATTTCCCTGTACTCCCTGTTTTCCCGGTACCATGCCTCATAGTCCTCCCTTCGGACCTTTTCATATTTTTTCAAGCTGCTTCCTCCTTACCGTCACCATGTGTTTACGCTGTCTTCATAGCCTCTGCCACCGCCATGCTTATTCTGTCTTCACTGCCTTTACCGCCACATTTTTGGCATCTGCCTGTTCACCAGGATATACGGTCACATCCAGATTTCCTCCCTCAGGCAGAATCATCATAGTCTGCGGATTCATTCCCTTCTCCCGAATCAGTTCCAGGTCAGCGGCAATAAGCTTATCGCCCTTCTTCACCTTATCACCCTGGGACACAAATGCCTCAAACCCCTGCCCGTCCAGCTGTACCGTATTGATTCCGATATGGATGAGCACCTCCACACCTGTCTCAGATGTGATTCCCACCGCATGCTTTGTGGGAAACAGCAGGCTTATGGTACCGTCGCACGGCGCACATACCATGCCCTCCGCGGGATTGATGGCCACGCCGCTCCCCAGGGCCTTGGATGCAAACACCTCATCCGCGGACTGCCCCACATCCAGGATCTGGCCTTTCATGGGAACGTAAAGCTGGGTGACGATTTCCCGTGGCATTTCCATTTCCGAAGCCTCTTCTATTTCCCCGGCCCTGCTTCCCGTCCTTTTCTCCGTTCCGTCCTGCTGGTCAAGAGCAAACCTTTTCCAGAACACCATGGTAAGGGCAAAGGAAACGCCCATGGACAAAATGATTCCAATGGCAAAATTCATATAGTGGTCAGGCTTCATGGAGATAAAGCCCGGAAGTCCTGCTGCGCCCAATGCCTGCGCCAGTGTCTTGGCGGCCGCCAGATAGGCGCTTCCTGCCGCCGAACCAGCCATGGCCGCGTAAAATGGATACTTCAGTTTCAATGTCACGCCGAACATGGCTGGTTCCGTAATTCCCAACAGGGCAGAAATGCCGGACGCGGAGCAGATGGATTTCATCTTGTCATTCTTTGTCATGAGAAGCACTGCCAGGACCGCGGCGCCCTGGGCCACATTATTCATGCTTGCAGTTGAAAAAATGAAGCTGCCGCCTGTATGGGCGCTGTCAGCCAGCAGCTGTGTCTCAATGGCAATAAAGCTGTGGTGCATGCCGGTCATGGTAATAGGAGCGTATGCAAATCCAAAGAGAGCTCCGCCCACAGGCCCCAATGTATTGTACAGCCATGTGATGCCTGCGGCCAGCAGATTACCGGCTTCCCGCAGCACAGGTCCCACAAAGATAAAGGTCAGGAAAGAGGTCACCAGGATGGATAAAAGGGGTGTTGTCAGGTTATCCAGCCAGGATGGCGTTACCTTGCGAAGCCGTTTTTCAATATTGGCAAGAATCCATGAAACAGCCAGAACAGGAAGGACTGTTCCCTGATATCCGATGGCGGCTATCTGAAAACCAAAGATGTCCCAAACAGGAGGCTGTGCCAGTCCAATCTGATATGCGTTCAGCAAATCGGGATGAACCATAATCATGCCCATGGCCGCGCCTAAAAACGCATTTCCTCCAAACTTCCTGGTTGCGCTGAAGCCGATGAGTACCGGCAGAAAGGTAAAGGGCGCGTTTGCAAAGGTATTGATGGCCGAAGCCAGCCCCTGCCACATGGGGTACAGCGCAATAATGGACCGCCCGTTTATAAGCGGTGAAGTCAGCAGGTTGTTAAGGCCCATGAGAAGACCGCCTGCCACAATGGCGGGAATGATTGGCACGAAAATGTCACTGAGCATTTTAATGAAACGCTGGATCACATTTCCCTTTCCCTCTTCTTTTTCCTCCGGCTTTTCCTCCAATGTTCCCAGCTGTTTCTGCACTTCATCGCAGACCATGTTCACAATACCGGAACCAAATATAATCTGGAACTGGGATTGTGTGAGAAACACTCCTTTTACCCCCTCCAGGTCGCTGATTGCCTCTTCGTTCCGCAGCCCGTTGTCCCTGAGCTGAAAACGAAGCCTGGTGGCACAATGGGTAACTGACTTAATGTTGTCTTTTCCGCCTACATACTTGATGACCAGACTTGCCGTCTTTGCATAATCCATCATATTCCCTTCCCCTCTTCTTACTATGTTTTCCTTCAATGTTTTGGCATCGGTTCCACACTTATATAATAGGGCATTCAATCTATAAAGTCAATATTTTATTGGTACCGATTCCATTTTTATACGTAGAATAATCCCCCTGAGATTTGTGCACTTTTCACATATCTCCATCAATTTCACCCTGAACACCAGAAAATCCCTTTATTTCTTAACGCTTCCGCCTTCAATTATCCTGTAATCCACTATCTGTTTCTTTGGCACCGGTTCCCGATGTATCATCTTAAGAATGGTTTCAGCTCCCAGATAGCCCAAACCATAGGAATCAAAACGCAGGGTGGTCAGCTCAGGCTTTAACAGGGTGCTTTCGTCATATCCGCCAAATCCTGCCACGGAAACATCCTCGGGAATCCTCAGCCCTCTCTCCCCCAAAACATGGTACGCGCCAAAAGCCAGGCGGTCCGTGGCACATATGATTGCGTCTACCGGGCCCTGATCCAGAATTTCCTCAGCCATACAAATTCCGCTGGCATAGCTATAATCGCCGGTGGCCGTGACCACATTCTTAACGCCGCACTCTTTCAGGCCGTCCATCACGCCCTGCTTACGGTTGAGCCCCACCGCCACATCAAGGCCGGACACTCCCATGTATCCAACCCGCGCCGGAGCATCCCTTCCCACACGGACTCCCATGGCCTTTCCCGCCCCGTAGTCATCGTGGACAATGGATATTCCCCCGTCATATTCCTGGGCCGCCACGACCACGGGCACAGGACTTTCCTGTATCAGGTTTCTGTGCGCCTCTGTTATGGTAATGGCGCTCAGTATGATGCCGTCCACCTTCAGCGTAATCAGTCTTTGGATATTCTTAAGCTCCAGGTCCACGCTGTGGTCCGAGTCCTTAATCAGCGTTTCATACCCCTGCTCCCTCAGGTAGCGCCCGATGCTGGTCACCACCCGGCTGGACACCTTGGAATTAAGGGTGGGAAGGACCACTCCAATCACATTGCTTTCCTTGGCCTTTAACCTGGCAAATGTATTGGGCTCATAATTATACTCCCTTATGATTTCCTGAATTCTTTCCCTGGTGGATTCCTTTACACTGCCTCCATTAAAATATCTGGACACCGTACTCTTGGTAACCCCTGCCATATTTGCAATATCATCCATGGTAATCTTTCTTGATGACATATCCATCCCTTCACTTTCATTCGCTGTGCGTTGGTTTGCTGTATGCTCAATAACCGTGTGGCCGGCTGCGCATCGTATGCCGGCTGTACGTGGGATACAACAGACGCAGACTCCCAGTATGCCCTGTAAAACAGGCATGTTGACAGCTGCGTCCGCCTCCCTGCTATCTCTTATTCATTAGTATATCAAAACCTCGGCATTCTGTCCTCCATTATTGTAAAATTACCGCGGCCTGTTTTCATACCAATCCTTTAGATAATCTGACTTCCGAAGGGCATCAAAGCCAGTTTGGCCAGCTTGAACTGCTGTAACCCAAAAGGTATGCCCACGATAGTAATGCAAAGCAGTACCCCGATGATAGCTGACTCAATGGCCAGGGGCAAACCGGAAACCAGCAGCCAGATAATATTAAGGAGCAGGGAGCCCGCTCCCCCGCCGTAGACCACTTCCTTTCCAAAGGGAAAGAAACTCAGGCCCGCAAATTTAAAGCATTGTAGCCCTACCGGTATACCTATGATAGTTATGCACCACAGGCAGCCTGTCAGCAGCCAGGACAGGCCGCTTATACATCCGCCGAATATAAACCATAATACATTTCCAAGACATCCCATATATCTTACCTCCCTTCCCGCTCTGCTTCCAGTGTCTGCCTCATCTCCTGGAGCCGTTTCCGAATACAGCCCACCTGCCGTCTGGCTTCCCTGACCTGATTCAGGGCATCCCCTATTTTGGACTGCACCATCCAGTCAGCTATGACTCCGTCAAAGAAGTAATCGGCAAAAGTCAGAAAGCTTCCCACATCCATCTTTAAATCCCCGGTCAGATTTACATCCAGCAATTCTTTCTTTAACCTGCGCAGATGTCCCCTTGCCTCATTCATGGCTGCCTGGGCTTCATCCATCCGGTTATGCTTAAACATGGTACTAAAGAATCCTCCGCCCAGCATATCCCAGATTCCCCAGCTGCTTGCCTTCTGCAGCTGTTCTTCCGCCTTTTGCAGGCTCATGGATGCCATATCCGCTGCCATCAATGCCTCATTGATTTCCTGTTGTCTGCTTTTTCTCTCCATCCTGTTCTCCTTTCTGCGATAAACAATACCTTGCTGTTGTGCGAGGCAGGTATTACCGCCAGCTTTGCATCAGAGAAAAAAAGACCTTTATGGTGGCTGGCTCCCTGCCACAATAAAAGTCTTGCACATTTCATTTTATACGGGTGCCCCTGGCACCGAGATGACGATTTAAAATCCACCTTCCGGTGGTTCGCTACTCCCTTTTATTGGAACTGATTATATCATGCTGTATATTGAATGTCAAATACGATAAGTTGAAGAATCTATTACATTTTTCTGGCAAAACAGAATTCTGAACATTTTATGAAACGAATGGTAAAGTAATTTATTATAATGAACCAAAAAACCGAACTCCCATGAAAGAGTCCGGTTTTTGACTGATACAATGGAGCATACGGGATTCGAACCCGTGACCTCCACACTGCCAGTGTGGCGCGCTCCCAGCTGCGCTAATGCCCCAGCACTCGTAGATAATACCATAAATCCAGACGAAAATCAAGTACTATTTTTCCAATTATTCATACTTTTTGAAAATAGAGAGATTCGTAAATAAAAAGTCAACTTTCTCCCTTTTATTCCTTAAGGAATTTTATTCTTAATTTAGCTCCTGCTCAAACTTTTGTCACAATTTCCTTGTATACTCTTTTTCATAACAAGGAATTACTCCTTTTGATATAGATTTCTCTCATACTTAGCCGGCACGATTCCTTCGTGCCGGCTCCTCTCATATTCAGGCGCCCTCTATTTTCCTGCCTGTTTTACCCGAAACACCCAAAAGATACTTTATTCACCTTATTATCCCCTCGTTATTGACATTTTCACACATTCCTACCGACAGCATATTATACGTTAGAAGCCAGACAAGCTTCTATATAAATCAGAAAAGGATGTGTATTTATATGGCTTATCCAAAAGTTCATATCGTCAACTCAACTAATTTCAGCGTAAAGGGAAAAGTGAAGTACGCCTCTGCCTTTTGTTCTGATGACAATTATGAGATAGCTCCATGGGAAAGCTGGACCGCCGGCAGCCGCGGAGTCTGCCTCCTTACAGAAGTATCCGCCACTGTCCACACTCCGGGCCATGATACCAAGGCAACTCCCTATGAATCCTCAGGAACATCCTAAAGTCAGTTTGCCGTACTTCAAACAGAACCCGGAAAATTCACGATGACCCGTATCGTGACCTAACCCAAATGCCAGTGCGGCTTATGCCGTGCTGGCATCTGATATTCTGCCGCATCAAGCTTGCCGTACCTGATATCTCCATCCATCGGTATCCTGTCTTCAGCGCCATTCCATCTGCCATCAATAACAGTAGCTGTGATATCTGGTCCTCAGATATTCTCCCTTGCCCTGTCTGCCGCCTGACTGCCAGACCACATTTCCCGGCAGGATGCTTCCATTTTCCAGAAGCCACTTCGCATTGGCCCAATTGCTTGCTGTGGGTTCACGATAGTAATTCCCGTCCCTGGTGCAGGAATACTGCCCCGGTGCAAATACCACGCCTTTGATGGTGTTGGGAAACTGGCCGTGATTCACCCTGTTTAATACCACGGAACCTACCAGCAGCTGCTCATCATCCGGACAGTTCTGTGCCTCACCACAGATTACATGAGCCAGTATATAAAGGTCCTCTTCCGAATAGGAAGGACGCCGTATCTCAATACCGGAGAGACATTTTGTTTCTATATATGCATGTCCGGCCTCTGTTGTTATCATTGACCAATCGCCGTATTCGCCCAAAACCTCAAAGGAGGTATTCAAAAATGCCTGGTCCAAAACCACTGCCTCTGTGCTGGGCTCCTGATAAATATTGATTCCATCCTGGTTAGCAAACTTAATTGTCTTATGGGCCGCGTCCTGAAGAGCGGTTTTGAATCCACTCACCACGCTTTTTGCGGCGAGCACCATATCTGTCCCGTTTTCTTCTGCCTGCACGGTCATTGGCACTGCCAGTGATATGGTCAGGGCCATGGCTCCCAATATAACGATTCGTTTCATATCTACTCCTTAAAATGTTTGAACTGCCTGGGCAGGATACTCGCCACCTGCCCATGGTATTTGTTCTCTATTATATTCTGTCCCAAAATTAGCAATCCAAACATATTTAAGGTAATTAATGGCAAAAAAAAGCCGCCACAAAGTGACGGCCCAAATGCTCATCCGTTCTTAAGAAATCATATTCACGGGTCTGCAACCTTTCTTTTATTTGTCCTAAGGTCATGCAATTCTCCTTTTTCAGTATCATTTATGCCATTATAGCAGGACTGGTGAATGAAAGCAAACCAATTAGGGGCTGTGGACAAAAGATAGGTACAGATAAATGCAGACAGATGTGAAATAATGAAAATGTGATCATGACTAAAAGTGAAACGAGTACCCGCACCTGCACTCAATCTCTCCTGTATTGTAAATCTCGCCTTTCAAGCGCTTTATATGCGCCTTCCTTCCACATAGGGGACATACAAAATCCGCCTCCCCATATCCGTCGGTACCCTGCAATGCCTGCAGGGACGCCCTTATGAAGCAATATAGATTTTCAATGGTCATCTCCTGTTCCAGGTTGACCCCGCAACAATCTTCCATTTGTATACCTCCTGCCTTTTTTTATCATGATGCCGGGTATTGCTTGATTCAAATTCTCCTCTGTGGCAGGTCCCGGTCTGGGGCGGATTACCATATCCGGTGTATGCCTCCAAAAGCCAGTCCTTTGAGATACCCTCTTTGAAAATACCACTATGAAAATGCCTGCCGCAAACCTGACGGCAACAGTATACGCTCCTTTGAAAAATCCAGGAAGGATACGCTGTAAAATCCATCCTCTTCCTCGTCCGCGGCCTGGGCCTTATGCCAGATATCCAGCGCTTTTTGAACCGTTATCTCCACATCATGGTAATAATAGAGGTTAGCGCTGGTATGGGCCACAACGTCCGCAATCAAAAGCCTGGCATCCTGGTTCTCAAATAAAACTTCATTCAGATTGTCCTTTGTGATTTTCATATGGCTGCCTCCTGTATTTTATAGATTCTGTTTAACGGTTGCTGTTTAACGGTTTTCCCATCTTAGGTCCCCGGCAAAGAACATATGTTCTTTTATGTTTTCATAATACCACAAACGTACGTTTGTGTCAAGACAGAAAACAGCTCCCGGCACTTACAGACAGTAACCTGCAGGCAGTCATAAATCATGGCAATACGCGTCCCCTTTTCCTGCTGACATACAGGAATGTCCCGGTTAAACCATGAATCACTCATACATGGCCAACCTTGCACATATATTGTAAAAACATATCATATGAGGCTTTTATGCAAACCATAACCCAGCATATCCTGACAGACCAGATGGATTACCAGAATTCCGTTGTACTCAACTGCCAGATCCGTTACCCGCAATTTAATAATGCTTCCTGCAATCAGGAAGCTCTTCAGACCATAAACCAATATTATGTCACACAGGCAAGCGAAAAAGGACGGTACTGCCGGACTGTATTGTATCCCCAGGCAGCCGAAGAGGCAAATTACAGCCGTGACCGCAGCTTTCCATTTTTTCCGTATGAATTCAATGTAAGCTACGTGGTAACTTATAGCCGGGACTGTATTTTCAGTCTCTTTTCGGAACAGTATACCTTTACAGGCGGAGCTCACGGCTCCACGCTGCGGACATCTGAGACCTGGGATGCCGAATCCGGCAGACAAATGACGCTAAATGACTTTTATTCGGATAATCCTTCTTATATCCATGATATCCAGAATTGGATCCAGCTTGAGATTGCGGAGAGACTGAAAGCCAATCCCGGTACCTATTTTGACAATTATCCCCAGCTCCTGCGCAATTCCTTCCATCCGGAAAATTTTTATATGACGCCAGAGGGAATTGTCATTTATTACCAGCAGTATGATATTGCCCCTTATTCCAGCGGCATACCGGAATTCCTGCTGCCTTTTGACGCAAATGTATCTGAATCCTGAGTATCTGAATCCTGACAGCCAAACGAGCGTTTCCGGCCTTCCGGCAGCCTCCCGGAGGCCATAGCAGGGAAGCCATGGCAGTTCCTTCTGCCCGTTGCCTAACCCGGTCTGTGATGCTATAATTACATGGCAGAGGGACGGACACGTCCCCAAATCACAATACAGGAGGAACTGCCATGAATTTCACATATAATCCAAATCAGATTGCCCTTTACGATGAACAGGACAAACTGCTGGCTGAAGTAACATTTCCAGATACTGCGGATGGCGCCGTAGATATTGACCACACCTTTGTGGATGATTCCCTTCAGGGTCAGGGAATCGCGGGCAAACTGATGGAAGCCCTGGCAGGGCATCTGCGTGCCCAGGGCAAGAAGGCTGTTTTGACCTGTTCCTATGCCGTCAGATGGTTTGAAAAGCATCCGGAGTATCATGATTTAATCAAATAGTCTCTGAGCTATAAAACAGCCACTCATGGATGCGGCACTGTAAAACAGGATCTGTTAATTCCGGGAAACGGCACAGCTTCGGCTCTGCCGTTTTTCTCTGTCCGCCTCAGAAAAGAACATATCAGCGGGCCTGGCAAAGGTTCCAAACTCACCGTACAGCGCCTGACAGATGACCAGAGGTTCTCCTGTCCTGTATCATTATCCTGTGTCCATTTCTATATAAACCATGTGATTCCCAAAGCTTATCTCTCCTTACCGGAGCCTCTTGTCAAATCATAGCTTTCACCTATCATCCTTTTGATATCCTTATCCGGAACGCTTCCATCCAGAACCACCGTATTCCAGTGCTTCTTATTCAGATGGTACCCTGGCCGTACGCCGGAATAGGCATTGCGCCAAAATTCAATCCACTCAGGCGCGCATTTCAGGTTAATGCAGACCTGTTCCTCCCGCCGGTATATCCAGGCAAATACCCGCTTATTGCCCCGGTGACGTATGACAGTCCATTCGTGATCCCGGAAGGGATAGTCTTCATATACATCTTTATAGGTAAGACAATATGTAATCAAATCTTTCTTTGTCTTCATTCGTTCTCACTCCTTTATCAATCAGACTATGGCCGTATTCATTCTCCGCTTTATATATGCATAAACAGACAGCACATTCAGTCTCATATTCCTAGATTATATCAGATTTATTTCTATGAAACAAAACATGGAGCGTGCCGACGGAGTGTAACCTCCATCTTCACGCTTCATACCGCGGCTTTAGCTTAATACCACCTCACCATGGGCAGTTCATTGTTCACGCCCTTGCTCACCAGTATCTGATGAAGGTCAATGACCCCATTGTGGAATGCAGCTGCGCAGGAGCACAAATACAAATCCCACATGCGGACGAATTCCTCGTCGAACATGTCCTTTATCTCCTTTTCATGTTCCTTGAAATTCTTTTCCCAGCACAGCAATGTTTTGTTGTAATGGTTTCTCAGATTCTCCACATCCAAAATATGGAAGTCATGTTCTGCCATCAGGGATATGATTTCCCTGAGGCTGGGAATGACACCGCCCGGAAATATATATTTTTTAATCCAGGGATCTCCTGCGTGTTCCTTCTGGCTGCTGATGAAATGGAGAAGGAATACGCCGCCCGGATTCAACACCTTGTCCATGCAGTCCATGAACCTGCCGTAATTTTCTCTGCCGACGTGCTCCACCATGCCCACGCTGACCACACGGTCAAATTTCATGCCGCCTTTCGGCAAATCCCTGTAATCCATGAGCTGAACGTCCAGAAGGTGTTCCAGTCCTTCCTCCTCTATGCGCTTTTTAAAACCGTCATACTGCTCCGTACTCAGGGTGATGCCGGTTCCTTTGACTCCGTATTCCCTGGCCGCCCTGATTAACAGAAATCCCCAGCCGCAGCCCACATCCAGAAGGCTCATGCCCTCTTTAAGCGCCAGCTTCTTCAGAATATAATCCGTTTTATTCATCTGGGCCTCATAGAGGGTATCCTTTTCCGACTTAAAATATCCGCAGGAATAGTTCATGGTCTCGTCCAGCCACAGCTTATAAAAATCATTGCCGATATCATAGTGGGAGGACACCTCCATCTTCTGGTTTTTCCTGGAATTCGAGGGATAAAGGAGCTTCCTCAGATGCAGGCGGTTGACAGAAAATCGGTCCATCTGCCCCAGGAAATGGTCCAGGGCCTCATACAAATTCCCCTCCACCTCCAGTTTGCCCTTCATATAGGCCTCCCCCAATGCCAGGGAGGTGCTGTCCATCAGCTTCTTCACCGGTATAGTTTCCCTGATGTCAACGGCAAACATGGGATTGCCATGGCCTACCCGGTCTTCGTGGTCCTTCCATTTTACCAGAAAGGGATAATCCGTAAATCGGTTCAGAAATTGAACCATTGCCTTCTCTTCTAACATACTGGTATCACACATCCTTTCTTCCAGTATTATCCCCTTCTGGAAACAGAATATTCAAAAACCCCGGAGAGCCTAAGCCCTCCGGGGTCTGTCATTCATAAAATATTTAAAATCTGACCAAAGATTAGTCGTTGCCGTACAGTGCAACCAGCTTCTCTAAGTAAGCGTAACGCTCCTTAGCCTCTGCCTCGTTACGTGCAAACAGCTCGGCTGCTCTCTCAGGATTCTTCATAGCCAGGGACATATAACGAACCTCGCCCTTTAAGAAGTCCTGATATGTCTCAAGCTTAGGAGCCTTGGAATCCAGGGTGAACTTCTTCTCAGCTGCCGGGTTGTAGCGGAAGTTGTTCCAGTAGCCGCACTCTACAGCCAGCTTCTCCTCTGTCTGAGCCTTGTCCATGCCCTTCTTGATACCATGGTTGATACATGGAGCGTATGCAATAATCAGAGATGGTCCCGGATAAGCCTCTGCCTCGGCAATTGCCTTAACAGTCTGAGCCATATCAGCGCCCATACAAATCTGTGCAACGTACACATAACCATAGCTCATGGCAATGCTGGCCAGGTCTTTCTTCTTAACGTCCTTACCGCCTGCAGCGAACTGTGCAACAGCACCTGTCTTGGTAGCCTTGGAGGACTGGCCGCCTGTATTGGAGTAAACCTCAGTATCGTATACCATGATGTTGATGTCCTTACCGGATGCCAGTACGTGGTCTACGCCGCCGAAACCGATATCGTAAGCCCATCCGTCACCGCCGAATACCCACTGGGACTTCTTAGCCAGGAAATCTTTATTCTTAACAATGTCTCTGCAGACATCGCAGTCAACGCCGTCCAGAGCTGCAACCAGCTTATCGGCAGCAGTGCCGTTCAGAGCGCCGATGCCAAATGTATCGAGCCATTCCTTGCAGGCTGCCTTCATCTCGTCAGTAGCCTTCTCGTTAGCCATTACGCTCTCAACCTTAGCCTTTAAGCCGTCTCTGATTGCGTTCTGAGCCAGTAACATACCGTAACCAAACTCAGCGTTATCCTCAAACAGGGAGTTGTCCCATGCAGGACCCTGTCCCTTGGCATTTACGGTGTAAGGTGTGGATGGTGAGGAGTTGCCCCAGATAGAAGAGCATCCTGTTGCGTTGGCAATGTACATCCTGTCACCAAACAGCTGGGTGATTAGTTTTGCGTAAGGAGTCTCGCCGCATCCTGCGCAAGCGCCGGAGAATTCAAGCAGAGGCTGTCTGAACTGGCTGCCCTTAACGGTGTTCTCTTTGAACTTAGCCAGAACTTCTTCCTTGATAGGCAGGGACTGGCCAAAGTCAAAGATGGCCTGCTGGCCAAGGTTAGCCTCAAGGCTTTCCATAACCAGAGCCTTGTTGCCCTTCATGCCTGGGCATACATTTGCACAGGAACCGCATCCCGTACAATCCAGTGCGGAGATGGTTATGGCAAACTTGTAGCCGGCCATACCTGTCATATCCTTCATCTTCATGTCCGCAGGTGCCTTAGCAGCCTCGTCAGCGGTCATGGCAACCGGACGGATTACAGCGTGAGGACATACATACGCACAGAAGTTACACTGGATACAGTTGTCCGGATTCCATACAGGAACCTTAACAGCGATGCCGCGCTTCTCATATGCGGAGGTACCGGATGGTGTGGAACCATCTGCGTATTCTGTAAATGCGGATACGGGCAGGGAGTTACCTTCCTGAGCGCTTACCTTTGTCTGAATGTTGTTGACGAAGTCAACTACATCCTTTCTTCCCTGGGTTACAACTGCATAGTCAAGACCTTCGTCTTCACAGTTCTTCCAGCTCTCCGGAACCTCTACCTTGTGCATGCCCTTAGCGCCTGCGTCGATAGCTGCCCAGTTCTTCTGAACAACGTCCTCGCCCTTGCGGCCGTAGGTTGCCTTTGCAGCAGCCTTCATCAGCTCATTTGCCTTCTCAGCAGGAATGATGCCGGTCAGCTCGAAGAACGCGGACTGAAGGATGGTGTTGATACGTGTTGGGCCCATGCCTGTCTCAATACCAATCTTTACACCGTCGATGGTGTAGAAGTTGATGTTGTGGTCAGCGATGAACTTCTTAACCTGTCCTGGAAGATGCTTCTCAAGACCTTCCATATCCCATGGGCAGTTTAACAGGAATGTACCGCCGTCAACCAGCTCCTGAACCATGTTGTACTTGCGTACATATGCGGGATTGTGGCAGGCAACGAAGTTAGCTGTACGGATTAAATAGGTAGACTTGATTGGGCTGTGTCCGAAACGCAGGTGGGACATGGTAACGCCGCCTGACTTCTTGGAGTCATAATCAAAGTATGCCTGTGCATACATGTCTGTATTGTCACCGATGATCTTGATGGAGTTCTTGTTTGCACCAACCGTACCGTCAGCGCCCAGCCCCCAGAACTTACAGTTTGTGGTTCCCTCAGGAGTGGTAACCAAAGGAGCTCCAATCTCTAAGGACAGGTTTGTAACGTCATCCACGATACCTACGGTAAATGGGGACTTGGTTGTATTCCCGTAAACTGCCACGATCTGAGCAGGTGTGGTATCCTTGGAACCTAAGCCGTAACGTCCGGTTAAAACCTTAACCTGGTCAAACTTGCTTCCCTTAAGGGCGGCAACAACATCCAGGTACAGAGGCTCGCCGATGGCGCCCGGCTCTTTTGTTCTGTCTAATACGGAGATAACCTTAACAGTATCAGGAATGGCGTCAATCAGGGCCTGTACGCAGAATGGTCTGTACAGACGAACCTTAACAACACCAACCTTCTGTCCCTGCTTCATCATGTAGTCGATGGTCTCCTCAATGGTGTCATTGACAGAACCCATGGAGATGATGATGTGCTCGGCATCAGCAGCGCCGTAGTAGTTGAACAGCTTATAGTCAGTACCAATCTTGGCATTAACCTTGTCCATATATTCCTGAACGATTGCAGGAAGGGCATCATAGTACGGGTTGCAGGCTTCTCTTGCCTGGAAGAAGATATCCGGGTTCTGAGCGGAGCCTCTCTGGCATGGATGATTTGGATTCAGTGCATGCTTGCGGAAAGCATCTACAGCGTCCATGTCAACCATTTCCTTAAGATCCTCATAATCCCAGGTTTCAATTTTCTGAATCTCATGGGATGTACGGAAACCGTCGAAGAAGTTGATGAATGGAACCTTGCCCTTGATGGATGCCATATGTGCAACAACAGTCAGGTCCATTACTTCCTGTACACTGGACTCGCACAGCATGGCGCATCCGGTCTGACGGCACGCGTAAACGTCGGAATGGTCACCGAAAATAGATAATGCATGGCTAGCAAGAGCACGTGCGGATACGTTGAATACGCCTGGCAGCTGCTCGCCCGCGATTTTATAAAGATTAGGGATCATCAGTAACAGACCCTGTGACGCTGTGTAGGTGGTGGTCAGAGCACCTGCTGCCAGAGAACCATGTACAGCACCTGCTGCACCAGCCTCAGACTGCATCTCTGTAATCTGTACTTCACGACCGAAGATATTGGTTCTTCCGTCTGTTGCCCATTCGTCTGTGGCTTCAGCCATAGGTGAGGATGGGGTAATCGGATAGATAGCCGCTACATCAGTAAATGCATATGACGCATGTGCTGCTGCATGGTTACCATCCATGGTTTTCATTTTTCTTGCCATTTTGATTTCCTCCTACAAATAGTGAATATGTAATGGTATACATGTGAGTCTGCCCTGGATCCGGGCATGTATAAACATGCTTCAACCCTATGCAGACTGACCTGTCTACTATTATAGCAATTATTTAACAAATTGCAAATGCTTAATCGAAATTACGCCAAAAAATACAATGTCAAATTTTAAAAATGTATAAAATGCAGCAAAAAAAAGAGAAACCAATGATTCGGGTTTCTCTTTTTCTGTCTGCTTTTTTATTCCGGTTTCAGCGGTGCAATCACCGGATTATCCCCGCCCGGTCCGGCTGCCCCGTTCTCAGACGGCTGTGGTACCTGGGAGGGATTTGGCGCCGTCCCAGGCGCTGTGGTGGGCGCTGCCGGCTGGGTCACTGTGCCGGGTCCATTCTCCTGTGAACCGTTCCCGGAAGGTATGGAGGTTGCCTCATCACCCGGAATATAGCCGTCCGGCATTCCGTCAATGATTGGCGGTGTTGTCTCTGTGGAAAGGGTAGTCTCCTCAGGCGCCAGCACCACGCCGGTGGTGTTGCGGCGGATAACAGGGGCATGGCCTTTGTATGTGGTCTTATGGTCCTGTTCCCTGGAAATTTCCTTTCCGTCTTTATATACCACCTTGTAGGTAATCCATCTGCTTCCCTTGCTGCCTGCGCTCTTCTGAATCTCCACACCCGGCTCAAGGGTCTGGTCCTCCTCATAAGCAGGCGCCGGCGGATCCAGTTCCTCCACTTTCTCGGATACCAAATCCAGCTTGGTTCCCTCCTCCAGAATGGGAATTCCATAAATGGAAACCGTCATCTTCTGGTCCGCGTAGCTGGCCTTGATGCCGATGGATGTGCTGGAGGTGTTCTTGAAGCGGAAATCCGGCTGTTCCCAGCTCACCGTTGCATCCTGGCCCGGCGTGATATAGTTGGGCTCAAATGTATGGGAGCGTCTGAAGGTAATGCTCTCCTCCCCCAGACCTGACCTGTATACTGCATTGTACAGGGTGGTGGATACCTGGCATACGCCTCCGCCGATTTCCTGTACTACCTCTCCGTTGTTATAGGCGGCTGCTCCCTGGTAGCCCTTTGCTTCTGTCCTCTGTCCCACCACTGCGTTAAAGGAGAATTCCTCTCCCGGATGCACAACCGTACCGTTCAGCGCCTCCGCAGACAGCCTGATGTTGGTGTTTCGGGCCTTATTGGCTGTGGTCTTTGTGGTGAAGGTGCTTATGGTCTTATATTTTTCCTTGGCAGCCGCGGCGCTGATATCCGGCGCCGTCTCACTTCCCGTGGCTGTGATGGAAGCGTCGAACTTCTTATCCTTCAGGGCCTTCAGTATGTCTGCCGCCAGCTTCTCCTGGTCAATGGCAAAACCATGTTCTTCCCCTGCAAACACAAAAGTGCCCTTTTCCTTGTCGTAGCTGTCAATGGAACCGTTTTTGGCCTTTTTATTCCACTTGGCGGCACAGCTTTCCGCCTCCTTGGCAGCCGCCTCCTCCAGTCCGTCCATGCTCAGAGTATAACTCTCGGCCGGCTCCTGGCTGTAGATTTCCTCCAGCAGCGCATCCACCTTTTCCGCCGCTAAATTCGTCACATTATATGTATCTCCGTCATAGGTGACCGTCATGCTCCAGGGATATTCCTTCAGGATCGCATTTCTGGCCTGGTTCTTGGACATGCCGGTGATGGCGATTCCATCCACCTTGACTTCCTTCATCATCTCTGTCCCGGTTGTCTCTTCCGTGCTGTCTACCGGTTCGCTTCCCCCGGCGCCCTTAAACTTCATGGCCAGTGATATGCACGCAATAAGGATAATAAGGATAACTCCGGCTATGGCAATCTTCTTATAATCCGGCCCCTTCTTTCTCCTGTGAGGGCTGTTGCGCCTGGCTGTCTGGGCCGCGTTCATCCTGCCGGCCTGTCCTCCTGAACGGTAGGAATAGGAACTCCTTGAACCGCTGCCCGACGAACTGCTTCTGCCTGTATTTCTGGACGCTGCGCGTCCCGTGCCTTTATCTGACCCCCTGCCGCGGCTTCTGCCTGCTGAGGAGCTTCTTCTGTTCTGATTGTTCTCTAACTGATTCATTCTATTCACCTGTCATCTCTGCCTATAAATTTATTCACAGATTGTAGTATAACATACTTTATGTAAAATGGAACCGTCTTTTTTGTTTTTTTCAGCCCAATTTTACTTATTGTGAATTTCATGTTACTATATATAAAGTAAGTATTATTAAATTATTAAAAATCAATTACAAGCCTTTTCGAGGTTTTTACATCTTATGATTTGGAGGTCGCATCATGTCTTACGTTGATTTACACGTCCACTCAAATGCATCCGATGGCACCCTGTCACCTGAACAGGTGGTGCATCTGGCCCATGAGGCCGGACTTTCAGCCATCGCGCTTACAGACCACGATACCACGGCCGGAGTTGACGTGGCCATGGAGGCCGGAACAAAGCTGGGGCTGGAGGTGGTGCCCGGCATCGAGGTGTCCAGCAGCTTTAAGGACCACGAAATTCATATACTTGGACTTTTCGTGGACACGGATTCCCCCTCTCTGCAGGCCGCGCTGAAGGAATTCCGCCAGCACAGAGACCAGCGCAACCAGGAGATGCTGAAACGCTTTGATGCCCACGGCATCCACCTTACCGCCGAAGAACTGTGCGCCGGGAATCCCGACACGGTCATCACCAGGGCACATGTGGCAAGAGCCCTTCTGGCAAAGGGTCTGGGGCCTGATTTGGACCATATTTTCAAGAAATATCTGAAGTACGGAGGCACATACTGCCCGCCCAAGGAATTTCTGCCCCCGGAGGCAGTCATGGAAGCGCTCTTAGACAGCCATGCCTTTGTGGCCCTGGCCCATCCCCTCCAGTATAAGCTGGGGGACAGGGACACGCAGGAGCTCATCGCCTATCTGGCCGGCCTGGGCATGAAAGGCCTGGAGGTATATCACTCCTCCCACAACCGCCTGGAAAGCGCCAAGCTCCAGGAAATGGCTGCGCGCCACCATCTTCTCCCCACAGGCGGCTCCGATTTTCACGGCAGCAATAAACCAGATATTTCCATAGGGACAGGACGGGGCGGCCTGCGGGTCTCCTCCCTGCTGTTAGATGCGATAAAAAACACCCTTTAATCCCTTTTTTTTTATGAAAGTTCATAATTGCCCTTCCCCTTTCGTTCTGCTATAATCATATATGTTAAAAAATTAACCAGCCTTTTCCATTTCGGGAAAAAGCTTACAAACACAGGAGGATATGCCATGAAGATTCAGAATATCACAGACGTAGAAAAGTTTTTCTCTGTCATTGACCAGTGCAAGGGAACCGTGGAGCTTGTATCTCCGGAAGGCGACCGCATCAATCTGAAATCCAAATTAGCCCAGTATCTGTCTATGGCCACCATCTTCTCCAACGGATATATCAAGGAATTAGACCTGGTTGCTCATGAGAAGGAAGACATCGAGCGTTTAATCAAATATATGTATCAGGGAGAATAAGCCTAAGAGAATAAGCCCCAAACAGGCAGGAATACAGGCAAAGGCAAAGCCCGGAACCATTTGACAGGTTCCGGGCCGTTTTATTATTCCAAGTCTTTATTCCTGATGCTCCTGGTCCCCATTTTCCTCACTGACCGCCACGCATACAGGCTCACAGGCAGACTCTCCCCTGCCCTTTCTTCTTAAACGGGCATTGACTCCATCCCTTAAAAGCGCGTACAGAACGGAACACAGCGGAATGAATATGAGCATTCCCACAATTCCCATCATGCTTCCGCCCACGGTCACGGCCACCAGCACCCATATGGATGGGAGTCCCACGGAATTCCCCACCACATAGGGGTATATCAGGTTTCCTTCAATCTGCTGCAATACAAAGAAGGTAATCGTAAAAACCAGGGCATCCATGGGATTTACCATGAGCATCAGGAACACGCCCACTGCCAGTCCCACAAACGCGCCGAATATGGGTATCAGAGCCGTAAATGCAATCAGCACCCCAATCAGCAGCGCATAGGGCAGACGGATGACGGTCAGCGCCACAAAAAACATGGTTCCCAGGATCACGGCCTCCACGCACTGTCCTGTAAGGAAATTGGAGAAGGTGCGTTCCGTAAGGGCCATGATATCCAGTATCCGCCCTACAGCCGGTTCCGGCAGAAATGCCGCCAGCACCTTCTTCATCTGCCGCCCCAGCGTCTCCTTCTGCAGAAGAATATAAATGGCAAAGATAAATCCTATCAGGAATGAGGACACGCCGCTGACAATGGAAACAGCTGCCGAAAAGGTGGTGTTCAGCATGGTTCCCGCCCCGCTCTTTAAAAACGCGACCATGTTCTGAAACACTTCCTGCCAGTCCACTTCCATCTGGTTCATATATTCCAGTATCTGGGGATTGCTGGCAAAGACGCGTTCCGCCTCATCGCGTACCCCCGCAAAAAACACAGGGATACTGCTTTGAAGATTCAAAAAAGTCTTTACCAGCTGAGGCGCCACCACAAAGATGACCAAAAACAGGCCCCCTGTAACCAGGAGGATGGTCACCACCAGGCTGACAGGCCGTCTCAGCCTGCTGCCCTCTCCAAACACGGGCAAATGCCTCTCGATATTGCGCATGGGTACGTTCAGTATGAAGGCAATGGCCGCCCCCAGAATAAAGGGCCAGACAATGTGCATCAGTCCGGCCGCCACATCCACCAGACGTCTGTAATTGATTCCCGCAACCACAACCACCACGGTAAAGACAATAAGTCCTCTGATTTTTTTTATTGTATCGCTATTTAATTCCATCATACCATCCTTTATCATTCTGTCTCTTCCCGGAAGGCTGCCTCAATGGCTTCCCGTCCCGCCCGGAAGGTCCCCTGGGCCATGAGGCTGCTGCCCCCGCCCCTGCCGCTCAGGCGGCTGTTCAGGGCTTTGCTGAGAGCGCGCATGTCCATCCGGCTGCTGCCCAGGGCATAGTGATATTCGCCGTCCCTGTCATTTCTGGAACACACGGCAGCCACCCCGGCCCTGTTCTCTTCATAGAGAAGGGTGGCATACTGGCGGACCTGAACAGGTGTTAAATCCTCCTCAAATACAATGAGGGGGTCTGTGCTTTCCGGGAACTGTCCTGCCTTCAGGGCCACCAGGCTGCTTCCCAGCTTTCCAATCAGGAAATCCCTGTCCTGGCAATCATTTTTAAGCTTTTCCACTGCGTCCGGCACCTGGATGAGCTTGGCTGACAGCAGGTTGGATATCCTGATTTCATCCTTCAGCCTGTCCCTGTAATCCAACAGGGCCCTGCGGCCGCACAGCATGGACAGGCGGACGCCGCCCTTGTAATGAATCATGCTTCTTATCTTAATAATGCCCACTTCTCCGGTGTTTTCTACATGTGTGCCGCAGCAAGCGCACACATCCCCTCCAGGCACCTCCACAATACGTACCAGACCGGACAGTTCCTTTTTGCTTCTGTACTCCATGGTCCTGAGTTCTTCCTCAGTGGGATAAAGAACCTTCACAGGGACATTGGCATAGACCAGCTGGTTGGCCTCGTCCTCCAGCCGGTCCAGATCCTCCGGCTCAATGACGCCGTTAAAGTCCACCGTCACCTCCTCGGTCCCCATGTGAAAGCCCACATTATCGTAACCAAAGTGTCTGTGCACCAGACCGGACAAAATATGCTCCCCGGTGTGCAGCTGCATGTTGTCATACCGCCTCTGCCAGTCTATGATTCCCTCTGCCAGCGTCCCCTCCTCTATGGGCTGCGCCAGTTCATGGATCACCTTCTCCCCCCTCTCATGGACGGACAGCACGGGAATCCCGTTTAAAGTTCCTGTATCATAGGGCTGTCCTCCTCCTTCCGGATAAAAACCAGTCTGGTTCAGGATCACCAGCCAGGTTCCCTTCCCGCTTTCCTCACAGTGTTCCACCGTGCACATAAACGATTTTACATAGGGTGTCTGGTAATATAATCTGCTTTTGTCCATTCTCAAAGCCTCTTTTCCTTTTCATCTGCCGGACCATGTTTTTCCTATCTTTGTCAGAAAACGGTCCGCGCAGTATCATGCCTGCCGACATTATACTATATATCCCTGCCTTGTACCAACAAAAATTTACTAAATTTTATCAAATTGTGGAAACATGAGCAAGCAGGGCTTCATATGATACAGTGTAATTAAACTTTATATGGAGGAATTAACATGAGTGATGTAGCAGCAACAAACTGCAGTTGTGACTGTGGATGCGGATGTGGAACAGGAGGCAGCGGATGCGGATGCAATATCATCTGGCTTATCCTGATTCTGTGCTGCTGTGGCGGCGGTGGCTTCGGACATAACGACTGCGGTGGCGGTTGTGGCTGTGGGTGCGGCTGTGGAGGAGGATGCGGAGATATTATCTGGCTCATCTTAATCCTGTGCTGCTGTGGCGGCGGTGGCGGTGGCTTCTGCTGCTAATTCCCACCTCTAAGAAATCCTTCACCAAAGAATCGAAGGAACAGGGAGTGCTTCACCACTCCCTGTTTTTTCTTGCGGGGAAGCCGGGCTTACTTGCCGGCCTCACCTGTCTCCCGGGGCGAAAAAGGGCTTTTCGTACCCCGGTTCTTACCCCCATACCCCTTTCTTCCCTGTCTCTGTTTTAAGCATTCCTCATCTATTTCATATACTGCATTTCCATCTATAATCAAACGGCTGTACATGGATTTCACTCTCCTTCCATACTTATAATATATGCAGTGTCCAGGCTTTGGCTCATTGTGCCGGAAAATAAGTGGCATGCAACAGGCTCCTCCTGCATAAATTGGAAGCAAAGAAAGAAAAGGCTGGTGGAAATACATGAATCCATCTGATGACTATAAACTAACCGACCTGGACTATCTCATAGGCGACCACCATCTGCAAATGATCAAGGCCTCCCTCCCCTACCTGGGCGTTCCCGAACAAAAGGCCATCTCCCTGTTTGTCAAAGCTCAGGAACTGAGAAAAACAATGGAGCTTTTTGAGACTGAGGAGGTAGCATCCATGGGCATCTGCTCCCTGGACCGTCCCCAGGGCAAAGGCTCCCTGCGCGACCTGCTGAAGGCCATACGTCCATATGGGAATCCCATGGAGCAGGATATAATTGACATGGCCGAAACCCTGATGGAAGGCCAGACTCCCATGGAGCAGCTGCGCAGGTTCCTGACGCCGGAGCAGCAATCCCGTTTTGAGACCATGGAAATGATATTCACTGCCATGCAGGCCATGGCCTGATACGGCCAATCACTGAACCCCATTACAGAAAGGACTACATAATTATGGATAACAGCTGGAAACAGGACCCCAGGCTCAAGGCCATGAACAAAGATAAACTGGCCATGCTCACTGAATTTGCGGAGCGGATCGAACATTCAGACAAAAACAACCTGATGGAGGTATTCATGACCATTAACATGGAAGCCAGGCAAAAGGGCGTACAGTTTAACGACAGGGAGACAGACCTTCTGGTCAACATCCTCAGTTCCAGGATGCCTCCCTCTGAGAAAAAGAAAATTGATTTATTAAAAATGCTTTCCAAAAAAATGGCAGGGCCGCGCTGATGGCGCCCCTGCCTCTGCCTTATGGAATCATTTTAACGTGAGTCATTTTACCCTGAATCATTTTAACCGTTCCAAATCCGGCGCAATCACAATCTTAGTGCGCTCTGTGGCTGACTGTACCAGCTCCTTTGCCCTTTCCTGGGGCAGGCGGATACAGCCCGCGGAGCCATTATCCCTGGATGCGGTAAAACAGTGAAGAAAGATGGCAGATCCCTTTCCGGGCTCACATGCCTCATTATAATTCAATGCCAGGGCATAATTATAGTATGGGGAGGCAGACGCCATGTTCTCTGCGGAATTCCAGTTCTTTGCAACCTGTGATGTATTGACCAGCTTGTTATAATAGGGACTGGCTGAATCATCCACCCAGTAATCGCCTTTTGCGATCTTATGGTAGGGCAGGATGCTGCCCGGATTTTCCCTGAGCCCAAAGGCCATGGTAAATCCATATGTACCGGAAGGCGTGCTGCCGTCTCCTTCTGCCTTCTGGTCCGTAATGCCGTTTCTGCCTACGATGCCGGCCTCCTTCCAGGCCATCTCCCATGCTTCCCCTGACTTCTTATAATAATATACATCCGCGCCGCAGCCGCCGGTGCCCACTACCACCACCAGCTGGTCCGCATCCTTTGCTCCTTCCAGATTCTGGGGCTGTATGATTCCGTTCTCCACTGCCGCTCCCTTTTCCTCAGGCTCTGCTTCCGAAACAGCCATTACTCCCGGCCCCTGCTCCTTAGGGTCAGGGGCTGTACCCGCGCCTGTGCTGCCGGCAGCCATGGCCGTAAGACTTCCCGCTGCCATCATGACGCCTGTCAGAACCAGCGCCGCCGCTGCCCTGCCTAATACTCTTCTTTCATGTCTCATCGCCGTCACCTCAATATCGTGTTTTGTCCATTTCCTATTATAACCTGCAATAACAGGAAATGTTATTTCTTTTTTCTTACATTTCCCGGAATGGAAACAGCCGGGAACTCCTGCGTAAAAATGCCTGCCCAGCCCATGTGTTACCGGCTGCGCAGGCATTTTGTCATCCCGCGGATATGCGGAATCTGATTTATTTACACACAATATTGATAATCTTTCCCGGCACGTAAATTTCCTTCACCACATTGCCGGTCATCTTCTCCTTCACCGCTTCCCTGCCCGCGGCAATGGCATCTTCCTTGGAACTGTCCGCACTGATGCTGATGACGGCGCGTGTCTTTCCGTTAATCTGGACAGCCACTTCGATCTCATCGTCCTTCATGGCCTCCTCATCGCATTCCGGCCACTGTGCATGGAATACGCTGTCGGTACCGCCTAACTGCTGCCACAGCTCCTCTCCGATATGTGGGGCAAAGGGTGCCAGAAGTATCACGAAGGTCTTAAGGGTCTCCTTATCAATTCCGCCTTCCTTCCTGGCCAGCTCTATCAGTTTATTGTTATACTCCATGAAACCGGAAATCACGGTGTTGAGGCTGAACTGGTTAAAGCGGTATTCAATGTCATATACCAGCTTATGACGCAGCTTTATCATTTCCTTGGACGCCTTCACATCCTTATCCTTGTTGTCCATCACCAGGTTCCAGAAACGGTTCAGGAAGCGGGATACGCCCTCGATGCCCCGGTCATCCCACTCCGCATCCAGCTCCGGCGGTCCCACGAACAGCTCGTAAAGCCTTAAGGAATCGCAGCCGTAATCCCTCACCAAATCGTCGGGAGAAACCACATTTCCCTTGGATTTGCTCATTTTAATGCCGTTCTTGCCGGTAATCATACCCTGGTTAAACAGCTTCTTGAAAGGCTCGTCAAAGTCAATGGCGCCGATATCGCACAGGAACTTGGTGTAGAAACGTGAATACAGCAGATGAAGCACCGCGTGTTCCACGCCGCCGATATACATATCCACCGGAAGATACTTGTCTGCCTTTTCCCTGGATACCAGATCTTCCTTGTTGTGGCTGTCCACATAGCGCAGGAAGTACCAGGAGGAACCAGCCCACTGGGGCATGGTATTTGTCTCTCTCTTGGCGGGAGCGCCGCAGACAGGACAGGTGGTGTTGACCCATTCGTCAATGGCGGCCAGAGGTGACTCGCCGGTTCCTGTGGGCTGGTAGCTATCCACCTCGGGAAGCTTTAACGGCAGCTGGTCCTCAGGCACAGGCACGCAGCCGCACTTGGGGCAATGGATGATGGGGATAGGCTCGCCCCAGTAACGCTGGCGTGAGAATACCCAGTCCCTCAGCTTATAGTTGACCGTCTTATGGCCAAAGCCCTTTTCCTCAATCATGTAAGGCGCTTCCTTTTTAAGGACAGCAGACTCTAAGCCGTTCCAATCCCCGGAATTAATCATGATGCCGTTTGCCTCTGTATATGCCTCAGTCATGTTCTCGATTTCCTTGCCGTCCTTTGCGATTACCTGTACAATAGGCAGGCCGAACTTCCTGGCAAACTCAAAGTCCCTGTCATCGTGGGCAGGCACGCACATGATGGCGCCCGTACCGTAATCAGCCAGCACATAATCAGACAGCCAGATAGGTGTCTTTGCGCCGTTTAGAGGATTGATTGCATAGCTTCCGGTAAACACGCCGGTCTTTTCCTTTGCCTGCATACGGTCTACATTGGAACGCATGGATGAATCGAAAATGTACTTCTCCACTGCTTCCCTTGTCTCATCGGTTGCCAGGCTCTTAGCCAGAGCATGCTCCGGAGCCAGTACCATGAAGGTGGCTCCGTAAAGGGTGTCCGGCCTGGTGGTGTATACGGTAATCTTCTCCTCACGCCCGTCAATGGGGAAATCCACCTCCGCGCCGTATGACTTGCCGATCCAGTCAGTCTGCATCTTCTTGACCTTCTCAGGCCAGTCAAGCTTATCCAGGTCATTTAACAGGCGCTCTGCGTAAGCAGTAATCTTAAGCATCCACTGGCGCAGATTCTTCTTGGTAACCGTGGTGCCGCAGCGCTCGCAGCATCCGTTGACCACTTCCTCGTTTGCCAGTCCGGTCTTACAGGAAGGACACCAGTTAATGGGGAATTCCTTCTCATAGGCCAGCCCCTTTTTGAACATCTGGACAAAAATCCACTGGGTCCATTTATAGAAATCCGGGTCCGTGGTGTTCACTTCCATATCCCAGTCATAAATTGCCGCAATCTGTTTGATCTGGCGCTTGATATTCCTGATGTTTGCCTCCGTGGACTTAGCCGGATGAACGCCCATCTTGATAGCGTAGTTCTCAGCAGGAAGGCCGAAGGCATCCCACCCCATGGGATGAATGACATACTTGCCCTTTAAAAGCTGATACCTGCTCCAGACATCGGAAATCACATATCCTCTCCAGTGTCCTACGTGAAGGCCGCTGCCTGAGGGGTATGGGAACATATCCAGACAGTAATACTTTTCCTTCCTGCCATCATTCACATTGATGGGCTTCTCTTCCCAGTTCTCACGCCACTTTTTCTCAATGGCGCTGTGGTTGTACTGTGTTGCCATAATCTCATTCCTCCATTGGTTATCTAAGGGGATGATTCCCCTTTATCCAGACAGCATACCGCCTCCCCGTGGTTTTTGTGAAATATAAAAGCCCTGCGCCTCTACTGCTAGAGACGCAAGGCTGAAAATCCCCGCGCGGTACCACTCTGGTTCATGCTGTCTGACGCATGCGCTTAATCCTCTTATAACGGTAAGGTCTCCGTCCTGTCCTACTGGCTCCCGGTCCCCGTTTCCGGTGGTCCTTCCTCGTTGGGGCAGGCTACTCCAGGGCCAGTTCAACAACCATCCGTCACCGGCTCTCACCAGCCGCCGGCTCTCTGCATCCATCCGGTTGTCTACTCTTCCCTATCTGCGTATTTGCACTGATTCTTAATTTAACATATTTCCCAAACAGTGTCAACTGTTACCCGACAAAAAATCCCCTGCCCCTGCCGCTGTCTCTGACCAGGCTGCCTTATAAGCTGTCTTGGAGCGCTTTGTCTCCCCGGACCGTCTCACCGGCCTGGCTGCTCTGGCCCATCTTGCCGGCGTCTCATGGCGCGAGGGCTTTGCCGGTCCCAGGGTCCTGGATTCAATGAATTTCTTAACATAATTCTAACGGTCCCTTCTCTTGCCTTTCCGTTTGTCCTTATGTTAAGCTAAATTATATATGTTAACATAAATAACGGACAACAGGAGGTAATTTATTGAATCAGAAGCTAAAAGAAAAAATCACAGAATCCTTATCATCTGTGCTGCCCGTTACCTGCATTGTATTAATCCTCGGGATCACCATCACCCCCATTCCCCTGGACCCGCTGATGCTGTTTCTGGCGGGGGCAGCCTTCCTTATTATAGGGATGGGATTCTTCACCCTGGGAGTGGATATGGCCATGATGCCCATTGGAGAAAAGGTAGGCGCGCAGCTGGCCAGGGCAACGAAGCTTCCGGTCATCGTCATCGCATGTATCATCATAGGCGCCATGGTAACAGTGGCCGAACCGGACCTGCAGGTCCTGGCCAGACAGACACCGGCAGTACCTGACATGGTGCTCATCCTCACGGTAGCCGCAGGAGTCGGTTTTTTCCTGGCACTGGCATTCCTTCGCTCCCTCTTCGGCTGGAGCCTTTCCCACATCCTCCTGGTCTGCTACATCATTCTCTTCATCCTGGCCTTCTATATTCCAGGTGATTTTCTTGCTGTAGCCTTTGATTCCGGCGGTGTGACAACAGGACCTATTACGGTTCCCTTCATCATGGCCCTGGGCGTGGGACTTTCTTCCATCGGTCAGGGAAAAAACGCGGACAGCGACAGCTTTGGGCTGGTATCCCTTTGTTCCATCGGACCCATCCTCTCCGTCATGATACTGGGACTTCTGTTCCAGTCATCTTCCGGCTCCTATGAGCCCATGACCATTCCCAGCATCAGCAATTCCCAGGACCTTTGGCTGGCATTCCAGAGTGAACTCCCCCACTATGCTGCGGAAGTATTCACAGCCCTGTTCCCCATCCTGGCATTTTTCCTGCTCTTTCAGATATTTTTCCTGAATATGCGCAAACGCCAGGTGGTGAAGATTCTGGTTGGAATGCTGTATTCCTACATCGGGCTGACGCTGTTCCTTACAGGTGTAAATGTGGGCTTCATGCCCGCCGGAAGCTATCTGGGAAAACAGATGGCATCCCTTCCCTACCGCTGGATTCTGGTGCCCGTAGCCATGCTCATCGGTTATTACATCGTCAAGGCAGAGCCTGCCGTACAGGTGCTGAACAAGCAGGTGGCGGACGTGACCGGAGGAAGCATATCCGAAAAGACCATGATGACCGGACTTTCCATCGGTATGGCCCTGTCATTGGGCCTTTCCCTGTTCCGGGTCATCACAGGACTGCCTCTCATGGCCTTTCTGCTGCCAGGTTATGCCCTGGCTCTGGGGCTTTCCTTTGTGGTACCCCCGGTCTTTACCTCCATTGCATTTGACTCAGGAGGAGTCGCATCCGGCCCCATGACAGCCACCTTTCTTCTTCCGCTGTGCATGGGCGCCTGCGAGGCCCTGGGCGGCAATATCCTGACTGACGCCTTTGGCATCGTGGCCATGGTAGCCATGACTCCTCTCATCATCATCCAGCTTATCGGACTGTCCTATGAGCTGAAAACCCGCAGGGAGAAAGCTGTTTCCAGACATCCTGTGGTGGATATGAACCAGGAATTCATTAATTTAGAGGAGGAGCCTTATGAGCCATAAAAGCATACAACTGGCAGCCGCCATCGTAAACAGGGGAGCCGGAAACAGGGCGGCTTCCATATTCCATACATACAACCATGAAATACTGCTGGCAGTCAGGGGACACGGCACAGCCAGCTCGGCTGTCATGGACTGTCTGGGACTGGATGAGCCTGAGAAGGACCTGGTTCTGGGCCTTTCAAACAAATCGGACGCGGACCGCCTGCTCCATGCCCTTGGCCGGGAAATGGAATTTTACAAGCCGGGACACGGCATAGCCTTCACTCTGTCCCTTTCAGGCATCAGTCTCGCTGCCATGGACATTTTAAGCCGGCATGAAGACCAGACCGCCCCAAACAGCCACACCGCAGAACACAAGGAGGATATTTCCATGACAAATTCCCATTCCTATGAATTAATTGCTTCCGTCATCCACACCGACCTGTCCGCGCCGGTTATGGAGGCCGCCAGAAAGGCCGGCTGTCAGGGCGGCACTCTGATAAAGGCCAGGGAAATAGGTACCGATGCCGGCAAAAAGCTGTTCGGCATGACCCTTTCCCAGGAAAAAGCCATACTGCTGATCCTGACCCCTGCGGACTTAAGGATCCCCATACTAAAGGCCATATGCGAAACCGTAATGAAGGAAACCGGAGAACATGCAGTGGCAATTTCCCTGCCCGTGGATGCAGTGGAGGGACTGGCCGGCTGATGATGGCAGAAAAAACCGCTTTCTTTTTAGGATGAATCCTTTATAATAAATATTATCAAAGGAAAGCAGGTGCATCGCAATGTACATTGGTGATTTACATATCCACTCCCGCTACTCCAGGGCCACCAGCAAGGAGCTTACGCCGGAGCATCTGGACTTATGGGCGGGAAAAAAGGGAATTAACATTGTAGGTACGGGAGACTTCACCCATCCGGCCTGGAGGGCGGAGCTGGCTGAAAAGCTGGAGCCCGCCGAGCCGGGTCTTTACATGCTTAAAAAGGAATATTCCTTACAGCGCCCGGCCATACTGGGCCAGAGCAGCCCACGTTTTGTTATCAGCGGGGAAATCAGCTCCATATACAAGAAAAACGGCCGTGTGCGCAAGGTACACAGCCTTATCCTTCTGCCCGGCCTGGAAGCGGCCGAAATCCTTTCCAGGCGGCTGGAGGCCATCGGCAACATACATTCGGACGGACGCCCCATCCTGGGATTGGACTGTCACGACCTTTTGGCCATAACACTGGAGGCATGCCCGGATGCCATCTATGTTCCGGCCCACATCTGGACTCCGCATTTTTCACTGTTCGGGGCTTTTTCCGGTTTTGATACCATTGAAGAGTGCTATGAGGAGCTGACTCCCCAGATTCATGCCCTGGAGACAGGACTGTCTTCTGATCCGGCCATGAACCGGAGACTGTCAGCCCTTGATTCCTTTCAGCTCATCTCCAACTCTGACGCCCACTCTCCAGCCAAACTGGGCAGGGAGGCCAGCCTTTTTGACATCCCCATGTCCTATGCAGGGCTCTACGGCGCCATTCAGAGGGGCGAGGGCCTTAGGGGGACCATTGAATTCTTTCCTGAAGAGGGCAAATATCATTTTGACGGCCACCGGAAATGCCATCTCTGCCTCAGTCCCTCCCAGGCCAGAAAATACAACGGCATATGTCCTGTCTGCGGCAGAAAACTGACCACAGGCGTACTTCACCGGATTGAACAGCTGGCCGACCGGGACGAAGATTTCCTGCTGCCCCAGGGACGTCCATTTGAAAATCTGGTGCCCCTGGGCGAGGTCATTGCCTCCTCCGTGGGGTCCTCCCCCTCCAGCGTAAAGGTTTCCAGGCAGTATGAGCACCTGCTGGAGGAACTGGGCAATGAATTTTATATTCTGCGCCAGGCCCCGCTGGAGGACATCAGCCATGTGGCCGGAGCCCTGACAGCCGAAGGCATACGCCATCTCAGGGACGGCAAGGTCCAGTGGAGGCCCGGCTACGACGGCGAGTACGGGACCATGTGTCTGTTCCAGTCAGCAGAGCTTAACAATGTGGAGGGGCAGCTGTGCATGACGTTTGATACAGAGGAAGAGGACCTATCGGCCTATACAGCGTTATCCGGCAAAGCTGCCGGTTCCGGCAGCACATCTGGCCCATCGGCCCCCCACGGCACACCCGCCTCCCGCGAAACAGCCGTCTCAAATATCCCGACTGTTTCCATGCCTTCCTCTGCCCTGAACCAGGACCAGCAGCAGGCCGTGGAGTCCGTGTTTCCGGTAACAGCCGTCATAGCCGGTCCGGGTACAGGAAAAACAAAGACACTGGTTTCGCGTATTGAATACCTTATTGGGAATCGGGGCGTAAAACCTTCTGAGATTACAGCCGTCACCTTTACAAACAAGGCCGCGAAAGAGCTGACCCAGAGAATCCGCCAGGCGCTGCCCGGCAAGCGCAGCCTGAACCAGATGCAGGTCGGGACCTTCCACTCCCTCTGCTACCGGCTGTTAGCCCAGTCCGGAATAGAGCTGTCCCTGGCAGACCAGGGCCAGGCGGAAGAATGCGCCGGGGAAACCATAGCAGCCCTGGAACTTGCCTGCACGGTCAGGCAGTTTCTCACTGCCGTCTCTCTGCACAAGGCAGGGCTGTCCGCCCTTAAAGGCATCGAAGCCCAAATGGCCGATGGCTCCGCCGGGGAAACCGGCTTTACCCTGACACCGGAATCGGCAGCCCGGTACCAGCAGGCGCTGGACAGCAGGAAGCTTATGGACTTCGACGACCTTCTTCTCAACATGCTGCGCCTTCTCCGGCAGGAGCAGAGAGCAGAATACAGAAAGCAGCATTTTTCCTATCTGCTGGTAGATGAATTCCAGGACATCAACCCGGTCCAGTACCAGCTCATCAAGGCATGGAATAAAGGCGGACGGGAACTCTTTGTCATCGGTGACCCGGATCAGTCCATCTACGGCTTCCGGGGCTCTGACAGCCGGTGCTTCGACCGGTTGGAACAGGATTTTCCGGGAACCAGCGTCATACGGCTTACCGCCGGCTACCGCTCCACCCCGGAGATACTCTCCGCCTCCCTTTTTCTCATCTCCCGCAATCCGGGCGGTGAGCGCAGGCTTGCGGCCGTCCGTCCACATGGCGATCCGGTGCGTCTGGTGACGGCGGAAACCAGTCTGTCTGAGTCCATCTTTATTGCCAAGGAAATCAACCGCATAATCGGCGGCATCGACATGCTGGATGCCCACAGCCAGGCTCCCGGCCTGCGGGATACTGCCAGGAGCTTTTCCGACATTGCCGTCCTCTACCGCACCAATCATCAGGCCCGCCTGCTGGAGCAATGCCTGCAAAAGGAGGGAATCCCTTACGTGGTAGCAGGAAGGGAGGATTATCTGGATCATCCGGCTGTCCAGGGTACCATCTCCTTTTTCGGAGCCCTGCTTAGACAGTCCGGGATAGATGGGGACACGCTGGAGCTCTGCAGAAAGCGCATTTCCCCTTCCGCTGATTACAGAGGCCTGGAGGAACGGTTCCTGCCAAGACTAAAAAAAGACAAGCCCTGGAAGCTTTTGGAGAACTGGATTTCATGCCTGGGACTGGGTGCAGACAAGTCCATGGACACCTTTGTCTGCATGTCCTATTTTCACAAGACCATGGAGGATATGCTGAACACACTGGCCTTTGGACAGGCCCACGACCTGAAGCGAAGCGGCCAGGACTCCCGCCCCTCCGATGCAGTGACGCTCATGACCTTTCATGCCTCAAAGGGCCTGGAATTCCCGGTTGTCTTTCTCTATGGCTTAAAGCAGGGAATCCTTCCCCTTAAAACAGGAAAGGGACCTATGGATCCGTATGAGGAACGCCGTCTTATGTATGTGGGCATGACAAGGGCCAGAGACGAATTAATTCTCACCACCTCAGAGGAACCCTCCCCGTTCTTAGAGGAGCTTCCCAAAGATGCCTGCCGCGATGAAAAGGCCCAGGCACCCGGCAGCGGGATGAAGCAGCTGAGCCTCTTTGACTTCATGTAAGCTTTTGAGTACCGGGACGCCGGCTTTTCACTTCAATGCCAAAAGACCTGACGCATGCCACACAGATGGCTGCATCAGGTCTTTTCACATATTCACATATATCAGGAAACCGGAATGGCAATACCGGGCATCCTATCTCTCTGGCATAGGCACATAATCCATATTGTCGCCTACATACTTGGTTGCCGGACGCATAATGCGGCCGTCATACAACTTATTCTCAATATTATGGGCCACCCAGCCCACAACGCGGCTGCACACAAACAGAGGTGTATATAAATCCCTTGGAATCCGCAGCATACCATATGCAAACCCGCTGTAGAAATCCACATTGGTTGGAAGGGCCTTACCCTTGATTTCCTCCATTACCTCCTTGGCAATGCGCTCGAAACGGATGTAGAAGTCCAGCTCCCTGGTATGCTTCTGCTCCTTGGCCACCTCCATACAGCAGGCCTTCAAGACCTCCGCACGGGGATCGGACACCGTGTAAACAGCATGGCCGAAGCCGTATACAAGGCCGGAACGGTCATAGAGCTCTCCTGCCATCAGCTTCTCTACGGACTGGCGGATTTTCTTATCGTCCGCATCATAGCCGCCTGTTTCAGCCAGCACGGCGTCCATCATCTCCGCCACCTTGATATTGGCGCCGCCGTGGCGCGGTCCTTTAAGAGAACCGATGCCGCCGCATACCGTGGAATAGATGTCAGTGCCGGTGGAGGCAATCACCACATTGGTAAAGGTGGAGTTGTTGCCGCCGCCGTGGTCCGCATGAAGCATGAGTATGGTATCCAGCAGATTTGCTTCCTTGGACGTGAATTTCTGGTCCTTTCTCAAAAGGCTTAAGAAATTCTCGGCAATGGAATATTCCGGATTTGCATAATGAATGAACAGGCTTTCCCTGTCATAATAATGCACCTTGCTCTGATACGCGTAGCAGGCAATGGAGGGAAGCTTTGCCAAAAGATTGACGCCCTTGACCAGTGTCTGGTATACGTCCGTATTATCCGGGTCATCATCGTAATTATACAGGGTAAGGACCGCGTCCTGAAGCTTATTCATCAGATTCTTACCAGGAAAGCGCAGCAGGTTCATTTCCACGAAATCATCCGGAATGGTGTAGCAGTGCCTCACCACATTGCAGAACTTCTCCAGTTCGGCTTTCTTCGGCAGATATCCAAACAGCAATAGGAAACAGGTTTCCTCATATCCGAAATGGCTCTCCTTCTTTCCCTTTACCAGGTCCAGTACATCCACACCGCGGTAGAGCAGCCGTCCGGGAATAGCCTTGATTCCTCCGTCTGCCTCCTCATATCCCACAACGTCGGCCACCCTGGTAAGGCCTATCCGCACTCCGGTTCCGTCCTCATTCCTGAGGCCCTTCTTTACATTGTACTCTTTATACCATTTGTTAGGAATATCCGTATAATTCTGCGACTTCCCATAGAACTGTGCAAGAAAACTTTCCTTAACCATGCGCCCATACTCCTTTCCCAAATATCCCCATCAGTGTCTGCCCCTGTTATAGTTAATCAGACAGCCGGCCTTTACAATATCCCGCTCCTCTGCCGTCATATCCGCAATATATAAATCCAGGGTTCTTATGCTGCTCCCCTCTTTTCCCAGCACATAAGCCTTAATATCCTTTAAATTCCCGTCCAGGGCTTTCCTTACGCCCGGAACATAAATATAATCTCCTACCTCAAAGCAGGGAGCCTCCTCCATCTGGAAAGGAACCATGCCCCAGTTCATCACATTGGAACGGTAACGCTTGGTGGCGTACTCTTTACAGATATTGGCCAGGCCGCCGATCACTCTCTGGCAGCTGGCTGCCTGCTCCCTGGCAGATCCGTCGCCGGGTTTTACAGCATAAATCATGCTGCCCACTTCCGTGTCCTGAACCGTTACATTCTCATTGCCTTCAATGCCGCGTATGGCGTCAAAGAGCTTCTCCAAAGCAGGCTCCAGCTCCAGTTCTTTTGCCGCGCCATCCCTAATCCTGGCCTTTTCCAGCTTATCCACTTCCTTGGCTCTTCCCACGTACTCAGGATCTCTTCTGGATAAGGTGAATTCTGCCAGGCCCAGCGGATTGGACCGATAGGATGAGGTTTCGCCGGAGGGAATCAGCTCATCGGTGGTGGTCACAGGGTCCATGATTTTAGAACATACCTTCAGGAGAATGTTGTCAGCCAGAGGGCTCATCTCCGGCCAGTCCTTGATATTCGGTCCATAGACCAGCTCCCTTTCCCCGTCGCCTTTGTTGTATCCCATGTATACCCGGTTTTTATAGGAAATGCCGTCAAATTCATACTCAGGCACATTGCCCCAGCCCTCCATCTCCCACGCGGAGGTAAGCTTTCCTCCGTTGGCTGCCGTAGCTGCAATGGAACGCGCATCCATCAGGGCAACCGCTGCCATCTGGCCGCTGCCCGGTTTGGAACCTTCCCTGTTGGGGAAATTTCTGGTGGTATGGCGGATGCTCAGACCGTTGTTGCAGGGAGTATCGCCCGCGCCGAAACAGGGGCCGCAGAACGCAGTCCGTATGATGGCGCCTGCGTCCATCAGGTCGGACACAGCCCCCTTCTTTACCAGGTCCGCAAAGACAGGCTGTGAAGACGGATAAACCGCCAGGGAGAACTCGTCGCAGCCGCAGTTCTTTCCCTTTAATACACGGGCAGCTTCCATCACGTTGGAATAGGTGCCGCCCGCACAGCCTGCAATGACTGCCTGCTGTACCATAAGCTGTCCTCCCTGAATCTTATCCCTCAAGGTGAAGGATGCCTTGCCGCCCGATACCTTGGCTGCTTCTGCCTCCACCATGCCCAGTATGTCGTTCAGGCTGGCCTTCAGCTCGTCAATCTCATATGTATTGCTGGGGTGGAAGGGAAGGGCAATCATGGGCTTTACCGTGGACAGGTCCACGTATACGCAGCCGTCATAGTACGCCATATCCGCAGGAGCCAGTTCCTTATAATCCTCCTCCCTGTGATGCCTGGCCAGATATGCCTTCGTATCATCGTCCGTCTTCCATATAGATGAAAGGCAGGTGGTCTCCGTGGTCATGACATCCACGCCATTGCGGTAATCTGTCGTCATGGAAGCCACGCCCGGTCCCACGAACTCCATTACTTTATTCTTTACATATCCGCTTTTAAACACGGCTCCGATGATAGCCAGGGCTATATCCTGGGGGCCGGTTCCCGGCTGCGGCGCGCCGTCCAGATAAACGGCTATGACGCCCGGATACGCCACATCATATGTATCCTTAAGCAGCTGCTTTACCAGCTCACCGCCGCCTTCACCTATGGCCATGGTTCCCAATGCCCCGTAACGTGTGTGGCTGTCGGAACCAAGTATCATTCTGCCGCATCCGGCCATCATCTCCCTCATGTACTGATGAATGACCGCAATATGTGGAGGAACATAGATGCCCCCGTATTTCTTCGCCGCGGACAGACCGAACATGTGGTCATCCTCATTGATGGTCCCGCCTACCGCGCAAAGGGTATTGTGGCAATTTGTCAATACATAAGGAATCGGGAACTTTTCCATGCCGGAAGCCTTGGCTGTCTGTACAATACCCACGAAGGTGATGTCATGGGATGCCATGCTGTCAAACCGCAGCTTGAGATGTTCCATGTCACCGGATGTGTTGTGGGCCTCCAGAATGGAGTAGGCAATGGTCCCTTTCCTGGCAGATGCCTGGTCCGCGTCCTTGCCGGTCAGTTTCTTTACCTTTCCGCTCTCTGATTCCGGTACGATTTCAGTGCCGTTAACCAGATAAATACCGCTGTCATACAATGATACCATTTCATTACCTCCTGGTGTCTGATTTTATGAAAAAGGGCTCGGCTTGGATTTCCGCCTGCCCCCTTACATTCGTTGGTTATTACTATAAAACAAAATATTCGATTTGTCCAGTATTTTTATTGTGGTCACCACAACTTTTGCATTGTAAATCATATTGACTCTGACATGTCCATTGCTGTCACATGCTAATACTTTATCATACGAAAGCGCCGGTGTAAATCACCAATTTAATATAAACAAGCCGCAGCATATGACAAAATAGACAATCATCCCCACATTCAGAAATGCCGTCTTGAATGCTCTTCCCTTTCTCAGAGGCCATTGTCCCGGCCGGAAGGTAATCTGGCGCCGGTACATGATGATAAGGATAATGGCCGCAATGAGGCAGGCCAGCATGAAAAAGAAATATGCCAGTATCATGACAGAGGAAAACGCGGTCACCAGCCATCCCATGTCAATTCCCAGAATAGATTCAATCTGCCGTATAATCCACGGCCCCTCTGCCAGCCCCTGGGCGCCCTTTGACAGTTCCACGGTGATGACGCCGCCCAACAGGTTAAACAGCATATGGAACCCAATGGTGTATCCCACCTTCCCTGTCTTTGCGTACACGTAGGCCCAAAGAATTCCAATGCCAAAGGCATAAAAAAACTGGGAAAAATTGCCGTGGGCCATGCCGAACATAATGCCCGACATGATGATGGCTGCTTTCTGTCCATATCCCAGCAGCCGGTCCATGACCAGCTTTCTGAAAAAAAGCTCCTCCACCACAGGAGCCATGATGACCGTCGTCAGCAGATTGACCCACAGGCTGGAATTTCTGATAAGCTGGTCCAATAAAACGGAGTCAGGTCCCGATGGCTGTAAAATCCCTGCCAGCCTGCCCAGAATATTTCCTGCCAGCCCGATTCCCACTGCAATGACAAAAAAGGACGCAAATTTCCAGAATCCCCACTGCTCCTTCTGGGGCGAACCGCACTTCGGCACAAGCTGGAGCAGTCCTGCCGCCGCCGGAAAGGCCACCAGGTACATGGGCAGGGACGACATAAGCATACGCCCCGTAAATCCGTAAAAATCAATGAAATCGCCCAGCAGGGAATTAAGCAGCCCCACCAGGACCATGACCGTCATCTGGGCAGCCAGGGTAATCAGCATAAAGGCCGCTGCCGCCAGCCCCACATGTGAGAACTGCTTCCTCTGGCGCCGCTCCATGGCAGCTGCCTGCTCCGGGTCCGGCTCCCAGGCCGTTCCCCTGTTTTCATATTCATATATCATAGGCCATATCCAGTCTCCTTCATCAGATCTTATACAGTGCGGCTCCTGTTCTATGTGTCACACCGCACTGTATGGTAACTGCCAAAAGACAGTTCTTTTTAGTGTTGCAATTGCAACAAAAAAGTATTATGATAATAAATATCATACCATAAAAGATAGCAGGGTAAAAGAAACATGACAGAATATTTTCAGAAAAACCTATTTAAAGACATTTCCATTGACGAGTATAAAAAACTGCTCTCCTGCCTGGACGGAAGGACAAAACAGTTTAAGGCAGGCGAGACCATATGCGATTACGATGAGGGCTTTCATGAAATCGGCATTATAGGCAAAGGCACTGCCTCCGTTGTCCGCTATGAATACAACGGAGCCAGAACCATCCTGGAGCGCCTGGGCCCCCAGGACATCTTCGGCCATCTGCTGTCCTACAAGGGCAGCGAACATGCCGGTATCAGCGTTGTCTGCGACAGCCCCTGTGACATTCTCTTCATCCACTATGCCACCATCGGCTCTCCCTGCACCAAGTCCTGCGCCCACCACCACCAGCTGACCCAGAATCTGCTGGACCTGATTTCGGAGCGGGCCTTAAACTTAAGCCGCAGGGTGGAGGTCCTGTCTCAGCGCACCATCCGCGAGAAGCTCATATGCTACTTCATGCAGCTGGCCGCCCAGGCCAAAGCCTCCTCCTTCAGTCTCCCCTTTACCATGGTGGACCTGGCCGATTACCTTTCCATTGACCGCAGCGCCATGACAAGGGAACTGAAACGCATGAAGGAGGAGGGACTGATTGAGATGGACAAGCGCTGTGTCCGCTTATTCCTTTAGCCTGTCCTCAAACTGCCGGGCGCTCATAGGGCGCCCAAAATAATATCCTTGTATATATTCCATTCCCAGTTCCCTTACAGCCTCATATTCCTCTTTTGTCTCCACTCCCTCCAGGCATACCTTCCTGCCCACATCATGGCACAGGTCGGTGATGGATCGGATAAAGGTGGCATTAAAGGGCTCTGAGGTAATCCCCTTCACAAATCTTCTGTCTATCTTCACCACATCCACGGGGATGCTTTTCAATGAAAACAGAGACGAATATCCCACTCCGAAATCATCCATGGCAATTTTTACCCCAAGCTCCTTCATCTGTGCGATCAGGCGGAGGGTGTCCTCCTCTGCCTTTGCCAGATATGTCTCGGTCAGTTCCATGATGAGCCTGGATGGATCCAGGCTGTTTTCCTCCAGAGCCGTCCTGAGGAAGGAGATAAAGTCCCCCTGGGAAAGCTGGATATAGGACAGATTCACACTAATCTGGAAATCCGGCCTTGACCGGCGCCACTCCAGGCATTGGGCCATGCCATGGCTCAGTATCCACTGTCCAAAAGGTACGATTAAACCGCTCTGCTCCATCAAAGGTATGAACTCTCCGGGAGAGACATCCCCATACTTGCCGCAGTGCCATCTGGCCAGGGCCTCCGCTCCGCAGAGCCTGCCCGACAAAGTGTCTGCCTGGGGCTGGTAATGGATGGAGAACCCCGCAAATCCGCGCTCCACGCTCTCACGCAAAAGCTCCATCAGCTCCAGCCGCCGCTCCCTGTCGGCCAGAATATTCCTGGAAAACACGGTCATCCGGTTCTTTCCCATGATTTTGGAGTATTCCAGGGAGTAGTTGGCCCTCTTAAAGAGCTCCAGATAATTGCCCCCGTCCTCCGGATAAGCAGCATATCCCGCCGACAGGGTACAGAAGTATTTCTTTCCTCCGTATTCCTGCTGTTTGCAGAAGTTCTGCTGCAGCTTGTCAAATAGATGGGCCGCCTCTTTTGCGTCTCCGCCCAGGAGGAGGATGCCGAATTCATCCCCATCCAGCCGGTAGAGCATGGCATTGGGCGGAAGCATGGATGCCACCTTCTGGGCCGTAATCCGCAGGACCTCGTCCCCGAAAGACCGGTCATACAGAGCATTGATATTTTTAAAGGAATCCATGTCCAGCACCATAAGGCCGATGGTGTCCATGCATTTGCGGTCTGCCAGGTATTTCTTTATATTTTCCTCAAATTCATATTTGTTGTAAAGGCCGGTCATATGGTCAATCTGGTTCTTTTTGCCCAGATTGCTGATCATGCCGGCAAACAGCTTAGGCTGCCCGTCCTTATCCCTGAGCATCTTTCCCCTGCACCGCAGCCATGTCCACTCCCCTCTCACGTTCCTGGCCCGGTACTCTATGTTGTGATACTCTTCTCTTCCGTCTGCTATACTCTGATTGCTCTCCAGAAAATAGGCCTCATCATGGGGATGAATCAGCTGCCCCCAAAATGCGGCTGCCTCCCTGACCACCTGGCCCGGCAGGCCGAATTCCTCCACCATGGCCTGGGGATAACAAAATACCCCGGTCTTCATATTTCCCACAAAGATATAGTCGTCCGTGCTGGCAGACAGCGCTTCATAGAGGCTTCCGCCGTCATAATAAAAGGGGGCATCCCCGTCCTCATGTTTCTCCCCAAGCCTGCGCTTGGCACGCTCTATGTGATATCCTCTCTTCTGTATATACATCTGCTCGTCTGCCCGGGATATGATGTCCTCCACCGAGCCCATATCCCCAGGACAGACCTCTGCGATTCCATAGCTGAAGGAGACGTCATATTCCTGGAGCTGGCGTTTCCGTTCCTGTCCTGCCCTGGTCAAGAGACGCTTCATGCTTTCGTCTGCCGCTTTCATGTCCCGCCCATAAAATACCATGACGAACTCATCACCGCTGAGACGGTACATGAAGTCCAGCCTTCCAAGGCACTCCTTGGCTATGGCTGCCACGTACTGAAGAAGCCTGTCCCCCTCGCTGTGTCCATACCGGTCATTGACCGATTTCAGCTCGTTGATATCATACAGTACCACGGTCACCACCTGGTTCTCACGGCTCCCCTGCTCCAGGGCCCGCATAAGGCGTTCACTGCCTCCCCGGCGGTTTAGCATGCGTGTCAGCTCATCGGTGCGGGCCGTCTCCGAAATCTTGTCATATTCCGTCATGTCCACGGAATTCTGAATGTGGTATATCTTCCCCCTCCACTGAATCAGGCTGTCATAATTCCTGTATTTTTTGCCGGTCACAGAATTGGTCTCGCGCCAGACACAGATTTTATTGCCCTCCATCTGTTCCATCTGCCTGATTTTACAGTAAGGGCACCGTTCCTTCATATCCTTTTGCAGCACCTGCCAACAGACACAGCCTTCCGGCCTTGTAAGCCCGAAGGTTTCCTTCATGGTTTTATTCATATAAAGGATTTCATCCGTTTCTACATCCGTTATATAGAAATTGGTGTCCATTTGGTCCAAAACAGCTGCCAGGAATGTATCCTTAAATGAGTTTTGCTGTTCTTCCATCTCAAAAAATCCTCTTTACTATATTTGAAAGCTCTCTCTTTATTGTAAACTCTTTCCAGATTATGTACAAGGGGAAAATCAAATAAAAAGGCGCCTATTCCCGGGTTTTATCCGGGAAGAGGCGCCAGCGCACATCTTATTCTTCAACAACAGAGAACATATCTTTTCCGACTCCGCAGATAGGACATACCCAATCATCCGGAATATCCTCAAATGCGGTTCCCGGCTCGATTCCGCCGTCCGGATCGCCTGCCTCAGGGTCATATATCCATCCACATGGATCACATACATATTTTTTCATTATCATTTCCTCCTTAATTATCATATCATTTATCTTTGTTTTGAATCATTTCCTTTGATGTCATTACTATATCATAAGTATTCCTGTTTTTCTGTGATATTTGCAACATTAAAATGACTTTTTGATATAATATTTAATTTGCCACATATTCCGGAAAACATGCATGGAAAAACAGCTGCCCAAACTTACTCCGGGCAGCTGTGGCATTTACTTTTATTCGCCGTCCTTGGCTGCAGCCCTTGCTTCTATCTCACGTTTCTGTACATCGCCGGGAGCCTGCTCATAGCGGCTGAATTCATAGGAATAATCGCCCAGGCCGCCTGTCATGGAGCGTAGGTCCGTATTATATCCAAAGAGCTCAGACATAGGAATATCCGCCTCAATGACCTGCTTTCCGTTGTGATTGGAATTCATGCCCAGCACGCGTCCTCTTCTGCGGTTTAAATCGCCCATGACGTCGCCTGTAAACTTATCCGGAACAGTAACCTTAAGGGAGGCAATGGGTTCAAGGAGTACTGGATTTGCTTCCATGAAGCCCTGCTTAAATGCAAGAATGGTGGCCATCTTAAATGCCATCTCCGAGGAATCCACCGGGTGATAGGAGCCATCCAGAAGAGTGGCCTTTAAGCCCACAACCGGATAACCCGCCAGCGGTCCCTTTAATACGCATTCCTGCAGTCCCTTCTCAACAGCCGGGAAGTAGTTCCTGGGTACGGAACCGCCGAATATCTTTTCCTCAAATACGTACGGTGTCTCCAAATCGCCGGATGGCTCAAACTCCATAATGACATCGCCATACTGTCCGTGTCCGCCGGATTGTTTCTTATGCTTGCCCTGAACCTTTACTTTCTTGCGCAGGGTCTCGCGGAATGCAAACTTAGGCGGGCTTAAGGTCACGTCAACCTTATAGCGGCTCTGCAGCTTGCTGATTACCACATCCAACTGCTGATCGCCTATGCCGTATAACAGGGCCTGACGGTTCTCAGCGTCGTTGACAACCTTAAGGGTTAAGTCTTCCTCCATCATCTTAGCCAGAGCCGTGGATACCTTGTCATCCTCACCCTTGTTCGCAGCCTTATATGCCATGTATGTGTATGGTGTGGAGGTCTGCGGCTTATGGTATACAATGGGTGCCGTGCGCACAGCCATGGTATCGCCGGTCTGGGTCACGGTCAGCTTTGCAACGGCTCCGATGTCGCCTGCCCTCAGCTCCTGCACCTCAATCTGGTCCTTGCCCCGCAGGATATAGAGCTTGCCAATCTTTTCCTCCGTATCCTTATTTACATTATACACAATCGTATCGCCTTTAAGGGTACCTGTACAAATCTTCATCAGTGAATACTTGCCGATGAATGGGTCCACGATGGTCTTGAACACTCTGGCGGACAGGGACACATCGTCGTTGTATTTGGCGGTAAAGCGCTCGCCTGTGGAAACATCCACGCCGATACACTCAAAATGATCAGGTGACGGGAAGTATTTGTCAATGGCCTGCAGCAGAACCTTAAAGCCCTGGCAGTTAATGCCGGAACCCATCATGACAGGAACGATGTCCCCTTCAATAACATGGGTCCTCAGAGCGGTGGAAATCTCTTCCTGGGTAAACTCTTCTCCAAGGAAATAACGCTCCATATATTCTTCACTGGTCTCGGCAACGGCTTCAATGAGGGCATCCCTGGCAATGGTCAGGTTTTTCTGGACATAATCCGGAATCTCACACTCTTCATAATCACTTAAATTAGTGAAACGGCGTCCGCCCATCTTTACCACATTGACGAAACCTACGAACTTTTCATTCTCACGGATTGGCAGCTGGAACGGAGCAATCTTACGTCCGAACTTTGTCTCCAGCTTAACCACAAGCTCACGATAGCTGGCATGGTCATCGTCCATATTAGTGACGAAAATCAGCCTGGGCAGGTTGTACTTCTCGCACATCTCCCATGCCCTCTCTGTACCAGGCTCAATACCTGCCTTACAGTTGACAACGATAATGGCCGCATCGGCAACACTGATTGCCTCCTCAACCTCTCCTACAAAATCAAAAAATCCCGGCGTATCCAGAAGGTTAATCTTAATTGGCCCGTCCTCTCCCTCATATTCCAGCGGAATCAGGGTGGTGGAGATAGAAAACTGTCTCTTGATTTCTTCCTTGTCATAATCGCTGATGGTGTTTCCGTCCGGCACCTTGCCCATACGTTTTGTAACACCAGTCAGCAGCGCCAATGCTTCCGCAACTGTTGTCTTACCAGCGCCTCCATGTCCAAGTAATACAACGTTGCGGATTTGTTCAGTTCCATATACGTTCATAAACTTCCCTCCTGTTCATTAAATTTAAGCCTATGCGTATATTTTACTAAATTTATCAGAATTTTTCAAGCATTTTATATGATTTGCACAACATTCTTTTGAGGTTGCATGTCCAGCCGCGGGCAACAACGTAAAATCAAGGCAAAATGGTCGCATAGCGTTTCATCTTATCCATACCTTTGCCTGTTGTCATTCTCTTTAAATATGCTGTTATCTTTCCAGGCTTCTGGATTAATTTCTACCTTTAAATCGCGCTTCAAGAAATCTCCATTGCTCCTGTCTTTCTTCATGTTCATATAGGAATTGCTCAATAGGACAAATTATATTATCATCCTTGGATGATTTTATTAGAGGAATTATTTCTTCGTAGGCAGATTTAACTCCTTCTTCCTTTAATAACCTCAATCCACCTTCAGACACTTTTACCGCATGGCATTCTCTGATTGGTATCTGTCCTGCCATAATTCCCATCGCAATACCTGCTTGACTGGCATATAGAATCATATCCTTTGACTCAGAAAATTTGTTCTTAAAGTATGCGCGATACATCCCTGAGACCGGACTTTTGTCTGTCTCCCAAATGATATTGTCCGAGTCATCAGTCAGAATAGCTAATGCTGTTTTGGCCAGCACTTTCTGGAATAAATCATCTCTCATTATGACACCTGCTCTCAATTTTACAGCCTGTCAGCCGCTTCCTTGATTCTCTTTAACCCCTCCATGACTACTGCTCTGGGCGCTGCAAAGTTGAATCGCATAAATCCAGTTCCTTCCTTTTCTCCAAAGGTAGTCCCATCGTTTAATAATACTCTGGCATCTTTAAACATAAAGTCCTTTAGTTCTTTCTGTGTCTTGAAACCAAGTCCGCGACAATCCATCCAAATCATAAAGGTTGCCTCTGGATTAATTGCTTGAATTTTAGGGATATTCTCATTTATGTATGTAACTGCCTGGTTCTTTGTCTCATTTAGGTAAGCGACGCACTGGTCTGCATAGTCATCACCGTGATTGTAACATGCCATCAATGCTACATTTCCAAATATATTTCGTCCCATACCTTTTTTATAAGTCTGTTGGTTCATCATTCTGCGGTAAATCTCTTTGTTATGTGTAAACCACGCAGCTGTGCGGAAACCAGCCACGTTAAATGTTTTAGCAGGATTGATAAAAGTTACAGAATGATTGGCGAACTCCTCAGAGATACCGCAAAACGGAACGAATTTATGCCCGTCAAAAATAATGTCAGCATGGATCTCATCAACTCCAATCATTACATTGTTTCGTATACATAATTCTCCCATCCTTACCAGTTCTTCCTTAGTAAAGCATCTACCAGTTGGGTTCTGGGGATTACAGATAAAAAGAATTTTCACTTTAGGGTCTGCTAATTTTCTTTCCAAATCCCCAAAGTTGATTTCATACCGTCCCTCTACCAGGTCCATCTCATTATAAATCAGTTGACGTCCGTTATTTTTCACCAAATCGTGGAAAGGCGGATAAACCGGCGTCTGTAAAAGTATTTTATCACCAATACTTGAGAATTCTTCTGTAAACCATATCATAGCCGGTATTACACAAGGGGAAAAATCAATATATTCTGGATTCAGTACTGTATTATGTCTTACTTTGTACCACCTGGCAATACTTTTTTCAAAATCAGAATCAATATATGGATAGCCGTAATGATTCATCTTTACACGCTCCATCAGTGCCTCTGTCACCTCTACCGGGCTTGGGAAATCTGTATCTGCTATCCAGAATGGAAGTACATCTTCTGGGCAAAGTGAAGGATCGTATTTCTTTGCATCAGTTCCTCTTCTCTCTACGCCTTTATCAAAATCATATATTGTTTTACTCATAGTGGACTCTCCTTTTCTTCTTTGAATAATAACATATTTTCATGTATTTTAGACAACTGAGTATGATACAACCAGATTACATATATACATTACAACTGCGGGAATAGAACATCTTTTTACAATATCCATAATATCCAGTTCAGCCATACCTGATATGGCAATTACAACACCTGCAACGGGTGACATACAGCGTCCGATACCAGATGATAACTGCATCGGAAGAGCGATTGTAGCAGTGGATACTCCCATCTGAGCTGTCACATCCGGTACTAGCGGACCAAAAGCATACCATGAAGCATTACCTGAACCAAGAAGCATGCCTGCAAAGAATGTTATCATTGACATTAATGCCATGGTAATAATGGGAGCACTCTTAACAGCCGCTAAAGTGTTGCTTATGATTGTAATGCCACCTAACATTTTGATGGCTTCAGCAAATACAGCCGCACCAATCAGGATACTCACAACATTTGCAAATGAATTTCCCATTGCTTTCATCACAACACTAAAATCACTCGTTACTTCTTTTCTATCTCTTCGTCTTACTAATTCCAGAATAAATACGAAAAACAGTCCAAGCAAGTTTGCTGTAACCACATCAAGATTAATGGATGGTATAAAACTGAATACTGTAATCAAAACCAGGGGTACAATGGGAAGTATTGCATAGTACGCAGGACAGCTGACGTCATGAGGCATATCCGCCTTTGAAACGGAAATCCCATCTGATACATCCTTCTTATCCATATGTCTCAGATATATAGGTAGAAAGACCGCACAGATTATAATAAGTATAGATGCGGTTTTCCCTTGATAAGTAAGGAAATAATCCATCATAGGCATACCAACTACATTCTCTGCCGCAAATATTGCGCTTGAATCATTTGGTCCCCAGTCAACAAAGCCACACATTATCATTACAGTAGCGGCACTTAGTTTACTTATTCCCAAGGATGTAAGTATAGGGAAGGCAATGGCCATCAAAAGCATAGCCAGGCCAGCATGACTTGTAATGACCATTTTCAGTAATGTACCAATAACAAAAAGCATGCTTAAAACAATATATGGATTTTTGATTTTTGATAATGGTTTAGTTGCAAGATATGCTAGTTTTGTGGATGCCCCTATGTGTGACATGTAAACAGCATATCCAGTTACCATCATCAAAGTCAGTCCAACACCGGATGCATTAGATTTAAATGCGTTGGCTGCATAAGCGAACACATCTATGACAGCATTACCAGTCGTTTTATCATCCATTATTGAATTGCCGCCAATGATTGCGAATATTAGCAGGATTACCATGCCTGATACCAGGAATACAAATACTGAATTATACTTTTTAATCACCAATGTTGCAACTATGACTATGTACAGCAGCGTTATCATCACAGCTATAGCATTATTCATTTTATCTCTCCTGTCTTTTAGTTTCCCAAACCACCGCGGTACCGGGTTGTTTAAATCAGATATACAAAACCAAACTATTTTGTTTATATTCTTAACCTATAGTTTAGTATGTATACCTTATGTTTAGATTCTAAACTAATTATAATTTGTTGTCAATACCATTTATACACTTTGTCTATATGCACGAATATTGCATTTATTTTTTGTACAATATATCCAAAACTATTCAGTATCATCTAATTAGACTATTTCTGATACAGCAAAGGAGCCACAACATTTGTTGTGACTCCTCAATCGTCTTAACGAATATATATTATATGGATATTTTACTATTTACTTATCTCTTTTTTGCCTTTTTTCTTGCGTTTCTGTTATCTTGAACCTTGCGTCTTATATCCAACCATGCTTCAAGTACGCTGAAAGTGGTATTTATCTCATCCTCAGAAAAATGTTCCCTAACAATATCCATAGACTCTCCAAATCCTATCTCATCATATTTGCGGTGGGCTTCATTCAGTTCCTTTCCCTTTTCAGTTAAGAACAGGTGAAATCGATTGTCATTTTCAGAGTCCACTTCCCTGTATATTAAGCCTTTACTTTCCACTTTTTTCAGGATTTGAGAAACTGCCCCCTTGGTCTTTCCATAATCTCTTGCCAGTTCAGTTACTGTAATTCCATGATGATCAGCAATATGCTTTAACGTGTGTACCTCTACTGAAGTATAGGCTTCGCCTGTTCCATAATCATGAGGCACTTTTGTAGAGATATAAAAATTCGAAACCTGATGTAGTATATCTACTGCTTCTACGTCATTATATGATTTCTTCATCTTCTTATCCATAATATACTCCTAGTTTTGATATACACCGTATTCGTCATTAACAATTTGTTAAAGTATACTATATTTAGATATCAAAGACAAGTTTTTATTCCATTTGTTTCGGATTTTACGCCGCTATGGCCTCCTCAGCAACCATAACAAGAGTAAGCTTATAGAGATGCTGTCAAGGAGGATTGTGAGATTTGGACTTTAACTTTTCATCTTTACTTCTATTATTACAAGGTCTGCCCGGCCAGGATGCTGGTGGGGACGATAATCCGCTTGTATTCAACTGGCTTGCGCTCCATCTGCCGGAGGAGCAGATCACAGGCGTTGCGGGCAATCTCTCCGATATTCTGCTGGATGGAGGTAATATTCAAAATCGTCCGGCTTGCCACGGATACTCCGTCATAACCGATAATTCGGACCTCCTCAGGCACCCGGATGCCCAGTTCGGCCAAGGCCAGATATGCCCCCAAGGCTCTCCAGTCGCTGATAGCGAAGACCCCGTCAAACTCATAGTCAGTGCTGATCAGGTAGCGGATGGCTTGCTTGCTTTCGTCTAAAACCTCCCGGACCCTGGGCGTGCGGATGATTCGGTCCTCTCCCAACTCGATCCCGTGCCTGCGGTACTCCCCCCGGAAGCTCTCAAACCGCTCCCGCATCCGGTGGGAGATCAGGTTGCTCCCCAGCAGGATGGGCTTACGGCTTCCTTTCCGATAGAGCTCCTGGGCGGCCAGGACGCCGGACACGCGCTGGTCGCTCTGGACCTGGCAGATACCGGCGGTCTGCTCGGGGGGATCGGTGCAGTCGATCCACACATGGGGCAGACGGGGGTCCAGGATATTCCGGACGGCGAGATAACCGCAGGTGACGAGGATCACGCCGCAGACATTGCAGTCGTAGATGGTCCGCAGGATATCCGGCAGGGCCTCCTTCCGGTAGCCCAGGCTGGCGCTGATGGTCTGGATGCCAAGCTCCGCCAGGGTGTCGTGGAGCTGAATCAGCAGAGCCCGGTAATAGTCGTTGATTTGGGTGTCGACCACGACGCCCACTTTTTTTATCCCGGCGGCGGAGGGAGACGGCGGACGGTATCCGCTCTCCTCCAGCGCCGACAGCACCATCTGCCGGGTGGTCTCCGCCACTTTGGGGTCGCTGTTCAGCACCCGTGACACCGTGGCCGTGGAAACACCGCACCACTGGGCGATCATCTGGATGGACACGTCTTTTCTCTGGGCCATAAACTCGCCTCCTTGTCTTCTCTATCATACCACAGCAGGGCCGGAATGTAAATTTACAATGCGTAGCAAAAATATACAATTTGCCTCTGTCAAAATTGTATACCTCTCCAAAGTTCTGAGAATCCTAAAAAAACGCTTGCAATTTCCGTGATGTTAATTTACAATCTATATTGTAAAATTTCATTTATAAAAAGTAAATTTACATTCTGGAGAGGAGATATTCACATGGCAAAAAACTACGCAAATATTGCGAAGGAAGTCCTCCGGCTGGTGGGCGGGGACAAAAATGTATCCCACTTTGAACACTGCTCCACCCGCCTGCGGTTTTCCATCGTGGACCCCGGCAAAGTGGATCAGGCTGGACTGAAAAAGGTCCCCGGGGTCATGGGGGTCGTGGGCAGCGGCAATCAGTGTCAGGTGGTCATCGGCAACGATGTCATCGAGGTCTACGACGAGGTCCTTAAGCTGGGCACCTTTACCGGCGGGACTCCGGCCCCTGTCGCCCAGGGAAAGCGGGATATCGGCGCCACTGTTCTGGACCTCATGGTGGGTATCTTCCAGCCGTTGGTTCCCGCCATCGCGGGCGGCGGTATCCTGAAGGCGTTCCTGTCCCTGTTTGCCCTGGTCGGGATCATGGACAGCAAAGGCGTCCTGTATCAGGTTCTGATCAACGTGGCGGACGCGCCCCTGTACTTCCTGCCTGTGCTGGTGGCCGTCACCATGTCCAGCAAGATTAACTGCAACCGGCTGATCGCGGTGGCCACCGTGGGCGCTCTGGTGCTTCCCAAAACCGCGGCTCTGCTGGCTTCCGATCCTGCGCCCACCCTGTTTGGCCTCACCCTCCAGAACGTGAACTACGCCTATCAAGTGTTCCCGGCCATTCTGGCGGTGACCGCGCTGTACTTTGTGGAAAAGTACGTCACCAAGATCACGCCCAAGCCCATTCGGGTGTTCTTTGTCCCCATGGTGTGCTTCATCATCGTGTTCCCCCTGACCCTGCTGGTCCTGGGCCCCATCGGCCTAACCATCGGCAAGGGGCTGACCACGGTCATGCTCACCCTGTATAAGTATGTCGGCTGGCTGGCTGTGGGCCTGGTGGCCGCCGTCCTGCCCCTGCTGATCTCCATCGGCGCACACAAGGCGTTTATCCCCTATGTGGTCGCCTCCCTGGGCGACCCGAGCCTGGGCTACGAAATTCTTTACAACGGCGCTTCGCTGGCGCATAATATCTCCGAGAGCGGCGCTTCCCTGGCCGTCGCCCTCAAGACAAAAGACCCGGAGCTGCGCTCCACCGCCTTTTCCTGCGGCGTGTCCGCCCTTTTCGGCGTCACCGAGCCGGCAATTTACTCCATCACCATACAGCGCAAAAAGGTCCTCTACGGCGTGATGGTGGGCAGCTTCATCAGCGGTTCCTTCATCGGCCTGATGGCGGTCAAGGCGTTTGTGGCCATGGGCCCCGGTCTGGCCGGTATGGCCATGTTCGTGGACCCTGAAAATACGATGAACATCGTCTGGGCCTTCGCCGGTTTTGGGATCGCGCTGGTATCCTCCTTTATCGCGACGCTTTTCCTGTACAAGGACGAGGCAAAGGCGGAGGCTGCCCCAGCCGGGCAGCTCTCCGGCGAGCTCTCCGCACAGTCCTCCGAGCCGGAGGACGACACGGTGAAGCCCGGCTCTCTGGTAAGCCCTCTCCAGGGCACCGTGGTGCGGCTGGAGGACGTGAAAGATGAGGTGTTCTCCACCGGCGTCCTGGGTCAGGGCGCGGCCGTGCGGCCCGCGAAGGGCGAACTCTATGCCCCGGTGAACGGCACCGTCACCATGATCCCCGACAGCAAGCACTCGATCTCGCTTGTGGACGCCTGCGGCGCCGAGATTCTGATGCACATCGGCATGGATACCGTGCAGCTGGGCGGCAAGCACTTTGAGCCCCAGGTCAAGGTGGGCGACAGGGTCCGCAAAGGCCAGCTCCTGATCAAATTTGACATGGACGCCATCCGCGCCGCCGGTTATGATCTGACCACACCCGTGGTGGTTACCAACTCGGATGAGCTGGAGGTCACGACCCTGGCCCAGGGCGATATCGAGGCCGGAACCGAACTTTTGAAATGGGAGTGATATAAAATGAGTTTTCCGAAGGGTTTTCTCTGGGGCGGCGCCGTTGCCGCCAATCAGATCGAGGGCGCGTGGAATGAGGACGGCAAGGGCTGGAGCGTGGAGGATGTGGTCACCTTCAAGCCCAAAGTGGACGTAAAGGACTACAAGGCCAACGTCCACACCTCCCTGGAGGGCGTCAAGGCAGCTATGGCGGACCCCGACCCCACCTATTACGCCAAGCGCCGGGGCATCGACTTTTACCACCACTACAAGGAGGACCTGGCCCTCTTTGCCGAGATGGGCTTCAAGGTGTTCCGCCTGTCCATCGCCTGGTCCCGCCTCTTCCCCACCGGGGAGGAGACGGAGCCTAACGAGAAGGGGATCGCCTTCTACGAGGACGTCCTCCGGGAGATGAACCGCCTGGGCATCGAGCCGCTGGTGACCCTGTCCCACTATGAGATGCCCCTGGAGCTGGCGCTGAAGTACAACGGCTGGGCGGACCGGCGGGTGATCGGGCTGTTTGTGCGGTTCTGCGAGGTCTGCTTCCGGCGGTTCGGCAAATACGTCAAATACTGGCTGAACTTCAACGAGATCGACAGCCTGATCCGCCACAGCTTCACCACCGCCGGGATCATCCCGGAGCTGTGCGGGGAGCGGGGAGAGCTGGCCTGCTGCTACCAGGCCGCGCACAACCAGTTCGTGGCCGGAGCCATGGTAACCAAGCTGCTGCGGGAGCTGGTCCCCGGCGCGCAGATGGGCCTGATGCTCACCAAGCTCACCACCTACCCCCACACCTGCGCCCCAGAGGATGTGGCCGCCACCCAGAAGAAAAATCTGGAGAATTTCTTCTACGCCGATGTACAGGTGTTCGGAGAGTACCCCCGGTTGATCCTCCGTGACCTGGAAAAGCGGGGGCTCACGCCGGAGATGGAGCCGGGCGACCTGGAGCTGATCCGGGCGCACACGGTGGACTTTGTCTCCTTCAGCTACTACAACTCCTCCACCGAGTCGGTGGACCCCAACGTGGAGCGCGTACCGGGCAATACCATCCTGGGCGTGAAAAACCCCTACCTTCCCTCCTCTGAGTGGGGCTGGCAGATCGACCCGGTGGGCCTGCGGATCTCCCTGATTGAGCTGTATGACCGCTACCGCAAGCCCCTCTTCGTGGTGGAGAACGGTCTGGGGATGCGGGACACGGTGGAGCCGGACGGCTCCATCCACGACCCCTACCGGGTGGACTATTTCCGCGCCCACTTCCGGGAGATGGAAAAGGCCATCGACGCCGGTGTGGAGCTGATGGGCTACACCAGTTGGGCGCCCATCGACCTGGTCAGCGCCAACACCAACCAGATGAGCAAGCGGTACGGCTTCATCTACGTGGACCAGGACGACCTGGGCCAAGGCACGCTGGAGCGCAGGCGCAAAGACAGCTTCTATTGGTATCAGAAGGTCATTGCCACCAACGGCGAGAACATGGATTGATTTCCATTCATTTTATCAACCAGAAAGGAAGTATTCTTATGAAACAGTTCACCTACACCATCACTGACCCCGTAGGCATCCACGCCCGCCCCGCCGGGGTGCTTGCCAAGCAGGCCAAAGCCTTGGACAGCACCGTCACCATCGCCAAGGCCGATGGCAAGTCCGCCGCCGCGACCAAGCTCATGGCTTTGATGGGCCTGGGCATCAAGCAGGGCGATACCGTTACCGTAACCGTTGAGGGCGGCAATGAGGAAACCAACGCCGCTGCTATGGAGAAGTTCTTCAAGGATAACCTGTAAGCGCCGCACAAAAGGGGCGTCTGCCTTGCGGCAGACGCCCCTAATCATGTTTCTCTGTTATTTGCACGGAGAATACCAAAAAATATTGTAGGAGGAAATCACCATGATTTTGATTCAGGGAAAAGGCGTTTCCAAAGGTGTCGTCCAGGGACCTATCTACTTCTTCCAGCGCGCGTCGGCGGCGGTGTCCAACGCTGTGGCCGGCGATTTGGAGGAGGAGAAGCGGCGTCTGGAGGAAGCGAAAGAAAAGTCCATGGAGCAGCTTAACGCCCTCGCGGACAAGGCCCGGGAGGAGGCCGGTGAGGATGCCGCCATGCTTTTCGAGACCCACGCCATGTTTGTGGAAGACGAGGACTTCTGCGACTGCATGAACGCCGCGCTGGAGGAGCAAAACTGCTCCGCCGAGCGGGCGGTGGAGATCGCCGGGGAGCAGTTTGCCGCGATGCTCGCCGCCATGGACGACGCCTATATGCAGGCCCGGGCCGCCGACATCAAGGACGTGTCCCGGCGTATTTTGAACAACCTGATGGGTGTGACTGAGGGTGGTATCGACTCCGACGAGCCGGTAATTTTGGCCGCAGACGATCTGGCCCCCTCCGAGACGCTGCAATTGGACAAGAGCAAAATTCTCGGCTTCATTACCCAGGGCGGCTCCGGCAACAGCCACACCGCGATCCTGGCCCGCACCATGGGCATCCCCGCCATCTGCGGCCTGGGTGACTCCTTGAAACAGGATATGGCCGGGCGTGTGGCGTACATCGACGGTGAGACGGGCAAAGTCGCCATCGACCCCGACGAGATCACCCTCTCTGCGTTCCAGGCTAAGATGGAAAAGCAGCGGGAAATGAAAGAGCTGATGGAAACCATGAAGGGCCAGGAGGATGTGACACTGGACGGGCGTCACATGATGGTCTACTGCAACATCGGCTCCCCGGAGGACGTAGCGGCGGTCAAGTCCAACGACGGTCAGGGCATCGGCCTGTTCCGCTCCGAGTTCCTGTATCTCGCCACCTCCGACTACCCCACCGAGGAGGAGCAGTTCAAGGCGTACAAGGACGTGGCCGCCGCCATGGACGGCAAGCGGGTGGTCATCCGCACGTTGGACATCGGCGCGGATAAGCAGGTGGACTACTTCGAGATGCAGAAGGAAGAAAACCCCGCCCTGGGCGTGCGGGCCATCCGCATTTGCCTCAACCGTCCTGAGGTGTTCCGCACCCAGCTGCGCGCCCTTTACCGCGCCTCCGCCTACGGCAAGGTCGCTATCATGTTCCCCATGATCACCTCCGTGTGGGAGGTCCGGGAGTGCAAGCGGGCCTGCCAGAAGGTCATGGCCGAGCTGGACGCCGAGGGCATCCCCTACCGCAAGGACACCGAGATCGGCATCATGATCGAGACCCCGGCCTCCGTGTTCGTGGCCGAGGAGCTAGCCCGCGAGGTGGACTTCTTCTCCGTGGGCACCAACGACCTGACCCAGTACACCCTGGCCTGTGACCGTCAGGCCAACGACCTGGGCAAGTTCTTCGACCCCCACCACCCCGCCGTGCTGCGGGCGCTGAAGATGGCCACCGACGCCGCCCACAAGGCGGGCATCTGGATCGGTATCTGCGGTGAGCTGGGTGCCGATCTCTCCCTGCTGGAGACCTTCCTGGCCATCGGTATCGACGAGCTGTCCGTGTCACCCTCCTCTGTGCTGCCCCTGCGGGCTGAGATACGCAAGTCCATTGCCAAGACCTGTACCTTGGAGAAGCTGGAATGCTAAACAGAAAAGATACCACGAAATCAGCGGAAGAGGCGGGGTAAAAGGTAACGGGCAAGCAATGGGGCTGTGAAGAAATAGAGTAGATGGACTCTATTTCCCACAG
>UMHT01050911.1_pt1 | contig 87331 bp, 90 predicted proteins | sample 1965601 | NCBI WGS metagenome assembly UMHT01 (sample SAMEA4836105, study PRJEB28245) | human gut metagenome | biome: gut microbiome; material: fecal sample | place: Denmark | collected 2008 | reverse complement strand
ATGTAGACATCAACGGTGTTATGGCAGCTAACCAGTGGGTAGCGATTGACAACGAGGATGCGGGACAGGATGACGAGCCGGACCACTACTGGTACTATTTCCAGGCCAACGGCAAGGCATTGACCCAGGGCGATAATGACAAGGTATCCTTAAAGACAGTCAACGGCAAAAAGTATGCATTTGACGATGAAGGCAGGATGCTGTTTGGCTGGGTAGATGAAAACAGCGCTGAGCGTGTTGACGATACGGACGGCGACGCCTTTAAAGAAGGTACCTACTATTTCGGCGGCGAAGATGACGGCGCGATGACCGTTGGCTGGTTACAGCTTGATGTTACCTATGATGAAGCCACCAACGATGAATATAAGTATACTGCTCCTGTGTTTAACGATGATGAGGACCAGACCCGTTGGTTCTACTTCAAGTCCAATGGCAAGAAGATTTATGCTGAAGACGGAGACCGCACCAAAGACAAGACTATCAACGGCAAGAAATATGCCTTCGACGAATACGGCGCTATGGTAGCTGAGTGGTCTCTGGACGAGGAAGATCTGGAAGGCAAGAGCCTTGCTTCCTATTCTGACGCTGTAAAATCCGGAAAGATTGATGCAGGAAAAGCCAGCGCTAATGACATTGTAACCGGCAAGGCCTTTAATGCCAAGTACAGTGAGGCATGGAAATACTTCAATAGCGTTGAAGACGGCGCCCGCGTAAGCAAGGGTTGGTTCAAGGTAGTTCCTGCCGAATATCTGAATGACGAAAAATACAATGATGATGAAGACTTCTGGTACTATGCAGACGGCAGCGGCAATCTGTATGCCGGTGAGTTCAAGACCATCAAGGGCAAGAAGTATGCGTTCCGCAATGACGGCCGTATGATTGACGGACTGAAGTTCATCTACGAAGACAAGGATGCCCAGAGCCTGACTGTATGGGCTGATGATGATGATCCTTACAGATTTGACTCCGAGGATGACTTTGATGATAATGCTCCTCTCTATGAGGCAGCCGGATATTACTGCTACTACTTCGGTAACGGCGATGACGGTGCCATGAGAACCAATAAGACCACTGTTGAGATTGACGGAGAAAACTTCAACTTCTACTTCGAGAAATCCGGCGGCAAGAAGGGTGCCGGCTTAACAGGCGAGAAGGATGATAAATTCTATCAGTCCGGCAAGCTTCTGAAGGCTGACACCGATGACAAGTACTCTGTTGTCCAGAGACAGTTAGTCAAGAAGACAAACGGAGCCATCAACGACACTCTTGATGTGGTTACCACCAAAGACAGCACTACAACCGAAGTTTATAAAGTGCTGGATGATGTTGATGAATTACTGACAGTGGCCAAGGATGCAGATGTCGATATCTTAACGATTGACGATCTCAACTCAATGGAAAAAGGCAAGGCTGACTCTATTCTGAGGGCAGCAAACATCAACAAGGATCTGGAAGACCTGAGAGAGGTTTATATCTTTGGCAAGGATGAGAACGGCAACTTTAAGGCATCTGAGTTAGATACCAAAGACTACTTCCTGGTAAATACATCCGGTAAGGTACTTGACAGCAAGGGCAGACATAAAGACGGCAGCGATTACTACTATGCACTGACCAGCGGCGGTAAGATTGCCGGTATCTATGTAGAAGATTAATCAAAACTGCTGTAAATGGATACTGCAGATTATATAACTTAGCAATATAAGGGGGAAGCGTTATGACTGATATTGATTATTGTCATAACGCTTTCTTTTATTATCTAATTCATAATGACACAGGAGGATTCTATTTTGTTCAAAAAAATTGCAATATTGGGAATGGCCCTGATGTTAGGCCTCTCCTCTTCCACTGCTGCCTTTGCGGACCAGGCAGAAACATCCGCCACAACTATGGAGAACTGCGGGGCTTATCTTTTTGAATGGAGACCCGTGGACTGCGGCGACGGACATTATTTTGCCATATTAGTAGGCGGAAATACTATAAACGAAAGCAATGTCATCTTAAACAGGGGCTATGATTACCCTTACACCTTTGACTATACAGTTCCGCGTCCATGGGGCGAGGTCCCCCAGTTAGTTAATATAGACGGTGTCTGGGGTATTCCTGAAAACTGGGGTATCCTTCCCGAAGGCAGCCAGCCCACACTCCGCATCACGCTCATTACAAATAATAAAATACTTCCCACCAAGGAACGTTACATTGACGTAGTCAGCCTGCCGCAGAATATTAATTCCAGGGACCTGCCGGCCGAAGTCCGGAAATATCTAATCAATGTGGATGGTTCTGACGCCGGTGCCTACGACGGCACCACCACAGCCGGTTGGGAGGAGGAAAATGGTTTATGGCGCTACCGGAAATCAGATAATACCTATGTCTCAAACACATGGCTCAAACTGGATGACAAACAGTACTACATGAATGAACAGGGAATCATGCTGGCCGACACCATTACTCCCGACGGATATTATGTAAATGCAAAGGGCGAGAAAACCGGTTACAAACCTGGCTGGCTCCAGGACGGCGCAAGCTGGAAATATGTGAGAAAAAACGGATATTATGCAGCCAATCAATGGATTCAGGACACGGATGGAAAGTGGTACTATTTTAACATGGCGGCTGTCATGCTGGCGGATACCACCACTCCGGACGGCTATTACGTGGATGCCAGCGGCGTATGGGATGGCCAGCCAGCCTCTGCTGTCATAGGCGGTGAAAATCCCGGACCAGGAGTGGACACAGCTTCTCATACTGAAGAATAATTCTGCTTTTTCTACTGAGGCACTGATAAGCGGCAATCGGGGTATTATTTTGACCCTCCTCTGCCGCTTATCATTTTATCCGGGAGTTAGACATCTTCCTTCTATTTGTCTATACTTTTGTGTTTAGCGCCCAATTTTTATGAATAATTTACAGAAATCTGTTCATCAATAGACAAATAAATGAAACTGTATATTTATTTTTGAGGAATCCTGAGCTAATATATTTGTTAAAAAATGAAAGGAGCAAAATTGTAATGGAACCCATGGAGTCCCCGAATTTCTTAGAACATGCTGAACCTCTGGATGAAAATACCCCTCATTATCTCAATGCTTTTCACAAATATCTAATCCAGCATAACATGTCCCCTAATACGATCACTGCCTACATCTATAGCGTAAGGCATTTCTTTACATACTTTGAACAGCTTAATTCCAACAATGTCAGCCTATACAAAGTATACCTCTTAGACCATTATCAGCCCCAGACAGTCAATATGCGCATCCGCGCCCTGAACTGTTTCTTAAAATTCCAGGGCATCAGTGATTATAAAATACGTGCCCTCCGGCTGCAGCAGAAAAAATATACGGACTACATTATAAGCCAGGCTGACTATGAGTATCTGAAACGCCGGCTTCGTGAGGATGAACAATATACCTTCTATTTTATCATACGCTTTATCACTGCTACCGGGGTCCGTGTCAGTGAATTGGTTTCTTTTCAGATAGAGGATGTGATAAACGGCTATAAAGACATCTATTCAAAGGGAAATAAGATGAGACGCGTCTATATCCCCACCGCTTTGCAGGAGGATACATTCCAGTGGCTGGAAGCTGAATGCAGAAAAAAAGGACCTCTGTTTCTGAGCCACCTCAAACGAGGTATTTCTGTCTCTGGCATCCGCTCCCAGTTAAAGACATTTGCATACCGCTACCATCTTGACCCGAAGGTAGTATATCCCCACTCATTCCGGCATCGTTTCGCTAAAAATTTCATTGAAAATGGCGGAGACATCGCTTTCCTGTCCAACCTTCTGGGCCACACCAGCATCGAAACCACCCGTATCTATCTGAGACGGAGCAGCACGGAACAGTCCCTTATTGTGAATCAGATTGTTGACTGGTAATGGAATGAAAGGTGCGCTCAGCATGAATACAACTATACAAGAAAAAAATGAACCTGCCTTTCATGCATACCTGAAAAAAGCCCAGGCTTCTCCCAATACGATCCGCAGCTGCATGGCAGCCTGCAGGCTTTATTATTCCCTGTATGATGACCTGACTGTCAATCATCTGATTTGCTTTAAGGATTATCTTATTAATCACTACAAAGCAGCCACGGTAAACAATCGAATATACGGAATCAACCGGTACCTGGACTGCCTTGAAGAGCTTTGCGGCGGCCAAATGATTCACTTCAGGCTGACCGTCATCCGTACCCAGCAGGCAGCCTTTCTGGATAATGTCATTTCCCAGGAAGATTATGAGACATTTAAGAAAATGCTTAAGGACGACGGAAATCTGCTGTGGTATTTTGTTGTTCGGTTTCTGGCATGTACCGGAGCCAGGGTCAGTGAACTGATACAGATTAAAGCAGAGCATCTGCATCTCGGCTATATTGACCTCTATACAAAGGGCGGGAAAGTGCGCCGTCTCCATTTTCCTGATGCCCTGTGCCGTGAAGCCCTGGAATGGCTGGCTGCAAAGGGACAGGCTTCCGGATTTTTATTTGTCAACCGGAATGGAAACCAGATCACCTCCCGCGGAATCAGCAGTCAGCTTAAGACGCTGGCCATACGCTGTCAGATTCCGCCTGAAACAGTGTATCCTCACTCCTTCCGGCACAGGTTTGCTAAAAACTTCCTTGAAAAGTTTAATGATATCTCCCTTCTTGCCGATTTGATGGGCCACGAAAGCATTGAAACCACCCGCATTTACCTTACAAAATCAACGCAGGAGCAGCGTGAACTGATTGACAAAATAGTTACCTGGTAATGTTTGCCGGCATTATGCCGCCGCGGATATCGGGAATCCGGCGGTCACAGCAGGCCGCCCCATATCGCCCGCCTCCTCCGGGGAAGACCAAGGGCAATAAGATGAGGCATGCCTATATTCCCCGCGGACTGATTCATGAACTGCAGGAATGGCTGGCCGCCGTCCACCGAAGCACCGTCCCCTGTTCCTCAGCCGTTTTCACGCTCCCATCTCCCCATCGGGCATACGTGCTCAGTTCAAGGTATTCGCGGTACGGCCTGGACCCAGAGGTCGTGTATCCCCACTCCTTCCGGCACCGTTTTGCCAAAAACTTTCTGACAAAATTCAATGATATTTCCCTTTTGGCCCACCTTGTGGGCCATGAGAGCATTGAGACCACGGAATCTGTCTGACCCGTTCTTCCGATGAGCAGAGAGAGCTTATTGACAGAATTGTCACATGGCAGATTGCATTTTTGTGAAAAAAACAGTATCATAGAAGAAACTCGGAAAGGATGGTTTATATGTACGAATATACCTGGTATCAATGGCTTACGTTCTTTTTTATATACTGCTTTTTCGGATGGATTTTTGAATCCACCTATGTTTCCGCGAAAACAGGCCGCTTTGTGAACCGCGGTTTCCTGCGCCTTCCCCTGCTCCCCCTTTACGGAACAGGCGCCGTTATGATGTTGTGGGTATCCCTTCCTGTGAAGGATAACCTGCTCCTGGTATACCTGACAGGCGTCATCGCCGCCACCCTTCTGGAATACGTCACCGGCTGGGGTATGGAGAGGCTGTTTAAGATGAAATACTGGGATTACAGCAGCCAGCGATTTAACGTGAAAGGATATATCTGCCTCAGCTCCTCCATTGCCTGGGGTTTTCTGACTATCTTTCTTACAGAGGTGGTTCACCGCCCCATCGAACATTACGTCCTGGGCCTGCCTGTCATGGTCAACATTGTTTTTGTACTGATAACAACCCTGCTGTTTGCAGCGGATACGGCTGAGTCCGTAAAAACCGCCCTGGATTTGGCCAAGGTGCTGGATGCCATGACAGACATGCGGGCTGAACTGGACGATATACAGGTACAGATGGCCCTGTTAAAGGCAGAAACCAGCGAGCGCGTTGCCGAGGCCAGAGAGGAAGCGGCTGCCAGGCTCAGCCGGTTGAAGTCAGGAGCTGCCAGCCATGCGGCTGCGTTTAAGGATGACACGGCCGAACGCCTGAATGAACTGGTTGAGAACACCATGGAGAAAATGAGCGGATTCGTGGAGGGTACCGCCGAAAAGATGGGCGGTCTGGTGGAAAACACAGCCGAAAAGGTGGCCCGGACAGCGGAACGGCTGTCAGAGCTTACGGAGGACGCGGCTGCCAGGGTATCCGGTACGCTGGCCCAGCGCACGGAGGGAGCCCAGCAGGCAATACAGCGTGACGAGCTTAACAAAGGTATCGTCCAGGAGCGCAGGGACAAACTGGCCGCCCTGTCGCAGCGCCTTGTATCCATTTCCGAAAAACGCCATATGCTGTCAAGCCATATGGACTTCTACCGCAGAGGCATACTGAAGGGCAATCCCACCGCCTCCTCTTCCCGGTTCGCAGAAGCGCTGAAGGAACTGCGTGAAATTGCGGACAGGAAGGACCCGGATGAACGTCATATAAAATAGTATTCTGTTTTTTAACCAAAAATACCCTAATAGTTTGACACAGTTGTATTTTCTGCGTCCTGCTATTAGGGTATGTTTTATTCCATAATTATTACATCATCTTATCCACCATAGCCATCACGGCTGCGCCCAGTGCCTCAGACCTGGCGTCGGCATCCTCCATGGAGCTGCCCTTGATACCATAGTAGAACTTAATCTTAGGCTCTGTTCCGGAAGGTCTCACACAAATCCATGCTCCGTCGTTTAAATCATAGTACAGCACGTTGGAGGAAGGAAGGCCTGTGGGCTTTACTTCACCGGCAGCCATATCCTTTATGGTGTCCAGCTTGTAATCTCTGGCGGACACTACCTTGTAGCCGCCCACCTCTTTTGGCGTATTATTCCTGAGTGTCTCCATGATTGACTGAATCTTAGCCAGGCCCTCGATGCCGGATAAGCCGATAGACTTGACAGCATCCTTGTAATAGCCGTACTTCTCATACATGGCAACCATGGCATCCCACAGGGTCATGCCCTTCTGCTTATAGTAAGCGGCCGCCTCGCAAAGGGCCGCTGTAGCGGAAATGGCGTCCTTGTCACGGGCATAGGTGCCAATGAGGCATCCGTAGCTCTCCTCCATACCAAAGAGGTAAGTGCCGTGGCCCGTCTTTTCATTCTTTAATACCTGCTGTCCTATCCACTTGAAACCGGTCAGCACTTCAATCAGTTCACAGCCGTACTCCTTTGCAACCGCATCAATCAGGTTGGTGGAGACAATGGACTTGATAACCTGCCCGTCCTCCGGAATCTTGCCTGCTGCTTTTTTCTGGCTCAGAACATACTCGCACAGAAGGGAGCCGGACATGTTGCCTGTCAGAGGGATGTACTCTCCCGATGCAGCGTCCTTCACGTATACGCCCAGACGGTCTGCATCCGGATCCGTAGCCAGAACCAGGTCCGCATCCTTCTCCCTGGCCAGCTTAAGGCCCAGGGCAAATGCTTCCGCAGCCTCCGGGTTCGGATAGCTTACCGTAGGGAAGTCCCCGTCCGGCAGTTCCTGCTCAGGTACTACATATACATGGGTGAATCCCAGTTCCTTCATCACTCTTCTGGCCGGAATGTTGCCTGTGCCGTGAAGTGGTGTGTACACGATGCTGATCTGGTCCTGCATCTCGTCAATGGCCTTCTGGTTCACGACCTGGGCCTTGACCTGGGCAATATACTTGTCGTCGATTTCTCTGCCGATAACCTCGTACTTGCCTGCAGCCGCGGCAGAAGCCTCGTCCGTGGTCTTTACCGTGGACAGGTCCTCTATGGCCAGTACCTCCTCTGTCACGCCCTTGTCATGAGGCGGCGTAAACTGGGCGCCGTCCTCCCAGTATACCTTGTATCCGTTGTACTCAGGCGGGTTATGGCTGGCCGTGATGTTAATACCGGCTATGCATCCCAGTTCCCGCACCGCAAAGGACAGTTCAGGAGTTGGACGCAGGGACTCGAACTTGTATGCCTTGATTCCGTTGGCCGCCAGTGTCATGGCTGCCTCCATGGCAAATTCCGGAGACATATGGCGGGAGTCGTATGCAATGGCCACGCCCTTATCTGCTCCGCCCTGCTTGATGATGTAGTTTGCAAGGCCCTGGGTGGCACGTCTCACCACATAAATATTCATCCGGTTAATGCCAGCGCCAATGACACCGCGCAGTCCTGCTGTTCCGAACTCCAGGTCCATATAAAAACGCTCTTTAATCTCGTTTTCGTCACCTTCAATGGCGCGAAGCTCTGCTTTTGTGTCCTCATCAAAATAGGGGTTTGATAACCATTCCTGGTATATCTTCATGTAATCTTTCATTTTATACTCCCTCCTGAATGTGATATTCCCTGCATGACCTGCCGGCATTCCCGCTGCAGCGCAGGCCAAAGGGCCGGTCCGCAGCGTATTTTCTGATTAAGATTATACTATATCAAACCAGAAAAAGGAAGTACAACCCTTATTATTTTTCGTCAAACACAGCCTTCACAGTCCGCTTTCAGGCGCTTCAGGAAGCTGTTCCTGGCCTGCTGCTGTTCCTCCAGGCCCCGCAGTTTGTCGGTGTTGCGGGCCGGTATCCAGGCCTTGTTGGCGTTGTAGTAAAAGTTCAGCTGCTTCCAGTATTTTTCAGGATAAAGAAACAGGTAGTACAGGCATCCCCTTTCCTTCGGCTCCATGGGCAGCACCCTTTCATATGAATCCAGCATGGACAGGCCCAGGTCCAGGTTCCATCCGTGCTTTTCCATGACCTTGCGCATGAAACGGTACAGGTCCGATATCTGTATTCCAAGATGCATCCGGTTGTACTCAATGATAGCTGTGTAGCTGCCTCCCATGAGCACATGGTGCTGGTCCAGATCCCCATGGCACAGGTACAGGGGCTTCCTGTCCTTTTGGCCTGGGGGCTGGACCTCCGCTGCTTCCAGGGCATCCTGGTCATCCTGGTACAGCCCCAGCTTCAGGCATTTTCCGCTGCCGCACATTCCGTTTCCTGCTGCCGGCTGCCGGCGGGGTTCGGGCCATAATTCCCGTATACCCTGTACCGCTTCCAGGGCCTGGTCGTAAAACATCTGATAGCTGCCAATGACGCACAGCTCAAATTCCGACTTCTTGCGTTTGGATCTTATATAATTGCGGGCCCGCTGCATTTCCCGGTTGTGCCGCTCCAGCTCTTCCTCCAGAGGACCTGAGAGGATGGAGCCCATGCTCCACTCCTCCTTAAACTCAATCTCTCGCAGCTGGCTGTGCAGCATAGCCAGCCGGGACAGTGCCTGGCGTATTTCATAGCCGTCCTTTATATTGCATTCCCGGTCCAAAAACCAATCCTTTAATATGTATCTGGTGCCGTCGCTGGTCACGGTCATCAGGTCGCCTTCCCTGTTTCTCAAGTACCGGTCAGCCCTCAGACTTCCCCTGGTATCAAGCCGCCCCAGGACCTCGTCCTCAAACTCCAGACGCCTGGCTGTCCCGCGGTATTCCTTCAAAAGCCTGCAGCCCTGGTCTGTCTCACATATCCAGGAGCCGCGTCCCTTTCTCACGGTTCTGACTTCCATATCATACTGTTCTAAGGCTTCCACGTACTTCTCGTTCATCCACAACCCCTCCACACTCTTATCCCATCACATTTAGTCGAAACGGGAAGCTGCCGTTTCAGCTACTTCTAGGGTATGTAAAGATTTGGTTGTTTATGACAGGAGAAATGGAGGACCGGGTTCAATTCCCATTTTGTGTATAGTGTACAAACCATTCCCGCCGTATTGCCCACATCATGCCGAAATGTCCTGATATGACAGTAAAGAAATGTGAAAATGACAACAATTCCTCTGAAAAAGCAATATAATAATTCTGTAAATATTTACAAGGCACACAAAGGAATGAATCATGAGCTCATATATTTTTGAAACAGTGGAATTTGAAAAGAAATATCCGGTTAATGCGTTTGTGGCTTCTATCCAGAGCAGCAGTTTCCATTGGCACTACGAATACGAACTGCTGGCAGTACTGAAAGGAAGCATTACGGTCAGAGTCAGCTCCAGGGTACTGGTCCTTAAAAAGAACGATATCATATTAATCAATTCCAAAAGCGTGCATGAAATTCAATGCGAGCAGGGAGACAACCTGTGCATGGTTCTGCAGCTGGACCCGGCGTTGTTTAAGAATGAAAAGGGGGAGACCATCTTCTACCGCTTCTATTTAAACAGTGTGACCGATGAACTGCCTGTGAGAGGCGGATATCTGCATTTTGTAAGGAGGGCTGCCAGAATCGTACTGGGCTCCCTTAAAAAGGAGGAGGAAAAATCATACTACCGCGTCTGCGCCGAGGTATATACCCTGATTGCCGATCTGTTTGAATATGTGGAGTATGACATGAGCATGCAGACAGGACAGTCTGACCATGATATCACTCTTCTGATGGAGATCATCGATTATATCAGGGACCACGTGGAGGACCGGGACGTCTTAAAGCACCTGTGCAGGGAAATCGGCATGAGCAGCAAGACCGTGTACCGGTATCTTAAAAATCATGTGGGCATGTCGGTTAAGGATATGGTTGACACGCTGAAGGTGGATAAGGCCAAAAAGCTTCTCAATCACACGGAGAAAAACATGAACTGCATCATTGACGAATGCGGATTTGGTTCTGAAAACACATTTTACCGGATTTTCAGACAGAGCACCGGACTGACCCCCAGGGAGTACCGGCAGAAGGGACTTGAACAGAAGGACAACGGCATCCTGAAGGGCTATCTGGATTTTGAAGAATGTGAGGCTGAAACAATCATACTGGAAATATTGGAGGAACAGAAATAATGGATTACAGCAAGGAAAACAGGCTGTCCTATACAGAAAGGGCCCGCCGTATCGTGGATTCCCTAACCCTGGAAGAAAGGGTCTCCTTAATGAGCGGTTCCATGACGTTCGAGGAAGTAAGGGGAGCCATCAAGAAGAAAACAAAGGAACACTATAATCATTTTCCCTACCCCGCAGGAGGAATCCCGGAAAAAGGAATCCCCGCCGTCCTTTTCTGCGACGGTCCAAGGGGCGTTGTCTGCGGCAATGGAAAAAGCACCTGCTTTCCGGTGTCCATGCTGCGCGGGGCTTCCTTCGATACGGACCTGGAAGAAGAAATCGGGGAGGCCATGGCAGAGGAGGTACTGGCCTACGGAGGGAATCTGTCTGCCGGCGTATGTATCAATCTTCCCTACAATCCCGGATGGGGAAGAAGCCAGGAAACATACGGCGAAGACTCCTTCCATCTGGGCGAGATGGGCGCCGCCCTTGTGCGGGGCATACAGAAAAAGGGCGTCATTGCGTGTGTCAAGCATTTTGCCTTCAATCAAATGGAAAATGCCCGTTTCAAAGTAAATGTGGACTGCACCACCATTGGTTCATTCCTGACATTATATTACACGGACAGCGTGGGGATCAGCGCAGCTGTCATAGGCACCATTATGCTGCTGACAAGACTTCTTGACGGGGTAACGGATCTGGGTATGGGGGCCCTCATAGACAGGACCCGCACACGCTGGGGCAAAGCCCGCCCGTGGGTCCTCTGGTCCGCCGTACCCATGGGGCTGGGGCTGGTTCTTCTGTTCAATGTTCCTGCCTCCCTGGGAAGCAGCGGAAAGATTGCATATGCAGCCATTACATACACCCTAATGGCGGCTGTCATCTACACGGCCTGCAATCTTTCCTACAACACCCTTCTGTCACTGACAGCGCCCAACCCAAAGGACAGGGTTCTCATGAGCTCCCTGCGATTCTTCTGCACCATGGGTGTTGTTCTTATCATCAACTACAATACCATGAACCTGGTGGAACGTTTTGGCTGGAATGGGATGGCTTTCGCCTTCGGAGTCATTGCGGTAGTCCTGCTGCTCATTACCTTCTTCTTTACAAAGGAACGCTCCATCGCGGGAATATCGGGAAAGAGTGAGAAAAAGATTCCCGTGGGCCAGTCTTTCAGGTTATTGTTCAAGAATAAATACTTTATATTTGTCACCCTGATTTTTGTCATAAATTATACAGCCCTTGGTGTCAACAACGGTCTGCGCATCTTCTATGCCAGGGATGTCCTTGGCAATGCAGGGCTGATGGGAACGCTCACCTTATGTTTTATCCTGCCCAAAATGATTGGCAACCTTCTCTATCCCCAAATTACAAGGATAATGGGAAAATGGAAAAGTCTGGTTCTGGGATACATCCTGGAAATGGCAGGAGTAGCCGTCATGGCCCTCACACCTTCCTCCCTGGGCACTGCCGTGGCGGGCCTGGTACTGCTGGGAATCGGAGGCATCCCCCATACGGCGGGCCTGTTTACGGCAGTTCCCTTTGCCCTGTTTTCAGCGGGGCTGATAATCATTATGTTTACCAATATTGACAAAATATACCCTCAGATTTCCAGGGATTTGGCGGCGGGAAGGTCTGAGGCCGGACAATAGGCTTCCCGCCCGAAAACACCCCCGGAGCAGTGTGAATTATCGTAATATAATTCACACGTTCCGGGGGTGTTTCACTTATCTTTTTATTTATCTGTTTGTCTGTCTATTCATCCTTCCAGTGCAGGTGGTGAAGCTGACCGTTCAGCTCCAGCTTGCCGAATCCATTCTGTCTCAACGCCTCGTACAGCACGATGGCCGCGGAATTGGACAGGTTCAGGGAACGGATATCGCCCCACATGGGAATCCGGATGCAATGGTCCTCATTGTCCACCAGAATCTCCTCCGGGATGCCGGCGCTTTCCCTGCCGAACATGAGATAGCAGTCCGGCCTGTAGGACACATCGGAATACACCTTGTGGGCTTTGGTGGTGGCAAAATACATGCTGCCCCGGGCCTGGGGATTGCGCTCCAGGAAGTCCTGATAATCGCTGTACACAGTCACGTTCAGTTTGTCCCAGTAGTCCAGCCCTGCCCTCTTTAATGCCTTCTCATTGAGCTTAAAGCCCAGGGGTTCGATGAGATGGAGCCTGGTCCGGGTGGCAACGCAGGTACGGCCGATATTGCCTGTATTGGACGGCATTTCCGGTTCTAATAGTACAATATTCATCATGGTATGCTGCGCCTTTCTGCTATTCCCCGCCGTCCAGTCTTTTCACGAACCTTGCCATGCGTCCCAGGGCTTCCTTCAGTTTATCCAGGGAGTAGGCATAGGAAACTCTCACGAATCCCTCCCCGCAGTCCCCAAATGCGGTGCCCGGCACCACAGCTACCTTTTCCTCTTCCAGGAACCGGGTGGCGAATTCCTCAGATGTCATTCCGAAACGGCTGATGTTGGGGAAGGTATAAAACGCGCCCATGGGCTCAAAGCAGGTAAGGCCCATCTCCTCATAGGCGTGGAGAAGAAAACGCCTGCGCTGATTGTAGGATTCCCGCATCATGGCCACGTCCGGATCCCCGTTCTTCATGGCTGACACGGCTGCGTACTGGCTGGTGGTAGGGGCGCACATGATGGCGTACTGATGAATCTTCAGCATCTGCTCCAGAATGATATGGGGAGCTGCGGCATAGCCCAGACGCCAGCCCGTCATGGCATAGGCCTTGGAGAAGCCATTGATGAGCACGGTCCTCTCCTTCATTCCGGGGAAGGATGCAATGGTCACATGGCGCTTGCCGTTGTATGTCAGTTCGGAATAAATCTCATCAGAAATCACAAACAGATCCTTTTCCAAGACAATATTTACAATTTTTTCCAATTCCTCTTTTTCCATAATGGCACCCGTAGGGTTGTTGGGGAAGGGAAGGATGAGAATCTTTGTCTTGTCTGTAATCTTCTCCAGAAGCTTTTCCGGAGTCAGCTTGAACTGGTCCTTTTCCTCCAGCTCAATGGTCACGGGCACGCCGTCTGCCAGGGTAACACAGGGCATATAGGACACGTAGCTGGGCTGGGGAATCAGTACCTCATCTCCCTCGTTTAACATGGCCCTCAGGGCAATGTCGATGGCCTCGCTTCCGCCTACCGTTACCAGGATCTCCTGGTCCGGGTCATATGTAGCGCCGCATCTGCGCTTTAAATATTCGCATATCTCCACTTTAAGGGGCTTTAAGCCGGCATTGGAGGTATAGAAGGTACGCCCCTTTTCCAGGGAATAGATACCCTCCTCACGGATGTGCCAGGGCGTCTCAAAATCCGGCTCGCCCACGCCAAGGGAGATGGCGTCCTTCATCTCACTTACAATATCAAAGAATTTACGGATACCGGACGGCGGTATCTTTACGATTTTATCTGATAATGGGTTTCTCATGGAGTAATCAGCATCCTTTCATCCTGCACCTGCTCACTGATAATGGTGCCGTGGTCTTTATATTTTTTCAATACGAAATGGGTTGCAGTGCTTAATACGGATTCCATCGGTCCCAGCTTGTCGGATACGAACTGGGCAATCTGGCGCATGGTTCTGCCCTCGATGAACACAGTGAAGTCATAGGCTCCGCTCATGAGATACACGGCCTCCACCTCGCTGTACTGGTAAATGCGCTCCGCTATCTTGTCAAAGCCCATGCCCCTCTGAGGAGTTACCTTTACCTCGATTAACGCCACCACCTTTTCCTCGCTGGTATTATCCCAGTTAATCAGTGTATGGTATCCGCAGATAATGTGTTCCTTCTCCATCTCCGCTATCTCGTTGGCCACCGCTATTTCGCTTTCTCCCAGCAGTATAGCCAGGTCCTTAAGGTCGATTCTGCTGTTTTTCTCAATGACTGCAAGTATCTTTTCTCTCATAATATATCATCCTCCATCCTTCCATGTTTATATAGCTTCTTAGCTGTCTCATATTATCTTTGTCAGTTCATCGGGCTGGGGCCGCTCCAAAAATCCGGCTCCCTCCTGTCCATGGCGTATCTGCCTGGCATTTCCATCCGCCACACTTCCGATGACGCCCGCGGGAATTCCCTCTGCCATGAGCCTTCTCACCAACTGCCCTCCCCTGTCCGAGGCCAGGATGGCGCAGTTTCCGCTGTACAGCCGGTAGGGATTCAGTTCAAACAGCTCGCATATCTCTACCGTTACCTGCCGCATAGGCATACTTCTGAGGTCCACATCAATGCCCGCGTTAAATATCCCTGATAAATTCCAAAGGGCAGCTAAAACGCCGCCCTCTCCTGCATACTCGTAAGCAGTGAAGGAGCAGGGCTCCTTCTTCTGTTCACGTTTTATCCATTGTTCCACGGAGTATGGCTCCGTTTCATCCAGACACCTTAAGAACACAGGCGAAAAGCGCCCATTGAGCACATCCCGCTTTTCTGAGCCTATCTTTACAGTCCCCGCAAATCCGGCATGACCTGCCATCACCAAATCCTGACCCGGCCTCATGAAGCCGTCGCGCTTCTCAAATCCGCCTGGTCCCTGTCCGGCCGTCCGCATTATGGTCCCTCCACCGGGGTGACCGTGGGGCCTCCCCCGGCCGGCGCCGGATTTGCCGCTGCCGGGTTCGCCTCCGGGGCCAGGGCCGCCTCAGCAGCCGGCTGCGTCACGCCCGGGCCTCCCTCCACACCGGTAACCGGCGCTGTCTCGGCCGGGGCTGTATCCACGGGCGCCGTCACATCCGGCACCACCGGCAATGCCACCGGCAGATCAGGACCTACCCGGTAAATGGCCTTAGATGCATTGTAGGTGTCCTTGTTTAGCAGGGTTCTCTCCTGCTCCACACCGTCCACAGTCACTACCTTCCATAATCTGGATCTGAGTCCTGTATGGGAGGACTGGACCTTGACCCTTGCTCCCGGAGCCAGGGTGTTGTCTACAATGAGCTGAGGCTCGCCCGGACTGGTGCTTCCCAGGGTCTCAGACACGTATTCCACCTTGCGGTTGGCCGGCCTTGTCTCCTTGCCGTATATGGTAAAGGTAAGCTTCCTGCCGGAGGTATACCCTTCCACATAAATAGGGGTACTGTAATTGTTCTGTATCTTAATATCCTTATATGTGCCTGCAATGGCCGCATCCCTGGATGGTTTCACATAGGTGACAATCATGGAGTGGTTCTGTCTCTGGACAATCTCCACCTCCGCTTCCAGGGAAGCGTTATACAGAGTGGTAGCCAGCTGGCACACGCCTCCTCCGATACTGTCCACCACCTGGCCATTCTCATAAGCCGCCGCTGTCTTATACCCGTTGGCTGTGGTAAAAGGCTGCAGGCATTCATAGCCTGACAGGACATCCCCCGGCATTAGCACATGGCCGTTAATCTTAGCCGCGCCTACTGCCAGGTTGGTGGAGCGGGCTGCGCCGCTGCTGCTGAAATCAGTTGTATATGTGCCCAGCACATCCTGTATGGTGGCCAGGGCTTCACTGGTAATGGCCGGCTGTTCTTCTGTTACCTGGGCCGTTACCTCTATGGGCTTTTCCAGACCGGCTTCCAGTGCCTCATTCAGGGCTGCCTCCGTTCCCGCCACGTCAACCACGCGTCCGGGCACAGAGTCCGTAATGACAAACTGTCCATTTTCTCTGGTTATAGATGCATTCCGGGGCTCCGCCGTGATTCCCTGGCACTGTGTATCCACAAAGGCCTTCACCTTAGCGGAATCCACCTCTGTCTCCAGTTCAATATCCACGGGCGCCGCCGCCAGATCTTTTTCAATCATATACTGTTTAATCAGGCTGCCGCCGGCATACTGGCCGGCCGCCTCATCAATTGCGTCTGTGTTAATCCAGTGAAAGCCCAGCTCCCCCGCCGTGGTGGCCACGTCCTGTCCATCCACGCTAAGGGTCACTGACTGGGCCGCCAGGCCGTCCACATATTCCTGGACCGCCGCCTTCGCCTCCTCAGCCGTCATTCCGGCCAGGCTCTGGCTGCCTGCGGTTATCCCGGCCGGCAGCACAGGCGCCGCCCAGGCAATCACTGGAAATGCCGCAAGCAGCGCCATACTGATGACCGCTGTCAGGCCGGCATTACCTATACGATTCCTCATAAATTCTCCTCTTCCAAACTGTAATGCAATTAATACATAAGTGCGCTTAAGGCCATAGGAACAATCATAGCCAGCACTAATACAACAACAATGATGGTGGAAATGATTTTCTTGGTCCTTGGATCTCTCATATTAAGCATTGTACATTCACCTCTTTTAATAATATACCTCAGAATCTCTTCTTTAGTCTTTCTGTTCCCCGGATATTCTTCTGGTCATCCGTCCGTACCGGGAGATAATATTGTCAATCATCCGCGACACCTCACCGCGGCTCATGGCGTCTATCTGCACAGCTATGTCTATTCTATGACATTTTAACAAATCGTGCAAGTATTCTTTTTGCCTTTTTGTGGGCGGCTGCTCTCTTTTTGCCTTATAAATCAAGGGTTTTGCCGCAAAAGCCTCCGGATGCTCCCTGCCATGGCGGACCATCATCGCCTGATACAGTCCATGAGCCGCCTCCGCGTCCGCCTGGGCCCGGTGGGCCGTGGACTGAGAAACCTCATAAAAGGAGCAGGCGCAGGTCAGATTCCGTTTCACATCCGCGGGCATAAACAGACGGCAGATGCCAAGGGTATCAATCCCCTCCCGCTCAAAATCCAGCCCGCTGTTCACCGCCGCCCGTTTCAGGAAAGCATAATCGAACAATATATTATGCCCCAGCAAAGGCAGATTTCCGCAGAACCGGACCGCATCCCCAATAATATCCTCAATCACAGGAGCGTCCTTCACCATATCATCCGTAATCCCCGTAAGCTCCCTAATCCGCTCTCCCAGCTGCCGCATAGGATTCACCAGAGTGACAAACCTCTCCTCCACCCGGCCGTCCACCACCCTCAAGGCGGCAATCTCCGTAATCTTCTCCAGCCTGGCCTCCAATCCCGTAGTCTCCAGGTCCAGGGCTATGTATGAATTCGTCATATCTTCCTCTTTCCAATAAAAAATAAACACCGCAAAACCACATGAAGCCGTATTCTAAAACAAACCTCATATTTATGACCCATTCTACTACACTTATGGAGGAAATGGAACTGGAAATAATAGAATACAAAGAAAACATTCAATCACCTGCCATCCGTCCTCCATCCCCAAAACCGGATATCTGGCAAGCGCGTCCTTCACATCCATGAATTCATATCCAACCCGGCGTATGTCCTCCTGGGACACATGTTCCGGATTCACTGCATAGGTAATGGTAAACCTGCCCTCAGAGGAGCTGTGTATCATGTGGGCCGGTACCATGGCAGAACCGGGAAACGCCCCTTTTTCCATCAGCTCCATGGTATAGGGCGTCCCCCTGTAGCCGTAACGGCGTATGAGCCCGTCCACCTCCGGATTCTCGCCAAACCCCTTTATTCCCGGCGCAATGACCAGTAATTCCCCGCCGTCCTCGATCATCATCCGTGTGCGGTAAATGGCCTTGTTTCCCACCCAGGTGGTGGAGAACTCCTCCGGCTCCAGATAAGCCACCACCTTTTTTGCCCGGCGTTCCACCTGTGTGATGCAGCGTCTTTTTGCCAAAGCAGCCGCATGTTCATAGACCTGCCTGGACGCGCCGGTAAAGATGCCGTGAAGGGCGGGCCTCCCCAAAGAACCGGATCTGTTCCCCACGGCTCATGGCCCTGTGGGTCCCCACCGCAGGCATAACGCGCACTTCGGCCTCCATGCTCAGACGGTGATACAGATAGGAGGTGATAACACCCCCATAGGAATAACAGCGTGTGATATCCGGCGGCACTAAGAGGATACGTCCGGCCCTCGGAAGTCCCTCCAGCATGTAATCCAGTACGTGCTCCGCCTGTTTCCTGTACTGTTTCGTGAACTGTCCCGTAAACTGTTTCTGACTGGATGGAGCACTACTTCCTATGCTTTTCCCTGCTGTATATGAGTACCAGCAGTACGATGATAACGCCCTGCATAATCTGACGCCCTGCCTCCGGAATATTGACAATGGTCAGAAAATCATCCAGTATGGTCATGATAATGGCGCCCGCTATGGTTCCGATATATCCGCCCTTTCCGCCGGTAATGGCGGTTCCCCCGATGATGACGGCCGCTATGGTCTTTGTATTGTAGCTGGTACCCACATCCAGGAAGCTGGTACCCGTGTATCCCACCAGGAAGAAACCGGAGACAGCCGCTATGACCGCGGATATCAGATATACGGAAAATGTCACCCTTCCTGTGTGTATTCCCGAAAACCTGGCCGCCTGCTCATTGGTGCCCACGGAATATATCTTCCTTCCATAGGGAGTATTCCGCAAAAGCACAATGGTCACGGCTGCCATGACAGCCCATATGACCACAATACCGGAGAGGATGCCTATGAAGCTCTGGCCGCAGACAGCCTTTAGAAGTGGGGACGCATTGCCCTTGGGGGCGCCTTTTGTGTAAATAAGAAACACGCCCTGGATGACCGTACCCACGCCAAGGGTCATGATAAAGGGCGGTATCTTAAGCCAGTGGATTCCCACTCCGTTGATAAATCCCACCATTGCTCCCATGACAATAACCGCCAAAAGCGCGGCGGTCAGGTTTTCATCCCGGCCCATCATGATCTGGGCCGCAATCACATTGGCAAACGTGATGGTATTGGCGATGGATAAATCGATTCCTCCTGTCAGTATGGTCAGGTTCTGTCCGATTGCGGCGATTCCCATAAAGGAGGCCAGCCTCAGGATTCCGGCCACATGGGTGGGCTTTAGATATCCCGGAGACATAATCTGGGCCGCCAGCAGTAATACCACCAGTATAACATAAACCATAACCTGTGAACTGCCTGCGTTTTTCTGAATGAACTGTAGCTTGGAAGCCTGTCTGCTCTTTTCTTCTCCCATTTTCTTTCACCTTACCTTTCTATCCTTAAATAATAAGTCCCCACAGTCCCTAACGCCTCTTATGCAGCGCGCTGAGCGACAGGGCTGCAATCAGTATCAGGCCCTGGCATATGAACTGGTAAAATGAAGAAACGCCAAACAGGTTCAGCATATTATTTATGATGGAAATGATGAACACGCCTGCTATGGTCCCCAGCGGGTCCCCCACCGCGCCTGTCATGGCGGTTCCGCCCACCACCGTGGCGGTGATGGCGTTCATGGCGTAATTTTTGCCTATAGTCGCATCGGCGGAATTCATCTGGGCGCTTAAGAATATTCCGGCCACCGCGCACAGGAGTCCGGCCAGACAATAGGCCCGGAATTTTATCTTTCCCACCCGGATGCCTGTGGAGTAGGCCGCATTTTCACTGCCCCCAATGGCCCTCAATGCCTTGCCGTAGGGCGTGCTGTTGGCAAGACGTCTCGCCAGACAGAGGATGAGGATAAAAAGAAGAAAGGGAGCCGCGCCGGAATATCCCCGGGTCAGGAATTTGGCAAAAGCCTTATGTACACTTCCCCCCGGATTGGGCATGAGCAGTAAAGCCATGCCGTCAAATACGGCTGTGGTTGCTATGGTTACAATGATGGGGGCCAGACGCCCTTTGGTGACGAGAACACCGTTTGCAGCCCCGCAGGCCAGCCCCACCGCTGCCGCTGCCCCCAGGGCAGGAACAAACCCCCAGGCAGAGTCCGGGTTCATGGACAGGACGCAGACCACGTTGCACAGGGCCACGATTCCTCCCAGGGACAAGTCAATACCTCCCGTGAGAATAATCAGCGTCTGCCCCAGGGCAGCCATCAGTAGCGGAAAGGAAGAACGCAGAAGATTCTTGAAATTCCCCAGAGTAAAAAAGTCCTTATTAAATATGCTTACAAAAACCATGAGAGCTGCCAGGAATACATATATGATGACCGTATGACCGTGTTTGTGCCAGAAATTCTTATTCATCCTGTTCTTCACCCTTCCTCACCTTCCTTCCTGTTCTTTCCCAGCCCCATGCCCAGCTGCATGATTCGTTCTTCTGTCAGATCTTCCTTCTCCAGGATACCGGATATCCTTCCCTCGTACATGACAATCACCCGGCTGCTCATGCCGATTACCTCCAGCATGTCGCTGGAGTTCATAACTACCGCCACGCCCTGGGCCGCCAGGCCGTGCATGATTTGATAGAATTCCCGTTTGGCTTCCACATCAATGCCGCGGGTAGGCTCGTCAAAGAGAATCACCCTGGGCTCCGTGGCCAGCTCCTTGCCAAGAACCACCTTCTGCTGGTTTCCCCCTGAGAGACTGGATACAGGCAGGTCCAGCCCTCCCATTTTAATGGAGAGCTTTGACACCATGGACTCGCTGAATGCCTGTTCCGCCTTTTTGTCTATGAAACATCCCTTCATGCGCTTTTTCATACTGGAAATGGACAGGTTGTGACGGTTGGAAAGCTCCAGCATCAGGCCCTGGTTCTTCCGGTCGGAGGGCACCAGGGCAATTCCGTTTGCAATGGCCTGTCCCGCGTTCTTTATTCCCACCCGTTTTCCATTTACAATAATCTCTCCCTCAGACAGGGGATAGAGTCCGCTGACAGCATTGAGCAGTTCTGTCTGTCCGTGTCCCTGCAGTCCGGCCACCCCCAGTATCTCTCCTTTATGTACCTGGAAGCTGACGTGGTTCAGCTTATGGTCCGCATCCGCCAGGTTTTTTACCTCAAATATGACCTGGCTGTGGTCTGCCTGGCATACAGACGGAGGGAATACATGATTCAGGGAACGCCCCACCATCATGCGTATCAAATCATCCTCATTTATCTCGTTCATGTTCCTGGTCCCAATATAACATCCGTCCTTGAATACAGTAATCCGGTGGCCCAGCTCAAACAGCTCCTCCAGACGGTGGGAAATGAAAATAATTGTCTTTCCGTCCGCAATCAGATTGTGGATAATCTGATACAGCTGCTTTACCTCCTTTTTCGCCAATGCGGAAGTCGGCTCGTCCAGAATAATCAGTTCCGGGTCCCTGACCAGAATCTTAAGGATTTCCGCCATCTGCTGTTCAGCCACCGGCAGGCAGCCCACAGTGGCATCCGGATCAATGTGGATTCCATAGCGGTCCATAACGTCCAGAATGCGCTTTTTGATTTCCCTTCTGTTGATTCTTCCCAGACGGGTAACCGGCTCCTGGTTTAAATAGATATTTTCCCAGACCGTCATTTCCCCCACCAGCGTCAGCTCCTGGAACACCATGGCAATTCCCAGTTTCTGGGACTGCTCAGGATTCCGGATTTCCACCTTTTTACCATGAAAATAAATCTCCCCTTCATCCGCCTGATGGATTCCCGCAAGAATCTTAAGTATGGTACTCTTTCCGGCCCCGTTCTCCCCGGCCAGCACATGTACTTCCCCCTTGCTGCAGGAAAACGGATGGAAAAAGCCAGGGGACTGCTTGAGAATACCAACATGAAAATGTATGAGATTTCATCCAGGGTAGGATATGAAAATGCGGCCTATTTCAGCGCCGCATTCAAACGATATTATGGAAAATCTCCCTCTGAGTACCAGAGCCGTAGGTAGGGCGGACGGCTGGCAGGGAGAAAAAATTTATAAAATCTTACGCCTCCCTGCCCGGACATTCCTCCCGCAGAAAGCATTCACAGCATTTAGGGCGCCTCGCAACGCAAATGGTACGCCCCAGGGTGATGATATGTATGTTCCACAGAATCCAGTGGTCCTTTGGCAGCACCTTCATCAGAGCATACTCTATCTTCTCGGGATCCTCCTCTTTTGTAAGGCCCAGCTTCCTGGAAATGCGCTTTACATGAGTATCCACCACAATACTGGGCTCGTTGTATATGTTCCCGCGTATGACATTGGCTGTCTTACGTCCCACGCCGGCAAGGGAGGTAAGCTCCTCTATGGTCTTTGGCACCTCTCCGCCGAACCGTTCCACCAGGTCCCGGCAGCAGGCAATGATATTCTTAGCTTTCATGTGATAAAACCCAATGGAATGGATATCCTGCTCCAGCTCCTTTAAATCCGCCATAGCAAACTTTTCCAGTGTATCATACTTTTGAAACAAGTCAGCTGTCACAATATTTACCCTGGCATCCGTGCACTGGGCGCTCATAATGACCGCAATCAGCAGCTGCCAGGGAGTCTCGTGATTCAGATAACAGCGGTACTGCGTACCGTATTCCCTGTCCAGTGCAGACAGGATACGGTCAATACGGGCGGTGAGTTCTGCTTTTGTTTCCCTGACGGCTTTTCTTCCAGTCTCAGGTCGCTTCAAAATGGTTTTCTGCGGCATATATCCAATCCTTTCATCACAACGTTTTTGTTGTATTTACAACAATGCAAGGTCCATCACCTGATCCTGACCGCCCTTGCATTGTACGTCAGCGGGTCCCTGTGCCTGTAGTCAAACAGCACCAGGGTTCCGTCTCCCATGGCCTCAATATGGGCCATCTTACTCATCTGCCTGGAATCATACCCTTCATAATCCGTAAGATACAGGGGGGATTTCTCCTCCCTTTGAAAAAACTGCCGGACAGCCTGTTTATAGGGGCTTTGGTCCCGGGCAAAGGAGGGACGGCTTTTTACATTTTCCCTGAGATATAAGTCATACATGAGAAGGTCCCTGAACCGTTCCATGACAGAGGCATCCATCCCCGCAGCCCCATGTCCGGCTATGATGCTGTACAGTATCTCATATCTGGCTATCCTGCTGTGGCTGATGCCGGTGAGATGGTTCTCCCGGTAAAATGCAGCCATATCCAGAAACATTTCATAAGGCGAACCGTATGCTCCCGCAAGCTCGGCCAGGGTATGGACGAACTGCCTGCTGTTATAATACACCTCTGTCATATCCTCCACTCCCTTTAGCTCCAGGATGTCTCTGTAGGACAGCCAGCGGGTGGACAGGACCTCATAGGGCGGCCTGGAGGAATAGCAGAGACCATAGGACGGCGCCATTTCTTCCATATAAGAACCTTTCAGTACTTTCAGGAAGCCCAGCTGAAGCTGCTCCGGCTCCATGGAATACACCTGATTGAATGAATGGCGGAAGCATTCCAGATTCTCACTCGGCAGCCCCGCAATCAAGTCCAGATGCTGATGGACGTTATGCCCTTTATTAATTGTGCCGGTAATACGGCGTATCTCGTCTATGTCAGTCTTGCGGCGTATGGCCTTAAGCGTGTCCGGATTGGTGGACTGGACGCCAATCTCCAGCTGGATCAGTCCGGGACGCATCTGGCCCAAAAGCTCCATTTCCTCCTGGTCCAGCAAATCAGCGGCAATCTCAAAATGAAAATTAGTGACTCCGTTGTCCTGACTTTGTATAAACTTCCAAATGGCCATGGCATGTTTTTTATTGCAGTTAAAGGTCCTGTCCACAAACTTTACCTGAGACACTCCGGCCGCAAGGAAATAGGCCAGCTCATCAAGGACCAGTTCCAGGCTTCTGAACCGTACGCTCTTATCAATGGAGGACAGGCAGTAACTGCAGGAGAAGGGGCAGCCCCGGCTGCTCTCGTAATATATGATGCGGTGCTCCAAATCCTTTATATCCATATTTTTATAAGGAAACGGTATCCGGCTCATATCCATGGCCTGGCGGACACCGGTATCTGCCAATGAACCGTCGGGGAGGCGAAAGGAAAGCCCGGGTATATCTTTCAGACCGGCCTGTCTCTCCGGCAGACGTTTTCCACCGCCCACCCTCTTTTCGCACCGCTTATCCACATAATATCCGGCCAGCTGTGCAAAGGTCTCCTCCCCCTCCCCCTTCATAATGCCTGTTACCTCCGGCAGCTCCCGAAGCACTTTAGCCGCGTCAAAGGACACCTCCGGGCCTCCCAGCCATATGGGAACATCCGGCAGTATTTTCCCCAAATCCGCCACCAGGTATCTGATGTATTCTATATTCCAGATATAACAGGAAAAGGCAATCACATCCGGTTCTCTACTGAATATATCCTGAAGAATCAGGTCCGGCTGGTGGTTGATGGTGTACTCGGCCAGCTCAATAAACGGCTCTGCAGGGCCCTCCCGGCATGTCCCGGTTTCCCGTTTTATTGCCCGGTCATTCCTGCCGCCCGCTTCACCCGCCCCCAATATCTGGTCCGCGTAGGCCTTCAGGCTGTAAATTCCCAGATTGGAATGTATATATTTCGCATTGACAGCCGTCAGCAGTATCTTCATGAGACTATACCTCTAGCTCGATTTTATGGCCTGTGGACTGGTACTGGTAATAGCGCACTCCCGCCGCATTCAGCATGCGCTTGGACGCCTTCACCGCCGGCGTGTCCGCATATTTGTCTTCCCTGTATACAATGGTCCTGATTCCTGCCTGTATAATGGCCTTGGCGCACTCATTACAGGGAAACAGGGTCACGTAGAGCTTGCTTCCCTCCAGACTTCCACCTCTGTAATTAAGGATAGCATTTAATTCGCTGTGTGTGGAGTAGAAATATTTGGAATTGTAGGGGTCCTCCTTCTCATTTTCCTTGCCCCAGGGAAATTCGTCATCCGAACACCCTTTTGGGAATCCATTATATCCCATGGACAGAATCTTATTGTCCTGGCTGACGATACAAGCTCCCACCTGAGTGCTGGGGTCCTTGGAACGTTTTCCCGACAACAGGGCCACCCCCATAAAATATTCATCCCACGTTATATAATCCGCACGTTTTCCGGTCATCTTTTTTCCTCCTTTTATCCTGTTCGCAGTCCCTGGCTGTCTCTGCACACGCGCAGCATCCCCCTCCCCCGATGAGTCCGCTGTATACGCCTCCTGTTTGGACATTCAGGAACGGCTGCTTGATTGCTGCTTATATTTTCCTCTGTCTGTGAATGGATTATAACATTCCGGGCATATTTAATCAACAGAGTTGAGCAAATCTTGGCATTGGCCACTCTATGGGACCTTGCCTTTTTCCGGGATAAATGCTATATTATAACAACCGGACGGTAGCGGAATATAAGTAACTATCGCTCATTATCCTATATCTTTTACGATATCTGAAAATATCTGAATCTTAAAGATTTATCTAAACATTCTGCCCCACATGAGTCGGGCAATGATTTCCACGTTTAAATCACACCATTAATTCATCAAAAGGCAAAGGAGCTATTGTCTGGTTTATCAGAAAACGCTATAATGGGGATAGGTTCTTATATGGCTTGCCGGAAAAGGAGGCTGTATGGGAGGAACATACCTGCGTGAACAGGAATCAGCAGGGGCCAGCGGGTTCAGCCAGCTGGAGGACAAGGTAATGAAAACAGCGGCACAGTTTTTCGGGGAAGATCTGCTTCCCTATGCAGGTGTAAAGGGCCGGATAGCCCGCGTGGCGCCTACAGAGCATGTCCATCTGGAGATGCGCAGGCTGGAAGAAGACTTCAATTTCATCATGAAGGACGGTTCCTGGAGACATCTGGAATTTGAGAGCGACCGCATTCGGGAAAAGGACTTAAGACGGTTCCGTGAATATGAGGCTTACATAGGGCTTACATATGATGTTCCGGTCGCCACAACTGTGATATGCACATCCCGGGTAAAAATCCTGAAAAAGGAACTGGTCAACGGAATGAACGTGTACAGAGTAGAAGTGGTGCGGCTGAGGGACAGGAACGCGGACAAGGTCTTTGAAAAGCTGAGGCGGAAAATCAACCGGGGCAAGATACTGAGACGCCATGATGTATTTCCCCTGCTTCTGACCCCCCTGATGTCGGGAAAGATGGAAATGAGCCAGCGGATTTACCAGGGCATGGAGATTCTCCAGTGTGAGGAACTTAAGGCAGGGGATGAGGACCGAAAAAGGATGCAGTCAGTGCTGTATGCGCTGGCGGTAAAATTTTTGGACAGAGATGAATTAAAGATGATAAAGGAGAGGATTGGAATGACTGTTTTAGGTCAAATGCTGTTTGAAGACGGTATGGAAAAGGGGATAGAAAAGGGAATTGAGAAAGGCGTCCAGCAGGGGCTGGGGCGCGCAAATGCACTGATTGTAAAGCTGGCAGACGCTGGAAGGGCGGACGACATCATCCGGGCAGCATCGGATAGGACGTATCAGGAACAGTTGTTTAAGGAGTTCGGAATCTAGTAATTTTAAAAAACTTTATATAGCAGACCGCCCGTCAGGTTAAGGAGGTGTTCCTGTATATTGGCCTTTATTGAGTAATGTAAACTTTTGTGAGTCTTTAGAAGCATAAATATAAACTGTATTTTCGTACTGGTTTCTTAGGGTTATAGGATAATGTTAATCATTGTAAAGCAGACATTGTACAATTTAAATACGCTTTAAGTATATTTGATTACAGAACTATCATCAATAAACCGAAACTCAATATTAGAAAAACCTTGAATAAATTACCAAAATCTGTTATTATATAAACCTAAAAAGAAGCAACCGCCCACAAGGGGTTGGCTGAATATGAAGATAGAAATACCACCCACTCAACTGCCAAGTATCAGGGTGGTTTTTCTATGTAGCTACTTACAAAACGTAAAAACGAATGTAAGCAATGCCAAAAGGGATAGACCAAAGATCAAATATCCTATATGTTACAATTGGCTCGTCAGGAAAATTCCTGAGGATTGAAATAATAATATTGTAAATAAAGAGGAGAATGCCATTAAAAAACAATGGCAGACTCTTCTTTATTTTTCATCAGTCCCAACTTTACCTGCATCCATTTTCCGGCACCGGCTTAGTCACAATCACATCCGCGTCATACCCCAGCAGATGCGGTATGACAACGGTTCCCGCTTTCACAGGGGCGGTCAATGTTCCTGCTGATTTTGATACAAACAGAAAAAGCCTTCTCCGGCGCAGAAATGTCGAAAAAGGCTTGGAATAAAGGGCTTCCGAGGTCAATCGTCGACTTCGGAAGCCCTTACTTTTATGTGGTTATGTGGTCTGGCTGGCAGCTGAAAACTGCTACCAGAACCTTGGGGTGCTAAAGTATGGGAATAATTAAAAGGTGTAGGAAAAATTGAAAGGTGTAGAAAGACACACTATGATACACGGGGTACAATGCCATATTTGCGAAACAGTCTAATGAAAAACTGCTTGAGGTTATCAAGAACAGCCTTTTTTCGTACCTCATCGCTGTCTGCTCCAAAAAATTCATATCCTCCAAACCGATACACATCATATCCAAACAAGCTCATCTCCCGATGCGCCTTGACCATGTCGCTGTAGAGTTTGGGTGACGCTTTATCCTCTACGGCATAGTGTTGTTTTCCGTCAATTTCGATTACAACACGGTCTCGATGTGAGAATATCATAAGGAAGTCCATTTTTTGATGTTCAAATAATTTATATCCTCTTTCTCGTTGTGTTAGAGGATCGTAATACAGATAGACCTGTGGTAGCAGAGCGGGCAAATCAATTCTCAGTTCCTTTTTTAGTTCATAATATGCCTGTAACATCCAAGTCTCTGGCCCAGATTTTTGGCCAGACGCTTTAAAACTCACGTCCAGGCAATCACATAATCTTTTGATGAGAGCAACTTCTTGATTTTCAGTAATTCCAGATTCAGCGGAATACCATGCTACCAACTCGCTCCACATCAAGCCGTTTTGCGGAATCGCTTTATTGTAAATCAGACATTGATTTGCATTCTTGGTAATCCGAATATCATTATTTAATGCGTCGTCAAAAACAATCTCAGGTTTATATTTTGCCGCAAAGATGATATTCTTAACGGCTCCTTGGACACCTATTCGGGTTGATACACATTGGTAAAAGTTTTTGTCACCTATTGTATCTTTAATACTGAGTTTATATCCATCATGTTCCAAATATTTATTAATTACTTCCACAAGTTCTGAATTGGGTATATTCTCCCTGCGTTCCTCTTCAGGAAGCCACCTCCAATGGTGAACATTTGGATTTACATACTGTGTTAAGAAAAACATGAACTCCCCATCGGGAAGATTCAGGTAGTCGATTATAGTGTCTATAAGGTAACTCTCCGGCCAGTCTTCAAAACGATCCATATGCCGCGCAATATCTGAAATCACCCCCTCGCTAAGTGATGGACACACCCATTTAGCGAATTCATGATATTCCTTATCGCCCTTCAAATTTCCCATTGCGAGAATGGCGTCGACAATTGAGCGGCGGGTTTCATCGATAATAGTGTGTTGCTCGTTAGTGGGATCAACTCTGGTCATTCTGACACACCCCCATTCTCCTCTCATTGGCAAACCCCAGAGACTTGTAAATTTTTTCAAGAGTGGCCGGCAGGTTTTTCTTTAAAAGTTCACACTCCCAAATTCGCAGCACCGTCCATCCTCGTTTCTCAAATAGTTCATTGATTTCCAGGTCATGGCGCATATTACCTTCAATCTTATTTTTCCAAAACTCCACATTTGATTTTGGCCAATGCCTGCAGGAATGGCCGTGCCATAAACAACCATCGACAAAAACCGCCACTTTCTTATCCAGAAACACAAAATCGGGATGGCCTTTAACGGGATACCCGCGTCGCCATCCCTTTATCCCATTTTCCTTAAACAGTTTGATGAGCTTCAATTCTGTCGATTTATTGCCATTGGATTTTACGGCTCTCATGACTTCGGAGCGTTTAGTTTTATCAACAGAGTCGCTCATTTCACACCTCCACTACTTCAACAAACGGGAAACTGTATTTCAGATTTGAATCTGAAAATCTCTAAACTCAAATAATCCGTTCCCTTGTTTAAGTTTGCCGTTCCTCTCAATTTGTGCAAACGCAGCCTCAATTTCGTCTATCATGGAACCAGGAATACTTAACTGATGGTGACCGGGTAAAACCCTTGAAATTTCATATTTCTGCACACGCCTAACAGAATTATAGAAAAGCTGTGGGTCGGTAGTCGGATAAAATGCGTAAAGACAACCTTTGTAAATCAAATCCCCAGAATATAACCACCTTCTGTCCTGCTCGTAAAAACAGCAGTGCCCAGGCGAATGGCCGGGCGTATGAATGACTTGCAGCGTCCTATCTCCTAAGTCAAGTATGTCGCCGTCATACAGCACGCTTGTGGGGTTGCCTTTGAAAATTTGGTAATCGTCCAAACAAAAATCAGCAGGAAAATCGCACGGCTTCAGCGTGAGATTTTTCTTGACCACTTGCAGCGGAATTGGAAACTGTTCGGCAATCCAATGAACTTCATTTTCGTGTACTCCGAAATCCGTGAAATGACTATGCCCGCCGATATGATCCCAATGTGCGTGTGTTGTAACAACGGTAACGGGCAGATCCGTCAAATTATCAACAATAGCTTTGATATTTGCGACGCCTAAACCGGTATCAATCAGAATGGCACGCTGCGTCCCACACACTAAATAGCAATGTGTTTCCTCCCAATGCTTATATTCACTGATGGCAAAGGTATCGCCATCGATCTTTTCAACGGTAAACCAATTCGACATTATACAGCACCCACTTTCATTTCCGAAAAAGGTTCTGCTATACTGGCCACAAAGTTCCATTGCCGCACCATATAGGTATGCAGTTCCTTTGTACTTTCACGGTAAAAGGCTTCTACCTGCTCAATATCTCCAAAATACTGCCGGATCGCTTTTGCGGCACTGTACCCGCTCTCGATGCCCGCCGAGATGCCTTCTCCCATCGGATTTAGAAATCCTGCAATTTCTCCCGCAAACAGTACCTTACCCACACGGTAATCGATCTCGCAACCAGGGCGGATGTGAGGCATCAGCCACCTGTCCTCTTTGATTTTCCGGTTGATCTTCAAACCGTGCTTTTCTTTCATGTAGGCAATAAAGCGGTCATAATAAGGAGCTATATCGCCCTCTTTGACCGAAACACCAAGCACCAACTGATTGTCCTTCACATTGAACCAAGCGTCATACTGCGAATATGACGGCTGCAGATAGGCGTAAAAATAGTGAGGGTCTAATTCAATACTTCCCTGATTATATGTCTGATAGGTGGTAATCAACTGCGGCTTGCGGTGTATCAGAGTTCTTTTCAACGTACCGACAACGCCTTCACAGTCAATCACATACTTTGCCTGCTCAGAATAAGTGCTGTTTCCTTTGAAGGTCACCGTGACGGTTTCGCTGTCTTCTTTGCATGAAAGAGCGGCTGTTTCGTCCCGTAGTTCTACTCCGGACTGTTCCGCTTTTCTTGCCAGCCACTCATCAAAGGAGCTTCGCCAGACATTGAGTCCCGGCTGCTCGAATCGATACTCTTTTCCTTTATCGTTTGTAAAAATCATGCCCCGGTTTTCGGCAGGGGTGCAGGTGACAGAGTGCGGGGGTGATTCTCCGAAATACCGTTCCACCAAATTCAGCGTCTTTTGAATCAGCTGGCCCGAACAGGATTTATAGCGGGGCAATTTAAATTTTTCCGTCAGTAGCACCCGAAGGCCATATTCCACAAGTGTTTTTGCGGCGGTACATCCTGCTGGACCCGCGCCGATTACAATGACATCATACATACCTTCAACTTCTCCATTCGACAACGCTATCCAGTGCATAACGGGGTCTGGCAGGCGGATTTTCGTCCGGAATCCCGAACGCTATAGCTGCATACAGTTCTCCCACTACGGAAAGCCATCTATTCAGTTCCTTCTGAGCAAAAAAAGTATCGCAAATCCATAGACTTCCAAGCCCTAATTCGGTTGCCGTGAGCGCCATGTTTTCAATAGCTGCTCCAATAGACTGCGCATTGCAGATGTCCGATGCACGCTCCTCGGCAGACATTTTTTCGCCGAGTGGTTTTGCCAGAGGATTGATGATAAAAACAACCACAGGAGCAGTTTTCATAACTTCCAGCGTATGCCATGCCGCCGGTAAATGCTCTGCACTTTCAGGAAGTAGCGGGTTCGTTTTTTCACGTCCCAAGCCCTTTTCCATCGCAAGTAAGGCTGTCTCTTTCGCTGTTCCTGTCACAACAATAAACCGCCACGGTTGACGGTTCTTGGAAGAAGGCGCCGCAATACCGGCTCTTAGAATCTGTTCTATCACTTCTTGAGCAACACTTACGGCTTTATACCTTCGTATACTTCTCCGCTCATAAATCTCATTCATAAACATTATCCTCGTTCATACATACTCTTAACGCACTTTCAGACTCCATCGCCTATCCATATACTCATGGCAACAAACCTGGAAGCTATTTGCGAACAACCTTTCGCATTCCGGCACCACAGAAATCGTGTGGGATCAGCTTAAATCCTAACCTTTCATAAAAAGGTTCTTTTCCCTTTTCGGCAATCAACTGGACACTGGAGCGTCCACCCGCAGGTGTTCTTTCCTCTACACAGTTTAGCAGCATATTTGTGATATTCGTACCAATCCCACATTTTTGGAAAACAGGCTTCACTACGATATCTACTATCACAAAATACATTCCGTCGCCTATCAGCCTACCCATTCCAACGGTCTGTTCATTTTCGACTGCAGTTACTATGTATAAACTATTATCAAGCACCTGCTGCATCTGATTCTCTGAAAAAAGTTGCCAGCCGACACTTTTCCTAAGTGTGCAATAGTCTTTATAACTGAGCTCATTTTCTCTATATTCCATATATTATATCCTCGTTGACTGGAAATTGGACTATCTTCAAATCCATATTTATTGCGCTACTTTATTCAGGCAATATAACAGATTACTAAATTTACCTACAGTAGTGCTTCGCTTAAGTAGCCCCGAACACGCTGCTCCAACTCTTCCGCCGTGAGAGCGCACGGTTGCAAACGTTCCGCCCACGCTCTGCCCGGATGGAGGCAATCCCACATTGGCATTTTACCTCTATGGCGCCCACTACCGGGATCGTGGTTGCCAAATCCGTCCAGGACGACATTCCAAACCGGCTTGAAGCGTTCAATCATCAGAGACTCGGTAAGCGGAATCCAAATATCGTCGACGGACAGAAAACGGCAACGGAAATCCTCAATATTGAGATTTGTGGCGGCTGTCACAGATTTCGCGTGGTCGTTAAGTCTTTTATACAACGCGACGCCCGGATCGACATCATCACCCTGACCGCCTTTTCGCGCTCCATCGGGGACGGCCTTGCCCACATAAATCGGGCAGGCAAACTGACCATTGCGGTTTACGTCCGCGAGGATTTCATACGCGGGGAAATCCCCGGTGTAGTAAAGAGCGTACACTCCGGCCCCAATGAAAGGCTCCGGCGGCAGAGGGAATACTTCGGATTCAAGAAGCGCGTTCGCGGCGCTTTCTCCAAGATGCCGCTTGTCAAGCGGGTTGAACGGCGGGTACACAGGGTAGTCGTTTCTATTAGCCATTGCTCATCATCCTTTCCATTTGTGAGATTACGGAGTCACCGACCGCCTTCGCCAGTTTTACCGGCACGGCGTTACCAATCTGTCTCATGCTTTCCGTCCAAGACGCGCTGAACAGATAATCGTCCGGGAATGTCTGTATACGCGCGCTTTCGCGGACGGTGTAATACCGAACGCCGCCGTCATCAAGAACAACCATGTTTTCACCGCCAGGGACGCCGTGAGCGCCGGCTTTAATGGTCTTGGATGGTTCGTCCAGTTTGCTTCCCGAATGGCCGGCATATATGCGCGCGCCATCTCTAAACTCGTGGTTGTTGTATCTTGCGGCGGCTTCCAAATCTGTCGGGTCGGGTAAATCGCCAATGGCGTCACGCACGGTTCTCCACCTTAGAAGAGGTGCGTCCGTCTCCTCGACAGACCGCCGAATGGCCCGCAACTGTTGAGCCGACAGCGGTGTATCGGCGGGCTTTTTCATGTTGTGTTCTTCCCAATACTCGCCTGAGATCCATTTTGAGTAAAGCAACGCGTCCTGGCTGTGTGTGGCAAGCGGGAAACTCCAACTCGCGTTATAGTCGCTTCGGAACCCCACGATAATAACGCGATGACGGGACTGCGGCACACCATAGTCGGCGGCGTTCAGTAACCGAAATACCACATTGTACGAAAGTCCGTCATTATGCCCGGAGGTATGATACTTTTCCAAAAGAGCGAGGTGCGTCTCCCAGGTCATATCGTTCTTTTTTACAATTTCCGGGTGCTGTAATTGGAGCAGCACATAGTTGAAATAGGAACTGAACGACTTGCGGAGCAACCCTTTCACGTTTTCAAATATAAACGCCTGCGGTCTGGTCTCCCGGACGGCGCGTACCGCTTCGGGGAACATATCCCTCTTATCGTTATACGCCTGGTGCTTGCCGCCAAGCGAAAACGGCTGACATGGCGGACCTCCGGCTACAAGCTGGATTCTGCCCGTGTATCCGTCGTATTTGACCGTGCGAACGTCCGTCTGAAATACAGTCCAGTCCCTTACGCCGGGGTAGCCGCTATTTATGTTGTATTTCAGATTGTCGCAGGAATCCTTATCCCACTCGAACAACGCCTCATGGTCAAACCCGGCTTGTTGCAAACCCAGGGCGAGACCGCCGGTTCCGCTGAATAATTCTATTGACTTCATTCTGATACCTCTCTTGCCAGGAGTTCGTCTCCATTAATTCAAATTCCGATTATTCTGCCGTCTTACCGCATGGCACCGTTTCCGCTATGTCGTTCAGGTCGCACTCCAGCGCCTCGCAGATCCGCAGAAGTACATCCGTTGTTACATTTTCGTCTTTCCCCAACTTGGCGAGGGAGGAGGAACTGATTCCAGCCGCCTTGCGTAAGTCGGACTTCTTCATTTCTCTGTCAATCAGCAGTTTCCACAGCTTTTTATAACTCATCTTCATTGTCCGCATTATCCGCCACCTCTTTATTCCAAGACTGCCCATAGAGTTCACAGTTGCCGTCCGACAGCTTCAATACCGTGTTGTCGGACAATATTTTTCGGGTATCCGGCTTATAAGCGGCCTGCTTATCAAAAGCGATAAAGACCTGCTTTTTACTCGCCGCGTATATTTTCATGATGCCGTTGACGGCGCCGTCCCCGATGTTTTTAAGGATTAAGGAGTCGTGGGCGATAGCCGGCAAAGCCGTGAGATACAGCATCGCCAGGTCATATACGACCATGCCTTTATAGTTTGAACCCGTCCCGGTATCGTCCGGCGTTTCAAACTCATAGCTGTTGTATTCTCGGAATCTAATGCGAGGTGCCTTGCGGGAATCCACAAACAGCGTATCGTTAAATTCCTTCATTTTGTCATTAAGAGCGCGCTCTATATCGGCGAGGATATCCTCGATACCGCGCTTCAACATTTCGTCGGCTCTGCGCCTTGCCTCCTGCAGATCGGTCAGCGTGAGGTACGCTTCGTTCTGTTTTCGGAGCGCGTCGATCCGCCCCTTGATCTCCGAATGCCGATCAAGGAACTCCTTAGAAAGATTGCCTACAAACCCCAAGTCGGTGATTTGCTTTTGCAACTCCTTCACATAGGACTGCAACGTAGCGATTTCCGTTTCCACGGACTGACGCTCGACGGTGAACTGTTCGTCCAGAATCGCGGCCAGTTTTTTATGGTATCTTTCAACCTCATAGAGCTTGCGAAGATTGACTCCCGGAAAAAACTCCTGCAATGCCGAAAGGTCGGCCTCGGTAGGATACAGCCCATATTCGAGACTCATTTTGAGCAGTTCCAGCCTACGCTGCTTGGACTGCAATTCCGTTTCAACACGGAGTTTCGCCGCTTGAAGCTGTGCCTTCATCCGGCTTTTTTCTATATCTTCCTCGGTATGCTCCGCGATTTGCTCGGAAGTCAAACTGTCCAACTGATCCTGCAAAGAGCGGATTTGGGCGAGGTTATCCTCGTACTGTGTTTTTCCTCCAACCAGATCGGGGACAAAACGATACTTTCTCGCTTCACGAAACGCGGCAAGTTTCTTTTTCTGTTCCTCCAGCCGGTCGTTGTATGTTTCGACATCACCGTAACGGTTGAACAGCTTGACAAGCACCTCGATAGACTTCTGCATACCGCCGCCGGGCAGTCCTTTGGGCGGGCGACGCTCATCAAGGTTCTCTTTTCCGTAAACTCTGAAAAAACTGCTCAAGGTTTCCCGAAAAGACAGACCCGGAAAATCTATCGCGTAACGCTCTTTGAGCCAGTCGGTGAATTCTCTTTTCGACCATACGACACCCGTTAACTCATATCCCTCGGAGCAATGGTGTATTTCCTCCGACGACGCGGTATTACGGGCAAAGCGATAATCCTTCCCGTCGAACCGGAAAGTAAAAAATATGGTATGAGGCCCAATGTGCTTGACACCATCGCTGCGGAGGTAGGTATCCCCGCCGAACACAAAGTCGATCGCCAGCAACGCGGAAGACTTTCCAATCGAGTTTTCTCCGTCCTCTTTACCAAGAACGACATTCAAGCCTTCCTTAAATCGGATAGGAGGCCGAACTTTTCCTTTTTCCTTAAACACGGGAGATGTCATTTCGATAAGCATTGATAAACTTCACCTCCGTCCGTAATATCAACCGCTCGTAAAGCGTACAAGCAGTCCATGACCGAAAGAAAATCCGTCGCCTCGGCAAGAGCGGGCTTGACCGCCAGATATAATTCCCCGGCCAGCATTGGCCCTTGTTTCAGTTCGTTCAGCACCACTGGTATCAACGCCAGGGTGCTGTTTTTATATGAATACAGTTTATTCGGTAATTGCATCGAACACCTCGCAACTCTGGATGAAGTATGACACCACAATCTGGCAGTAAACTTCGTCCTGTAATGTGATACGGTGTATCCTTCCTACGATTTCATTGAAAATCTCCATGCGAGACTTGTGCGCTTTATTCAATCGCTTATACATGGCGTGTATCTGATCTTGCATCTCGTCATAGTCGATTTCTCCGCGTTTGTCCAAGTTCGTCATGATCTCCCGAATCTTTATGAAATAAGCGGTCACATATCCGTTGACAAGGATATAGATGGCGGCGTCTCTCGCGGGACTCAATTTCTGCTTGATTTCCTTTGGGTCCAGAGAAGCGCCCTCCAAATCCTTCTCTCCAAGTTTACTGATCTTTCCGATCACCCCGATAATTCCTTTTTCCAAAGGAAGATCGTCGAGAAGATGGACGCTCTGACGGTGCGCGGAAAGCATCCTCTTTATGTCGAGAAGATCTTTCATGAGTTTTTTGTTATCGTCAAGAAGATATGTAGCGTGGCATTGAGGACACATCGCCAGAAGATTCCCTGGCTCCGCCGCCTTGTTCCTATCGATCAGTCCCACTTCGTAAACTCGCTGCGCTTTCCCGGTAGACGCGATTTCAAGTTCCCGCCCACAGCCGGGAAATGGACAATATCCACTTGTTTCCCCAAACAGATAGTCGCCGTACTTTGATTTCAAATCAGCGGCAAGCCGCGCTTGTTGCAGTTGCACCAGTTCATTTTTGGGGGCGAGACCTGCGGACGTCTGGATAATTTCAACCAATAACGCCGTTACCTTTTCTCCCAGGTTATCGGCGGTGATCGTAGCGTCATACGCTGCTAAATCCGCCGCGAACAAATCCCTGGTAGCGGTTTTTAATTTTTTGATCCGCTTTGTCAACCTGTCCGGGGTAAGGCGGTACACAATCGTTGAAGCGAGTTTCTTAGGCAGTCCTCGTTTTGTGTAGCTTCGTATGGTTTCATCGCTCAACTTGGAGGAGGGGTCTTTTGACGTACCCCATTCATCTTCTGTAACGGTAGTGATCGTGGCCATCAGTTCACGGAAGAAAGCCGGCACAGTATCGCCATCCGCCAAATATTGCTTCAATATCGGAAAAAGCGTTTTGAATTCCAATGCCCCTCATCTCCTTGAACAGAAATTGCACCACGATGCACCATAACGCACCAAACCATCCCCAGTTCCAATAAGGCGCTTTTGTATAATGATAGTGGATTTAGGAGTGGCCCGGCGAGTATGCGGAAACGCACAGTATTATTATAGCACACTCTCGTTCAAAAGTCAAATGCAAAATTCGAGAAAAGGACTTAAAATCCAAAACGCGCATTTGAACTTGGACTTTCGGACACTCTCAAATCTACCGTCACCCGGCGCGTCACTTGATCACGACGGCTCACACCGTCTGACGGACAACAAAATATCAACAGCGATCTGATGAGCAAGAGAGCTGCAATTTGGAATGGAGTCAACTCCATCTGAACTGCGGTCGGTTTCGTATTGCCTTTTCGCTGTCCATGAGAGCCTCCATTCCCACCAGAATGGAGGTTTTCTCATGATTGTTAGGTATCAATTCGTAACAGGCGAGGTCACGGAAGTCGAGGTTTCCGAGGAGATCGGTGCTGTAATCACCGCCAGCCGCAGAGATGAACACGCTTTGGAGGAGCGTAACCGCTACCACTGCTATTCCTTCGACGCCATCGAGTACGAGGGAAAAGAATACGCTGACCCGGATACGCCGGAGTCGATCCACGAAAGGACCGAGCGGGACAAGCGGCTGTACGCCGCTCTGGAAACGCTCACCGAAGTCCAGCGCCGCAGACTGCTGATGAGGGCTGAAGGGCTTTCATACCGAGAGATTGCCCGGCGTGAAGGCGTGTCCGACCATAAGAAGATTCAGAAGTCCATCAACGAGGCCAGAGAAAAAATCAAAAATTTTTTCTGACTCAGGGGCCCCAAAACGACCTGCTTTTCTGCGTATGTCGGAAGGCAGCAAAACAGTTACTCAAAATCGCCTTCCAGAAAGGACGGTTGATATGAAACACAACCTCGAAATCAGCGTTTCCAAAAAGCCGCTGGAGGGCGGGATCGTACAGTGCCGCAGCGTGTCCATGCGTGAGAAGCTGCTCACCAGGCTGTTCGGCAGGAAGGAAAAGGTCATGATCCTCGTTCCCGGCAACAGCGTGGAGATGGTTTCCATCTCCGAGATCCCGGAGGGAGGTGCGGTCGGTGAGTAAGATCAAGCTGCTCCTCGATGTGGTCGAGGACCTGCGCTCCCTGGCGGACAGTGTCCAGGCTGTGGCCGACGCCATGCTCCGAAACGAGGAGCCGGACGCTCCCGCCGCGCCGAAACCCCAGGAGCCGCCCAAACCCACGGCAGCGCCCAAGAAGGAGATCACTCTGGAACAGGTCAGAGCGGTTCTGGCTGAGAAAAGCCACGATGGGCTGACAGCCGAGGTCAAGAAGCTTCTCCAGAAGTACGGCGCACAGAAACTCAGCGGCGTCGACCCCAAACACTATGAGTCGCTGCTGAAGGACGCGGAGGTGCTGACCCATGCCACCTAACACACACGCGATCCTCTCCGCATCCTCTTCCCACCGCTGGCTGAACTGCAATCCGTCCGCAAGGCTGGAGCAGGAATTTGCCGACCGGGAAACGGACGCCGCGGCGGAAGGCACAGCCGCCCACGCGCTCTGCGAACACAAGCTGCGCCGCGCTCTGAAGATGCGCTCCAAGAAACCCATCAGCCCCTACGACTGCGACGAGATGGACGCCTGCACCGACGCCTATGTGGAGTTCGTCATGGAGGCTCTCGCCGAGGCAAAGCAGGAATGCAAGGACCCGCTGGTGCTGATCGAGCAGAAGCTGGACTTCTCCTGCTATGTGCCGGACGGCTACGGAACCGGGGACTGCCTCATCGTGGCGGACAAGCTGCTCCACATCATCGACTTCAAGTATGGGCAGGGCGTTCTGGTGGACGCCGAGCAAAATCCGCAGATGATGCTCTATGCCCTGGGCGCGCTTCGGCTGTTCGACTCTCTCTACGACATCACCGAGGTGTCGATGTCCATCTTCCAGCCGCGACGGGAAAACGTCTCCACCTGGACGATCTCCGTGGATGACCTTCTCGATTGGGCGGAGAACACCCTCAAGCCGAAAGCGGAACTCGCTTTCAAGGGCGAGGGCGAATACACGCCCGGCTCCTGGTGCCAGTTCTGCAAGGCGGCGGTCAAGTGCCGCGCCAGAGCCGAGGCGAAGCTCCAGCTTGCCCGGTACGAGTTCGCCATGCCGCCGCTCCTCTCCGATGAGGAGATCGAGGACATCCTTCTGAAGCTGGACGACCTCACCAAGTGGGCAAACGAGATCACCGCCTACGCCCAGGACGCCGCGGTCAATCATGGAAAGGTGTGGCGTGGCTTCAAGCTGGTGGAGAGCCGGACGAACCGCCGCTACACCGATGAAGAAGCGGTCGCCCAAGCAGCGAATGCCGCCGGGTACCACGACATCTACAAAAAGAGCCTGATCCCCATCACCGAGATGGAGCGGCTCATGGGGAAAAAGACCTTTGCCGAGGTCATCGGCTCTCTGGTCGAGAAACCCAAAGGACGGCCGACGCTCGTTCCCGCATCCGACAAGCGTCCCGCCATCGTAAGCACGGGTGCGGAACAAGATTTTACTGATTTTAAGGAGGACTAAATCCATGTCTGATAAGAACAACACCACCAAGGTCGTCACCGGCATCGTCCGGCTCAGCTACGCCAACATTTGGGAGCCGGCTTCCGTCAACGGCGGGACGCCGAAATACTCCGTCTCGCTCATTATCCCCAAGTCCGACACCAAGACCATCGCCGCCATCAACGCCGCCGTGGACGCCGCCATCAAGCAGGGCGCCGCGAAGTTCGGCGGCAAGATCCCCAACAAGGCGGCTCTGAAGCTCCCGCTCCGCGATGGGGACACCGAGCGCGAGGACGAGGCGTACAAGGATTCCTACTTCGTGAACGCCAACAGCACCACCGCCCCTCAGATCGTTGACCGCGCCGTGCAGCCCATCCTGGACCGCTCCGAGGTCTACTCCGGCTGCTATGCCCGTGTGTCGGTGAACTTCTACGCCTTCAACAGCAACGGCAACCGCGGCATCGCCTGTGGGCTTGGCAACATCCAGAAGATCCGTGACGGCGAACCCCTCGGCGGCCGCACTTCCGCCGCTGACGATTTCGCTACCGACCTCGACGACGACTTCCTGTCCTGAGTATCACCTGGCAAGGGCGGCGGAGAGATTTCTCCGCTGCCCTGCCGCCGCAGGAAGGAGGCGCCATGAGAAATCTATCTATCGACATTGAAACCTATTCGCCGGAGCAGCTTGCCAAATGCGGCGTGTACCGCTACTGCCAGCACCCGGACTTTGAGATACTGCTTTTCGGCTATTCCATCGACGGAGCGCCCGTCCAGGTGATGGACTTCACCGCCGGGGAGCGTCTGCCGGAAGCGGTCTACTCGGCTCTAACCGACCCGAACGTGACGAAGTGGGCATTCAACGCGCAGTTCGAGCGTGTGTGTCTGTCGCGGTTCTTAGGGTACCCTGTCGGAACCTATCTGGACCCTGTCTCCTGGCGATGCACGATGGTATGGGCGGCGACGCTCGGACTGCCGCTTTCGCTGGAAGGCGTCGGCGCGGTGCTGGGGCTGGAAAAGCAAAAGCTGAAGGAAGGCAAAGACCTCATCCGCTACTTCTGCACCCCGGCAAAAGCCAGGGACGGCGGCGTTTTTCGACATTATTCGACAGATAACCCGGAAAAATGGACGGTTTTCAAGGCATACAACCGCCGCGATGTGGAAACCGAAATGGGCATCCAGCAGAAACTTGCCAAATTCCCGGTGCCGGAATCCGAGTGGCGGAACTACCAGCTTGACCAGCGCATCAACGACCGGGGCATCATGCTCGACATGGAAATGGTGCGTCAGGCGATAGACTGCGACGAGCAGTTCAAGCGGACGCACCTCGATATGGCACGGTCGGTGACGGGACTGGACAACCCCAACTCCCCGGCGCAGCTGAAGGCGTGGCTCTCCGAGCGCGGCGTGGAAGCCGAGTCCCTCTCCAAAGCGGCCGTCCTCTCCCTGCTGGAAGAGGCGGACGGCGAGGTGGAACTTGCCCTGTCTCTGAGACAGGAACTCGCCAAGAGCAGCGTCAAGAAATACACGGCGATGGAGATGGCGGTCGGCTCGGACAGCCGCGCCAGAGGTCTGATCCAGTTCTACGGAGCCAACCGAACAGGCCGATTTGCCGGGCGTTTGATCCAAGTCCAGAACCTTCCGCAGAACCATCTGCCCGATCTGGACGAGGTGCGCCGGCTCCTGAAATGCCGCCAATTTGACGCCATTGAGATGCTATATGACTCCGTGCCGCTGGTGCTGTCGGAACTGATCCGCACCGCCTTCGTGCCGAAACCGGGCTGCCGCTTCTTCGTGGCGGACTTCGCGGCAATCGAGGCGCGTGTCATCGCGTGGATCGCCGGAGAACAGTGGCGGCAGGAGGTGTTCGCCAAAGGCGGCGACATCTACTGCGCCAGCGCAAGCCAAATGTTCCATGTTCCCGTGGAAAAGCACGGCATCAACGGACATCTGCGGCAAAAAGGCAAAATCGCCGAACTCGCCCTCGGCTACGGCGGTTCGGTCGGCGCTCTGAAGGCGATGGGCGCTTTGAGCATGGGTGTGCCGGAGGAGGAACTCAAGCCGCTGGTGGACGCCTGGCGCGGCTCGAACCCAAACATCGTGAAACTCTGGTGGGACGTAGACCGGGCGGCATACACTTGCGTCCGGGAGAAAGTCCCCACCGAGACACACGGCGTCCGCTTCCTCTATCAGAGTGGGATGCTCTTCATCGTCCTGCATTCCGGGCGGCGCCTGGTGTATGTCAAACCCCGCATGGGGATCAACCGCTACGGCAGCGAGACGGTCACCTACGAAGGCGTCGGCACACAGAAGAAGTGGCTCCGGCTGGAAAGCTACGGACCAAAATTCGTCGAGAACATCGTCCAGGCGACCGCCAGGGACATCCTCGTGGAAGCCATGCAAAGGCTGGACGCCAAGGGCTACAAGATCGTGATGCACGTCCACGACGAGGCGGTCATCGAGGCTCCGGCGGATACCTCGCTGGAGGATATCTGCTCCGTCATGGGCGAGACGCCTGCGTGGGCTAAAGGACTGCTGCTCCGAGCGGACGGCTATGTCTGCGACTTTTACAAGAAAGACTGAGGTAGAAACCTATGGGAATAAACAAATTCAACTCCGAGGGCTACTATGACCCGACGGCATACGCCGCCCTCACCACGATCGAGAAGGAAGCGAAGCAGTCATGCGGCTTTCGCCCTCTCGTTTACATCTGCTCCCCGCTGTCCGGCGATGTGGAGCGCAACCAGGCGGAGGCCCGGCGCTACTGCCGTTACGCCGTTGAGAACGGAGCCATTCCGCTGGCGCCGCATCTGTACTTCCCGCAGTTCATGAACAACGCCGCTCCCGCCGAGCGGAATCTGGCGCTTTTCATGGACATCGTCCTGCTGTCGAAATGTGCCGAACTGTGGGTATTCGGAGAAACCATCTCCAAGGGTATGAGCATTGAGATCGAAAAGGCCAAGCGGAAAGGACAGCCGATCCGCTGGTTCACCGCTGACTGTAAGGAGGTATCCAAATGAAAATCGCTGTCGGCAACAGCCGCATGGACAAGAAATGGATCAATCGAGACATCACCTGGGAGGACCTCTGCAAGAAGGTCAGCGTCACCCAGCGCACCACCGAGACCGTGGAGGAATACCGCAAGCTGAAAAAAGGGATGCAGGACTCCATCAAGGATGTGGGCGGTTTCGTGGGCGGTCATCTCAGACAAGGCCGCCGCAAGAATGGCATGGTCCTGTGCCGCTCCATGCTCACCCTGGACATGGACTACGGCAAGCCGGACATTTGGGACGAGATCGCCATGCTCCACGATTTCAAGTGCTGCGTGTATTCCACCCACAAGCATACCCCGGAATCCCCGCGCCTGCGGCTCATCATCCCGCTCTCCCGCGAGGTCACCGAGGAGGAATACCCGGCGGTCGCCAGGATGGTGGCAAAGGAGATCGGCATCGACCTCTTCGACGATACCACCTATGAAGCCTGCCGTCTGATGTACTGGCCTTCAACTTCGGTCAACGGCGACTTCTTCTTCGACAGCAAGGACGGCCCCGAACTGGACCCGGACGCCTATCTGTCCCTTTACGATGACTGGACGGACGCATCCACCTGGCCGGTATCTTCCCGGCAGTCCGAAGCTGTCCGGCGCAGCATCTCCCAGCAGGCCGACCCGCTCACCAAGCCGGGCGTCGTTGGGGCTTTCTGCCGCGCCTATACCATTGAGGAAGCCATCGACACCTTCCTCACCGATGTGTACGCGCCGTCCGCCATGAACGGCCGCTACGACTATATCCCCGCCGACAGCAGCGCGGGCGTCGTGATCTACGACGGCAAGTTCGCATACAGCCACCACGCCACCGATCCCGTCTGCGGACGGCTGCTGAACGCCTTTGACCTGGTGCGGCTGCACCGTTTCCGCGACCTGGACGAGAACAGCCCTCTGGACACACCCGTGGGCAAGCTGCCCTCGTTCAAGGCGATGACCGATTTCGCCCTCGCCGACGAGAAGGTCAAGACGGTCTTTGCCGAGGAGCGGAAGGCCCAGGCAAGTTCCGAGTTCGCCGACGAGGACTGGCAGACCCGGCTGGAACTGGACAAGGCCGGCAACATCAAAAACACGCTCCGCAACCTCACCCTCATTCTGGAGAACGACCCCATGCTGAAACCGCTGGTGTTCAATCAGCTGCTGGACGGCATGGAGATCAAGGGCGAAGTGCCGTGGAAGCACCCCTCCAAGTTCTGGCGGGACGCAGACGACGCCCAGCTTATCAGCTATGTGGACACCCACTACGGCACCTTCTCCGCGAGGAACTATGACATCGCGGTCATGAAGGTGACCGATGACCGCTCGTACCATCCCATCCGCGCCTTCATCGAGGATCTGCCGGAATGGGACGGCGTCGAGCGCGTGGACACGCTGCTCATCGACTACTTGGGCGCATCCGACACCTCCTATGTCCGAGCCGTCACGAGAAAGACTCTCTGCGCCGCCATCAGCCGTGTACTGCGGCCGGGCTGCAAGTTCGACTCCATGCTGGTGCTGAATGGTCCCCAGGGTGTGGGCAAAAGCACCCTCATCGCCAAACTTGCCGGCGAGTGGTTCTCCGACAGTCTGAACCTGGGCGACACCAAGGACAAGACCGCCGCCGAGAAACTGCAGGGATACTGGATTCTGGAGATCGGCGAACTGGCGGGACTCAAAAAGGCCGAGGTGGAGACGCTGCGCTCCTTCCTCTCCCGGCAGAACGACATCTACCGGGCGTCCTTCGGCAAGCGCGCCACGCCGCACCTGCGGCAGTGCGTGTTCTTCGGCACGACCAACGCGGAGTCCGGCTATCTCCGTGACACCACGGGCAACCGCCGCTTCTGGCCGGTCAAGACGCCGGGCGGCGCGGCCAAGCACTCCTGGCAGCTGACCAACGAGGAGATCCAGCAGATATGGGCGGAGGCACTCGTGTATGTGAAGCGCGGGGAGAAACTCTATCTCGACGCCGACATGGAGACGCTGGCAAAGACCGAACAGCGCGAGGCTATGGAGTCCGACGAGCGCGAGGGGCTGGTGCGCGTGTATCTGGACACGCTGCTCCCGGCAGATTGGGACAGCATGGACACCTTCGAGCGCCGGAACTTCCTGAACGGCTCCGAGTTCGGCGAACAGCAGCGCACGGGAACGGTCAAGCGCACCTCCGTGTCCAATATGGAGATCTGGTGCGAGTGCTTCGGCAAGGAGCGCGCCAATCTCCGCCGCGCCGACAGCAACGAACTGACGAGCATCCTCTCCCGGCTCGGCTGGAAGCGTGCCGACAACAAGGTGCGTATCCCGCTCTATGGGCCGCAGTATGTTTTCGTTCCGAAGGAGTGTTCCCAATGACAAAACACATCCACACCCAAAATCGGAACAAGTTCCGAGGGACAGCCGCGCTTGCCGGAACTTCGGCGAGAACACCCCAACGGTACGGCGGCAGCCCCTTTGGTAGTAAAGAAAATCGGCTCCCTTGTTCCTGTGTTCCTAACCTTTCTTATAAATCGAAAGAAATAGGAATAAAGGACGGAAAGCACTCGCAACACGCATATACGCGCGTAAAGGGCTTTTGGAGTTCCAAGAACACAGGAGGTCCTTATGTGTGAGAAAACCATAGAGTCAAAACTGGTGAAGGCCGTCCGGGAGATCGGAGGACTGGCGCCAAAGTTTGTAAGCCCTGGCCTTGATGGAGTACCAGACCGTCTGGTACTCCTGCCAGGAGGCAGAATCGCCTTCATTGAGTTGAAGGCCCAGGGAAAACCGCTGCGCCCTCTGCAGGTAAGGCGAAAAAGGCAGTTAGAAGCACTCGGCTTTTCGGTGTACCGCATTGACGGCCCGGAGCAGATTGGAGGAATACTCGATGAAATCGCAAATCACCTGTGACTGGTGCGGAAAATCCATTAGCCGCTCTCCATCGCAAATTAAAAGACATAATTTCTGCTGTCGAAGTTGTCTCGCCTCATTCAGCAGTAAAAGCAAGAATCCAGAAGGATACAGCGGACTTAAGGATTTTACCAATATCTCTAAACACATGACGAAGCTGAATCTTGAAATGAATCCCGATAGAATGAGCGCATCCACTCGTGAAAAACTGCGTATGACAAAGCTGGATTCCGGCAAGGGCGTTTCCTACAGGAAACTGTACGGCAGACATGAACACCGAGTCGCCGCAGAAAAAATGCTCGGCAGACATTTGACGCAGGAAGAAGTCGTCCACCATGTAGACGGCGATAAACGCAACAACACACCCGACAATTTGATGGTTCTTCCATCGCAGTCGGCACACGCGGCGCTTCATAAAAAACTGCACGACTTCTTTATGATGGGAGGTGATGCCCAATGAAGTTCATACCACACGATTATCAGCAGTTCTGCATTGACTACCTTGAGAGTCATCCAATAGCCGCAATATTCCTTGATATGGGCTTAGGTCCAGCAAAACCGCTATCACGCTGACCGCCATTTTCGACCTATGCCTGGACAGCTTCCTCATCCGCAAAGCCCTGGTGATCGCTCCTCTGAGAGTCGCCAGAGATACATGGCCCGCCGAAATCAAAAAGTGGGATCACCTTCATGGGCTGACCTATGCGGTCGCGGTCGGCACAGAAGCTGAACGGAAAGCGGCGCTCCTTCAGAGAGCCAGCGTGTATATCATCAACCGGGAGAACGTCCAATGGCTCGTGGAAGAGAGCGGACTCCCTTTCGACTACGACATGGTGGTGGTCGATGAACTGTCCTCCTTCAAAAGCTGGCAGGCAAAGCGGTTCCGCAGCCTTCTCAAAGTCAGACCCTCCGTAAAGCGTATCGTGGGGCTGACCGGGACCCCTTCTTCCAATGGGCTGATGGACTTATGGGCGGAGTTCCGAGTCCTCGACCTGGGCAAACGGCTCGGCCGCTACATCACCCACTACCGCAATCAGTTCTTCACCCCGGACAAGCGGAATGGACAAGTGGTCTTTTCCTACAAGCCGCTTCCGGGCGCAGAGGAGCGAATCTATGAGGCGATCTCCGACATCACCATTTCCATGAAGGCGGTCGACCACCTCAAAATGCCGGAGTGCGTTATCAACGAGATCAAGGTCGCCCTCTCCGAAAAAGAGCGCAAAGCCTACGACTCCATGAAGGCCGATCTGGTGATCTCCCTCGGAGATGAGGAGATCGATGCCGGAAACGCCGCGGCTCTGGCGAACAAGCTGTCGCAGATGGCAAACGGCGCTGTCTACGGTGAGGATGGGCGGTTTTTCGCCATCCACGACCGCAAGCTGGACGCGCTGGAAGATCTCATCGAGGCGGCAAACGGGAAACCCGTGCTGGTGGCGTACTGGTTCAAGCACGACCTGGAGCGAATCCGGCAGCGGCTCCATAAACTCCATATCCCGTTCTCCATGCTGGACGATTCCATCAGCATCGAGCGGTGGAACCGTGGGGAGCTTCCCGTGGCGCTCATCCACCCGGCGTCCGCCGGACATGGGCTGAACCTGCAGGCAGGCGGCTCCACCCTCATCTGGTTCGGGCTGACTTGGTCGCTGGAACTGTACCAGCAGACCAACGCCCGGCTCTGGCGGCAAGGCCAGACCTCCGATACCGTGGTCATCCACCACATCGTTTCGGAGGACACCATCGACGAGCGGATCATGTCCGCCCTTCGTAAAAAGGAAAAAACACAATCCGCGCTCATCGAGGCGGTCAAAGCAAATCTGGAGGTGCAGAAATGACAGCGAAAGAATATCTCGGTCAGGCATACCGTCTTGACCAGCGCATCAATAGCAAGATCGAACAGGTGGCGTCGCTGAACGAACTCGCCACCAAATGCACATCATCCCTCACCGGGATGCCGCGCAACCCCAACCACGCCACCTCCCGCATGGCGGATGTGGTGGCGAAAATCATCGACCTGCAGGCGGAGATCAACCGCGACATCGACACGCTGGTGGATTTGAAGCGTGAGATCGTCTCCGTCATCAAGGGCATTGAGAACCTCGAATACCAGACCCTTTTGGAAAAGCGGTATCTGTGTTTCCTGCCCTGGGAGCAGATCGCCGTGGACATGAACTACGGTATCGACAACGTGTTCAAACTCCATAAAAAAGCGCTGGCGCAGGTGGTCGTCCCGGCAGCTTTACAGTAACGTCCATTGAATTACACACGCCCCTTCTGGTATCATTATAATTGCCAAGAGCATAGGGCGAAGCCTTCACGGGAGCAATCCTGTGAGGGCTTTTCTTTTGCCCGGAAGGAGGTGTGACGATGCCAAGGAAACCGAAACGTCCCTGCTCTTACCCCGGCTGTCCCAGGCTGACCGATGGACGGTATTGTGAGGAACACGCCAAGCTGGAAGCCAAACGCTACGAGAAGTACGACCGCGACCCGGCTGTACGCCGTCGTTACGGCAGAGCGTGGAAACGCATCCGCGACCGCTACATCTCGGCGCATCCTCTGTGCGAGGAATGCTTGAAGGCCGGGCGGATGACTCCCGCCGAGGAAGTCCATCACAAGCTGCCGCTCTCCCAGGGAGGGACACACGCGGAGTCCAATCTGATGGCTCTTTGCAAACCGTGCCACTCTCGAATCACCGCTGAGATGGGCGACCGCTGGCACGACCGCTGACCGGGAGGGGCGGTCAAAATCTCTGTGACCTTTTCGCCGTGCAACGGGCGTGGGGTCTCGCGTGAAAAATCGCGCTTTCAAACGGGGTATTTACCCCAATCTCAGAACAGGAGGTGAAACTGTGGCAAAAGACGGTACGAACAGGGGCGGCGCACGAGTCGGCGCCGGCGCGAAAAAGAAACCCCTGGCGGATAAAATCGCGGACGGCAATCCCGGCAGACGGAAGTTGACTGTCATCGACTTTGAAAACACAGCCGATTTAGAAGGTCAGCCCATGCCGAAGCCATCCGCCATGCTCTCCGCCACGCAGAAGGACGGCAAGACGCTGGTCGCCGCCGAAATCTACGAGTCCACCTGGAAGTGGCTGGCGGAGCGCGGCTGTGCGTCGCTGGTTTCGCCCCAGCTGCTGGAGCGGTACGCCATGAGCGTGGCGCGCTGGATTCAGTGCGAGGAGGCGGTCACCGAATACGGCTTCCTCGCCAAGCACCCCACCACGGGCAACGCCATCCAAAGTCCTTATGTGGCGATGAGCCAGAACTTTATGTCGCAGACAAACCGCCTGTGGATGGAAATCTACCAGATCGTCAAGGAGAACTGCTCCAGCGAATACGGCGGAGCGACACCCCAGGACGATGTGATGGAACGTCTGCTTCAGGCCCGCAAGGGCAAATCTTAAGAAATGGAGACTGACCTATGAGTAAGCAATATCTGACCGCGGAGAGTGTATGTGCCGGACACCCGGACAAGCTCTGCGACTTCATCGCCGACAGCATCCTCGATGCCTGCCTGCGGAAAGACCGTTCGTCCCGTGTGGCCTGCGAGGTCGTGGCGACCGGTCATAAGATCATCGTGGCCGGCGAGATCACCTGCGCCAAGCGTGTGGACATCCGCTTTGTCGTGCGGGAAGCTCTGCGCGACATCGGCTACAACCCCTATGCGTTTCTGATTTATGTGTATGTGCATAAGCAGAGCGCGGATATCGCGGACGGCGTGGACCGTGCGCTGGAATCCCGGAGCGGCGACACCACGCAGTATTCCATGCTGGGAGCCGGCGACCAGGGTACCGTCTACGGCTACGCCACCGACGAGACCCGCGAGTACCTTCCGCTCCCGCTCGTCCTGGCGCACGGCATCTGCAAGCGTGTGGATTCCGTTCGCAGGGATAATGTCATCAAGGGCATCAAGCCGGACGGCAAGGCCCAGGTCACCATCGAATACGAGGACGGCAAACCGAAGCGCGTGGCCAGCATCGTGGTTTCGGTGCAGCACAGTGTCGACAAGAATATGGAGACGCTCCGCAGCGAACTCATCTCCGAGGTGCTGCATCCCGTGTTCAAGGACTTTCCGTTTGATGGGGATACGGAGATCCTCGTCAATCCGAGCGGCCGATTCGTCAAGGGCGGTCCCGCTGCCGACACCGGGCTGACCGGCAGAAAGCTGATGGTGGACACATACGGCGGTCTTGCCGCGCACGGCGGCGGCGCTTTCTCCGGCAAGGACCCCACGAAGGTGGATCGGAGCGGCGCTTACATGGCGCGTTACATTGCGAAGAACCTGGTCTGGAGCGGTCTCGCCAAGAGGTGCGAGGTCGCTCTTTCTTATGCCATCGGCAAGGCGGACCCGGTCGCGGTATCCGTGAACAGCTTTGGCACCAGCGAATACTCCGACGAGCGGCTCTGCGAGGCCGTGAAAAAGGTGTTCTGCCTGCGTCCCGCCGCCATCATCGACCAGCTTCGGCTGCGCTCCGCCATCTATGCGGACACCGCCGCCTACGGTCATTTCAACTCTGTGCTGTTCCCCTGGGAGAGCGGCACCGACAGGTACAAGGAACTGAGAAAGGCGGTGGCGGAGTATGACGATTGAAACCATCAAGGTCGAGCGGCTCCTTCCCGCCGACTACAATCCTCGCAAGGACCTCAAGCCTGGGGACGCCGAGTATGAGAAGCTCAAACGCTCCATCGAGCAGTTCGGCTATGTGGAGCCGGTCATCTGGAACAAGACCACCGGGCGCGTGGTCGGCGGACACCAGCGTCTGAAGGTCCTGCTGGACATGGGCATCACCGAAGTCGAGTGCGTGGTCGTGGAGATGGACGAGGAGAAAGAAAAGGCTCTCAACATCGCCCTCAACAAAATCTCCGGCGAATGGGACAAGGATAAGCTGGCTCTGCTGATCTCCGACCTGCAGGGTACGGACTTCGATGTGTCCCTCACCGGCTTTGAACCCGCCGAGATCGACGCGCTGTTCAAGGATACCCTCAAGGACGGCGTCAAGGAGGACGACTTCGATGTGGACGCCGAACTCCAGAAGCCGACCGTCACCCGGCCGGGCGATGTGTGGACGCTGGGCCGGCACCGCCTGGTCTGCGGCGACAGCACCAAGGCCGAGACCTTCGACCTGCTCATGGCCGGAAAGAAGGCGAACCTCGTCGTGACCGACCCGCCCTACAACGTGAACTACGAGGGCAGCGCCGGGAAGATCAAGAACGACAACATGGCGGACGAGGCGTTTTACAACTTCCTCCTCGCCGCTTTCAAGAACACCGAGGCGGTGATGGCGGATGACGCCAGCATCTATGTGTTCCATGCGGACACCGAGGGGCTGAACTTCCGCCGCGCCTTTTCCGACGCCGGATTCTATCTCTCCGGGACGTGTATCTGGAAGAAACAGTCGCTGGTGCTGGGACGCTCTCCGTACCAGTGGCAGCACGAGCCTGTGCTGTTCGGCTGGAAGAAGAAAGGCAAGCACCAGTGGTACACGGGCCGGAAAGAGTCCACCATTTGGGAGTTCGACAAGCCCAAGAAGAACAGCGACCATCCGACCATGAAGCCGATCTCGCTCCTGGCGTATCCCATCATGAACTCCTCCATGAGCAACACCCTGGTGCTGGACCCCTTCGGCGGTTCCGGCTCCACCCTCATCGCCTGTGAGCAGACCGACCGCTCCTGCTTCACCATCGAACTGGACGAGAAGTTCTGCGATGTTATCGTGAAGCGGTACATCGAGCAGGTCGGCTCCGATGAGGATGTCTCTGTCCAGCGGGACGGGCTGACCTATACCTATGCGGAGATCGCCGGCACGGACGATGAGGACGAACAGATCCCGCTGTTCTGAGGAGGTTCCGCATGAAAGAAAATACACGACTGACCCTCGGCAGCCTGTTTGACGGCTCCGGGGGTTTTCCCTTGGCGGGACTGCTTTGCGGCATCACCCCGGTCTGGGCTTCGGAGATCGAGCCGTTTCCCATCCGAGTGACCACAAAGCGCCTGCCTTTTATGAAACACTACGGCGACATCTCACAGATGGACGGCGGCAGGATCGAACCCGTGGACATCATCACCTTCGGCTCTCCGTGTACCGACATGAGCATCGCCGGCAAGCGGAGCGGCTTGGACGGTCAGCAGTCCGTTCTCTTTTACCAGGCCATCCGCATCATCAAGGAAATGAGGTGTGCCACCAATGGCAAATATCCACGATACATCTGCTGGGAGAATGTGCCGGGCGCGTTCTCCTCGAATAAAGGCGAGGACTTCAAGGCGGTCCTCGACGCGGTCATCGGCGTCATCGAGCCGGATGCCCAGGTGCCTATGCCTGAGAAAAACCTCTGGCCCTACGCCGACATCTACATGGGTGACGGATGGAGCCTTGCGTACCGCACTCTTGACGCGCAATACTGGGGAGTTCCCCAGCGAAGAAAACGCATCTTCCTTGTCGCAGATTTTGCAGCCGACAGTGCCGGACAGATACTATTTGAGTCCGAAGGCTTGTCAGGGTATTCTGCGGAGAGCTTCCGCTCGTGGCAAAGAACTGCCGGAAGTGCTGCGGCTTGCGCTGGAGCGGCAGGCGGCATCTGCCTGAACGATCAGGGCGGCATCCGCATGGAGGTTTCCCATGAAGTCGCGGGAACCCTCCGCGCCGAGACACACGGCCACGCTCCCTGCGTGGTGGACGCGGCGGGATTCAACACCGAGCATTCCGCGGAGAGCCGCTCCATCGGTTACGAGGAGGAGCGGTCGCCCACCATCCGAGCGGGCAAGGTACCCGCGGCGGTCTATGAGAACCATAGTCAGGACACGAGATACACCGGGCCGCTGGGCGTGGCTCCGACCGTCGCTTCCAACTACGGCATGGGCGGCAACAACCAGCCCTTCGTCGTGAAGGACGAGGACACGCCCAAGACGCTGAAGATCCGCTCCGGCTGTGAGGGCGGCGGCAAGGGCGCGCTCATCCAGGAGGACAAGTCCGCGACCCTGTCCTGCAATAACGACCAGACGGTGTTCGTGCCGAAAGCCTACGGCATCTGCTCCAAGGCGTCCCACGCCATGATGTCGGACAATCCCCACAGCGGGATCTACGAGGCGGACACCTCCCGGACGCTGGATACGGGCGGCGGGAACCCCGGCTGCAACCAGGGCGGCATCGCCGTAGTGGAAAGCTACTCCATCCAAGGCTCCATGATCGGGCGGGAGGATAAGAACGGTCCCCAGGGCGACGGCGTGAACGAGGATGTTTCTTTCACATTGAACACGGTCGACCGCCACGCGGTCTATGCCATGACCACGGGCAGCTACACCCAGGTCGAGGAAGAAACCGCGCCGACGCTGATGGCGAGGGATTTCAAAGACCCGGCGACCGTCAACTGCGGATACACGGTGCGGCGGCTCACTCCCACCGAGTGTGCCAGACTGCAGGGCTTCCCGGACTGGTGGTGTTCCGACCTCGGAACCGCGGAGCCTACGATGGATGACCTCCGGCAATGGTACGCCGTCTTTGAAACGCACCGCCGTGTCACCGGCTCCGCCGCAAAACCGAGGACGCTCAAGCAGATCGCCAAGTGGCTGAAAGACCCGTACACCGACGCCGCCGAATATAAGATGTGGGGAAACGGAGTGGCGCTGCCGTGCGTCTATTTCGTGCTGGCGGGTATTGTGTTATCTACACAACTATCCCCGCGATAATTCTACAAGGTCGGGTGGATAATTGACTTGCTATTCCGGGCGTGTAGAGCGAATATGTGACTACCAAAAAACAAGGAGGTACTCACAATGGAAATCAAGTACAACGTAACAGGCGCACGCCGCAAGGAACTGGTCAAGGTCATCTCGGACACCACGGGAGCCAGGGCGGAATACAAGTTCATGCCCACCTGCAACTACGAGATCGACTACTTCACGGTCACCAAGGACGGCACCCTGCTGTTCGATGACATGGCGGACACCGAAGAGGTCGAGCAGGTGCTGATAGCGATTGCCAACGCCGGATTCGAGTGCGAAGCCGCCGACAATGCCGCACAGGAGGGCGACACCGCCGAGGAAACCGCCGCGCCGGATACCAGCGCCGAGGACGGCAGCGCCGCACAGGACGCGAACGTGGGGCTTACGGTGCGAATCCCGATGGACAAGGTGGCGGTCGGAAACCTCATGCGGCTGCTGGAAGTCAAGGGCTCCCTCATCAAGAACGCCCTGGGCATCGCCGACCTTCCGATCACTATCGAGGGGGACGCCGTGGCTTTCCCCTGGTTCGAGGCACTGCCCAGCGCCGACGAGGTCAGCGCATACACCCACCTCATCTCCGCCCTCTGCGAGATGAGCAAGAACCAGAAACGCATCACCGCCACCGAAAAAGAGGTGGACAACGAGAAGTACGCATTCCGCTGCTTCCTCCTCCGCCTGGGCTTCATCGGAGCCGAGTTCAAGACCGAGCGGAAGATCCTGCTCCGAAACCTCTCCGGCTCCTCCGCTTTCAAGAGCGGTCACAAAGGAGGTGCTGACGATGCCGTTTCCGCCTAAAGAGATCGTCGAGCGGCTCCGCAGGGAGTTTCCGACCGGCACACGGGTGCAGCTGGTGAAGATGGACGACGTCCAGGCGCCGCCCATCGGCACCCTCGGCACAGTCCAGGGTGTGGATGACATCGGCTCTATCCTGGTAGCATGGGACACGGGCAGCGGACTGTCCGTTGCCTACGGCGAGGACTTGTGCCGAAAGGTGGCAAGTACATCCGGTGGTAGTAAACAGCCATAAACTACACAATATCTTGCGGTCATCTTTGTGTAGTATATTTCGCGATATGGCCTTGCTATTATCCTCTTTTAGAGCGAATATGTGTACACCGAAAGGGAAAACACCCTGCGGAACACACCGAAAACGGAGGAAACAGCAATGAGCGAAAGAACAGCAAGACAGGTTGAGGAAATGAAGAAGCAGACCATCGGCGTCGAGGTCGAGATGAACAACATCGAGCGCAGCCGCGCCGCTAAGGTCGCCGCCACCTACTTCGGCACAGGCAGGTACGAGAACACCGCCAGCCGCAACGGATACTACAGTTGGAGCGCCTGGGACAGCCAGGGCCGCGAGTGGAAATTCCAGCGGGACGTCAGCATTGCCGGACCCGACAGCGAAAAGTGCGAGATGGTCACCCCGATCCTCACCTACGAGGACATGGACACCCTGCAGGAACTCATCCGCCAGCTTCGCCACGCCGGCGCAAAGAGCGACGCCACCAGAGGATGCGGAGTCCACATCCACATCGGAGCGAAGGGACACACCCCGCAGACCCTCCGCAACCTCGCCAACATCATGGCGAGCCACGAAAACCTCCTGGCGGATGCCCTTGACCTTGACCGCGGCCGCATGAGCCATTACTGCCGCACGGTCGACCCTCGGTTCCTCGACCAGCTGAACCGCAAAAAGCCCCGCACGATGGCACAGCTTGCGGACGTCTGGTACGGCAGCCAGGGCGAGAACTACGGCAGGAGCCAGCACTACAACGGCAGCCGCTACCATATGCTGAACCTCCACGCCACCTTCACCAAAGGCACCATCGAGTTCCGGCTCTTCCAATTCGACGCTCCGGCGGACGGCAAGCAGAACGGACTTCACGCAGGACAGCTTAAGAGTTACATCCAGCTTTGCCTCGCGCTCAGCCAGATGGCGAAGGAAGTCCGCACCGCCAGCCCCAAGCCACAGCAGAACGAGAACCCCAAATACGCCATGAGGACTTGGCTCCTGCGGCTCGGCTTCATCGGCGACGAGTTCAAGACCGCAAGAGACCTCCTGACCAAGCGCCTGGACGGTGACGCAGCCTTCAGAAGCGGACGCGCCGCTTGAAGGACATAGCCACAGGCCCCCTTTCGACCGCTCCGGCGGTCTTAAGGTGGTAGAAGCGGATAACGCTTTGAGACTAAGACCCAGGAGGAACGAATCATGGAAAAACGATACTACATCGCCTACGGGAGCAACCTCAACGTCCGGCAGATGCTGATGCGCTGCCCTTCGGCACGGATCATCGGCACCTCGGAAGTCGAGGATTACCGGCTCATGTTCAAAGGGAGCATGACCGGCTCCTACCTTACCATCGAGCCGGAGGAAGGCTGCAAGGTTCCCGTCGCGGTATGGGATGTCACCGCCAAAGACGAACTGGCGCTCGACCGCTACGAGGGATTCCCCAGCTTCTACTACAAGAAGGAACTGGTGCTGCCGATCAAGGGGATCAAGACCGGCAAGGTGCGCCGCAGAAAGGTGTTCGTCTACATCATGCACGAGGAGCGGCCGTTCGGAGTTCCCAGCAGCTACTACATGAGGACCTGCGCGGAGGGCTACCGCTACTTCGGCTTTGACTTTGACACTCTTGTCGAAGCCGTCGCCTACAGCAAGGCGAGAACGGAGGGATTGAGATGAAGGAAAACAATGTGACCAGGATGGCTGTCTGCCCACGCTGCGGCAAGACCTACTTCGAGCGTCCGGCGCTTTCGAGGATAGACAACGAGACCCTCATCTGCCCGGACTGCGGCACACGGGAGGCGCTGGAGAGCATCGGCGTCGGCGTCGAGGAGCAGGATTCCATCATTGAGACCATCCACCGCACGACCCGTAATCCGCGATAAGATACACAATCTCCGGCGCGAATGTTTGTGTAGTATATTCCTCCGAAATGACTTGCTATTATCCTCTTTTAGAGCGAATATGTGTCTACCGAAAGGGGTGCGGGTTGCCAGTGGCAACCTTTGCGGCAAAGCCGCAAAAGCACCGACCGAGCCGACAGGCGAGACAACACCACGAAAACGGAGGAACCTACCATGACGAACATTTACCAGATGAGAAACCGCTTCGAACTCAAGGAAGCCCACACCGCGATCACCAGAGCCGATTTCGAGGCTCACTTCACCAAGACCGCCGAAAGCGTCCGCTTCACCTTCAACGGCTGGGACGGCAAAAGCTACGACGGCGAGAGCCGCGGCGCCAGGGTCTACCGCACCGACATCCCTGGCTACGAGGATGCACGGTTTGTGAAGGTCGGAAAGCACCTCTGCTACATCGACGAGGACAGCAGCGTCCTTGAGAAAGCCACCGGCGAGTACCACAAGGAAGCCGAATGGCTGGTCGAGGTCCTCCGGGTGGAGAACTAAGATCCCCGATAATACACAATTTCCGACCCGGATATTTGTGTAGTATATTCTTCAAAAATGACTTGCTATTATCCTCTTTTAGAGCGAATATGTGTACACCGAAAGGGAAAACACCACGAAAACGGAGGACACGAAAATGAAGATCAGCGAAGCGATGAGAAAGTACAGACTGCCGAACCCCACCACCCCGGAAGACCTCGAATGCCGCTGGAGCAAGGTCCTAAACTTTGGGGACAAGGTTCTTCTGGCCGGCTACTACTACAACGGACAGAACAAGCCCAGCTACTTCGGCGCCGTCTACGAGTTCCTCACCGACGACCACACCTGCGAAGGAACCATCGGGCTGGCGGAGGTCAGCGAGGTCGAGTTTGCCGATGACGGCCACGCCATTGCCTGGGCGATGAGCAAGGCAAAGTAAACATAGAAAGGAACCTGAGCATGAAACACACCTACCACGACAAGCACGGCAGGGAGATCCTCGCCGGAATGACCATCCGGCACGACAACGGGGATACCGAAAAGGTGTACGCCACAACGGATGCCTTTGGAGACGATGACCTCGGAGTCATGGCTACCAATCCGGCATACGCCGCACGGCACCCGGACTGCGACATCGAGTATTACTCCCTCTCCAACTTCCGCATGAGCGAGTGGGAGATCGTCGAGTAAAGCCGACCAGCAACTGAATCCTGCCAAGGGATAGGGCCGCAAGGCTCTGTTCCTCGTTACAGCCGCGATGGGCTGTTTTTTTATGCTCATTTCAAGGAGGTGACCGCATATGAGAAAACTGAAGAAATACACACCGACCCGGTTCAAGGCCAGCGACTCCTACTACGACAAGGACGCTGCGGACTATGCGGTCGGCTTTATCGAATGTCTCTGCCACACGAAAGGCACCTGGGCCGGAAAGCCCTTTGAACTGATCGACTGGCAGGAACAGATCGTCCGCGATGTGTTTGGGACGCTGAAGCCCAACGGCTACCGGCAGTTCAACACCGCCTACATCGAAATACCCAAGAAGATGGGAAAGAGCGAACTCGCCGCGGCGGTCGCTCTTTTGCTTTGTTGTGGCGACGGTGAGGAACGCGCCGAGGTGTACGGCTGTGCCGCAGATCGCCAGCAGGCGTCCATCGTGTTCGAGGTGGCCGCAGACATGGTGCGGATGTGTCCCGCCCTCGCCAAGCGGGTAAAAATCAACGCATCCATGAAGCGGATGATTTACCTCCCCACCAACAGCTTCTACCAGGTGCTTTCGGCGGAGGCGTATTCCAAGCACGGCTTCAACATCCACGGCGTGGTGTTTGACGAGCTGCATACCCAGCCGAACCGAAAGCTGTTTGACGTCATGACAAAGGGCTCCGGCGACGCCAGGATGCAGCCGCTCTACTTTCTCATCACGACGGCCGGGACGGACACACGCTCCATCTGCTACGAGACACACCAGAAGGCCAAGGACATCCTGGAGGGACGCAAAGTGGACCCGACCTTCTATCCCGTTATCTACGGCGCGGATGAATCGGACGATTGGACAGACCCCAAGGTGTGGAAAAAGGCAAACCCCTCCCTGGGCATCACGGTGGGCATCGACAAGGTGAAAGCCGCCTGCGAGTCCGCCAAGCAGAACCCCGCAGAAGAGAACACCTTTCGCCAGCTTCGCCTAAACCAGTGGGTAAAACAGGCGGTGCGCTGGATGCCGATGGAGAAATGGGACCGCTGTGCTTTCGCCACCTCCGAGGACGATCTGGAGGGGCGTGTCTGCTACGGCGGTCTGGACTTGTCCTCCACCACGGACATCACCGCCTTCGTGCTGGTGTTCCCGCCGCAGGACGAGGATGACAAATTCGTGGTGCTGCCGTACTTCTGGATTCCAGAGGACAACCTCGACCTCCGCGTCCGGCGCGACCACGTCCCCTACGATGTGTGGGAGCGGCAGGGATACCTCCAGACCACGGAGGGCAACGTCGTTCACTACGGCTACATCGAGCAGTTCATCGAGCGGCTCGGTGAGAAGTTCAACATCCGGGAGATCGCATTCGACCGCTGGGGCGCTGTGCAGATGGTACAGAACCTTGAGGGCATGGGCTTCACGGTGGTTCCTTTCGGGCAGGGCTTCAAGGATATGTCCCCACCCACAAAGGAACTGATGAAGCTGGTGCTGGAGGAGAAGATCGCCCACGGCGGTCATCCCGTCCTCCGATGGATGATGGACAACATCTACATCCGCACAGACCCGGCCGGGAACATAAAGCCGGACAAGGAAAAGTCCACAGAGAAGATCGACGGCGCGGTCGCAACCATCATGGCGCTCGACCGAGCGATTCGCTGCGGCAACGATACCTCCGCTTCGGTTTATGACAGCCGGGGCATTTTGTTTATCTGAAAGGACGGTGATTTAATATGGGATTCTTCAGCGGCATTTTCCGGTCGAGGGACGCTCCTCAGAACCGCACGGCCGGCAGCGGCTACACCTTTTTCCTGGGCGGCACGACCTCCGGCAAAGCCGTGACGGAACGCTCCGCCATGCAGATGACCGCCGTGTATTCATGCGTCCGCATTCTGGCGGAAGCGGTGGCGGGACTGCCGCTCCACCTCTATCGCTACAAAGACGACGGCGGCAAGGAAAAGGCCATCGACCATCCGCTGTATCTGCTGCTCCATGATGAGCCGAACCCGGAGATGAGTTCCTTCGTGTTCCGGGAAACGCTCATGACGCACCTTCTGCTGTGGGGCAACGCCTACACACAGATCATCCGCAACGGCAAGGGCGAGGTCGTGGCTCTGTATCCGCTCATGCCGAACAAGATGACCGTGGACAGGGACGCAAACGGTCAGCTTTATTACCAGTACACGCGCTCCAACGAGGAAGCGCCGACCATGAAAGGCACGACGGTCAACCTCCATCCCTCGGATGTGCTGCACATCCCCGGCCTGGGCTTCGACGGTCTGGTGGGCTACAGCCCCATCGCTATGGCGAAAAACGCTATCGGCATGGCGATTGCCTGCGAGGAGTACGGCGCTAAGTTCTTCGCCAACGGCGCGGCTCCGGGCGGCGTCCTGGAACACCCCGGCACCATCAAGGACCCGGAACGTGTGCGGCAAAGCTGGCAGTCCACCTTCGGCGGCAGCGGCAACGCCAACAAGATCGCCGTGCTGGAGGAAGGCATGAAATACACGCCTATCGGCATCTCGCCGGAGCAGGCGCAGTTCCTCGAAACGAGGAAGTTCCAAATCAATGAGATCGCTCGAATTTTCCGAGTCCCGCCCCACATGGTAGGCGACCTGGAAAAGTCGAGCTTTTCTAATATTGAGCAGCAGTCGCTGGAGTTCGTGAAATACACGCTGGAGCCCTGGCTCATTCGCTGGGAGCAGTCCATCCAGCGGTCTCTGCTCTCAACCGATGAGAAACCGCTGTACTTCGTGAAGTTCAACGTGGACGGGCTTCTGCGCGGCGACTACGCCAGCCGGATGCAGGGCTACGCCACGGCGCGGCAGAACGGCTGGATGTCCGCCAACGACATCCGTGAACTGGAGAACCTCGACCGCATTCCGGCCGAGGACGGCGGCGACCTCTACCTCATCAACGGCAATATGCTCCCGCTCGGCAGTGCTGGGGCTTTTGCAGATACCACACCGAACACTGACGGAAAGGAGGAAGAATCCGATGAAGAAGTTTTGGAAGTGGAAGAACCAGACGGCGGCGGAGACAGCCCCGGCGGAACGGACGCTGTTCCTCAACGGCACCATCGCGGAGGAGAGCTGGTTTGACGATGATGTGACTCCCCAGCTTTTCAAGGAGGAACTGATGAGCGGCAGCGGACCTATCACGGTCTGGATCAACTCGCCGGGCGGCGACTGTGTGGCGGCGGCGCAAATTTACAATATGCTGATGGACTACCCCCACGATGTGACGGTCAAGATCGACGGCATCGCGGCGTCCGCGGCAAGCGTCATCGCTATGGCCGGCACGAAGGTGCTGGTCAGTCCCGTGTCCATGATGATGATCCACAACCCCATGACCGTGGCGATGGGCGACACAGCGGAGATGCAGAAAGCCATCGAGATGCTCGGCAGCGTGAAGGATTCCATCATCAACGCCTACGAGATTAAGACCGGCCTGTCCCGTGCCAAGCTGTCCCACCTCATGGACGCCGAGACCTGGATGGACGCGAACAAGGCTGTGGAACTCGGCTTTGCGGACGGCGTCCTGCGCCGGGAGGACATCCCGGAGGACGTGGAACCGCCCACGGTTTCCATGCTGTATTCCAAGGCGGCGGTGGTCAATTCCCTCATGGATAAGATCGCCGCGAAGTGCAAGACCGCACCCAAGAAAACCGAAGACCCCAAACCCCAGGGCCGCTCCGTTGACTCGCTCATGGAACGGCTCAATCTTATGAAATTTTAAGGAGGATTTCTATCATGACTATTCTTGAACTGCGCGAGAAGCGCGCCAAGGCGTGGGAAGCTGCCAAGGCATTCCTGGATTCCCACCGCAATCAGAACGGCGTCCTGTCCGCCGAGGACGACGCCACCTACACCCGCATGGAGCAGGACATCACCGACCTGGGCAAAGAGATCGCCCGTCTGGAGCGCCAGGAGGCGCTGGACGCCGAACTCTCCAAGCCCGTAGGCAGACCCCTCACCGGCAAGCCTCTGACCGGCAAGGAGGACGGCAAGTCCGGCCGTGCCGCCGACACCTACCGCACCAGCTTCTGGAACATGATCCGCTCCCGCGCTCCGATGCCGGAGGTGCTGAACGCTCTGAAGGAGGGCGAGGATGAGACCGGCGGCTATCTGGTTCCCGACGAGTACGAGCATACCCTCGTGGAAGCTCTGGAGGAAGAGAACGTGATGCGCCGCATCTGCCATGTCATCAACACCGCCAGCGGCGAGAGGAAGATCCCCATCGTCGCGTCCAAGGGAGATGCCGAGTGGATCGAGGAGGGCGGCGAGTTCACTGACTCCGACAAGGACAAGTTCGGCCTTGTCACCATCGGCGCTTTCAAGCTGGGCGCTCTGCTGAAGGTGTCCGAGGAGCTTCTGAACGACTCCGTGTTCGATCTGGAGAACTACATCTCCCGTGAGTTCGCCCGCCGCATCGGCGCCAAGGAGGAAGAGGCATTCATCAAGGGTACCGGCACCAAGCAGCCCACCGGCTTCCTCACCGACGCGCAGGAAGGCGTCACCGCCGCCAAAGCGGACGCCATCACCGCCGATGAACTCATCGACCTGTTCTTCTCCCTCAAGACCCCGTACCGCCGCAACGCCGTGTGGCTGCTGAACGACGCCACAGTGAAGCTGGCGCGCAAGCTGAAGGACGGTCAGGGCCAGTACCTCTGGCAGCCGTCCCTGGTGGCGAACACCCCGGACACGCTCCTGGGCCGTCCCGTCTACACCTCCGCGTATATGCCTGTCGCGGCGGCTGACGCAACGACCATCGCCTTCGGCGACTTCAGCTACTACTGGATCGCCGACCGCCAGGGCCGCACCTTCCGCCGTCTGAACGAACTGTACGCCACCAACGGCCAGGTCGGTTTCCTGGCGTCTCAGCGCGTGGACGGCAAGCTGATCCTGCCTGAAGCCATCAAGGTCCTCAAGCAGAAATCCGAGTAAGGAGGGCTGACCGATGAGTTATAACGCAAAGAACTACACCGAACAGGGCGGCGACGTCACCCATATCGGCGGCAAGCTGATCATTGAGGACGGAGCCGAGGTCGAGGGGCTTGACGGCGGAGGCGGTTCCTACACGCTCCCCACCGCTTCGGCGGATACCCTCGGCGGCGTCAAGGCCAAGGCCAAAGACTCCGAAACTGTCGAGGTCGCCGTGGACGGCGAGGGCAAGCTGTATGTCCCCGCCGCTCCCCAGGCGGAAGCCCAGGCGGACAGCACCGCCAGCGATGCGGAAACGCTCAAAACGGATCTGAACAGTCTGCTGGCAAAGCTGAAAGCCGCCGGGCTGATGAAGTCCGAGTAAAGGAGGCGGCGGTGGTGAACACAGAGGAACTTCTCTCCAAAGTGAAACAGAACCTTATACTCGACCATGCGGCAGATGATGCCCTGCTGAAAAGCTACATCACCGCCGCAATTTCCTACGCCGAAAGCTACCAGCACATTCCCGAAGGCACCTATGCGGAGAAGCCGATGCCGCCGACCACGGAACAGGCGGTCATCATGCTCGTGAGCCATTTCTACGAAAGCAGGGACGGCTCCACGGGCGGCTTTTTCGCCGACAACGTGCAGGCCGGGCAGCAGGTTTGGAACACAGTCAATCTGCTGCTCCGGCTTGACCGGGACTGGAAGGTGTGACCATGAGCTTCGGAAAGATGAACGGCTTTGCCGACATCGTAGCGGTCACAAAGGAAAAGGACGCCGAGGGCTTCGGCACGACTGTCGAGCGTGTCCTCGCGTCTGTCCGTGTGTATCGGGAAGGACGCCACGGGAGTGAGCGGTGGGCAAACCTCGCCGCTTTCTCCGAGGCGACCGACCTGTTCCGCTTCCGCGTCATCCCAGGGCTGACCGTCACCACGGAACACTTCATCGTGCAGGGTGACGAGCGGTTCGACATTGTTTCCGTGGAGAATGTCAAAGGGCGCGGGATGTATATCGAGGCTCTGGCGAAAAAGGTGGTGAGCAGCATTGGCTAAAGTGGATATCAAGCTGCCCGACGAGTTCCTGGAGCGCATTTCAAAGCTGGGCAGCGACTTCGATCCTGTCGCCGAAAAGGTGCTGGAAGCCGGAGGAGAGGTCGTGCTGGAAAAGGTGCGCGGCGCTCTGTCCTCCGTGATAGGAAAGAATACGAAATATCCGTCCCGCTCTTCCGGCGAACTGGAAGGCGCGCTCGGTCTTTCCCCGGCGAAGGTGGATCGGAGTGGAAACCACAACATCAAAATCGGTTTTTCCGAACCGCGCTCCGATGGCGGCAGCAACGCCAAGATCGCCAACATTATTGAATACGGCAAACATGGACAGCCGGCCAAGCCCTTTCTGAAACCCGCCAAGAGCGCGTCCAGAGCGGCGGCGGTCGCCGCCATGCAGCAGAAGTTTGAGGAGGAGGTCGGAAAACTGTGAGTCTGCTGACAGAACTGAAAGAAACGCTGGAGCCGCTGGGCATTCCCTTTGAAACGGGTGTGTTCTCCGACGAGGCTCCGGCACGGTATATCGTGGTCGTGCCGCTCTCCGACACCTTTGACCTCCATGCGGACAACACGCCGGGCGTCGATGTGCAGGAGGCACGGCTCTCCCTTTACTCACAGGGAAACTATATCGCGGCGAAAAATGCGGTCGTGCGGTCGCTTCTTGCCGCTGACTTCACCATCACCGCACGGCAGTACATCGGTTTTGAAACCGAAACGGGCTACCACCACTACAACGTGGATGTGGCCAAACACTATGAAATGGAGGAATGATCAATGGCTACGATCGGTCTTGATAAACTTTACTACGCAACGATCACCGAGGATGAGAAAGGCGAAGAGACCTACGGCTCCCCGGTGCAGCTTGCCAAGGCGATGTCCGCCGACCTCTCGGTGGAACTGGCCGAGGCTACCCTTTACGCTGATGACGGCGCCGCGGAGATCGTCAAGGAGTTCCAGAGCGGGACCCTCTCCCTGGGCGTGGACGACATCGGTGGCGAGGCGGCGTCTGTGCTGACCGGCTCCACCATCGATGAGAACCATGTGGTGATCTCCGCCAGCGAGGACGGCGGCGCTCCTGTCGCCATCGGTTTCCGGGCGAAGAAGTCAAACGGCAAGTACCGCTACTACTGGCTGTACCGTGTGAAGTTCGGCATCCCCGCCACGAATCTCGCCACCAAGGGCGATTCCATCACCTTCTCCACGCCGACCATCGAGGGCACCGTGCTGCGCCGGAACAAGCCGGACACCAGCGGCAAGCACCCGTGGAAGGCGGAGGTCACCGAAGGCGATACCGAGGTCACGGAGGATACCATCAAGAACTGGTACCAGACGGTTTACGAGCCGTCCTACGCGGAGTAAGGAGGAATGACGTATGAGCGCGGAAAGAACCGCTGAGATTATGATCGGTGACGAGTGGCACACACTACTGCTCACCACCAGGGCTACCAGAGAGATCGCCGGGAGGTACGGCGGTCTGGAAAACCTGGGCGACAAGCTGATGAAGTCCGAGAACTTCGAGATGGCGCTGGGCGAGATCGTCTGGCTCATCACGCTTCTCGCCAACCAGAGCATTCTGGTCTACAACCTCAAACACAAAACCGAGCCGAAGGAACTGCTCACCGAGGAGGAGGTCGAACTCCTCACCGGGCCGGCAGACCTCGCCGGGTACAAGTCGGCGATTACCGAGGCTCTCTACAAGGGTTCCAAGCGCAGCATTGAAAGCGAGGCGGACCCAAAAAACGCGGTGGTCGGGTAAGCGACGAGGAGTTGTTTACCCGGCTTCTTTATTACGGCATCGCCCACCTCCATCTCTCCCAGGACGAGGTGTGGCTGATGCCGTTTGGCTTACTGCTCGACCTCGTGGAATGCCAAAAGCAGTACATGGGCTGGGCAAAGCCGAAACGGGAACTGTTCATTGACGACATCATCCCGGACGGCATCTGAGAAAGGCGGTGATTTGATTGGCGGATGATTTCGGTCTGAAGATCGGTCTGGAGGGCGAAAAGGAGTTCAAGAAGGCCCTCACGGAGATCAACCAGACATTCAAGGTACTCGGCTCCGAGATGAAGCTGGTATCCTCTCAATTTGATAAAAACGACAATTCTGTCCAGGCACTCACCGCCCGGAACCAGGTGCTGAATAAGGAGATCGAAGCGCAGAAACAGAAAATCGAGACGCTTCGCTCCGCCCTGCAGAATGCCGCCGAGTCCTTCGGCGAAAACGACCGCCGCACACAGAACTGGCAGATCCAGCTGAACAATGCGGAAGCCGCCCTCAACGGCATGGAGCGTGAACTCTCGGACAACGAAAAGGCCATCGACGCTATGGGCGATGAGATGGATGACGCGGAAGAAAACACCGAGGACTTCACCGACGCCGTTAAGGACAGCGGCGAGGAAGCCGATAAAGCGGGAAGCAAATTTGAGAGCTTCAAAAATGTTGTCTCGAAGGTCGCCAAAGCCGCCGCTGCCGCTGTCGCCGCCATTGGCACGGCAGCCGTCGCAGCCGGCAAAGCGATATGGGACATGGCAAACGATACCGCCGCGGCTGGGGACCAGATCGACAAGATGTCGCAGAAGATCGGCATCAGTGCGGAAGCCTACCAGGAATGGTCGTATGTATTTGAACGCTGCGGCTCCGATGTGAACAACCTCCAGGCGGGTATGAAAACCCTGTCTACGGTCATCACCGACGCCGGAAACGGCTCCGCATCCGCCGCAGAGAAGCTGGCGGCTGTCGGCCTTTCCATCGAGGACCTGAACGGGCTGTCGCAGGAACAGCAGCTGGAGAAGGTCATCACCGCCCTGCAGGGCATGGGCTCCGGCGCGGAACGGACCGCCGCCGCTACCGACCTTCTCGGCAAATCCGCCACGGACATGGCGGCTGTCCTCAACATGACCGCCGAAGATACAGCGGCTCTGAGGCAGGAAGCCGAGGACTACGGCATGGTCATGAGCAACGAGGCGGTCGCCGCAAGCGCGGCATTCGAGGACAGCCTCACCCGGCTGAATAACACCTTCGGCGGTCTGAAGAACCGCATCGTGGGCGATATGCTCCCGGCTCTGACCAGCATCATGGACGGCTTTTCCGACCTTATCGCCGGGAACGATGAAGCCGGGGAGAAAATCAAGAGCGGCGTCACCGACCTCATTACCAGCATCAGCGGCATGATACCGCAGGTCGTGGAACTGGTCGGCACGATCGCCTACGCCGTGCTGGAGAGCGCGCCGGTCATCATTCAATCGCTGGCGGAGGGCATCCTCGCTGCTATCCCAGCGCTGCTCCCCACCATCACCGAAGTCATCACTCAGCTTATCGGCGCGCTGGTGGAACTGCTCCCTCAGATCGTTGACGCCGGGATGCAGGTCATTGTGTCTCTGGTGCAGGGCATCGCGGAGAGCATTCCCACGCTCATTCCGCAGATGGTGGCGGTCGTCGCCCAAATGGTGCAGACGCTCATCGACAATCTGCCTATGGTGCTTGACGCCGCGCTCCAGCTTATCACCGGGCTTGCCCAGGGACTTCTGGACGCCATCCCCGTGCTGATTGAGGCGCTCCCTCAGATCATCACGAGCATCGTGGAGTTTATCATCGGCGCTATCCCGCAGATCATCGACGCCGGGATACAGCTTCTGACCTCGCTGGTAGCGGCTCTGCCGGAGATCATCACCGCCGTGGTCGAAGCGATCCCCCAAATCATCGAGGGACTGGTGACCGCTATCTTGGGGAGCATCCCCCAGCTTATCGACGCAGGCGTAAAGCTGCTGATCTCGCTGATACAGAATCTGCCCACCATCATCACCACGGTGGTCGGCGCCATTCCGCAGATCATTTCAGGACTGGTGACCGCCATCATCGGCAGCATCCCGCAGATCATCCAGGCTGGCGTGGAACTGCTGATTTCACTCATCAAGAACCTGCCCACCATCATCGTGGAGATCGTCAAGGCGGTCCCGCAGATCATTTCCGGGCTGGTGTCAGCTTTCGGGCAGGGCGTGTCCCAGCTTGCCAATGTAGGCAAGAACCTGGTGCAAGGTCTCTGGAACGGCATCCAGTCCCTTGCATCGTGGCTTTGGAATAAAGTGTCCGGCTGGATCTCCGGCATTTGGGACGGCATCTGTAACTTCTTCGGCATCCACTCGCCCTCGACCGAGATGGCGTGGGTCGGCAAGATGCTGGTCAAAGGTCTGTCCGGCTCCATTGAGGACAACGGCGACGACGCGGTCAAAGCCGCCGAGGGCATGGCAAACGACATCAACAGCGTCATGAACGGACTTGCAAACGAAATGCAGTCCTCCGTGCCTTCCACTTTTGATTTGGACGCAAATGCCACGGTCGGTTCAGTAACAGGCGGCATCAGTGGCGTGAGCGGAGCGTCCGGCTTCGGTCCTCTGGTGACCGTCCAGCAGATGGTCGTCCGCAGCGAGGAGGACATCCGTAGGATCTCCCAGGAACTCTACAATCTCATTCAGACCGGTTCCCGCGCCCAGGGACGGTTCACAACGGCATAAGGAGGTGCGCCTATGGGCTTCACATACAACGACATACACTCGAAGGACATGGGACTCAAAGCGCGGCTCACCTCCTGGCAGGTCAGCGGCAGGCTCCGAAACTTCACCACGACGGTTCCGGGCAAATACGGCGTGGCGGATTTCGGAGCCGACCTCGATTATCGGGAGATCACCGCCGCCTGCAGCATCTTCCCAAGACACACCTTTTCCGCGCTGGTGGAAACGCTGGACGGCATCGCCGCCTGGCTCGATCCCACCCAGGGACTCCACCAGCTTATCTTTGACGATGTGCCGGACAGGTACTTCATGGCGCGTCTCAACGATGCGGTGGACTGTGAGCGGCTCATCCGTGCGGCCGGCAGTTTCAGTCTCAAGTTTTTCTGCCCGGACCCCTTCGGATATGCGCTGGAGGACGAGGAGTTCTCCATCACAGCGGCGGGAACACACACGGTCAAGCGGGAAACGGGCAATGCGGAGTCCCTGCCGATCTATCGCATCACAGGCACGATTTCCGGCAGCGGCTCTATCACTATCACCACCAACGGCTCCGCGCTCCGCATCGCAAATGCCAGTCTCACCGAGGGTGAGACGCTGGTGGTGGACACGGATAAAATGACCGCCTGGGTGGAAAGCGGCGCCGGGATAACGCTCCGCAACGGTCTGCCTTATCTGGCGGAACTGAACTTCCCCACGCTGGCGATCGGAGAAAACACGGTGCAGGTCGAGGTGAGCGGCGCGGCGCTGGTAAAGATCGAGATACAGGCAAGGAGCAGATGGAGGTGAACCTATGGCGCTCAAAACGATAATGAACCAGCAATCGGACTTCACGGGCGAATTTCCCGTCCAGTACGCCAAGTCCGGGCTGTGGCGGTTCAACGAATCCGATGTGGACGAGGACGATTGCGTTTCCGACTCCTCCGGCTGCGGACGGCGGCTGGAGATCATCAACTGGCACGGCACGACCGCAGACCTGATAAACGGTCAAAAGGGACGCTATCTGCGGATGAACACCAACAACCCCTCCTCGGAGCAGACCTATCTGAAAATCGCCAACGACGGCTCCATCTTTCAGAACCTCGGCAAACGGATCATCTGCGGCGGCTGGATGCGTCCCACGACCTACTCGGTGGGAAATACCTTCTGTCCCATCATCGGCACGAGAAACGGTCCGGGCAACCCCATCTTTTACCTGTCCCTGTACAACGGCAGGCCCCGTATCATGCTGTATAACTCCGGTGGATCGCTGATCTTGGATGAGTCAGTCACGCCGCCGTTCAATCTGGAGAACGCCACCTGGTACTTTATCGCGGCCGTCATCGAGCCGGACGATAAGAACGCCTGGTATGTGGTCGGCAACCGGGAAACGGGCGTGGTCTGGATCTCCGACGCGCTCACCATAGGCGGCGAACTGAACCGCTCCTGCACGGCCGACATCATCATGGGGATGCTCCAGAGCAGCTACTGGTATGCGGGTATCTTTGATGACTGGTTCCTGGACGTCGACTCCCAGCTTACCGCCGAGGACTTGGCGGATTATTTCCGCTCTTCGCTGTGCGCCAACGGCGGCGATACCTCCGGCGCGGTGGATGCCATAACCGAACCCGGCTCCGTTTCTCTGAGAGCGGCCGGCGGCGTGTATCCGACCGAGGGTACGCTCTATACCGCCGCAGCGGTCTGCAATCTCTCCGGCACGGGCAAGGTCTCCGTGACCAGCGAATACACCTCCGGCGTCACCTCGGTGAGCGGTCTTGAAACGTCCACCAGCGACGACCTGGAAAGCTGGAGCGAATGGGCGCCGGTTCCCGCTGACGGAAAGCTGGCATCGCCGAACCGGGCGTACATCCGCTTCCGGGTAACGCTCTCGACCACGGACACTTCCCGTACTCCAAGGGTGACGGACATCCGGCTCTACGACATTCCCAAGTCGCCCTATGAGAAGATCGGCTACGCAAGGCCGGTCGTGCTGGACGAAAATGGCGCGTGGGAAGCGGTGCTGGAGAACGCCTACGACATCATCGTGACCGGAGAGATCAACGGCGAGGACACGCTGTCTTTCTCCATCCCTTACCGGGACGCCAAGCGAAAATACATCGACAGCGAGAAGAAGATCCAGATCGTGAACGACATCTACAAGGTGCGGACGATCACCGACACCAAGGATACGAACGGCGATACGGTAACAACCGTGTATGCCGAGGCGGAGTTCTATGATCTGACCTTCAGCGTCCGCAAGGAGGAGCGGAAGTTTGACGCCGAGACCGCCGAGGTCGCTATGGCTTATGCCCTCGAAGGGACGGAATGGTCGGTCGGCACTGTGAACGTCCGTACCAAGCGAACCTGGACGAGTACGGAGAAAAACGCGCTCTCCATCCTCCGCGCCATAGCGAACCTGCATGGCGGCGACCTGGTCTTTGACTGCCCGAACCGTCTGGTGCATCTGCTGACCATGAGCGGCAAGGACAGCGGCGCTCTGTTCGCCTACAAGAAGAACATGAAATCCATCGAGCGTGTGGTGGACACGCGCAGCCTGGTGACGCGGCTCTATGCCGTAGGCGCGGACGGGCTGACCTTTGCCGACATCAACGGCGGACGGCCCTATGTGGAGGACTTCACATATTCCGGCGAGGTCAGAATTTCCACGCTGGACTGTTCCTCCTTTACGAACCCCTACCAGATGAAGGAATACGCCGAGATGCGGCTTGCGGAGTATTGCAAGCCGTCCGTTTCCTATGTGCTGAACGCGATGGATCTGTCGGTGCTGACGGGCTATGAGCATGAAGCCTGGGAACTCGGCGACTATGTGCGTGTGGAGGACAAGGAACTCGGCCTTTCGGTCACGACACGCATCGTGCGCCGGGAATACAACCTGCAGGAACCCTGGAACACGGTGCTGGAACTCTCCACCACGCTGAAAAACCTTGGAAGCTCCGCCAGCCAGTGGGACAACGTGGCGGACGCTTTGGAAGGCACCAGCATGGTCACCAACAACGACGTGCGGGAAATGGTGCCGTTCAATCTGCTGCGGAACTCCCGCGCCGATGACGGGCTTGCCTATTGGGTGAGTTCCGGCTTTGAGGCGGACGGCGAGAACGGCGCGTCCGGCACGGCTTCCTTCAAGGCGGAGGGCGTGGCGGGAATGACAAAGAGCATGGCGCAGACGGTCTATCCCGCCAACCGCTCCAGCTACACGCTCTCGGCGCAGGTCGCGTCTCAGAACCTCGAAAAGCTGGGCGATAACTCGCAGGTGGGCATCGAGGTGGAGATCGAATACGAGGACGGCACTACGGAAACACGCTTCATTGACCTGTTCTGAAAGGGAAAAGGGGTCCCCGAAAAGCATCTATGCTTTTTGGGGAGAGGACGAACACCGGAATGAATGAGCTTTTCGCGCTTGCGCGGAAACGAATGATATGGAGGTTGTGAGGACGACGTGGCTTATTTTTCAAAGACGAGCGAGAAGATCACTCCCAATAACTACTCCGCCAGGGTCAAGTCCATCACGGTGCGGGTGTGTGTGAAGAACTGCTCCGGCACGTTCTACATCACCGACATCTTCCTGCAGGGCGGCGCGGTCGCCACCGGGTGGGTAGGCCACCCCTGCGAGATAAGGTGGACGCTGGATGGCTAAACCCGCCTTCATCCGTCTGGCGGAGGTCATCAACAAACATGAGGAAAAGCGTGTCGTGAGCATCACGGTGAAGCCTACCGTCACCGACTGCTCCGGCACGATCTGGCTGACCGACCTCCAGCTGCAGGAGGGGCCGGCGCTGAACGGCTACGCTCCGCACACCGAGGTCATGCTCCGAAAGTTCCGCGAGGACGGCGCTGTAAAGCCGCCTGTCTGGTACAACGGCGTGGTGCGCTCCGAGGAGACGGTGGTGCTGTTCAACCTCGGCTCCACCTCCGCAGGGCTGGATGTCCACATCTATCCCAAGTCCGGCATGGCGGCCGGAACGGTAAAGCTGTGCCAGGGTGTGGGCGGTCAACGGGTGTCGTTTCCAAACGCTCTCGCCGCCGAGGATGACCTCGCTCTGCTGGCGTCCACACGGGAATGCACCAGAAACGGTGCGCCGGAGCGCAAAGACGGCTTTTACCAGTACAGCGCGGCGTGGGACTCCAAGCACAAGGTCACGCTGGAGGAAGGCAAAACGGCAAGGGTGCTGTTTGAGATGCAGGAAATGGAGAACGGCATCGAATCCTTCTGACCAGGTTGAAAAATTCACAATTTTACGGTATAATTTAAGAGGTTTCCGGCTTGGCTGGGGCGATAAATCGAGATTTGGAGGGGCATTAAGAGTTTTTTACTGAGGGAGTGATTCTATGAAGTTTGCTATGTCATACAGTTGTGGAAAGGACAGCACTCTGGCCCTCCACAAGATGCTGGAGCAAGGACATGAACCCGTGTGTTTGGTTGTTATGGTAAATGAGGAGGTTGGCCGCTCTTATTTTCACGGTGCGGACAGCACAATGCTGGAACGTTATGCAAAAGCTCTGGCGCTCCCCATGATAACTTGCCCAGCAAAAGGGGAAACCTACCAGACAGCATTTGAAATAGGTCTGTCGAAGTCAAAAGCAATGGGCGCCGAAGCGGTCTGTTTTGGCGACATTGATATTGAACAAAACCGCCAATGGGAGGAAGAACGCTGTAAAGCTGTCGGGCTGCTTCCTTGCTTCCCGTTGTGGCAGCAGGCGCGGGAGGAGATTGTTTATGAGTTAATCCGGCTTGGCTATAAATGCCTAATCAAAAGCGTTAACCGGAGGGTTTTGCCTATGGAACTCTTGGGAACATTTCTTGGTGAAGCATCCATTTCAGTTATGAAGTCGGCGGGGATTGATATTTGTGGGGAGAATGGAGAATATCACACTCTTGCCGTGGATGGGCCGGTTTTTCGGGAACCTTTGGTATTCCAAATCGGTGATAACATCGAAACGGGCGATTATGCGGTAGCAGATATTAGGTAAAGAAAGAATAACACAAAAGCAACTAAAAAATTAACGGGCAGTGTTTTTGGTAAAATGAAAATATAGCAAAGGGCACCCAAAATGTGAGCACCCCAATGGCGAAAAAATGAGCCATTGTCAGCACCTGAAATAACCGCTACCCTTTAGGTGGGACAACCATAAAGGGGGTAGCAGAAAGGTGTTACGAATGGCTCAAATCAAGTATATCAAAGATCTCTACGAAAATGAAGAGGCAAGTTTGCGGGAAATTTCCCGTATAACCGGCCACAGCTTTGAGACCGTCCGCAAGTACGCTTACCAGGAAAACTGGAGCGAGGACAATCTGCCGGATATTGAGCCACAGAACTATCCGGTGCTGCAAGACTTCATCCCCATCATTGACAAGTGGCTGGAGGAGGACCGAAAGGCCCCCAGGAAGCAACGCCATACAGTCATGCGGATTTACCACCGCCTGCGAGATGAGCATGGATTTACTGGTTGCTATTCCACAGTGAAGAAGTATGTCCGCAAGAAGAAGTTCGTAATGAAAACCGTGAGTGCCGGGTATCTCCCTCTGGATCACCCCAAAGGCTGGGGGCAGGTGGACTTTGGCCTTGCGGAAGGCGAATGGGCTGCTACCGGTGAACGCTTCCCATTCTATGCGCTGACCATCTCTTTCCCTGGTTCTAACTACGGAGTAACACAGGCATTTCCGTCCCAAAACCAGGAGTGCCTACTGGAGGGCATGAAGCGAATTTTTGAACACATTGATGGTGTCCCTCCCAGACTGCGCTTTGACAATATGAGTACGGCTGTAGCGCAGGTGCTAAAAGATGGTGAGCGCATCCTAACGGATGGGTTTACCCGATTCATGCTCCACTACCGTTTTCAGGCCGATTTTTGCAATCCGGCTTCTGGAAACGAAAAGGGCAATGTAGAGAACAAAGTCGGTTACAGCCGCCGCAATGCCTTCGTTCCAGTTCCGGTCATTACCTCGTTTGAGGAATTTAATGAACACCTCTGGGAGTGGTGCGAAAAGGATGCCGACCGGCTCCACTATAAGTACAAGGTTCCCATCCAGGAACTTTGGGATGAGGACGAGGCAGCCCTCTTGGAACTGCCGCAGTACCCATTCTCCGTGTTCCGCTATACAACGCTTACTGTGAGTAAAACCGGCTTTGCAACGATTGAAACGAATAAATACGGACTCTCTCCTGCGCTGGCTGGAGAAAAGGTGCAGGCCAAGATCTTCTATGATCATGTGGAGTTCTACCACGACCACAGGCCGGTTGGGCGCTTCCCACGGAGCTACAAAACCAATGATGAAGTCTACGATTGGACGCAGTATGTGTCCACGCTCTACAAGAAACCGGGAGCGATTGAGCATACTCGTTTCTTCCACCATATGCCACGGCAGTGGCAGGATTACCTTTCTGCCACTAAGGGGAAAGAGAGAAAAAGTGCCCTGCAGCTTCTCAGCGAAATCGTTGCTGACGGAAATTCCGAGCTCTGTGATGACGCCCTGAAACTGGCAGCCGCTAATGGCCGGGCCGATGTGGACAGTCTGCGGCAATGCTATTACATGATTGCCAAGAAAGAGCCCCGTCCAGCTCCACTCAAACTCTCCGGCGGCCCATTACTGAACTACAATCCAAACCTTTCCGCCTATGATGGCCTGATGGGAGGTGATGTGCATGACTGAACAGATTGAACAGCTCATGCGGCAAGTGAAGTTGGGCGGCATGGCAAAAGGCTGGCGGAGCGTCCCCTATGAGAATACCGAGCAGTATGTGACTGACCTTTTGACCTTGGAATTGCGGGAACGGGAGGCTAACCGAATTAACCGCATGGTAAAGACGGCTGGCTTCCGGGTAATGAAAACGCTGGATGATTTTGTGTGGAACTCTGCCATTGAACTTCCTGGCGGTTTAACACAGGAATACATGACCGACCTCAGCTTCCTTGACAAAAAAGAGAACCTGATTTTTATGGGGAGCGTTGGGACAGGAAAGACCCATTTGGCTACGGCCATTGCTTTGAAAGCCTGCCAGGAAGGGCGGCGTGTCCGATTCTTTACGGCGGCTGGGCTGGCAAATATCCTTCTGGAGAAGAACACAAAGGGAACCTTGAACAACTACTTGGGCACGCTGAAAAAGGTTGAGCTTGTTGTGATTGACGAGATTGGCTTCGTCCCGCTACACAAAGATGCCGCCGAACTGCTGTTCCAGGTGATTTCCGATTGCTATGAGCGCAAGAGTCTGATTATTACCTCAAACCTGGAGTTTTCTCAGTGGAACACCGTCTTTGGAGACAACCGTCTGACTGCGGCGCTCGTTGACAGGCTTATCCACCACAGCCACATCGTCATTTTCTCTGGGGAGAGCTACCGTCTTACTCAATCCCTAAACCGCCAGAGGGCGTACTCTAAGGGTACTCAAAATTAGTGCAATGGGCCTTTGGGTACCGAAGTGAGCATTTGGCCCCCAGGGCACCCACTCTTGCAAAAGGCCCCGTCTTCCCGGGTACTCAAAAGTGAGCATTTGGTACCCAAGAAAGCTTTACTCACATCATAAAATCTGGTGCTGAAGGTGCTCACTTTTTGGAGGCCCTTTTGCTCACATTTTGACTTGCCAAACACACGGGCAGTTTGTCGCGCAGAAACATTAAACCCATGAAAGCATCGCTTCGGCGGTGCTTTTTTCATGCCCTGGGGAGGTGAGAATGGCATGGACAAACTCAAAGGCAAGAAAATCATGGTCTGGACGTTTATGGGCAATACCCGGATGTATGAGGCGCTGCGTGATTACGGCGACCGCATCAGCCAGATCGGGCTGTTCTCCTTCAAGGTCCGTGCGACCGGGGAGATTTACGAGAGCGGCGTTTCCATTGCCGACGGTTCCACCATGAAAAACTACATCAACAAATGGCCGCACATCACCTGGCTTTTGACCATCGCCAACGACGGCTCCAGCAGCGTTTTTGCCGCACTCCGGGATAACACGGGCGGCGCGCAGGACAAGTTCCTCACAGAGATCGTCCGCATCATGAAGAAATATCCGTGGTGTTCCGGCATCGACATCGACCTGGAACGCGGCGGAGATTACTCCACGGCGGACATCTCCACGGCGATGTTCCGAAACATCTACGACGCGGTCAAAGCCTACGATCCATCGAAGATGATGAACATCTGCCTGCCGGGTATGACGAGCGTCAACGGCTCGGTCGGCGGTGAAAACTGGTGTGTATACGGCGACCTCGACCGCTACTGCGACACCGCGTCCATCATGACCTACGGCATGGCATGGGCTGGCTCCGCGCCGGGTCCTGTTTCCCCGCGAAGCTGGCTGGAGGGCGTGTACGATTATGCCGTCCGTGTCATGCACCCGGAGAAGGTCTTTCTCGGAATGCCCGCCTATGGCTGGAACTGGCAGATCTATGACAAGCCGGAAAACCTGGGCAACAGCTACCGCGGCACCTCCAATACCTACTACGCCGCCAAGCTGTGGATGACGGGCGGCTACAATTTCACCGATGACGGGCCGCCCCAGCCGATGATACCCATCGTGGCCTATTGGGATGACAACAACAAAGTCCCCTGGGCGCTGCCGCACGTTTACGACTACATGGAAGGACGGGACGCGGTGGACTACACCCAGCCGCTCATGGCGGAAACCTATAACGGGCGGCACTATCTGACCGCCTACGGCAAGTCGCAGCACACCGAGTTCGGCAGCATCGTCCTTGACCGTGGAGCGGAGCCGGACAGCTACAGCGGCATCGTTTCCGTCTCCGAGACGCTGGTCACGCTGGGCGATGAGGGCGAGGCGGTCTACAACTTTACCATCGACAGAGCCGGAACCTACGATGTAGCGGTGCGGCTCTGTTTTCCATTCTGGAACCGCAACGGCATCTATGTGTCGCTTGACGGTCAGACTACGCATTACCACGAGTCGCGGCTGTGGTGGCCTTACTGGAGGACGACCTTCTGGGCCACGCTTGCCAAGAGCGTGAACCTATCCGCCGGGCAGCACACCCTCACCATTTCCGTGGATGTCAACGGTGTGCAGTTTTACGGCTTCCGGGTCTGCACCGCCTTTGAGGAATACCCCTCGGTGGGCGAAGCGCAATACACTCTCGCGCCGCGCCAGTTCAAGGACGTGAACGGCAAGATGGTGGGTCCCGACCGGGGATTCAAGCTGACGCTGGAAATGCTCCGCAGAAAGCCGGACTCGGCGCTCATCTGGTACGAGGATTTTCGGGACACACCGCCCATCCCGTCAAGCTACTGGACAACGCTGGACGGCGAATGGGAGGTCTGGCAGGATACATCCGGCATGGAGCGCCGGCCATACTCCCAGCTTGAAGGGAGCGGACGGCTGGCATGGCAGTACGACGGCTTCTCCGACATCCATCTCCGGGCGCAGATCATCTTCCCGGAGGAAGGCGGCGGCAGGGCTGGTGTATTTCTCGGCAGCCTATTCTGCTGTCTCAACTACGATACCCAGCGGGTGGAACTCTACGAAGGCTCCACGCTCCTCGGCAGCTACGCCACCAGCTTTTCCAAAACCGCGAAAGCCGACCTCCGCACCGATCCCAGCGTCTATACCATCGAGATGCGGAAACGCGGAAACAGGGTGCGGGTCTATTCCTCGGCATCCAACACGCTCCGCTTTACGGCTGCGGTGAGCGGCAGCGGCGGGTATGCTGGTATCCGCTCCGACCAAAAGGTCTGCTGCCAGCTGCTCCGCCTTGGCGACGCCTGGACATACGAGCCGTATGAGCGGTTCGATGTGCGGATGCCGGACGGGACGCTCCAGACATTCGGCAGGATCGAGCGGTCAAACTGCACCTGGGACGATGAGTTCCAAGTGTTCACGCTGACCGCCGATGTGGAGGAATACTCCACACGGAGCGAGGATATTTCCCTCGACTACGACTTCTTCCACTCGGCCTTTCTCGCCATCACCTGCGGGAAGGACTACTCTGCGACGGTCATTCCAAGGGACATAAACGTCTGGATATCCAGGCTGTTCCTCGGCGATGCGGACGGTTTCTCCATCCTCTACTACCAGGACGTGGACAGTCTCATCTATTGGGCGAACCAGGCGGCTTACCGCTGGGGACTGCGCGGGATGTGTATGTGGTCGCTGGGTCAGGAGGATATGCGGCTTTGGGAGTGGCTGCCAAAGCAAACGGAATAACGGTAAATCGGGCGCTGGTCGAAAGGCCGCGCTCTTTTTATGCACAAATCTCAATTCAAGGAGGACAAGACAATGAAACAAATCTGGACTGGCATTCAGATCGCTTTCTCCGCGCTGGGCGGCTTTCTCGGCTGGTTCCTCGGCGGCGCTGACGGCTTTCTGTATGCGCTGATCGCCTTTGTGGTGATCGACTACGCGACCGGGGTGCTGTGCGCCATCGCGGACAAGAACCTCTCCAGCGAGGTCGGCTTCAAGGGCATCTGCCGCAAGGTGCTGATCTTCACGCTGGTGGGCATTGGGAACATCCTGGACGTCTATGTGCTGGGCGAAGCCGGAGTGCTGAGGACGGCGGTCATCTTTTTCTACCTCTCCAACGAGGGCGTGAGCCTGCTGGAGAACTCCGCCCACCTGGGACTGCCCATCCCCGAAAAGCTGAAAGACGTACTGGCGCAGCTGCACGACCGCACCGGAAAGGATGGTGAGGAGTAATGGCATACACAAACAGTCCGCTCGTGGACTATACCAAACTCAGTCCCAACCACTCCGGGCAGAGGACGCACAGCATCGACCGCATCACGCCGCACTGCGTAGTCGGCCAATGCTCCGTTGAGACGCTCGGCAGCATCTTTACGCCGACCTCCAAACAGGCGTCCTGCAACTACGGCATCGGCAGCGACGGGCGTGTGGCGCTTATCGTGGAGGAGAAGAACCGCTCCTGGTGTTCCTCCTCCAACGCAAACGACCAGAGGGCAATCACCATCGAGTGCGCGTCCGACAACACGGAGCCGTATGCGTTCAAGGATGTGGTCTATCAGAAGCTCATCACCCTTTGCGTAGACATCTGCAAGCGCAACGGCAAGACCAAGCTCATCTGGCTCGGCGACAAGGACAAGACGCTGAACTATACCCCGGCATCCGGCGAGATGGTGCTGACCGTCCATCGCTGGTTTGCCAACAAGTCGTGTCCGGGCAGCTGGATGTACGCCAGGATGGGCGACCTCGCCGCGAAGGTCACGGCGCAGCTTGGCGGCACGGCTGGGCAAGAACCGCAGCCTTCCGCTCCGCCCGCGACCGGGTACCCGGAAAAGCTGACCTCCGGATATTACCGTGTGCGTAAATCCTGGAAGGACGCGAAGTCTCAGCTTGGCGCATACCGCATCCTCGCCAACGCCAAGGTGCAGGCGGACAAGAACCCCGGCTACTATGTGTTCACCAACGACGGCGTGAGCATCTATCCCGTTGCCGCCGCCTACCGGGAATACACGGTGCAGAAGGGTGACTCCCTTTGGGCGATTGCCCAGCGTCTGCTCGGCAGCGGGACGCGCTACAAGGAGATCAAGACGCTCAACGGTCTCACCAGCGACACCATCTACAGCGGCCAGAAACTGAAGATTCCGAACTAACACACAGCCCATCGGGGATTTTTCCTCGGTGGGCTTCTTTTTTTGTTTATGAGGGGCCCCAAAACACCTTCTTTTTCTGCGTACAGCGAAAGAGGTGTACTTTTATGACGAATGAACAGAAAGAACAGATCGCTTCGTTTCGTGAACGAGGATTCGGATATGCCACCATCGCAAAGGCTGTGGGACTGAAAAAGGATACTGTGGTCGCCTTCTGCCGGAAGCAGGGACTCACAGGTACGAAAGCGCCGTCCAATGAGCGGGTCGAGGTCAAGGTGGACATCTGCCGGAACTGCGGCAAGCCGCTGATACAGACGCCGGGAATCAAGAAAAGGGTGTTCTGCTCGGACGAGTGCAGGACGGCGTGGTGGAACTCCCATCCCGAAATGGTCAACCGCCGGGCGGTTTATGAGCGTGTCTGCGCCGGGTGCGGAAAGCCGTTCACCGCTTACGGCAACGCCGGACGGAAATACTGCTGCCACGCCTGCTACATCGCGGACAGGTACAAAGGCGGTGCCGCCCATGAGTAAGGAGATGTTCACCACCGAAATGTGGTATCAGGCGGCTGTTTCCCTCGCCAAAAAGCTGCTGGAAAAGGGACTTCTGACCGAGGAGGAATATGCCGTAATTGATACAATTCTGCTCAAAGAAATCCGCCCGTCTTTGGGTACATTATTATCGCAAAATGACTTGATATAAGGTGGTTTTAGAGGGATATATAGTGACGGAAAGGAGTGATTTTCATGCGGACTGTAAACAAAATCGAAGTCAAAGCGCCGCAGATGCCCAGCCGCAAAAAGGTCGCTGCCTACGCCAGAGTCTCAATGGAGTCCGAGCGATTGCAGCACTCCCTTTCGGCACAGGTCAGCTATTACAGCGCCCTCATACAAAAGCACCCCGATTGGGAATATGCGGGTGTCTACGCCGACGACGGCATCTCCGGCACCAAGACCGCGAAGCGCGACGAGTTCAACCGTCTGCTGGAGGACTGCGAAGCCGGAAAGATCGACATCGTTCTCACGAAGTCCATTTCCCGCTTTGCCAGGAATACGGTCGACCTGCTGAACACGGTGCGGCGGCTCAAGGAACTCGGCATATCCGTGCGGTTTGAAAAGGAACACATCGATTCGCTGACCGAAGATGGCGAGTTGATGCTCACGCTGCTGGCGTCCTTCGCACAGGAGGAAAGCCGGAGCATTTCGGAAAACGTGAAATGGGGTACCATCAAGCGGTTCAAGGAAGGCATCCCCAACGGGCAGTTCACCATCTTCGGCTACAAGTGGGTGGACGGACGGCTGACTATCATCCCGGAGGAAGCCGAGATCATCCGCTGGATGTACGCCGAGTACATGAAAGGCGCGTCGCGGATTGAGATCGGCAGGGCATTGATGGAGCGCGGCATTTACACACGGCAGGGCAAGCCCTGGGTGGATTCCAACGTCAAGGTGATACTCACGAACATCACCTACACAGGGAACTTCCTGTTCCAGAAAGAATATGTGGTCGATCCCATCTCCAAGAAGTCAAAGAAGAACCGCGGCGAACTGCCGCAGTATTTCGTGGAGAACACCCACGAAGCCATCATCCCGATGGAGGAATGGCAGGCTGTCCAGGCTGAGTTCAAACGGCGGCGGGACCTCGGCCCCTTTGGAAATAAGGCGCTCAACACCTGCTGCTTTACGGGCAAAATCAAATGCCCACATTGCGGCTGCAGTTATATGCACTCTGTTCGAAACACTCGGAACGAAGAATACTGGGTCTGCGGCAGCAAAAAGAAAAAAAGGAGCGACCATCCCTGCCCGGTCAAAGGAGTCATCAACCACAAAGTCCTGAAAAGCGTCTGTGCCGAAGTCCTCGGCCTGCCTGAGTTCAACGAAGACATTTTTCTGGAAAAGGTCGACCACATCGAGGTGCCGCTCCGAGCAACGCTGGACTTCTACATGAAGGACGGGACCTCAGTCCGGCGGGAGGTAAAAAGCACAGGCCATCAAGACTGCTGGACGCCCGAACGCAGAACCGCAAAGGGCCGGTTGATCCAGGAGCGGCAGATAGGTCCAAACAGCACCTGCTTTACCAGCAGGATTCGGTGCGAACTCTGTGGCGCAAATTACCGCAGACAGTCGGCGAGACCGCAATGTCACAGACCATACGCAATTTGGCGATGCGCATCCGCAGGAAACTGCGAAAGCACCAGCATCTACGAAGATACGCTCAAATCCCTCGCGGCGGAAGCAATGGGGGTTCCAGAATTTCAAGAAAACCTTTTCCGTGAGCAGATTGCCTACATTGGCATCGTCGATAAAGGCCGACTGGTATTCCACTTCAACGACGGTCACACCTCGGAAGCGTCATGGGTGAATAAGAAGCGGATGCCGAAACAAACCCCAGAGCGGAAAGCGCACATGAGCAAAACAATGAAAGAGATATGGAGGAAACGGCATGGCGAAATCAGTAACAACGATTCCGGCGACGATCAGTCGATATACGGCATCGCCGATAAATGAGAAGAAAAAACGCCGCACCGCCGCATATGCTCGTGTTTCCACGGACAGCGAGGAACAGCAGACCAGTTACGCCGCCCAGGTTGACTACTACACCACCTACATCAAAGGGCGGGACGATTGGGAGTTCGTGGAGGTCTACACCGACGAGGGCATCACCGGCACCAGCACGAAGCACCGCGAGGGCTTCAAGCGCATGGTGGCGGATGCGCTGGCGGGCAAAATCGACCTCATCGTTACAAAGTCGGTCAGCCGCTTCGCCAGGAACACGGTCGACAGTCTCACAACGGTTCGGAAGCTGAAGGAGAAAGGCGTCGAGATATACTTTGAAAAAGAGAACATCTGGACACTGGACAGCAAGGGCGAACTGCTCATCACCATCATGTCCTCGCTGGCGCAGGAAGAAAGCCGCTCCATCTCGGAGAACTGCACCTGGGGACAGAGAAAGCGGTTCGCCGATGGAAAGGTCACAGTTCCGTTTGCGCGGTTCCTCGGCTACGACCGTGGCCCGGACGGGAACCTTGTGCTGAACGAAAAGGAGGCGGTCACCGTCCGCCGCATCTACAGTCTTTTCCTGCGCGGCATGACACCCTACGGCATAGCGCGCCAGCTTACCGCCGAGGGTGTCCTTTCACCGGGTGGCAAGGAAAAATGGAACGCCGGCGCGGTGCGGAGCATCCTCACAAACGAGAAGTACAAGGGCGACGCGCTCCTTCAGAAAAGCTACACGGTCGACTTTCTCACCAAAAAGAAGAAGGTCAACGAGGGCGAGATTCCGCAATACTACGTTGAGGGAAACCACGAGGCGATTATCCAGCCGGAGGTTTTCGAGATGGTGCAGCGCGAGTTGGAACAGAGACAGCAGCGCCGAGGACGGCACAGCGGTGTCCACCTTTTCTCCGGCAGGATAAAATGCGGAGTCTGCGGCGGCTGGTACGGCTCCAAGACCTGGCACTCCACCGATAAATACCGCCGCGTCATCTGGCAGTGCAATCACAAGTTCGAGGGCGATGAAAAATGCTCCTCGCCGCACTTCTGCGAGGAGGAGATCGAGCAGCTTTTCGTGGCGGCGGTCAATAAGCTGATTTCACAGAAGGACGCCATCATCGGTCAGTTCGACCTTGCGCTGCGGACGGCTTTCGACACGACCGCCCTGGAAGCCGAGCGGGACGAGCTGCAGAACGAGATGCTGGAAACCTCCGAACTGATGCAGAACTCCATCTACGAAAATGCACACGTCGCGCTCGACCAGGCAGAGTACCAGAAACGTTACGACGCTTTAACCGCACGGTTCGACAAGGCCAAGGAGAGACTGGAGATGGTCGACGCCGCCATCAAGGACAAGCAGTCCAGGCAGGCGACCATCGAAGCCTACCTCGAAACCCTCAAAGCGCAGAACACCCTGGTGGAGCGGTTCGAGCCATCCCTCTGGTGTGCGCTGCTGGATTTCGTGACGGTCTACTCCAAAGAGGATGTACGGTTCACCTTCAAGGACGGAACAGAAATAAGGGCATAAACACATAAAGACGACTCTCCAATGCCGAGCAGATCCTCGGTGGGGAGCCGTCTTTTTTTGCAGCACGGGGCCTTTCAAATTATAACAACATTTCACCTACGGGATTTTGGAGTCTCGTCTGCCGGATTGAATTTTGCATCAATCTGTATCGTGAGACGATTCTCCTGACATGAGACAGAAATGTAATCGCCGGGTGCGAACCCAGCTTCAGCAAGCCACGCGCCCTGTAGGACGATGCTGGGCTGAGCGTAGTTGCGGGTGGATTTGTAGACTCGTAGTTTTCTTTCCTTCATTGGCACCTTCCTCTCCGGCCGCCAATGCTACAGAGCGATTATACCATAGTTCCGGGCGTCCGGAAACAGAAAGCGGCAAAAAAAATAACCGGGCGTCACCCGGCACACATTTTACACCGCAAGAGAAAATTACACCGCAAAGGCGCACTTTTCAATTTTTCCTCTGCCTTGTATCAAAGTCTGCAAGATTATATCAGTGTACATTTTTTTATCTCATCCATTGCATCGAAAATCCGGTCCCGTGGGATGGGGTTTGTCAGCCTCACACTGGCCAGGGGTAGTATACCGCCCTTTACCAATACAGATGTGGCAATATTTCTCTGGGGGGCCGTCACTTCCTGCTCCACATACGCCCTGCCCTTTGGGCACGCGGCGCCCTCCACGGAGCAAATCCGTCTGGTTCCGTCTTCCCTCTCCTCAATCTGCGCCCTTATATCACATCCGTTGGGGCAGATGATACATGTATATTCTCTCAACATTCAGCGCTCACCTCCAGCCGGCTCAGGGACACCAGTTTATCAGCCTTAACGGTAAGTTCAATCATCTCGGCCGGTATTGCCTTCTTCATTTTCTTTGACGCCACCAATACACCGTCCTGCCTTACCTCAATGCGGCATTCCTTCAAGGGACTGTTTACCCTCAGGGACAGCTTAAAATCCCTTGTGCCGCTCACTCTCTGGGGAACAGTGTGGTTAATATGGCTGTCCGTTTCTATTTCGATGGGACAGGGGGTAAGGCATCCGTTCTGCACATATTCCGCAGCTGAATCCGCCAGGCTCTCTGCTTCCATGGAAACAAAGTCCACTAAATCATGGACATGGAGCACGTTTCCCGCAGCAAAAATCCCCTCCACATCCGTCTGGAAATGTTCATCCACCACAGCGCCTTTTGTCCTGTCATCCAGGGTAACACCAGCGTCCAGAGAAAGTTCATTTTCGGGAATCAGGCCCACGGAAAGTATCAGGGTGTCACACTTGTATTCCTTTTCTGTTCCCGGAACGGGTCTTAAGTGTTCATCCACCCGTGACACCGTGACGCCTGTCAGGCGGTTGTCCCCGTGGACAGCCGTTACCGTATGGCTCAGGTACAGCGGAATGCCGTAATCATTCAGGCACTGCTCCACATTGCGGGGCAGACCGCTGGGATATGGCTGGATCTCAAACACGGCCTGGACATGGGCGCCTTCCAGCGTAAGCCTGCGGGCCATAATCATGCCGATGTCCCCGGATCCCAGGATGACCACTTCCTTTGCGGGCATTACATTGCAGAGGTTAATATAAGCCTGGGCAACCCCGGCCGTAAACACACCGGCCGGCCGCTCACCCGGAATTCCCAAAGCGCCTCTGGTCCGTTCCCTGCATCCCATGGTAAGGATGACGGACCTGGCCTTCCACACCTTAAGCCCCTGGCGTGTCGCTGCGGTCACAGTCCTGTCTTCTGTCACCTCCAGCACGGTTGCGTCCGTGATATAAGGAATTCCTGATTCTTCCACCTCATCGATAAATCTCTGGGCATATTCCGGCCCGCTCAATGTGGTTTTAAAACGGGTCAGCCCAAAGCCATCATGGATGCACTGCCTGAGTATTCCTCCCAACTGTTTTTCCCGTTCCACAATCAATATGTTATGTATTCCCTTCCTGTATAACCGGACAGCCGCAGCCAGTCCCGCCGGTCCGCCGCCAACAATGAGAACGTCAATCTCCATTCCCTACACCTCCTCCCGCACTCTGCCGAAAAACATCTGTGAATCTTTTCTTGCATACCTTACTTCTGTTTCCTTTTTTCCCGATTCCTCTTCTATCATCTGCGCAATACGCATCTGGCAGTATCCTCCCTGGCACCGCCCCATCATGGAACGGGTCCTGTATTTAATCCCTGCCATGGTGTCAACCCCCAGTGGATTATGGATGGCTGCCAGGATTTCCGCCCTGGTTACCTTTTCGCACCGGCAGACGACCTGGCCGTAATCAGGATTCTGCCTTATCATCTGTTCCTGTTCCTCTTTTGTCATCTCCGCAAAACGAGGAATTCCTTTTCTCACAGGATTAAACTCCGGATTGGGCGTCAGCTTCTCCCTTTCTTCCATAAGACAGACCGCATGACGGGCAATGGGGACTGCCGCCGTAAGACCCGGAGACTCAATGCCCACCAGATTAATGGCGCGGGGCGCAATGTCATCCCTTATCTCTATCTTAAAATCCTGTATAACACCGTTCTCATCCACCCATTTAGGCAGAATACCGGAATAGCTGCGGATATAATCCTTTTTATGGATACAGGGCCACAGGTCTGAGGCACTCTTAGCCAGGTAATCCATATTTTCCTGCGGGACGCCATAGTATGTAAAATCCGTTACCATCTCCGCGTTGGGACCAATAATGACATTGCCGTCTGTGGTGTTGGTCACATGGATTCCCATGTAAGTATTGCTGGGAACCGGATATACAGGCATGGGGAGAAGCGGTCCTGTGCGCTTGTCCAGAATAATGTAATCTCCCTTGGAACCAATCACCTTATATCCGCGGATACCCAGCATACCGGATATTTTACCGCAGCCCAGTCCGGCACTGTTCACGACCCACCGGGTATGGAATTCGCCGTTTGGCGTCATAAGAATATAATTGCCCTGGCTGTCCCGCCGTATTCCTGTCACTTCATGGTCAAAATAATACGCTGCCCCGTTGGCATGTGCATTCTCAGCCAGAGCTACGGTATAATTAAATGGGTCCACGATTCCGCTGTTAGCCGAAAACATGGCAAATTCCCCTGCCACAGCCGGAACCAGTTGATGAAGCCGCTCTTTTCCAATGAGCTCCAGCCCCGCAGCCCCATTTTCTTCCCCCTGCCGGATGGTCCGTTTCAGGGTTTCCATATCCTCCGCCGTATTGCCCACCAGCACCTTACCGCAGCGGATGAACTTAAAATCCAGTTCCTCGGCCAGTTGTTCCATGAATCGATTGCCTTCCACACAGAGTCTGGCCTTCAGTGAGCCTGTGTCATAGGCAAATCCGCCATGGACCACGCCGGAATTTCTGCCGCTGGTCTCATAACATACATCCAGATTCTTTTCCAACACGCCTATTTTCAAACGGTACCTGGACATTTCCCTGGCAATGGCGCTGCCCACCACGCCGCCGCCGATAATGATTACATCATACAGTTGTTTCATGCCGTTTTCCTCCTGAAGGATTATCGCAAATTCATCCTATGAATACATTTTATTTTTACCACATTTGATGAATAGAGTCAATACAAAATCTTAAGAACGCAAATATTTATAGGATGAATATTCTGTAACTTCCATTCCACCAGAAAATTTATCCTCATCAGAAAACCGGCAATCGGATAGGGGAGATTTTAACCTCCCCTTCCACACCACGT
>UMHT01055745.1_pt1 | contig 107642 bp, 85 predicted proteins | sample 1965601 | NCBI WGS metagenome assembly UMHT01 (sample SAMEA4836105, study PRJEB28245) | human gut metagenome | biome: gut microbiome; material: fecal sample | place: Denmark | collected 2008 | reverse complement strand
ATTTCTTATTTTGTCAAGATACGGATTATTACTTACTTACTTTTCTATATCATTTTTTATACCCTAGTTTTTTGCAAAGTCTGCTTTACTATTCTTTTTTCGGGAGCCGAAGTTACAACAACAAAATGGATTGCAACACCTACCATAACCATTAAAATGGCTGTAATGATCAAACCATACCAGGTACTGGGATGTGCAATTTTACTCATAAAACGAAAGACGATTGTCATCACTCCACAAGAAATCAAATGTCGGAAGATCGTAGGATACAATATAAAGGATGATACATTTAAACACCTGGCTGCATATGTCGGATTAAAAAATACGTTGATGCTGATCATAATGACCGCTGTAGTTACAACAATCGCGTACGGTCCAACATATGTATATTTTAGCAAGAAATACATTGCAACTACATTTAAAAAACCTCCGGCAATTGTAACCCAACATGGAATTTTATTTTTCACTGTCAAAGTGTAAATATAATAAACAGGCTGCATTGCACCGGCTGTTATGCTTCCAAGTACAGTTACAACTGTTAAACCATATAGTAATGGCGTATCTTGCTGAGGCAACCATAAAGTATAATACAGCATTCCAAGGGATGCAAAACCAGCGAATGCAATATTAGAGAAACAACCGCAAACTTTCATCGTCAATTCTACTTCATGAATAAAGTCCTCTTTGTTCCCTAATGCATATTTCTTTATAAGCCTTGGCTGAAAGGGCTGAAAGACAACCTGATATAGCGTCTGAAATATTGCACCAATCGTCTTTGCAACAGATATCTGCCCTGTTGCAACATCTGTCAACATAAGATTAGAAATGATCAGATCTAGGCCACTATTTAATACATTTCCTAACTGATTTAGTGAGTTCCAAACTCCGTTCCCCATCATATCCTTTACTTTTTGCAAAGATACAGATTTTTTCTTGAATGTCAGATCTGGAACCAATATCTTTTGAAGAACATAGTTTGACAACAATGTAATAAGTGACGATATTAAAGTTCCCACACCAACAAACCATATCTGCGGCTTAAAACAGAGAAAGAAACCTACCAATACGATTGCATTACAGCAATGAGATGCTATTTTAATTAGGCCTGTAATATCTAACCGATTCTTGATGTAAGCTCCAACACTGACAGTTGTGGTAAATGTCGTTACGGCAAAATTAACAAAAGTGACCAGAAACAGCAATTTTACAGATACTACCAAGTCTTCAGGAATATTTAATAAATACTGAAGTTTTAGAATCACCACTACCGCAATAATCAATAACAACCCTGTCAAAAAAAACGTCGCAAAAATTGCCGAAGAGTAGTATTGATTTGCCTCATCAATATTATTTCTGTGGTAGGAAACCGATACGTATCTAACTACAAAAGATGTAAGCGCAACTGTAATGATTCCTGCATAGGTTACCACATTATTTGCAATAGAAACAAAACCATACGCTCCCATACCAATATTATCTGTGATAAATGGCGTGAGGAAAAAATTAATAAGATAGCTAATCACCACTGATAAGCCAGAAATTACTATTGTTTTAGCTATTCTTCCTGCTCCACTGTTCATTAAACAAATCCTCCGATAAGTACTTCTCTAATTCTGGCAAATGATAACAAAACAGTAAAAAGGTCCAAACAACGCTAACACTTAATATTGACTCAAAATACATATCTATAAGTATAGCCATCAATAAAAGTACTGTCATATTAACAAATTGCTTATTATTAACAGATTTCATCCTCTTACTCACATTAGCAAAAAGAAGCATGAGAAGAGAAAACATAGTTAATCCGCCCTGCCAAAGTGTATTCAAAATTTGATTATGAGCGCTTGTAAACGATAGATTATTTAAAAGCGAAGCAGACACACTGCCATTTATGTTTCCCCAACCCCAAACGGGTTTTTGAGTTATATACACCATAATATTAGCCCAAATAGTTGTTCTACCAGTAAAGGTCAAATCCTTCTGAAAAACATTCTCTACAATTGGTGCAAGAAAAAATGTGACACCAAAAACCAAAAGGCACTCGCCAACCAACCATACAAGCAAAATGATACTTGTATTGATCTTATTTCGATTTTTGAGAAATAAGATGATATTGAGCATACCCAACTCAGCAACAAGAACAGCAACCATTGCTGTACTGGATGTTGACAAAACAATTCCTGTAATGCTTATCACCATCGAAACAATACACATGATTTTGGAATTAATCGTTCTGCATCTTAGGTGATGAAAGCCCGTTAAAAACATATACATTATATACCAATAAACTCTGTTATTTTTATTTCCAAATATCCATTGTGCTGTATCTGTTGTTGTCCACTCATTCCATACGGTTTGTATCTGGTATAATCCTTCCGGGAAGAAAACAAATGACATCAAATCCAGTATAACAAGTATAGAAATAATCAGTCTCAATCTATCCATTACATATACTGTTTTCTTCATCAACATAAATTCAAGAATTGCCAAAAGTACAACAACTTTAGCATTCGATATAATCATATGTATATCGGCAGTAGTCAGTTTATTAACAAATGAAATAATAACCAGATAAGCAATATATACAGTCACAAAATCGACAAATAAGGAGGGCTTGTATTTATTTTTAAGTAGCAAAAGGATACAACACACCAGCATTAGGTTTTCAAGCATATCAAAGATACTATTTGAAAAATATGATGGCATAAACATTAAAATAACAAAGAGTAATAACGTACAATTTAAAACGGATACCTTAAATTGTTTCATCACTAACCCTCCTCATTTTTCAAAAAAACTTAAAAACTGCTTTTTTGTTGTCTCATCTGAAAATTTGTTCAAGAACAATCTAAAAACCGGCTCATTGTACTTATGCAATTCCTTCTCGCTACACAATTTCCTCATTGTCTTAACCCATTCCACCTGTGTATCACAGAGATAAACATATTTAAATCTCAGTTCTTCGTCCATTTGTTCCCAGAAACCATACAGGCTTTCCGAAGTACCCACAAAAATTTTTCCGTATGATAGGGCTTCAACCGATTTGCATTTCATTCCACCTCCATCAAAGAGCGGTGCAAATACAATATCCGCATTGCGGTAATAGGGATCCACACTATCCACAGTTCCAATTACCTGAATACTTGGATCTGCAAACTCCTCTCTTAAGAATTCGGTTCCTCGTCCAACTATTTTGACAGCAATACTTTCTGGAAGCTCCGGCAGCACATTTTCATAAAACCAGCGAATACCCAGAATATTAGGAAAATACTTAGACCCAACAAACAGCAGTTCTTTCACAGAGCCTGCTACACCTGCAGATGCTTTTTCGGCATCTATTTCAGGAACAGGTGTAGCAATTGGTATGCATCCATCCGGTTCTGTACCGTAGAACTTCTGATAGAGCGCAGCATCTCTTTTATTAAACACCAAATCCACATCGCTGTACTTCTGATTAATTCTTTCCTGGCGGATTTCAAGCCTACATTCGATTTTGTTGATGATGCCTCCGCGCCTGGCCCATTGCACGTATAGGTCCGGCGCTATATCGTGAAAAAATGTTATCACATACACATCTGGATATTTTTCCTTGATGGCTTTAACCAGTGAACCAAAAATCGAATCTTCAATAAAAACCGTTTCTATTTTGTTGTCTTTAATAATATTGCATATATCCGCAATCACCGCATTGCTCAGATACATACTGTTTCCTTCCAGCCACTGTACAATGCGTTGAAACTTATTCTTATATTTTCCATAAGCCACATAGCGCTCCCGGCGTTCCGCAGGATCGTCCATTCTTAGATTTACTACGAATACCTGCTCTTTTCCAGCCATTTCTTCAATTGCCGCTCGGTGAACACACGCAGCAATATTGGTTTCAAACCTTTTTGCAACATATAGTACCATTGGAATATTCCTCACTTCATTTTGCGCCATACCGCTTTAACGTTCTCTTTTATTGGTCTCGGTATTGCATGAATAATCGATAGTTTAATTTTATTAATATTAAATATATGCCGAATGCGATTCTGTTTTACTATCGCGTTAAAAGCTATATTCGCAGCTTTATCATAATTTTTCTTCACTGCATACTCGTCTAAAAATATTTTACGTTGCTTAGGGGGGGCAACTGAAGGATGATTCATCTGTTTTTCATAGGTCATCGGCTCTCTCACAGGCCGTTCATGAGCTATTACACTTCCTTCGGTACGTACCGCTTCAAAGAATTCCATGCCCTTCGGGGTATTCAAAAGAACACAAGAAACCTCTTTTCTCTCATGAGTATATGGCGCTAACATTCCCAAGCCATGGTAATCCCCTAATGTTATATCGCCAGATCTGTTATGCTGAGCATAATGACATTGGTAACAACATTCCCGGTAAATCAGTGCCTTATGATAACCAATCTGATATAAATCATCTTCCTCAACCCCTTTTTTATATAGCACATTTGTCTTTGCTCTATCAGAATAAATAGTCAAACAAAAATTCTGTGTTCCGTAATTAGGTTCACGGAATGATATTATATCTGTATTCCGCTTCTTTATTGAGGAAATGGCCTGAATGTGCTGCGAAAAATATATCGGTGGCGGGGTACCATGGCAAACCAAATCGACAAAAATTAAGTTATCGCCGCAATGAAGCCTCTGCATATAGTTTTTCATCGCTGCTACCTGGCAGGGCAACCCAACGAAAAATAATTTTTCTCTTTCTCGAAGCTTTGCTGCAGCTTCTTTAAAAATCTTATCCATATGACTGAACGTATACTTTGAATTTTTAAACCGTTCGATATATTCTTCCTGATTGGTTACAACAAAGCGAGCCTCATATTTCTCATCCAAAACAACGCCTGCAATATACATCCCCTGTTTCAATGCATAGCGATACAATGCTGCCGCAATCCCTCCCGATGCAGAGGTTCTGTGTTCTTCTGGATCATTTGCCCATACCGCGAAAGCCTTTTCTGGCATATTTAGTTTCGGAGAAGTTTTATTAGGACATACCACATCACACATGTGGCAATTCACACACTGATCGTCATCAATCTCTAAATACCAACTATCATCATCCCTCATATGCCGAGTAACGCATTGTTTAGGACATATATTTTCACATGCCCCGCAAGCGGTGCAATCTGCCGGAGTACATATGCTTCTCATTTTTTCCCTCATTCAATCATCAAATTCGCTCTTTTAGCAACGTCCAAGATTCTCTTCGTTTCTTTTCCAAAACCTGATTGATATAAATGTAGTCCATTGGTATATCCATTTCCACATTCCGATCAGTGCCCTCCCGGTGAAGGATCTGAAGTTCTTCTCCCAATGACTGCATTCTTGCTTTGTTCCCACGATTATAATAAAACAACGGTCGTTCAAAATACATGGCATACAGCATGCCATGATAAGATGCCGAAAATACGATCTCCGCATTTGCAAATAAAGTAACCCATTCTTCCACAGTCATGGGGCGCACATTTCTAACACCTGAAACCGGGCGATTGAAATTCAAATAATATACCGCAAGATCATGACGACGACCATAATCAATAGCGTCTGTTATATTCTTTTTATCCGCGGTTGTCATATAGACCAACACATATTTCTCCGTATTTTTTTTCTCTTTATTAACATAATTTTCCCAGAAATCTCGAGCCCAGAGCATCGTCGGGTCACAGGTAACTTCCACATTCCTTCCAGTTAATTCCTGTATCCATTCCTGTGCCAACTGTTCTCTCACACTAATGGCATCAAATCGAAGCAGGTTTTTTCGAACATTTTCCCACACTTCTTCAGGCCATTTTTCACCGACAGAAGAAGAAAAAGCGATCTTCTTTTTCTCCGGTTGTGCAAAGTCCAGCATATACGTGAAATCATTACCAGTAACCTTCATTCCCCAAACAATATCGCTGCCCACAATAAAGCCCCTATAATCCCGATTCGCCTCCCGTATGGTGTCGGGATAATAGGTCTTGCTGATTTTAGCGTTTTTCTTGAGGAAATTCCTCATATTTTCCCGTCTTTTTTTCAGCATAGGACGGTGAGTAAAAAAACGAATGATATCCATCGGTTTTCTGATTTCTCTGAGTGTATAGGTTGTTTCTCTGTCTGCAATCGCCTTACACTGATAATCTAAAATTTCAACATCAGCTTCCAACGTTTCTACCGCCTTATACAAACTAAAAGCCTGTAAAAGAGACCCATAATTCAAAGTATCATGTATTGTAATCAGTCCATAATTCGCCATATTTTATACCCTCATTTTTCTATTCGGTACATCTCTTTTAATATTCCAGCTGTTTCTTTGATGTCATATCCGGCATTTTGGATCGCCTTTCTCTGATTGCGTTCTATAGGAATTGTCTTCAATAGTGAAACTGCCTTCTCTGCCCAATGTGCCGCGCTTTCCTCAATGCTCATCCACGACACGCAATTTGTGACTTCCATTTCAGGAGAAATCGTGTCCGATGACAGCAAGGGAACACCAGAGGCCTGTGCCTCTATACCAGAAACAGGAAGCCCTTCATACAAAGACGGGAATAAATACAAATCCATTGCCTGAAGCCAACAGTTTATTTCGTTTGAAGTTCCATAAAAGTTGACATATTTTAGAAGGCCAAGTTTTTCAGCTTTTTTCTTGATTTCATTCTGCAGTTCTCCCACACCAAACATCAATAATCTGGCTTTCGGCTCCAATCTATATACCTCTGCAAAAATATCCATCAGAAAGGTATGATTTTTCTGTTTATTGAAACGTCCCACATGACCAATAATGTAATTATCTTCCCAACCCAACTTTTTACGGTATTCTCTGCGAACATTATCGTCAAAATAGAAAAGATCTCCCCGGATACCATTTTTCAGAATGTGGACTTTTCCTTTTTTTACCGCTTTTTCACCAAACATCCAAATTCCCGCCTCTGTAGAACATGCACAATATTCATCAGCAAAAAAACGCCAAAATGATTTTCCAATAATTTGTATTATATTTTTAAAGAATTTTATCCCTGCTGTACCTCCCATAACAGTATTATGAGAGTGCACTATTACTTTAGGTATTCCTGCGGCCTTAGCCGCAATTGCTTCTAATATGCAAAATACAGAACTGTTATGGATATGGACCACATCATAGTGATGTGTTTTCATAAATTGATAAGCTCGTATTCTTTTCTGAATACATCTTATAACAAAATTCGAAAAACAATTATCACCAAATTTATAAATATTTGATCCTAAATCTTTATTGATTTTCTCGTAAAATTCAACGTGGTCAGAAGAATTATAGAGAAGGAAATCAAATGGCTCATCAAATATCTCTCTGCATCCATTAAGATTCGTAACAAACGCTTCAATACCTCCACTTTCTAATCCATATACAAATTGTAGAACTTTTCCCATATCACTTATCTCCTATTCTGTATAGAAAATGGAAGTGCCTTAGTCAATCCCATACTACCTGCAGCTCTGTTTTGTATGTATCTATGCAATATCTTTTATGAGATGCAAAAGCACCATCTTTAAGAACTTGTAGCATGTGTTGGTCATTGCAGAGTCGATTTACTGCTTTCACCAAATTTTCAGCATCTGTTGTCTTTAATACGATACCTTCTATGCCATCTAGTACAACTTCCTTATTAAAATTCCAGTTACTTACAATCGCTGTAATTCCTGCCATTTTCGACTCGACCAATGCCCCAGGTACTCCTTCCCCCATCCAACGAGAGGGTAACAGCATCACATCATACTGATTTAGCTCTTGATAAACATCTCCATTTACAGCATCATACACTCCATGATAATGAATCTGCGGGTGCATTCTTAAGAAATCCTCAAATTCTTCTTTAAAAGCAGTTGCAATCTCCCCGTAAAAATCTAAGGAACATTGACGATCAAAAGAATCAAACGCCTCAATAATCACATTTACACCTTTTTCTGTGCAAATACGAGAAAAAAATACTAATTTCAATACTTCAGTATCCCTTTTACATGGCTGTACAGCATTTTCCTTAGTTCGACAATTCGGGAAAAATCGAGCCTGGTTAATGCCTCTCTTGTTCATTTCACGAATCATTCCTTCAGTTTCTACCCAGACACTATTGGTTTGGCTCATTAACATTCTCATTTGAGGGTCTTTTGCATCCACTTCATGCATACGTCCACCCATACCGAGCAAAACTACGTTACGCAATCCTTTTTCTCCACCCAAAAATTTCTGAAGTTGAAGAAGAATCTTTCTTCTTTTGGATGTCCCGACTCCAATAATAATCTTTTTCTTCATAAGCATTGCAAAAATTATCTTTGCAAAAATATACGGCATTTTAAGCGGATGCCTCTTACATTCAACAAGATCAATCATTTGGGTTCCGAGTTCTTCATAAACTTCTTTAAAAACAAGCTTATCCTTAACGGCAACCCCTCCATATGGAGGTGGCACTTCTCCAATAAAAACTATATCCGACATACTCTAACACCACCTTAGTAAAACTTCCCTGTAAAGAATTTTTCATATCCTTCAAGTAGTGCTTTGCTTGTATGCTCCCAACTCAGCTCATTCACTACGCGATTACGACCATACTCGCCCATCCTCTTGCGTCGCTCCGGATCGGCTAGCAGTTCCATGATTTTTTTTGCCATATCTTCGGCATCGTTATTCTTCGCATACAGGGAGGCCTCCTGCGCAGAATAGCGTCCTTCGGTCAAATCAAACTGAACGATTGGCTTTGCAAGAGCCATGTATTCCAGAATTTTGTTCATGGTACTCTTGTCATTCATGCTGTTATATTTGTCACTATTAACACAGACATCTGCAGTATTTAAATACTCCAGCATCTGGTGATCCGGTGCTCGACCAGTGAATTCCACACAGTCGCTTAGACCCATATCATGAGCTTGCTTTTTGAGTGCCTCCAGATGCGGACCTCCGCCTACAATACCCCAGAACACATTATTATCGTGCTCTTTGATGTACTTTGCAGCTTCCAGAAGATACTCAATGCCCTCCTGCTGGCCGATTACGCCCAAATAACCTACCATGTACTTGTAGCCGCGCTTAATACTCTCAACTGGTGGCATGATGCGCATCCGTTCCAACTTTGGCCCGCTGCGCAGAACAATCACTTTATCCGGGTCCATTTTACCGCGCTCAATGGCGATTTTTTTATAGCTCTCATTGGTAACAAATGCAAAGGTACAATGTTTGTAAGTCTGCTTTTCCAACCATACCTGGCTCTTATAAAGCAAGCCAGAGGTGCTTCCAAACTTTGCCTCAAAAAGCTCCGGGCAGATATCATGGTGGTCAAAGACATACTTGACACCATATTTTTTAAAGAATTGTGCCACCATATAAATATCATCCGGAGGATTGCATCCGTGTATAACATCAAACCCGATTTCTTTATAAATCCTCTTGGCCAGACGAAGTTCCTCTTTCAGTGCCGTTCCATATTCTTTTGCATAGCCAATAGCTCCGTTTCCTTCAGCGGGTAAATCGTGGCGAAAGATATGTACCCCCTGCAGGAATTCTTCTTCTTGGGTGTATCCTTTGCCCTTTGGACAAATAACCGATACAGTATATCCGTTTGCCGCCAGAGTGGTTGCCTCCTGCCAAACACGTGTGTCAAACGGCACCGGCAAATTCTCTACGATGATCAGAACTTTTCTGTTTGAATTCATGTCCTATCTCCTCTTTTCTTGTTTTATATCGCCAAGTCACATGTATACTCTTGGGACACGCTTTCCAATACAACACACTATTTCGTATCCGATTGTTCCTAGTTGTTGTGCCATATCATCAGCAGTAATCTGATTCATCCCATCTCGGCCAAGTAAAATTACTTCATCTCCAAGCTGAATGTTCTCTACTTCACTAACATCTATCATGAATTGATCCATGCATACTCTTCCTACAATTGGAGCTTTTTGTCCGTGAATCAGCACATATCCGCAATTTGATAATCCTCTATTATACCCATCTGCATATCCGGTCGGAATGGTTGCTACTTGCATCACTCTTTTTGCTCGATACGTTCTTCCATATCCAATGGACTCACCAGGATGAACGGATTTCACCATCGATACTACACTTTTCCATGTAAGAATAGGTTCAATACCTTCTAGCAAAACATTGGAGTAATCAGGCTTCAGGCCATATAGAATAATTCCCAATCGAACGAGATTACCGCAGCCTGTTTCTTGCCTTAACCCACCAGCAGAATTTAATAAATGTATATATGGCAGTTTTAGAGCCTCAATAGATCTGGCAATGCTGTGGAATAATGAAATCTGGTATTTCGTGAATTCAATCGCTCCTAGTGTTTCCATGTCTGCAACACACAAATGGGAGAATATCACAGTCAAATTCAAATATTCTTTGGCTTTTCTAATTGCCTTTGCACACTGTTCACTTTTTTCAGCATTAATCCCTATACTCTCATACCAGTATCGATTGCATACTGACACTTTATTGGTAAACCAGTATTGATTAATGCATCAGCATATTCTTCCAATACAAGTGCTTGCGTAATATCGTATTTCAATAACATGTCAGCATAATTTGGCGGTGTGTATCCTAAAATCAGAATTTGACCTTGAATACCTGACTTTCGCAAAGCACAAGCTTCGTCAATGTTTGATACAGTAAAGTCATATACTCCGAGTTTCTGCAAAGTCGTTGCGACTTGAACATCTCCGTGGCCATACGCATTTGCTTTAACAACAGCCATCACTTTGCATCCTTCAGGGATATTATACCTATATATTTCATAATTTCTGGAGATTTGAGCGAGATTTATCTCAACTCAAGACCTTCTTAGGTATATATTATTCTCATTCATGAAAACACGCTTTCATTTATTAGACAATCGCTTTAAGCACAAATGCTACTTTTTCAAATTATTGACTGCCCAGTTATATTTTCCACGACTTGTTAATTGTACCTCATCCACCATACGAATCGTCACATCGAGCAATCCTTCGCATCTGCGTTGGATATACTGATTTACGCGTGCAAGTTCATCTTTGGTCATCGGTTCATCTTGAACAATTTGAAGCTCCGCTTTTCCAGGTTCATTTTGCACGTATTGGTAACGGCGGATTTTCTTTAATTCTTCAACATGAAGCGTCATCGCTCCTTTGAAGATCTTCTGACCATTTTTACTTACCAAGTGAATCTCGCTGCGCTTGTGCCCTACCAGATGCATCGCACCATCATTGTCTTTATAAACTACATCATCGGTTGCATATCGAATCAGAGGCATCTTTTTGCTTAGAAACCCCGTGCAGACAATTCGATACTCATTTTCAGTCCCAGTAGGGATTAATTCCGTATATCCATAGTAATCGTTAAACACGCACCCACTGTCAAAAATCTCTGCAAAACAAGCCCGCTCCGTGTGACCATAATACGAGTCTACCGGACACCTCATAACCTTCTCGATGTACTGCTTTTCTTCCGGGCTACAGTTTTCAGCATAATAAACAACGTGTTCAATATTTAACTTTCGACCGCTTTTTTCTAGCATCTGCGCAAACAGGTAAATTGCCGACGGGTAGCCCATTACGAAGGCTGCACCGAATTTCTCGATATCATCACAAATACTGTCAAGCTGATTATCCTTAAATAGCCTAAATGGAGAAATGACAATTTCATTTTTCAACGGAGAATAGTAATAATCTTCATCCTTATTATGTCCCCAGAATGCAACAGTTTTAGTTTTTAAAGGATCATAGCCAAACTTAGAAAGAAAATGCGTTACACAAGCCCGTTCACGATAAACAGAGTCTTTATCCAACATAACAGTCAGTGCCTGGCCACTACTACCACCTGTAAACGTTTTATAGTAGCCTAACTTGACATCGTCGGAATATAGCTTATCCTCAAGCGCCACAGCATCTGACTTTTCCAGTAAAGGAAGTTCTTTAATATCAGATAAATTATCCATTTTTTTGGGATTAAAGGATAATGAATCAAACAATGCTCTATAATACGGAACATGCTCATAGGAATATATCAATATGTTTTTCAGTTTTTTGAATTGTTCTTTTTCCTGTTCCTTTTCAGATAATTTTTCAAATTCATCTAATTCTTTCCATGTTTTTATAAATTCCTTGTTCTTTACCATCAGGCGTATAAATACCGGGGAAAAAGCATATTTCACAGTCTTAGGTATTTTCTCATAAATTACTTTCAACGAGTTAGTAGCACTCATGCTGCCACCTCCTCGATGATTGGAGCAACGAAAAATCTCCTGTTATGCAGTTTAAGAAGGTGACAGGAGCAGCTATTAGCCTCCTGTACCCCCCCCCCCAGATATCTAGCTTCTGTATAATCATTTTCAATTTCCCCCTGCCAGTCAACTCTAATTTCTGAACCTGTGTGACATTCCAAACAAGGCCAGAACCCGTTTTCTCTTCCAGTTTATGTCTAATCTTTTCAAGATCCGAATCAGGTAACGCAGTATTTGAGATTACTCTACATTCTGCATACCCTTTTTTATCCTGATAAAACTGGTATCCCTCGACTTGCAGAAATGTGTCATCATGAAAGTTTATAGCTGTTTGAGTAATTTGTTCACCACCGCTTCCATATAAATATGCGCCTGTATGGTGGCCCTCAATTTGGTATATATGATTACCCGTTTCTATTGCCTGGTCATCAAGAGCATATCTGATTAATGGAAATTTTGTATTCAAAAAACCCGTGCAAACAATATTTCCTTCTTCCCTCTCAACAAATTCCGTATATCCATATAACGAATTAAATTTATACAACAAATCTGTTCCGCATTGCTCCGCAAAAACAGCCCGCTCAGTATGTCCATAGAATGCAACTGCAGGGCAGCTAAAGGTGTTTTCTATAATCCTTTTTTGATCCGCACTGCATGACTCTGAGATCAAAAAAACTGCTTTTACTGGCTTCTTCAACTTAATATTATTCTTGTTTAGCAGCCTACAGAAATTTGATATGGCAGAAGGATAGCCATGAACAAATTCTGCCCCAAATCGGTTTATCTTTGAGACGTAAATGTCTACATTTTTCTCCGCCAGAATGAACGGATTTAGGATTATTTCGCTATACAATGGATTTATTTTTGTAATTTTCCCGTTAAAGTCCACACCTCGGAAAGTAGCAACACGGGATTTCTTATAATCGTATCCATATTTCGCCCAAAAATGGTATATAAACGCTTTTTCCTTATATATTGACGCACGCTCCAATAAAACTCGTAACGGCTTTCCTGTACTTCCCCCTGTTTCTCCTACATAGGAATCCAAAACATCATCGGCTTGTATATCTTCAAAATTAGATTCAATCAATTCCTTTGTTAATAGCGGGATACTGCTTAGTTCCTCAAATGATTCAAAACGATAGGGGTCAAAATTTGTTTGATTGAATAAATTTCGGTAGTATACCGTATGCTCATAGGCGTGAATCAACACGCTCTTCAGTTTTTTTAATTGTAGGTCTTCAAGTTCTGACTCATTTAGCAAAGCTGCATCATCTAGCTCTCTGTACTGCTCAATGAAAATAACATTCTTGACCAATCTCGAACGAATTAATGGAGCTGCTGCTGCCTTGACTGGATCTGGCAAAAAATTATTCATTTTTTTCAATAATGCAATACCCAATTTCTATCCTCCCAATCTTCGTTAAAGAGAAATCCGCGATACAAGCTCACGTCCAGTAAAGCGTATCATAATTCCAGTAGTCTCTGTTTTGACTCCATAAACTGGGGAATATACGTTCTTGGTTTTCTGTGCAATAAAGTCATTACCAGAAAACTTGATCTCAATAACATTGCCATTTGTTTGAATGTAAACAGCGTTACTAAGGATTTCCACATTCGCTTCTTGCGTAATCACAAAGTGGATTTCCTTATCGCCATCTGCATTAAATACGTCTTGTATTACCAATTCGTTTTCTTTATTGAAATGGAAGTCTCTTGTGTGGATAACTGGTTGAAATCCATTATGTCGTGCTTTTAATACAACCCTATCATCATCTTCCATATAATCAATCAATTCACACTCAGCTTTCTTTCCCCACAAAAAGGCGCCAAGCATCTCAGACTGGTCTTTCCCGTTAATACACACGGTATTATGGTTTTCAGTTTTTCTAAAAGCATTCCTATTGTCCAGATCACAGTGATAAATATATGTACCCGGATCAACAAATACTGGATGTCCTTTTAAAAACAGCTGAAAGCTAAGCGCATCTGCGTGTCCATGTGCGGCAATGCTACCAAATCCTAACGCCGCATGGTCAATACCAATCAGTATCTTGTGATTCTTACTTCTAAGAACTGTATTCCCACCTTCCCTATAGCAAGCACTGAGAGGAGGCAAGTATAATGGCTTTTCTTGTGCAATATTACGTTCATCTACACTAAACAGCCATCTCAGATTTTCACATTCCAGTCCTTTCAGTTTTGTATACTGCTTGTCCAACATAATACTAAACATCCCAAGAACGTACTGATAATGATTCATTCCGCCCTGCAAATCAAGAATCTTACCTTCATCATCATCACCAAAAACAACAACTTCTCCATAGTCTCCCATGCAGTCTGCAACATAAGTGCACATTTTTTCCAGCATAGGTTTCCAGGTAGCAGGAACTTCAATGTTATTCTTTATGAGAAGCCGCATCATTAGACTCATTGCTTCCATATAGAAAGACTGATAATGCAGCGATAATTCCTTATTAACGCCGTCTGAATAGTTTTGTAACGGCAATTCTCGTGTTAGAATGTCCACCGCCAACTTAATCCACGGCTGATAATCACACAAAACCCCTGTTTGTCCAATAGCATACGCTTCGACAATCAGGTGGTTATTGGCAGACGAATACCGTGAATAATGCTTCACGATATAGTCCGTCATATTCAAAATACCTCTCCTTAATTGCTCTAGCAGTTCTGCTGGTACGCCTGCTTCTTTCAAGAAGCACCATGCATAACACCAGTTGCTGCAGCGGATTGCTATCTCCATCACGCTTGTCCAAGAGATTCCCCAAAGGAACGGATTCCTTGCGTTCCAATCCTGAAAAAGCTCTATAAATTCATTCAAATACTTTACATCGCTGCTAACCGCATAATCCTTTGCAAGTAAAGCAAACTGAAAATGACGATTTAATTCCCAGTTCGTTCTGGCATCACCTATATCATCCCTCTGCTTATACTCCAGCGCATAACTAAACTGCTCTGGCCATTTGTTTCGGGTCTGGAAGCCAGAATTCCATTGCTTTTTGTAAGCCTTGTAATCATATTCCCCCAGCAAAGGAATCTGCGTACTTAATGAAAAGTGATTATTATTCCAGTTTAAATGCATCCTATCAACATTCAACTGTAATGCGGACACTTTTTCGTTAAACAGGGTATCGGTCACATCTGATTTGCGTGCCCTAAATCTTTTTTCTTCGCTTTTTTGAAGCGCCTTCTGCGAAACTCTCCATACCACCTCCGGCACGCTCATCGCTTTCAGGCGCCGTACAAGCCACGCAAAATCAGCCATGACCTTTACCTCCTTAACAATCTACATCTATATTGAACTTTACAGGTTTTGCCGGTACTCCAACCGCTGTGCAATTATCAGGAATATCTTTATTTACCACAGCATTTGCACCAATCCGAACATTATTTCCAACATGTACGCCACCAAGTATTACTGCTCCTGTACCAATATCAACGTCATCACCAATTACAGGAAGTCCTTCTGGTCCACCACCCCCGCCAATAGTGACGTTTTGCCGAATAAAACAATTCTCCCCTATAATAGCTTTCTTATGTACAACCACACCAAGCCCTTGATATGCAAAACGTGTTCCTCTTCCTATTTCCGCCTGATAGGGTATTACACACCCCACCACGATTCTAATACTACCTTTTATAATCATTGCCAATGGGGTCAGATAATGTTTATATAACCATCTTGATACCCGATACCAACTTTCGACGTTCATACTCTACATCCTCTTAAAACTCAGTCTTTACCATAGTCCGTTCAAGCACATCATCTTGCGCAGGATTGACATTGATGTTCCCCCAACTGATTCCCTCATAGTTACCCTCATAGTCCAATCTCTGGAACTGACGAACCAGATCCACAATGACCTTATGCGGATACTTCTCAGGAACATCCGCAAATTCCTTTTCCTTATTTGTTACAATTAGCACATCGCATTCAGAGCAGACGGTATCAAGATCATCCGTAATAATCTCATGCAGATGGGGCAGCTTTGCCGCAATAAAGTCAGCGTTTGTTCCTGTAAGCTGGGAAATACGGACATTCTTATCATAAATATGGATCTCATACCCTTTGCCAAGGAGTGCTTCAGCCACATCAACAATCGGGCTGCAACGCAGGTCATCCGTACCGGACTTAAAACTCAGCCCAAGGATACCAATCTTACGTTTCCCCTTGCTCTCAATGATGTCAATGGCATTTTTCTTCTGCTGCTCATTGGAGGGGTTGATCGCATTAATGACTGGAACATCCACATACAGATCATGCGCTAGTGTACGAAGAGCTTTGGAGTCCTTCGGCAGGCAGGAGCCGCCATAAGCAAAACCAGGCTTGAAATAGTATGGAGAAATATTCAACTGTTTATCCTTGCAGAAGATTTCCATAACCTTATGACTGTCGATTCCAAGTGCCTTGCAGATATTGCCAACCTCATTAGCAAACACGATCTTCAGGCCATGGTATGTATTATTGACGTACTTCATAATCTCGGCAACTTCAATATCGGTAGAGATGAACTCTCCCGGAATCTCCTTGTACAGCTCCCGGAATTTTGCTTTAGCAATTTCATTGTCGGTACCAATGAGCGTAAGCGGAGGGGTCATATAATCCTGAACTGCTGTTCCTTCACGCAGAAATTCCGGATTAGAAACCACTGTGAAATCCTTGCCACGGACTTTACCGGATGCCTCTGCGATAATCTCGCCAACCTTGGCATTGGTCCCCGGCAGAACTGTGCTGCGGATCGCGACGATGTGGAACTCATTCTTGTCAGCCATAGCCTCACCTATCTGACGAGCCACTCCATAGATATAACTCAGGTTCAGATGTCCCTCTTTACTGCTGGGAGTGCCAACAACGATGAAAGAAATTTCAGAATTATGCACAGCGTAGTGATAGTCCATTGTCGCTTCCAGAAGGCCTTTTTCGTACGCCTCCTTGCAAAGCTCCTCGATCTCTGCCTCTATGATCGTCGGCTTCCCCTGATTGAGCAGATTTACTTTATTCTCTGAAACATCATTTCCGATTACATGATGCCCCAGTTTTGCCAGACATGCGGCACCAACACAGCCAACATATCCCAAGCCAAACATACTGATATTCATCTTAAATTTCCTCCGTTTTTATTTCCTTTTGCGACTTTATATACAGGACACTATAAGTCTTAGTGTTCCATGTACGATAACGCTTTTCCCCGCATGTACAAAAAAGCTTTCCCCCGCTGATATTTTTTCTGTTACACTGTCAGCCTCGATCCATCCCTCTCCTGACAAGCAGACCAAAGAGGCGAAATGGCTGTCTTCAATATGAAGTTTCTGTTCTCCATTCACTTCATATACGATTTCAAAATACTTACACCGGCTTAGAATTGTTCCCGCAGATGTCTCTTCTGTATCGAACTCCTACGGACGATATTTTCCATAATCCAAAACATCCAAGGCTTTCTGAATGTGTAGTTCTCTGGGATTCCCATACTTATCTCTTCGCTCATAGTCGTACAGACGGTATGTGCAGTTGCTGCTCTGCTGTATCTCACAAATCAGATTTCCTTCCCCTATGGCATGAACCGTTCCTGCGGGGATGAAGAACACGTCTCCCGGATGCGTGGTCACTTCATTTAGAATTTCAAGAATCGTGTTGTTATTCACACGTTCCTCTACTTCTTCCCGGCTGACATCCCGGTTGAATCCGACATACAGATGCGAACCCGGCTCACAGTCCACGACGTACCACATCTCATTCTTCCCATATTCATGTTCCAGAGCGTAGTCATCACCCGGATGCACCTGAACCGAAAGATTTCCTTTCGCATCTATGAACTTGACCAATAGCGGGAAATCCGCACCGGGCTGTATCTTCCAGCCAAGCCCTTCCTTTCCGATGTTGCTGAGATAAACTCCAAATGGCATACCCCTGAAGCGTCCGGAGGCCACAATGCTTTGCCCTGCAGGATGCGCCGAAAGTTCCCAGCTCTCAGCGATGATATCTAAATCACACTGCTTCCCATAAATATCTCTGAGCTTTGTACCGCCCCAGAGATAATCTTTAAATGCCGGACGGAGTTTTACAAATGGCTCACTGCCAACATCCATCGCAGCATTCTTCGTTGCAATACTGTCCTCTTCATGAACAATTGAGCCTACCGCAGTTTCTATAAAAACAGCATTGCCTTCCCCGATATTTGAAATCTGATGCTCTACATCAATCGGAACATCAATATTCATTCGGATCTTACATTCGGTTCTTTTTCCGTCAAGGATGACCACAGCAGACCCTTCCACCATTGTCCAGTTTTCACTTCGCATCTTATGCTTGTTAGGAAAAATGCTTTTTCCCTGATTCAGGGTTACCCTTCGGACACGGTATGTCGGTTCTACAATCAGATCCTCATAAAATCCCCAAGTCCGATAGAATATGGTACTTTTATCTCCGAAAGAGCGGATTTCCGGATGGTCGGACAGGACCTTTTTCATGCTGCTGGAGCAGCCATATTTTCCAATGTAAACCGCATCCTGCGTGTTCACCACCAGCACATCATCAATTCCGTTTACTACAACAAATTGTTTTTTACTGTTATTGAATACCGTAGTGTTATGACTACTTTCCGCTACGCTGGGCCCTTTCTGCTGATAATCTGTGACTGATATATCCTCCAGCCGTGTGATGTCTTTCCATCCAAACTTGACGGGAACAACGCTTAAGAGCCCGCTTCTTTCAATCAAGACCTTTTCTAAAGAATCTGTGATTCCAGAATTTGCCGCTGCTCCCCCATACACCGTAAAGCCTGCATTATCATGTCTGCCTCTATATATTTCCTGACAAAATTCATAATATTGAGGGTTATTGTTCTTCAGCTCGTTCTGGAAAACGCCTACTTCAAACAAATACATCCCGCTGTTACGCAGGTATCGGTCATCGGAACAAATATCAATAAAACGTTCATCTGCTGGTTTTTCAATAAACTCGGTTACGTTCTCCCCCTCATGTTTGATAAATCCCATGTATGGTTTCACATTTTTCTTTTCAATACCAAATGTAACGATCCTCCCCCGCACCGCCAGCCTCTTTGCTCGAAGAACGGAATCTTTATAGTCACCAAGCCCTTCTTCAGAGTCTAGTAAATGATTCGACGCTACAGCAAATATCAGTTCCGACATTGGCAAATCCCTGCATGCCAGTATAATAGCCGCCGCCGTTTTTAATGGAGCCTCCTCATAGATGCATCGGTAGGCGGTCCCCTGGAACGCCGCCATCTGGCTTTCAATAATATACCGATACTCAAAGCTGGTCACAATGATAAACTCATCACAATATGGCACATTTCTTGCGACCGTCTCTTGAAAAATCGAATGATTGTTTTGTATTGATATGAACTGTTTGGGATAATTTTTTCTTGATAACGGCCAGAGCCGTTCCCCACGACCACCAGCCAAAATCAGGCATTTCATATTTTGTCTACTCCCGACTGACGTAATTCCGCCTGTCTCATTTTTAAAGAAATTCTTTTCTTCCGGTTGCGTTCAACTTGTCCACGATCAGTTTCACATCCTGCGCCTTATCCTTGCCACAAACCATAATAGCATCAGGCGTTTCCACAACAACCAGGTTGTCCACGCCTACAACCGCGACCAGCTTTTTACTCGAATATACAATACTGCTTGTTGTATTGATGGCAATGACGTCTCCCAGGGCAATATTTCCCTGCCCGTCGGTCTCATGCAGTACTCCCATCATGTCCCAACTTCCGACATCGTTCCAGCCAAACTCCCCGGGTACTACCAGCACATCGCCACTTGAGGCGGAAGGCTCCATGATCGCATAGTCTACGGATATCTTGCGGATGTTCGGATAAACAGCATTGACAACGTCATATTCATTGTCCTGTCCTATCGCATCGCCGATCTGCTTCAGATCCGCATAGATGTCAGGGATAAATTGCCGGAATTTGTCCAAGATTACGCCTGCTTTCCAGATGAACATCCCGCTGTTCCATGCGTAAGCGCCAGTTTCCAGATAGGCTCTTGCGGTCTCCTCGTCCGGTTTTTCCTTAAATTCAGCAACTGTTTTCGCTGCGGTATCCTGTGTTTTATCAAATCGGATATATCCATAGCCGGTTGCCGGGAAGGTCGGTGCAATACCAATCGTCACCAGCTTGTCCCGCTCCTCCGCCGCTTTCACTGCTTCGGAAAGGGTTCTGGTAAATGCCGCTGTGTCTTTTATGTACGCATCAGACGGAGTAATCACCATTACACCGTCTCCATACTTTTTTACAATTTCCATTGCGGCATAACCAACACAAGCCGCTGTGTTCCGTGCGGAAGGCTCAGAAAGAATATGATCCGGCCTAATCCGGCCTTTTGTGGCTTTCCGCATTGACTCGACCTGCGCCGCATTGGTCACAATGAAAATGTCCTTTTTATCCGCTGTGTAAAAAAGGCGGTCAATAGCTTCATTGACCATCAAATCTTTCCCGGTCAGATTTAATAGCTGCTTCGGGTTTTTCTGCCGGGAGAGCGGCCAGAAACGGGTACCGCCGCCGCCAGCCATAATGACTCCATATTTTTTCATTTCTTGGTTCCCTCCTTCACAGCCCCAGACAATTCCGAATCGTCGTCTGAATATCTTCCAACTGTTTCTCTGCCGCCTCCTGATCGATACCCTTGACACTGTAGTAAATCTTGATCTTCGGCTCCGTCCCGGATGGACGGACTGCAATCCAGGAACCATCCTCCAGAATGTATTTAAGCACATTGGAAATAGGCAGTGTCTCAAAGCCCGGTTCCGCCTCCACAGGATTACTATAATCAATAACCTGAGCAGTACGTGCAAACGGAGACGCACTGCTGCGAAGCCCACTCATTATAGAAGAAATCTTCTCCACACCGTCTTTGCCCTTGAGGGTGAAGCTGTCCAGCGCATCACGGTAATAACCGAATTCTGCATAGATCTGATTGATCTTATCAAGCAGTGTCATACCCTCGGCTTTGGCTTTCGCTGCCATCTCGCAGATCAACAACGCACTCACCACGGCGTCCTTATCACGAACATGGGTACCCGCAAGATAACCATAGGATTCTTCGTAGCCAAGGACAAAATCATAGTCCTGTTCCGAATTTCCTTTGAGTTTTGCCTGTTCGAATTGAGTGATTTTCTCTCCGATGAATTTGAAACCCGTCAGTGTGGAGAACACTGTCAGCCCCTTCTTGCGGGCTATCTCTGCCCCCAGTTCAGATGTGACGACTGTTTTGACCACTGCAGGATGTGCCAACGCAGACAAATCTGTATTATCTAATACAAAATCCATTAAAAGAGCGCCGACCTGATTGCCAGTCATCAGCTGATACTCTCCGTCAGCCACCTTGACAGCAATGCCCACACGGTCAGAATCCGGATCGGTTCCAAGAACAATATCAGCAGCGGTTCTCTTCGCCTGTGCGATGCCTAACTCCAATGCCCTTCGATCTTCTGGATTTGGAGATACCACGGTCGGGAAGCCACCGTCTGGAATCACCTGCTCAACAACAGCATCAATCTGTGTGAATCCATCCAGCCGCAATGCTTTTTGTACTGGAACATTGCCTGTGCCGTGGAGCGGAGTATATATGACTTTCAAATCTGCCTTGGCTTCTTTGCTGTCATATCTACTTTGCTTCATAACTGCGGACACAAAGTTGTCCGTGACATCTGCCATGCTGATCAGTGAATCATCCACGGTAAAATCAATGGTTCGATAATCGGTCACTGTGTTTACATACTCTATAACTTGTTTCGCTTGCCAAGGAACCAGCTGGCATCCAAACTCGTCATATACTTTGTAGCCGTTATACTCCTTTGGATTATGGGAAGCGGTTATAACCACGCCAGCCAGAGCGTTCCAGAACTTCACGGAAAAACTAAGCTGTGGAGTCGGCCGCGCATGTGTATGGAGATAAACACGAATACCCATACTACTAAGTACATTTGCTGCAGTACGGGAGAAATACTCGCTATTGTTCCGTGTATCGTATCCGATTACAACGCCTCGCTTTTTACACAATGCCTCTCCATAAGTGGCAAGTAGATAATCTCCAAGTCCCTTTGTTGCTTTACCGACCGTGTATTTATTCATGCGGTTAGTACCTGCACCCATGACACCGCGTAAACCACCTGTTCCAAATTCAAGGTCTCTATAAAAACGGTCTTCAATCTCTTTCTCATCTTTTTCTGGATCAAGTGTAACAAGCTCATTTCGTGTTGTAATATCGAAGAACTCATCTGTTTTCCAAAAGTTATATGCTTCTAAATAGTCCATATCTGCTTACCTTTCTCTGATAAACTTTTGTGTTAAAATCTTTCGTATTCTATATTTCAAAAGCACTGTGGAAATCATCTGGTTTAACGATGATCTCCACAGCAAATTCCTTCTATAATAAATGTGTCTCTCATGCTTCACTGAACTCTTTCAAGTGAACCTGTCATAGTGTTCACTCATTAAACTGATAATTTCATCTGCACCCGCTATCCTTTATCTATCTCATCAGAGCAGGATCAAAATTCAATGTTCACCCAAAGTTCCGTGTAAAAATGTAATTATCAGCTTCCGTAACCCTCAACCTGAATTTTCATTTGCAAAATAGCTTCACCTCATTTATCAGCGTCAACTGAAAACCCTATGTTTCATACTAAATTTCGCATAAAAATATAATTATCAGAACCCGCAAGCCACGACACTAAATTTCGTTTGCTAAATAGCTTTTTCGAAATATCAAAATCATTTATCAGCCTTAACTTGAATTTCAATGTTCACCCGAAGTTTCGTATAAAAATGTAATTGTCAGCGCTGCCAATCGTCTGCAATAAGTTTCGTTTGCATAATAGAATCCAACCTCCAGCACCAATGATAATTTCTGTTACCATTCCCCATCACAAACCTACTGAAAATTTAGTCCAGACATTAGTCAGAGCCACGATTAATAAGTCCATCCTATTCCTATACCTGCGACGTTGTATCCCCTCTTAAGTGAAGCATCATTCATGGCATTTTTCAAACGCACTTAAAGCACCATTTATCGTGTACACCGTATTACCTATGCATCTTTGTTTAAAACCGCCCCCAAAGCGAAGTCTTGCTCTGTTTACCTCATCAAGTCCTGCATGGTATCTTCTTGTTACTGTCATGAATAGGCAAGCAGATGACAGATTGCCAAGCAGACATTTCATTCCCATCCCCTGTTCTTCCTCAAATAATTGTTATTATTTGCACCAAACTTTAAAAAGGCAATTCCCCAAATGCCAATCCCCTCACCATCCCTACACTGCTCTACATCGCCCCGTCTCTCCCCAACACAACCTGCACTGTCTGAAGCAGAATCTTAACATCCAACCCCATCCTCCATTCAGTAATGTATTCCTTATCCAGTTTCACGACCTCTTCAAAATCCGTAATCTCACTTCTCCCGCTAACCTGCCACATACCTGTAATTCCTGGTTTTACGCTCAGCCTGACCCTATGGCGTAAATCATATTTCTCCCACTCATCCACAGTAGGCGGCCTGGTGCCCACCAGGCTCATATCTCCTTTAAGCACATTCCAGAACTGAGGGAACTCGTCAATGGAATAATTCCTGATGAAATTTCCAATTCCCTTTTTTCCGCCTATAATTCTGGGGTCATTCTCTATCTTAAACATCATCCCGTCTTTTACACGGTTCTGATTCATTAATTCCTTTTTACGTTCTTCCGCATCCATATACATACTGCGGAACTTATATAATTTAAATCTCTTGCCATTCTTTCCAATACGCACCTGCGAAAAGAAAATCGGTCCCGGTGACTGAATATAGATACAAGGTGCCACGAACAAGAACAATATTCCTGCCAATATACAACCTAACATCCCGCCTGCAATATCCATGGTCCTCTTAACAAATGCCTGTCTCCACGACGCCATATTAATGCAGCTGGTAAGAACCGTATAATTTCCCAAACGCTCCACATGCTGTATCTGTCCCTTTAACCTTCCCATCTCAATCAGCTTCAGATGTACGGTGACGCCCATGTCAATGAAATCATCCATAAGCTCCTGGGGCAAAGGCATGTCCTTTGGCAGATTTATAAACACTTCATCCACCCATTCGTGGCACACATACTCTGCAATCCCATTTTTGTCTGTCACTATGGTTACTCCATTTATAGTTCTCCCAGCCCAATCCGCGTCCAACAAAGATACACCTATGATATGAAAACATTCATAATTTTTATTTAGAATATTCTGTACCACTTCTTCCACCATTCCCTTGGATGTAAGAATAAGTAAAGAACGCTTTCCTTTTCCTTCCAAACCTCTTGTTAATAAATACTTCTTCCAATAAATCCTGGCTATGTAACTAATAACAACATATAAAATACCTGTTGTTACTAAGGTTATTCTGGAATACTCTTCCCCCTTTTGAGTCGCAAACAGATAAAAGGCCGCAATCAGTATAACCAGGCATACGTGCTTCAAAGTTTCCGTAAACTCTTTAAATTTTCCCCTCTTTAACACATTTTTAAAGCTCTCGCCAAAAAAAGTTACGAATACTTGTATGAACAGAAATACAAATGCCATATTTCGGTACAAACGGCTGGCATAAGGCCAACGGATCCCCTGGCGTATAAAATATGCAGCAATATATGCGACCTGAAGGCATACTGCATCTATTAAGGTAAAGTCACAATGCTTCAGCCAGCCTTTATCTGTTTTTCGATACATCTTTCTTCCACCACTCTTTTCTCCTAAGTACTTCTGTAAAACCGGGGGGCCCGGCATCAGCCATTTTCTGCCCCCCGGCCAGCATTTTCTCAATGCTCTAGTTCTTATACACTACGGATAATGTACCAGACCCAGGAACATTGACAGCTACTGTTTTTGTTACCGGATCCACCTTAACAGCCGGAATCAGCTGCCACTGGCCAGTAGCATTGTCATAGAACAATACCTGCACGTTGTTTACATTGGAAACCAGGTTAGGCACATACAGGGATACCTCTACTGCACCAGTCTTAACAGCGCCGGTAGCCGCATCCTTGGTAATGATTGCGTGTGTTCCTGTCAAAGCATTATAGCCTGTCAGATCAACACCCTGTACAACCTGGTTCAGTGGTCTTCCCGCATTGATATCGTTGATAGCTGATACCACATCAGAAGGAAGTCCTGCTGTTGCTGCTGCGCTGTCTGCAAATGAAACAGCGGTGTCGCCGATAACAGCCTCTCCCTTGGAATTGGTTGTTACCTGCTGTCCTGTAGTCGTTACTGTGTCTACTGCAACGCCAATCGTGCTGCCTGTTGGGCTTGAACTGGTTGTGGCGCCTGTAGTCTTGACACCAGTAGCTGATACAGATACTGTGGTGTTGGACTTAGAGCTTGTAGTGCCTTTATTGCTACTGCTGCTGGATGAGCTAATAGAACCGCTGCCATCACTGCCGCTGCTGGATGCACTGCCTGCTGCAAAAGCCCATGCAGGCTGTGATGCCAAAGCTGCTGCCAGCACTAAAGCTGCTATGCATTTCTTTTTCATATCCTTCACCTCTCCTTTCTCTCCTAAGAGTAGTTATATTCAATAAACAGCATGATACCATGCTGGATATTGCGGTATTTTACTGTCCCCGCCTGTATTGCGTTTCTCTGTACTGCCAGCCTATTCAATCTCCCGATAAAACAGCTCCAGCAGTATAGGCATCAATGCTTCTTTGTCAGCATAAAATTCATCATATCTGGGGGTCACCACGCCTTCACCAGGCACTGTGTAAAAATCTTCATCACTCAGTTTTCCACTGCCCACCGCGTCCATGGCTACTTTAAGATATTGGTCCTTGGCCATATTAGTAACCATGTATTCCTGAACCCGGTCAAACAATCTGACCACAAGCCCGCTGTCTTTAACCGAATGCTTCTGGACTGCCTCAAAAAAACCTTTTATGTATTGCTGCTGCTGGTCCATCCGGTACAATGCCGAGTGATCAACACGAATATCACGGTATCGAACGAATATCTCCGCCTGTTTTCCTTGCAGAGTTACGGTTTCCCCTTTCACCAGCGCCGGGTCCCTGGATTCCATTCCTTCTGTTCCAATGGTTACGGTAACCCCGCCGACTTCATCATTCAACACAGGGATAGCATTTGTATCAGCTGCCATGTACCACTCTATTTTCAATCCTCCAAAAAGCTCAGATACTGCTTCCACCATATATTCACAGCTTCTCTCCCGTCCATCCCCATACGCATAAGCCAGGTTCAGATGCTGCATGTCTTTTCCCAATTCATTTCCGCTTAAATCAGTGAGCATGATGTCGGTCATGGTATCCCGGGGTATCATCAATATCTTTATGGTATTCCTTACTGTATCCTGAGCTATCAAAAATAAACCGTCCGCCTGTCCTCCGAAACCAGTGGTGGTCTTCTCCGTCATATTTCCCGACCGGTCTATCCCCATACACAAAATAGCCTTGACATAGCTGTTGCGTCTGTACTGTTTTCCCTTATATTCCACAACATCTCCGCTAAAACTGCACATACTGTCTTCCTGTACCTCATACTGTTTCCCGTGATTCCTGGCTGCAATCTCTGCCTCCAGGACCTTCCTGTCCCGATACAGTTTCACACCTGTCCATATAAAACAGGTAAGTGAAAGGGCCGCAGCACCCACAGCCAGCCGGCATACCAAATTCTTATGGTTTCGGAGCCAGCTCATGCCTCTGCCTTCCCGTATCTGTCATATTTTCCATAATGACCATATTTGGAATATTTCCCGTATTTTCCATAGTACTTACTGTAGTATCCATTTCTCTTCATATTCACCTTATTGAGGACAACCCCCAAAATGCGGCATCCGCTTTTTTCCAGCTGTCCCTTAACCCGCTGCTCCAGCCGGTAGCTTATGGAGCCGCTTTCAATCACCATCACTGCTCCATCGCATTGACGGGCCACAATCGCTCCGTCTATCAAATTGCCCATGGGAGGCGTATCGACAATGATATAATCATACTTTTCCTTCAATTTGGAAATCATGTCTCCAAACAGGCTCTCCTCCAAAAGATCTGCCGGATTCGGTGAATACGGTCCTGCAAATATAATGCTGAGATTTTCTATATTTGTATCATAGAGGACATTCTCCAGCGACCTTTGTCCACTTAAATATTGTGACAATCCGGACACCTCCCGCTCCAGATGGTAACGGGAAACCAGGACAGATTTACGGATATCAGCATCTACCATCACTACCTTCTTACCGATTTGGGCGAGGGACGATGCCATGGCAAATGTTATATCGCTTTTTCCCTCGTCAGGAAGGGAACTGGTCAGCATGATTGTCTTAATACCGTTTCCACAGAATTGTATATTGGTTCTCAAAGTCTTGATGGCTTCATTATAATGATAGTCATCCTTCATTATCCTGTTTAGTGTAACAAATTGACTCATGATGCACGGCCTCCCCTTTTCTTCTTTCTGGATTTTCCTACCACTGGCTTGTTCCCTGATTTAGAGGAAATCATAGTCTCTTTATCTTCTGGCTTCTCTCCCTCACGTTCCGGCACGGATGCAAGTACGGATAATCCAAGATACTTTGTAACATCTTCCTCGGTACGTATTGTATCGTTCAGGATTACATGCACTGTAATAAAGCCGCATACCAGCACGGCCCCCAGAAAACCACCTATTAATGCATTCTTTGTATTGCTCGGACTAGATTTAAGGTTTGGAACCTCACCCTCCTCAATTAATTTGGGCGGTACCATTTCCATGATGTCACCAATATAGTCTGAAGATGTGACTGCAATCTTGTCTGCAATCAATTTTGCCATGTTGGGATCCGGATCCTCCACAGAGATGGAGAGGATTCGCGTATCCTGGGGATTATCAATGGTAACCTTTTCCACTAACTCTTTGTATGTAAGATTTAGTTCCATATCTTCAATTACCTGATTGAGGACCCTTCTGCTTGTCACAATGATTTTATAGTCCTTAGTCAGCTGGCTTCCTATCTGCAAGTCGGCCAGTGATGTCAATGTCGTCTCCTTTGAAAGAATATAAACCATTGCAGTAGATTTATACTGGGGAGTGAGCACGAATGCACTGAATGCACCTGATACACCCCCAAACAATATAATGATTCCCAATATAATCCATATCTTACGTCGAAACTCCCCCAGCAGTTCCAAAAGATCGATTTCAATCTCGTCGTCATCATAAGTCTTTTCCATACGTCTTTGTATTCTCCTGTTTTTCTTTTTTGTATTGTCTTTTTTGTATTACCTTTTTCGCATTTCCCCGCAGCAGACCATGCAGTTTAAGTCCATCCAAGTGCTTAACTAACCATTGAAAACTCTCCTCAATATCCGGCTTTCTATAATCCATTCGATGCATGTCGGTTCCCAGGCAATAAACTCTGTCCTGCATAACCTGTTTCCGGCACCATCGGACCTCTTTATCCAATATGCTGTTTCTCTTCAGGCTGCTGAAGTTCATCTGCAGTCTGCAGTCACACTGGACTAACTCAGACATATTGCTATCCTCTCTCAGGCATGCATATCGTTCCACGTGCGCTATGATTGGAATATATCTGGCCATAGTCAGTTTTCTGACCGCCTGGTACATCTTCATGTAAGGCACCTGAGGTTCAAATTCCACCAGAACATATTGGCTTCCATCCAGCGTAAGTGCTCTCCCGTTCTTAAGATTCTCAATCAGTCCCTCGTGATAATAAGTTTCCTGTCCCAATCCAATCTGGAAATCAGGTGCGATCTTTCGTGCTTCCTCCTTCAGCTTTTCCGACAAATCATATATGTCAGAAGGCAGTCCTCGTCTTGAATAATGCGGTGTTGCTATAATATATCTGATTCCCTGCCGGTAGGACTCCTCCAGCAATCTCCTGCTCTCATCCCAATCCCTGGAACCGTCGTCAATTCCCGGAAGAATATGGGCATGAACATCAATAACTCCAGTCATATGAGTCCCCCATTATATTTCCGATATAAATTCCGAAGGTAAGGAAGCATGTCGTCTGCCCACGCGTATTCAGGCATATAACTTCCTGAAAAAAGAGTAATATAATCAGGATTTCCCTTGATGAATTCGTAAAAATCACAGATAAACTGCTCCGTGTCTACTGCATAACTCCCTCTCTTTTTAATCAGTATCCGTTCAATCCCATGTTCCATTAAATTCATACGGAGGCGATAGTATACAACCCTTAAATTATTTTTTGCTGTACGTTCTTCTATATTTTCATACAGTAGATACGTCATTTGGGATAGGGAGACACTGCTTCCGCGTTTTTCAACCATGATAGCGAGCATTTCCTTTGCCTTGCTGCTGGGAAAATACAACATTTTACCATTGACATAGACATCGAATCCATCGAATGTCTTTATAAATATATTTACATTTTCCGTATCTGCCATTAGCGTTATTTCTCCCGTTATTTCAGGCCGCATGCCACCGTTCTTTGTAAGGATATACCACTCAGTTGCTTTCAATATCGTTACAAAACCGTTTCAAATGGCATATAATAACAATTTTTGTAGTATTCTGGAAATATTTATTACTATTTGTTAATTCCAAATGGGTATAAACCGTAAAAGACAACCCACTGGGCACAAAACCAAAATTGTAGAAATAAACTTTTAGTAAGCGATGGGGCTTGCGTAAAAACAGCAATGATTCTATATCACTGTTTACCTGTCAATTGTTTTTCAATTTATGTATATAGGTTCTATTTTATTTTGTTTGGATTTATAGTTCATAGAAGATTAAAAATCACATGAAAATGCTTATGTAAATTATCCATAGACAAGTCATAATTTAGATATTATTTTATTGTGCTCTTTTCCATTTATTGTATCTTTCTTCTCCCTTTAATTTTCGCAGCCAGTCTTAACCATCTGCGTTGACCTATCATACCATTGTTCCTATCTCTTGCCAATCTGGGGGGTTGGGGAATCTTTTTAAAAAAAGGAACGCTCACATAAGAGCGCTCCACACGTTTAAAACTTACCTGTTAAAATCCGGCCATTCTGTTCTCTAAACTCCATTGCACCTGTACTATATGCTCCCTACGACTCCCCCTCATCAAAATAATCCCTTATCAAATTCGACAAAGTAACCTCCGCCCAGCTATACTCCGGCATATACTCCCCCACAAAAAAGTTAGAAGCCCCCTTGACCTGGCGGACCATATCGTAGCTGTCGCAGACAACCGCTTCTTTATTAATGGCATAGGTTCCCCTGCCTTTTATAACGATTTTCTCAATCCCATATTTCTTCAATGTCTGCTTCAGTCTGTGCCACGCTAAATGGACAGCCTGTTTGGCTGCGGTTTCGTCCCGTTCTCCTTCATTTAAAATTTCAGCCAGGTGAGATAATGTTACTTCCTTTCCGCTCCAGTCCACAAGTATTGCGAGAAGTTCTTTGGCTTTGCTGCTGGAAAAGTATATCAGCTCACCTTGATAATACAAGTCAAAACCACCAAATGTTTTTACATATACCTTATCTGATGTTATATCAAACATGATTCATGCTCACCTATCATCCCGTATTCAAAGAGAATCTGTTTCTCTTTGTGTCCTCCTCTTTGTGTCCTCCTCAACCATCAGGGCCTATTTATATGTTAACATAAATGTCATTGTAAGACCAGTTGTATATCCATTAAAATACATATAATCCCCCTCCATATTTTACATAAAATATGTATTTTTTCAACTGGTTTATTTTATTTGTAATTTTAATCTGCCTCCACAATGTTTGTAACCATCTGCGGTAAAAAACGAGTGAAAAAAAGAGTAAAAAAAGAGTAAAAAAGAGTGGTTAAAAAAAGAAAGGCGCCGCTTCCAATCCGCGGCGCCCTTCTTTTTCACTATGGTCCTTCGTTTCTTATCCTAAAATCCTGTATATCCAGGTGTCAGCCGCAGCTTCCTCAGGGCTGCCGCCTTCACCACACCTGCATACCTCTTCTATTTTCCCACCACCTTATACGTTTCCTCCACAATACGCTCCATGGCGTTAAGGATGTTTTCATACCCGGTGCACCTGCACAGGTGGCCGGATATCAGTTTGCGCAGCTCGTCGCGGTTATACCTCTTTCCCGTACCTACGATTTCCACCGCTGTCATAATCAGTCCCGGCGTACAGAAGCCGCACTGCACAGCCGCTTCCTCGATAAATGCCTTCTGAATGGGGCTCAGTTCGCCGTTTGGCCCCTTCAGTCCTTCCACTGTCATGATACTGCGGCCTTCTGCCCACATGGTCAGGTAAATGCAGCTGTCTATGGCCTCTCCATCCACCAGCACCGTGCAGGCGCCGCACTCCCCTACTTCACAGCCCTTTTTCACACTGGTCAGTCCCAGACGGTTCCGCAATGTCTCCAGAAGGGATTCTCTTGGGTCCACTGCCAACTCCACTTCTTTTCCATTAACAGTCATATGCACTATATTAAGCATCCCACTCACCTCCTGCATTGATTACGGCCTGCTTTACGGCACGCCTGCCCAGCTCCTCCACCAGCTGCAGCCTAAACTCCCTGGAAGCCCTCCAGCTGGAACGCGGATTTACTTCCTCCAGAGCGCCTTTTCCCACAGCCTGGGCCAGGGCCTCCCCTGTTTCCATTCCCTTTACAGCCTCTTCTGTCTTATGACAGCGAATAGGAGTAGGCGCAGCCACGCCGTATCCCAGACGAAGGTCCTGGATATGTCTCTTATCCTCTGTCAGCTTCACGCTCACAGCGCATCCCAGGGTGGCAATCTCCATGGCATTCCTCTTGCCATATTTGATATAATGACCGCCGTATCCCTGGTAATTCTCTTTCTTAATCCTGATAGCCGTCAGCACCTCATCGTGATTCCTCACAGTCCTTCCCGGCCCGGTGTACCACTGGCTGATGGGCACCTCCCTGACGCTGTCAGGCCCCTTAAGGACCAGGACCGCGTCCAGACAGCACAGGCTGCTGGCGCTGTCCGCGCTGGTCACGCCGTTGCACACATTGCCGCCTATGGTTCCGATGTTGCGCAGCTGGGGACCGCCCGCCATGTCCACCGCGTCCCCCAGCATGGGAATGTGCTTCTGAATCATGTCATTATTGGCAATATGGGAAAATGTGGTGGCCGGACCTATGACAATGGTCCCGTCCTCCTCCATTCCTATGCCCTCCAGTTCCTTAATCCCGTGAATGCTTACCAGGGAGCAGCCGGCCAGCTTTCCCTCCCTGATTTTAATCAGCACGTCGCTTCCTCCGGAAATGACTACTGCCTCAGGGTCTTTCACTAGGGCGCGCACCGCATCTTCCACATCTGCTGCCTGATAAAATTTCCCGATATCATACATGCTGTTTCACCGCCCTTTCTATATTAATCCTGCTTCCTTGAAATGCTTCACCATCTTCTGGGGATCCATGGGCAGACTGTCCACGGCAACACCTGTGGCGTTAAGCACCGCGTTGCGCACTGCCGGGGCAACCGGTATGGCCGGCGGCTCCCCAAGGGCCTTATTTCCAAAGGGGCCTGTGGGGTCATCCAACTCCACAAAAAGTGCGTTTAAGTCCGGGGTATCCATGGCTGTTGGAAGCTTGTAGTCCAGCAAATTATCGTTTAACGGTCTCCCCTTCGCGTCAAAGAGCAGCTCCTCGCTGAGGCCGTAGCCCAGTCCCATGCTCATGCCGCCGTGTACCTGGGCGGCGGCCAGCTTGGGGTTAATCAGTTTTCCGCTGTCATGTACATTGACGATATTAGTCACCTTCACCTTGCCCAAAGGCATATCCACCTCTACCTCCGCGAAGCAGACACCGGTGGCAAATGTATTGGTCTTGCAATGGCTGGTGGCCTCTGCCGTGATATGTACGGAGCGGTCCAGGCTGTAAAATGCCGTGGTAGCCAGATCCTCCATGGGAAGCAGCTGCTTTCCGGTCTCCTTATCCACGATGTGGTTATCCCTTACATCCAGGGTATCCTGTGGCTTCTCCAGCATATAAGCAGCATAATCCAGTATCTTTTCCTTAAATATAGCGCCGGTTTTCTTCACTGCCATTCCGCTGACATAGGTCTGTCTGGAAGCGTATGCACCTGTGTCAAAGGGACTTACGTCCGTGTCCTGGGTGGACAGCACATTTACCTTGTCTTCCGTGATTCCGGTCACCTCTGCCGCCATCTGGGTGAACACGGTGTCGGCGCCCTGGCCGATTTCCGTTGCCCCCATCTGAAGCTGCATGGAACCGTCCTGGTTAAGTATCATACGGCAGGACGCTGTTTCCAGGGATATGGGGTATACGCCTGTCTTATAACAGAAGATAGCCATTCCGATTCCCTTTCGCACGGGTCCTGTCTGGTTTTCATATTCCCTGCGTTTTTCGTCCCAGCGGATAAATTCACGGCCCTTTTCCATACATTCCGCCAGGCCGTATGTATTGCATTTTACATGGGTGTGGGGATCAACGTATCCCGGCCTCATGCAGTTCTTTTTCCTGAATTCCAATGGGTCCATGTGAAGGGCCAGGGCCAGGTCGTCTGCCATGCATTCCGCCGCAAACGCGGCCTGGGGAATCCCGTATCCCCTCATGGCTCCTCCTGTGGCCAGGTTGGTGTACACGGTCCAGGCATCTGACTCCAGCACTTTCTCATCCTTGTAAATCTGCTTGAACTCATTGGAGGAGTTGGCTACGATGGCATGGGCATGGGACGCATATCCGCCCTGGTTGGAATAGGCCTCCAGCTTCCTGGCAACCAGAGTGCCGTCCTTCCTGGCGGCTGCCTTTACCTTAAACTCAATGGCGTGGCGCACCCTGGTACAGCCCAGAGTCTCTTCTCTGGATATCTCCATCCTCACGCCCCTTCCTCCCACCTGGGTGGTAAGGAAAGCATTTAAGGGCTCATAGAGCACATCCTGCTTGTTGCCGAAACCTCCGCCGATGTAAGGCTTGATGACGCGGATACGGCCCATGGGCAGTCCCAGCGCCTGGCTGATGACCCGGCGCACAATATGGGGTATCTGTGTGGATGTAGTGACGATGATTCTTCCCTTTTCCATATAGGCAAAGGAGATGGGCGTCTCTATGTGGCAGTGCTGCACGCTCTGGGTCCGGTAGTCCTTCTCTATCTCCACCAGTCCCTCCTCCTTCACTGCTTCCCCGTAAGTCCCTTCGCCCACCACAAAGGAGGAATGGGCGATGACATTTCCCGGTTTTTCATCGTGAAGCCGGGTGGCGCCCTCTGCCATGGCATCCTTCACGGTCAGGAGGGGAGCATACTCCTCATACTCCACCTTCACAAGTCTGGCTGCCCTGGCTGCTGCTATATCGTCCTCCGCTATAACGGCTGCAATATCGTCTCCATAGACCCGCACCCTGGTATTGAGAAGTTTCCTGTCCGCAATATCCTGATGGGCCGTTTCCACGGACCATGGATGGCCGGGGGTGGGGAACTGGATGTCCGGCACATCGAAGCACGTGACAATCTTCACTACCCCCGGCACCTTCAGTGCTTCTTCCAAATCAAAGCTTTTTACCACGCCGTTGGCGATGGTGCTGCGTATTACCTTTGCCGCCAGAAGTCCCTGGGGCTCTAAATCGGCTGTATACTTGGCACTGCCTGTGACTTTATCAAATGCGTCAACGCGGGTCATGTTATTGCCAATTCCCATGGTGTGCTCTACCTCCTTATCTTGAATGCGCAAACGCCTGTATTCCAGGCGTCTGCATTATATGCCGCATATTTTAAATTAATACATATTTAAGTACAAATAATACCGCCAATACATACATCAGAAGGCTGATTTTCTTACCCTTTGCATGGCCGGTTGCCACGTTGATAACCACGTAGGAGATAACGCCCATTGCAATACCTTCGGAAATGCTGTACATGAAAGGCATGGCGATGATGGCGATGTAGCTCGGGATTGCCTCTGTAAAGTCGTTGAAATCAATCTTTAAAACAGAGCTTATCATCAGGAAGCCTACGATAATCAGCGCCGGGGCCGTTGCAAAGGACGGGATGGCTAAGAAAACCGGTGACAGGAACAGGGACAGACCGAAGAAAATAGCTGCCACTACGGATGTGAGTCCGGTTCTTCCGCCTTCCGCAACACCGGAAGCGCTCTCAACGAATGTGGTTGTGGTGGAGGTACCGAATACAGCGCCCAGAGAGGTACCGATGGCATCAGACAGAAGGGCGCCTCTAATCTTTGGAAGCTTTCCGTCCTTATCCAGCATATCGGCCTTGGATGCCACGCCAATCAGTGTTCCCAGTGTATCGAACATATCCACAAACAGGAACGCAAACATAATGGTCACAAAGTTCAGGGACAGGATACCGCTGAAATCCATCTTAAAGAAGGTGGGAGCCATGCTCTGAATACCAAAGCCACCGGAGAAATCTGGCAGTACGCTGAACATTCCCAGCTCTGCATTTGGCTGGTACAGTCCGGTCACTTCACAGATAATACCTAAAATCCATGTGATGAGAATTCCCCAGAGAATATTTCCCTTTATGTTCTTAACAACCAGGATACCGGTGATAAGTACGCCCACGAGAGCCAGCAGTACGGTGATTCCAACGGAATTAAATGTTCCTGCCTCCAGAGATCCTTTGAATGAAAATACGGATACAAGTGTGGCGCTCTCCACCACGATTTTAGCATTCTGCAAACCAATGAAGGCGATAAAAAGTCCGATACCTGCGGATACTGCGTGTTTCAGATTCATGGGAATGGCATTGAAAATAGCTTCACGCACATTGGTAAGAGACAGTGCGATGAAGATAAGACCTTCCACGAATACGGCTGCCAGAGCCATCTGCCAGGTATAACCCATCTGGAGTACTACGGTATATGCAAAATAAGCATTCAGTCCCATGCCGGGCGCCAGCACAAAAGGATAATTGGCAAAGGCGGCCATCAGCAGGGTGGCGACCAGGGATGCAAGGGCAGTGGCTGTAAAGACAGCGCCTCTGTCCATTCCCGCGACGCTCAGGATGTTCGGATTCACTGCAAGGATGTAGGCCATTGTCATGAACGTGGTGATGCCGGCAATTACCTCTGTCTTAACGTCTGTGTGGTTTTCCGATAGGTGAAATACCTTTTCCAGGAATCCCTGATTTGATTTGTTCTCCATACTTCATACCTCCTTGAATTCATGCCTATAGTTTTCCGCTGTTTCTATATAAAAGAACGATACCCCATTCCGTCCTTTTTATACCTATTCAGTTTTCAGCTAAAATATCTTGCTGCCCGCCACATACTTGGCGTCAATATGGCGCTCATCCGAAATGTAGATGAACCGCTCCAGCCGCTCCTTTAAGCTCAGAGGCTGAGGATGCTTAAGGCTCTCGTCGTTCAGCACCAGTGCGTCTAGCTCATAGCCTTCCTCAAAGCTACCGGCCTTTCCGAAGAACCCGCCGCCGCCCTTTGTTCCCAGGTAGAATGCCTCCTCCGCCGTAAGGGGCTTCAGTGTCTCATCCACCAGTCTCCAGCGCAGCTTTGACACCTGGATGGCGTCAGCCATGGCCCTGAATACGGACTCTCCCGCACCTCCGGCCACATCCGTGCCAAGTCCTGTGTGGATTCCCTGTTCCAGATATGTCCTTACGGGCGCAATGCCGGAGGACAGGTTGGTGTTGGACTGCGGACAATGGGCCACGTATACGCCGTTTTCCTTCATTCTCTGTATTTCCTTTTCCGGAGGCCACACACAGTGGGCCATGATGGTTTTTACGCCATTGCCGAACATGCCGAAATGGTCATACGCATCTCCGTAAAACTCAGACCACGGGCACAGTTCCTTCACCCAGTCAATCTCTCCCTTGTTTTCCGACAAATGGGACTGGACCGGAAGTTCATACTCCATCTGAAGCTTCTTGAGCTCTTCCATCAGTGTGTCGGTGCAGGTGGGAATGAACCTTGGCGTGAGAATGGGAACCGTGTTCCTGTACCGTCCCTTTATGTCCGCCAGCCACTGTCTGGTTTCCCTCAGGGATTCCTCTGTCTCCTCCACCAGAATATCCGGACTGTTCCTGTCCATGTTGACCTTGCCTACCATGGTCTTAAGTCCGGTTTCCTCCATTAAATCCATGAGAAGCTCCGTGGCCTCCCTGTGCATGGTTGCAAATATACAAGCCCTTGTGGTTGCGCTGTGTTTCATGTTTTCCGCAAATATGGTATACGCCCTTTTGGCATACTCCATATCGCTGTACTTGGCTTCTTCAGGAAACGTCCGCGTGTTCAGCCATTCCAATAGTTCAAGGTCCATACCCAGACCTCTGAATGAATACTGCGGGGCATGGAGATGAAGGTCCGTAAGACCCGGCACAATCAGCCTGTCTCCATAATCCGTCAGAGGAAAGCCTGCATACATCTGCGGAAGTTCTTTGTACACGCCGGCTGATATGCCATCTGTACATACCAGATATCCCTGTTCCACACATATCAGTGCGCGGGAATCCTGGCTGTAGCAGATATTGCCCTTTAATACAAAATTCTCTGCCATATGCTCCTCCTTTTCCGTGATACGCCGTTGACCGGCGCACCCTTGTATTCACCCGTACAGCGGCGGGCCCGGGCGTCCATCTGCATTTTTTGCAAACAAAAAAACCACCGCTGTTCCTAAGGCTCCACATCAGCCTGTCTCCGGCGCCCCGGGCAGTACCTGATGTGAAAACTTATAGTCAACTATTACGGTAGTTGGTAGAAACGCTCAACCTATCTTGAGCATATATAAGTTTTGAATACTTATACTTCTATTCAATTGCGTCATCTTCTGACACCTTGAGTCTATCACAATAGACAACTCTGTGTCAATATATCTCGTATTTTTTGTGCATTTTCTACATTTTGTATAAAATAATTGGCAGATATATGAAATCCTTCCCTTTTCTTTGTGCGAAACCAATATTCTTTTAAAAATACAACGATGTGATTTGACGCAGAGCTCTCAACCGGAATTTCTCATCATCGCACCAAATCGTCCGCCAGACGCTTGATCTTCTCCCTCTCCCCAATCACAAGCACCGTATCCTCATCCTGAAACACATAATCCGGGCTGACATCTGTGGTCAGCCATCTGCCTCTGGTGATGGCGATTATGTTAATGCCGTACCGGTTCCTCAGCTGGGCGTCCCTGACAGACTGGCCTGTAAGCTTTCTGGTGGTTTTTATTTCAGATATATCCACGTTCTGGTCCGGCTCAAAGAGATTGAATATGCGCTTTGAGATAAGCCTTCTGGCCAGGCGGACTGCCATATCCCTCTCAGGATACACCACCTGGGCCCCGATTTTCTCCAGAATCTCGCCCTGTTCCGGACTGTTGGCCTTGGCCACCACCTGGGGCACGCCCAGATTGATTACATTGAGGGTGGTTAGAATGCTTACATCCACCTTGTCACCGATACAGACCACTACCACATCACAGTTTTGTATTCCCGTCTCCCGCAGCGTCTCCTTCTGCAAATCCTTTACCACATACGCATGTTCCGTATAGTTTCTGGCCTGCCTGATTTTTTCCTCACTTCTGTCCAACACCATAAGCTCTTTATCCGCCTCGGCCAGGGTTGCGGCCAGTGCGCTTCCAAACCTTCCCAGACCTATGATTCCATAAGACATTGCCTCTGTCTGTTTTCGTACCATATAAAAAACCTCCTCTATCCATTTAAAATGTGTTTACAGCCATATCAATACTCCTATCCTATCCGATGGAAATGCTTCCCTCCGCATAGGATACGGATTTAGTGGGTTTGAATACCCAAATCGTCACGATGGTCAACGGCCCCAGTCTGCCGATATACATTACCAGCACCTCCAGAAGCTTGCTGAGGGAGCTGAGCCCCGGCGTAATGCCGGTAGACAGACCCACGATTCCGAAAGCCGAAGTGATTTCAAACAAAATATCCTCAAAGGGAACAGCCGGCTCCAGGATACACATGAAAAATGTTCCCAGACACACCACCAGGGCCGACAGAGCCGTCACAATGGCTGCCTTGTAAAATGCCTCCTGGGGAATCCGGTAATGGAAGGCGTGGGGCTCCTCATTGCAGGCAGCTCCTTTGATGGTACACCCAGTCCGCCAATCTGAATCAGAAGGGCCACCACGGTCTGGCCCAGGGCCGTATAGGTATCGGCCGTGTCCACGGCAATGAGGCCGGTAACACACACAGCGCTGGTGGATGTAAACAGCGCGTCCACATAATGAAGCCTGACTCCCGGCTTCACACACACCGGCAGCATCAGCAAAGAAAAACCTGTAAGGATGACGGCCAGAAAACCAATGGCAATGATTCTGGCAGGAGACTGCCTTTCCAGATACTTCATATAATCACCTCCCAGTGCCTTCAAGCTTACCACTAAGGGCATAAAGCAGGTATAACGGAACCGTCTCCGGTATAAAGATTATGTAAATATTCTATAAAGATACAGTCATTTAACTCAAAGATATGATATACTGTCCAGGTAAACAATGAAGGAGGTTTTTCATTCCATGGCCCGTACCCGAATCCTTGACACCCTAAAGACCATGGCAGTTCTGGCCGCGGCCACTGCCGTTGGATTCCTGTTAGAAACCATTGGCCTGTCCCAGGCCAATATCATTACCGTATATATTCTGGGAGTCCTGGTGGTGGCGGCAGTCACGGCCAGCCGCTGGTACAGCATCAGCGCATCCCTGGCCAGCGTACTGCTGTTCAACTACATATTCACAGAGCCCATGTTCGTTCTGAAGGCAGAGGACGCAGGCACCCAGCTTACCCTTCTGATTACGTTCCTGGCAGCCGTATTCACCAGTTCCTACACCGTACAGATGAAAGAAAAGGCGCGGCTTTCCCAACAGGACGCCTACCGCTCCGGCGTCATCCTGGACACCAGCCAGATGCTCCAAAAGGCCGCTGCCCCGGCGGACATCCTTTCCTGTACCGCCAGACAGCTGAACAAGCTGCTCAAAAGGGACATTACCTGCTTTGAACAGGATGGTGCCGGCCTTAAGTCCCCTCTTTGTTTCCGTGAGTACTCGTCCCCCGCAACAGGGCGGGGCCCGTCCCCGGATACCCTGGAGGAACTGACTGCTGCCCGGAAATGCTTCCGGGAAGGAAAGGAAACAGGGGCTGCCACAGAAGTGTTTCCCGCGGCGGCTTACCATTTCCTGCCCCTTCAAAGCTCCGGTGCTGTCTATGGCGTCATGGGAATCCTTGTGGGCAATACACCTCCCGGCGACTTTGAAAACAGCCTTGCAGCAGCAATCATAGCCCAGTGTTCCATGGCGCTGGAAAAAGAATATATATCCAGAAAGCGGGAGGAGGAGGCTGCCATGGCCCGGGCTGAACAGCTCAGAAGCAATTTGCTGCGCTCCATCTCCCATGACCTGCGCACCCCTCTCACCAGCATATCCGGCAATGCAGGCGTCCTGATGAGCGATGGAGGGAGCCTGACAGCCGAACACAGGAACCGGATATACAGGGATATATACGATGATTCCATGTGGCTTATCAATCTGGTGGAAAACCTTCTGTCCATCACCCGTATGGAAGGGCAGGGCGTCCATCTGCACATGGAAACCGAACTGCTGGAGGAAGTCATAGATGAGGCCATGCGCCATATTAACCGGCGTCATGAACACCACACCATCAAAGTGAATCAGATAGGTGACTATATCCTGGCTGACATGGATGCCAGGCTGATCATGCAGGTCATAACCAACCTGGTGGACAATGCGGTGAAGTACACGCCGGAAGGCTCCACCATTATGGTAAACAGCCGCCAGGAGGGCTCCTCTGCTGTCATTGATGTCAGCGACAACGGACCCGGAATCCCCGATGAGTCCAAGGAAAAGATTTTTGAAATGTTCTATACCACCGGTCATAAATCCGCGGACGGAAAGCGGGGCATGGGACTGGGGCTGCCCCTTTGCAGGGCAATACTGAGCGCCCACAGGGGCACCATCGAAGTTTTGGACAACAAACCTGCCGGAAGTATTTTCCGGCTTACATTACCAGCCAAGGAGGTATCCTTACATGAATAAGCCATCCATCCTGATTATAGAGGATGACAAAGCAGTGAAAAATCTCATCGCCACTACCCTGGAGATGCACGATTACCATTATACATGGGCGGATAAGGGAGAACAGGGTATCCTGTCCGCTGCTTCCCAGCGGCCTGACATCATCTTGCTGGACCTGGGGCTTCCGGACATGGACGGAGTGGACGTGATTCTCAAAGTCCGTTCCTGGACCAATACCCCCATGATTGTCATCAGCGCCAGAAGCGAGGACAACGATAAGATAGCCGCCCTGGACGCCGGGGCGGACGACTATCTGACCAAGCCTTTTTCCGTGGATGAGCTTCTGGCCAGACTCCGCTCCACCCAGAGGCGGTTGCGCTATATGCAGTCCCTGGAGGAAGTCCAGTCCTCCCTGTTTACCAACGGCGGGCTCACCATTGACTATGCGGCGGGATGCGCCTGCCTGGACGGGGAAGAACTGCACCTGACCCCTTATGAATACAAGCTCCTCTGTCTCCTGGCCCACAACGTGGGAAAGGTCCTGACCCACTCCTATATAACCCGGGAGATATGGGGCGCTGCCTGGGAAGGAGACGTGGCCTCCCTCCGTGTCTTTATGGCCTCCCTGCGCAAAAAGATTGAAAAAAATCCCTCACAGCCCCAGTACATCCAGACCCACGTGGGAGTGGGGTACCGGATGATGAAGCGGTAAGGGATGAAACAAATAATGAATGATTATGTCATGAAACCTTTCAGAGCCCAGTCATATGTATCCATGGCCTGCTGGAAACCTGCGTCTGCCCTTTCTTTGGCAGCAGCGGCGTCCATGTAGGCCGCTTTTGCCTCCAGATATTCCTGGCGCGACAGCATTCCCAGGGCCAGCTTGTTGGACGCGGCCTGAAACGCTGCTTCCTGTGATTCCATGGACGTTAAGGCGCTGGTCCAGAGAGTCTGGCTGGCCAGGACATCCTGATACAGGGTATCCAGCTGACCGTACATTGCCTCCTCGCTCTGGCGGATATCACGCTGGCGGGCATGAAGTTCTTTATTGGAGCTGGCTCCCCCGCTCCTTTGTTCCCTCAGGGAATAATTGTTTCCCAGTGCCCGCCATTTGTCGACGCTGCCTCCCATCTCACGGACACGCTCCGGCCGGGGCGCGGGCATGGGACCGATTTCCGTCTGGGATCCTTCCGGATATCCGGTTAGAATGAGTAATTCCTTCTTCACCCGTTCCATCTCGTCCCGGGCAGCCTTTGCCCTGGCGGCAGCCCCATCGGCTTCCTTTCCCGCCTGGTCCGCCTGGGCGGCAGAAGCGCTTCCTGTCTGGACCTGGCGCAGCAGCTTCTCATACTGGCTCTGTTTCCACTCTGCCTGAGCCAGAGCAGCCTCCTGTTCCGCTTTAAGGGTATTATAGGTGCCCATGAGATTCTGGGCGGTCCAGAGCACGGTATCCTCCATCCTGCGAAGGGACATGGATGCCTGGCTGCCCTGGGCCGACCGTATCTGCTTATCCATATCCTTGGCCGCATCCTCCAGTGTCTTGGCCTGGGCCCGGTACTGGCTGGCACTGTCTTTGTCCCCGTCCTTCTCCAGGTCCTCGGCCTCCTCCCTGAGAAGCCGTCTGGTTTCCATGATTTCCTCTCTGGCATTTTCATACCGCGCCAGGCGGCTGTCATACTGCGCCTGTTCCATCTGTATCTGGGGGCTGTAGGCTTTCACCAGAGTCTCCAGCTCCTCATAGCGAATGACGTCGGGCATTGCGTCTGCATGGACCTCCAGAGGATGCAGGCAGGCAAAGAGGATGCCGATGCAGAGCAGTAAACATTTTTTCACCATATCCTATGCCCCCTCTGTCTGTGCAAGGCCATTGACCGCCCATCTGTAATCCTCCAGGGCCTGCCTGTATTTCAGGCCCGCTGTGTCGCATGCGGACTGGCTGGAGACCATGGTTCCCTGCTGCTGTGTATATTCATTTTTGGAAATCATGCCCAGGCTGTATTTGCGCTCGGCTGTCTGAGCCCCGGTACGGGCCAGCTCAAACTCGCCCGCGGCCTGTTCATAATCAGCCCTGGCCTGCTCCAAAAGCTTATACTTGGCTTCCACATCCGCCGCAATCTGCCTGCGGCCTGTCTCCACCTTCTGATTCATCACATCCCACTGGGACCCGTTGCCTGTAAAGGTCAGACGGCGCTCATTGGCTGTCTGGGTAAAGTTCTGCTCCAGGGCCCTTTCCTTATCCAGCTCCAGGTCAATCTGATCCATCTCCCCGGCGTCCGGCACCGGCACTTCCCTGATATCCGGCCGGGCATCGTGATCCCATCCGGTCATGACGCAGAGCTCTCTGCGAAGTCCGTCCCGTTCCCTGCCGTTGGTCTCCAGGGCTGCCTGGGCTGCCTCCATCTTTTCCCGGGCCCCAAGCAGCTCAGCCTGAGTGGCCATGCCCTGGCCGGCTTTCACTGCCATGGCTTCATACTTTGACCTGGCCTGGTTCACATCTTCTTCCAGGGCAGGACGCGCCTTGGCCTTCTGCCAGTAGGATATCATCTTTGTCTGGGCATCCTTTACAAGGACGGCCTCCTGTCTGTCGTACTCCAGTTTCTTTACCCGTCCGTCCTCATTCTGGGAATCAGCCAGCTCCTGGTTCTGTTCAGCCTGAAGACGGGCGCTTATGGCCCCCACCGCTGTCCCCGCGTATCCCGGCTGGTCCTCATTGACGGAATCCATCATCTTGTCGCTGGAATCGTAAAGCCTGTCAGCAATGTCCTGGTAGGCATTCTTCATTTCATCGTGGTCCTTGCCTCTGTATTCATCGTATTCCAGACGGTTATTGATGACCGTGGCATTGTATTCATGGATCAGGTCAGCCAGCTCCCCGTATTCCAGCACATCATCCCTCAACGCCGCCCATTTTTCCGCAGAATAGGCAAATTCCGGGCTGGCCCACGCAGTCACCGGCCGCAGCATACCCTGGGCCGGGGCCAGCATCAGGGCCAATCCAATGGCTCCTGCTCTCTTCCATGTACCGTTCATCCGTCTCACTTGCCTTCCTCCTGTCCCGATTTATGATTTTCTCGTCGATGCTTCTTGACCGTCTATTCGTAACGCAGCGCGTCTATGGGGTCTGCCTGGGCTGCCTTGGAAGCCGGATACAGTCCAAAGAAGATACCCACCACTGCCGAGAATGACACCGCAACTATGATGACCCCCGGTTTTATGACCACCGCAAATCCCAGCAGGAATCCCCCCAGGGATACGGTTCCCACTCCCAGTATGACTCCGATAATGCCGCCGCAGGCTGACAATATGGCTGACTCCGTTAAAAACTGAATCAGCACATCTCTGGTCCTTGCGCCCAGGGCTTTCCTGATGCCGATTTCCCTGGTGCGCTCCGTCACGGACACCAGCATGATATTCATGATGCCGATGCCGCCTACCAGCAGTGAAATGGCCGCGATACCGCCCACTGCCATGGACAGGTTTCTCATCATGCTGTCCACCGAGGTCATTTCCTGCATGGCCGTGTACATGTACATATCCTCCGGCTGCCTGCCGTGCATCTTGGCAGCATATGCCTTGAACTGGCTGAAGAACTGGTCCAGGTTCACATCTTCCTTTGCGTACACATGGAGCTGGTAAAAATTATCATTGGGCCAGGTCAGCAGGGTGTAAGGCATGAATGCCGAACCCTTGTCATTGCTGCCGCCCATCATCAGGGCCTGGAGGGCGTTGGTCTCCTTGCGGTACACTCCCACCACCGTAAAGTCGTCGGTAGAGCCATATAAGGTGGTCCTGAAAGACCGTCCAACCGCATTCTCAGTGCCGAACAGCATCTGGGCGCTCTTGGTATCCATGACCACATTCTTCCTTCTTCCCAGGATGTCTCCCTCGTTGAGATAACGGCCGTACACCACATTCACCGGCTGGACGTCCTGGTAATTGTAATCAATTCCCTGATAATCAAATTTAATCTTAGTCCGCTTATACTCTGCATCACTGCTGGTAAAGGCGCTGCTGTCTATATAAGCCACCTGGTCCTTAAACGCCTCCCTGGCCCGCTCCATCTCGTCCAGGTTAAAGTAATCGCTCTGCCGCACATCATCCACCCAGTAACCAATGGAAACATATGCCTGGGTAATACCCACGTCCTTGTACAAATCCGAGAAAAGTCCCCGCATGGTATCTCCGATGGACACGATGGCTATGACGGAACCAATGCCGATTATGATTCCCAGCATGGTCAGGGCGGAGCGCATCTTATTGGACCGGATGGCTGAAAACGCCATCTTCATGTTTTCAATCAGCATCCTGCTCTCCTCCCTTTCCATTCCCTGAAACCACCCGGGCCACATTCAGCTTGTCACTCTGTATCTGTCCGTCGCTGAACCGAATAACGCGGTGGGCAAAGGCCGCTATATCCTCCTCATGGGTAACCAGCACCACGGTGGCCCCTTCCTGGTGAAGCTTTGTAAACAGCTCCATGATTTCCACTGAGGAGGCGGTATCCAGGTTTCCTGTGGGCTCGTCTGCCAGAATCAACGGCGGTTCATTGGCCAGGGCCCTGGCTATGGCAACCCTCTGCCTCTGGCCACCGGAGAGCTCATTGGGCATATGTTCCTTTCTGGCTCCCAGCCCTACCCGCTCCAAAAGCAGCCGGGCCCTGACCGCCCGTTTGGCCTTTGGCACCCTGGCATAGGTCATGGGCAGCTCCACATTCTTAAGGGCCGATGTCCTGGATATCAGGTTAAAGGACTGGAATACAAACCCGATTTTCCGGTTTCTGATATCGGAGAGCTGGTCCGGCGTCATGTCCGCCACGTCAATGCCGTCCAGGTAATAGTGGCCCAGGGTGGGCCGGTCCAGGCACCCAAGTATATTCATCAGGGTGGACTTTCCGGAACCGGAGTGTCCCATAATGGCCACAAACTCTCCTCTTTCGATGGTAAGGTTTATCTTTTTAAGTCCCAGTACCTTGATGGCTCCGGTATCATATATCTTGACCAGATTCTCCAGCTTAATCAGGGGGCCGTCATGGACATCTTCCTGCATTCTGCTGTCCCTGTGCAAAAACTTCATCCACTTATTCATACAGCGCCTCCTGCTACTGGGTGATCAGCACGGCAGCACCGTCAGCCAGATGAGGGCCCGGATTGGTGATGACCTGCATTCCCTCCTCCAGCACAGTGCCGTCAGCGGGAATGACCTCCACCACCACGTCTCCGTCCACGCCCATGGTCACAGGTATGCGTTTCACCTTCATATCCTGCACAATGGCTATGTATGTCACTTCCCCGTCGTCAAAAAGCGCCGATGTGGGAACTACGAAAACATCCTTTGCCTCCCTGATTAACAGTTCTGCTTTTGCCGTGATTCCCGCAATAAGCTTCGAGCTCCCGCCGTCCACCCGTATGGTAGTGGGGATGACCCTCTCCGTGGAACCGCCGCCCTTTTCCTCGCCTGTGGGCGATATCTTTATGACTTCTCCTTCCGCGGTCTCACCGCCCAGGATATCCGCTGTGATGGTCGCCATCTGTCCTACCTTTACCTTGCCGATGGAAAACTCGCTCACCTTGATTTCCAGCTCCAGCTGCTCCAGGTTCTCAATGCTGAGAATGGGTTTATCATCCTCCACCTTATCCGCAAACTGACCCACCTTGGAATTGACACGGACCACGGTGCCGTCAATGGTGCTCCTTATCTGGGTATTATCCAGTTCTTCCCTTTTCTTCTCCAAATCAAAGGCCGCATTCTGTATCTGAATGCCGTAGGATGAATCCGCAACACCTCTTCCGTTCTCAACCGTGTAGCCTTCCATCTGCCTTCTGGCATCATTCAGGGCATTGGCGCTGGTTTCCAGTTCCATCTGGGAAATGTCGCCGGTGGCAAAGAGCTGGCTGTTCCTGCTGTGATCCAGGCTGGCCTTCTGGAAATCCTGGACTGCCTTTTCGTATCCAAGAGCTGCTTCCTTATCCTTTTCCTGCTTATTAGCCACCGCCAGGTCGTAGGCGTTCTGGGCAATCTGCACTTCCCGCTCCAGGTCCGTGCTGTCCACCACGGCCAGTACCTGTCCCTTTGTCACGGTATCGCCTTCCTTCACATTCATGGCGGTGATTTCCGCGTGAATATTGGACACCACGTCCACGCTGTCTGTTCCTGATACAGGACCGCTTACCGTGAGCTTTTCCTGAACGTCCTGTTTTGCCAGAGGCATCACGGCAACAGGGATTCCCATATCCTTTTTTCCTCCTGACATGCGGGAGAATCCAAACAAAACCACTGCCGCCAGTAGCAGGACCGTGATTATCTTACGTTTCCGGCTGAATCCCTTAAAGCGCCGGACAGGGTGGAATCCTCCCTCCGGCGTACGGTGTCCGGTGTCCGGTCTTATGCTTTTTTTCTTTTTCTTTCCGTTTCCATCCTCTTCCGGAGCCATCAGCTCCTCCACGCGGCGGTCAATCTCCTCTGACTCTGAAATGCCTTCCAAAACCTGGATTTCCTCTGAATCACCGGCTTTTTTCTCTGTTCCCATGACTCCCTCCTTAATACCAGCGGATAGTGTATTATTTATATTAATACAATTATATCACATATGGTATACTTATACAACAAAAATAAACACTCGCGCTATTGTTGTTCATTTAATAAGGCTATTATATAGGTTTGCCATAAATATTTCATCTAGTATTTTCATAACATTTCATAAATGAAAACGAAAGATTTGCTTAAGGAACCGGGCAAACCATATAAAAAGGCGGCAGGACCCTGTATCACAGGTATTTCCTGCCGCCTTTGGCGTGCCATCTTCCTTTGCCCTATGGCTTATTCTTACCTTAAACCTATTCCTTACGCTGTCAGAAAGCAATTTTCAGACACGTTCTAAGGCGTTTCATCATCTCATCCACATCCGCCTTTTCAATCACCAGAGGCGGAACAAAACGGATAATATTGGTCCCGGCGCTGATTAACACCAGCCTCTGTTCCAGCAGCGCCTTTGACACAATAGGTCCTGCCGGTACAGAGAACTCCAGCCCCTGAATCAATCCCATTCCACGGTGTCCCCTGACGCAGTCCAATTCCTTTGACAGCTCCTCCAGCTTCTCGTAGAGATAGGCGCCAATCTCCTTTACATGGTCCGTGATACGGCGTTTCTCAAAAATATCAAACACTGCGCTGGCTCCCGCCGTCACCAGTGGATTGCCGCCATAGGTGGTGCCGTGGTCGCCCGGAACCATGGCACCGGCCGCCTTGCCGCATGCCAGGAATGCACCTATGGGAAGCCCGTTTCCCAGCGCCTTGGCCACTGTCATCACGTCCGGCTTCACACCGTAATGCTGCCAGGCAAACATTTCCCCGGAACGGCCCATCCCGCACTGGATTTCATCCAGTATAAGGAGCAGGTCGTGCTCATCGCACAGGGCCCTGACTCCTTTTAAGAATTCCTCCGTGGCAGGATAGATACCTCCCTCTCCCTGGATGGTCTCCATGATTACCGCACATGTCCTGCTGTTAATCAGCTTCTTCACACTGTCCAGGTCGTTGAAATCAGCGAAGCGGATTCCCGGTACAAGGGGCTTAAAGGGCTCCTGGTAATGGGCATTGCCTGTGACGGACAGGGCGCCCAGGCTCCTTCCATGAAAGGAATGATTCATGGCAATGATTTCCCCGGTCATGTCCGGCTCCGTGTCCTCACAGCCGCAGCAGCCGTCTCCCATGGTCTCGTGAAGTTTATTATAGTGAAAGCGCTTTGCAATCTTAAGAGCGCCCTCAATGGCCTCGGTGCCGCTGTTGGTAAAGAACACCTTATCCATATGGGATGCCTTAAGCAGCTTCTCGCCCGCCTCAATGGAGGGCTGATTGTAGAACAGATTGGAGATATGGGTCAGCTTGTGAAGCTGGTCCTCCACGGCCTTTGTATACTCCTCATCCCCATAGCCCAGCGCCATGACCGCAATGCCCGCGCCAAAATCCAGATACTCATTTCCCTCTGTATCGTAGAGCTTCACTCCCTCCCCATGGTCAAATACCACAGGGAAACGGTTATACACCTTATAAAGGGCCTGTTCCGCCCGTTCCATCAACTGTTTCTCAGCCATGATAATACCTCTCGTCTTCTTCGGAATTATAGATAGCGGTTCCAATACCCTTGTCAGTAAAGATTTCCAGCAGCAGGCAATGCGGAATGCGTCCGTCCAGGATATGTACCCTGGATACGCCGTTCTTTATGGCGTTAATGCAGTTCTGAAGCTTGGGAAGCATGCCGCCTCCCAGCATTCCGCTGTCCACAAAGTTCTGGGCCTCCTCCACCGTCATCTCGGATATGAGGGAGGACTTATCCTCGTAGTCCTTATAAACGCCCTCCACATCCGTAAGGAAGGCCAGCTTTTCTGCCTCCACCGCCGTGGCAATGACGCAGGCCGCGTCATCCGCATTGATGTTATAGCTCAGGAAGTCCTCGTCAAAACCAATGGGGCAGATGATGGGCAGAAAATCCTTTTCCAGCAAATCATATATGATTTTGGGATTCACCTCCTCCACATCTCCCACAAACCCGATGTCCTCGCCGCCGGCGTATTTCTTATGGCATTTAAGCATCATGCCGTCCTTGCCGCTGATTCCCACCGCATTGATGCCCAGCTCACTGACCAGCTGTACCAGGCTCTTATTCACTTTATTAAGGACCATCTCGGCAATCTCCATGGTGGGTTCATCCGTAACTCTGAGTCCGTTCTTAAACCGGGCCTCCATCCCCACCTTGCCAACCCAGCGGCTGATCTCCTTCCCGCCTCCGTGCACAATGATGGGCTTAAAGCCTACCAGCTTAAGGAGCACCACATCCTGAATGACCTTTTTCTTTAACTCCTCATCCACCATGGCGCTTCCGCCGTATTTCACCACCACGATTTTCCTGTTAAAACGCTGGATATAGGGCAGTGCCTCAATGAGCACGGCCGCCTTCTGCATCGGTTCCAAATTCATCTTCCCACTCCTCTCGTTATGAGCACTTAGCGCTCATATTATGAACGGTAATCCGCATTAATCTTTACATAGTCAAAGGTCAGGTCGCAGCCCCACGCAGTGGCCTTGGCATCCCCCATCTTGATGTCAGCCACAGCCGTCACCGCAGGCTCTGACAGAATCCGGGTGGCCTGTTCCTCGCTGTAGTCCACGGCCACGCCGTCCTTAATGATCTGCATCTTTCCTGCTGCGCTCTCAAAATACAGGTCCACCTTTTCCGGATCGAACCGCGCCCCGGAGTAACCCATGGCACAGAGTATCCTTCCCCAGTTGGCGTCGTGGCCGAAGATGGCTGCCTTGGTAAGGCTGGAACAGATGACCGACTTGGCCAGAACCCTGGCCTGTTCCTTTGTCTCTGCCCCCACTATCTTCACCTCAAACAGCGCGGTGCAGCCCTCGCCGTCGCCTGCCATTTTTTTTGCCAATGTTTCATTTACAATCTTTAAGGCCCGGCAAAAGGTATGGTAATCCTCACCCTTCTCTGTGATTTCCTGATTGCCGGCCAGGCCGTTTGCCAGAAGGAGGACTGTGTCATTGGTGGATGTGTCCCCATCCACTGAAATCATGTTGTATGTATCCCGGATATCCTGGCTGAGGGCTTCCTGGAGCAGCTCCTTGCTTATAGCCGCATCCGTGGTCACAAAGCTCAGCATGGTGCACATATTGGGATGAATCATGCCGGAACCCTTGCACATGCCGCCCATGGTCACAGTGTTTCCTCCCAGCTCAAATTGGACAGCCACCTCCTTGTTCTTTGTATCCGTGGTCATAATAGCCCTGGATGCGCCGGTGCCGCTCTCCAGGCTTTCGTCCAGCAGAGGAGCCATAGCCTTGACCCCTGCCGTAATCCTGTCCATGGGAAGCTGCATGCCGATGACGCCTGTGGATGCCACCAGAACGCTTTCAGCGGGAATTCCCAGTGCCTGGGCCGCTGCCCCCGCTGTCTGCCCGCAGTATCCCATGCCTTCCTCTCCGGTACAGGCATTGGCAATTCCCGCGTTTATAACCACCGCCCGGGCAGGCACTCCGTTTGTCACCTGGTTCTTATCCCATTTTACGGGGGCTGCCTTCACCACATTGGTGGTGAAGGTGCCGGCTGACCTGCAGGGCTCCTGGCTGTAAATCATGGCCATGTCTTGACGGTCCTTATACTTGATTCCGGCTGCCGTGGAAGCAGCCTTAAAGCCCTTGGCAGCCGTGACGCCGCCGGTTATGATTTTGATTCCCTTTCCTGACTCATCCATATCTCTCGTTCCTCCATTCATTTCCATACCTTTATGTCATATGGAGATGCACCGGCCTTTGCCACGGTGCACCAACCTTTCATTTTACCGTACAAACCGGGTGATGTTTTCCTCATTCAGTATGAATTCGTATGTATTCACATCCTCCCGCTCCCTCCATCCGATTCCCTGCCAGAACGCATTTCCCACCTCATTCTCCTTAAACGCAATCAGACTGATTTTGCTGACGCCTTCTTTCTGCAGGGCCTCCATGGCAAAGCGCACCATACGGTATCCGATGCCGTGTTTCCTGTATCCCGGCGCCACGCACACGTGATAAAAGCAACCGGTCCTGCCGTCATGGCCGCAGAGGATGTTTCCTATTATATGACCGTTCTGGACAGCCACCACGCTGGTAGTGGGATTCCTCCTGAGGAACCGCTCCACTCCCTCCCATGAATCGTCAATGCTTCTGATTCCAAAGCCTTTGATTTCTGTCCACAGGCCGTAAACCTGGTCGTAATCCGCTATTGTCATTTCGCGGATAAGGATATCCATCGTACCTGCCATGAGCTCATGTTTCCTTTCTTTTTCCCTCTTTTATCCTTTTGAGGGTATATCTGAACCAATACCCTGAACCATCAGGGGAAAATAGGAATCTGCTTCAGCCCCGTATTCTCCGGCAGTCCGAACATCAGGTTCATGTTCTGGATGGCCTGGCCTGCTGCTCCCTTGACCATGTTGTCAATGGCTCCCATCATCACCACCCGGTTGGTTCTGGTGTCTATCTTGAAATTCACATCTGCAAAATTGCTGCCCTCCACCCACCGGGTCTGGGGCACCACATCCTTTTCCAGGACGCGCACAAAATATTCGTCCCTATAATACTTGTCGTATACAGCCTTTACCTCCTCGTAGGACACTTTCTTTGTAAGGGATGCATAGGCCGTCACCAGGATTCCCCGGTTCATTGGCACCAGATGAGGGGTGAAGCTGATGGTTACCGGCTTTCCTGCCGCGCAGGACAGCTGCTCCTCTATCTCCGGCGTATGTCTGTGGGAGGCCACTCCGTAAGCCTTAATGTTCTCATTGACCTCACAGTACAGACTGTCCACCTTGCTTCCCCTGCCTGCGCCGGATGTGCCGGACTTGGCATCAATGATGATGGTATTAGGGTCAATGAGCCCTTCCTTTACCAGGGGATACGTGGACAGAAAGGAGCAGGTGGGGAAACATCCCGGATTGGCAATGAGCCTGGCCCTCTTCACCTTTTCCCGGTTGATTTCGGGCAGCCCGTACACGGCTTCACCGATGAACCGGGGGGATACATGGGGCAGCTTATACCATTTCTCATAAACAGACACATCCTTAATACGGAAATCAGCGCTTAAATCAATGACCTTTACCTTAGACAATACGTCCTCGTCCACCAGGGATGCGCACAGGCCCTGAGGGGTTGCGGTGAACACCACGTCCACCTGGTCTGCCAGCTCCTTCATATTATCATCCATACACGCGTCGTCCACGATTCGGAACATGTTGCGGTAGATAGATGCATATTTCTGGTCTATGTAGCTTCTGGAACCATACCATTTAATCTCTATGTCATCCCTCTGGAGCAGGAGCCTTGCCAGCTCTCCTCCCGCATATCCTGTGGAACCGATAATACCTGCCTTAATCATATCCGTATCTCCTTATATTTATAAATATTGGCTGCTGCCTTCATTATAGTCAGTTTTTCTTTAAATGAAAAGAAGCATTTCCACGGACCCTATTTCCTGGTCATCCTTCGGATTTCATAATTATACATTACAAATGCATAATATGCAACATATTTTAAAAAATTTTATTTAGCACTTGCATTTTATCACATAATGTTGTATATTTATGAAAGTTCAAACAGTACAGCAATCTCAGGAGGATATTAATATGAAAGAAAAAGTAGTTTTAGCTTATTCCGGCGGACTGGATACCACCGCAATCATTCCGTGGTTAAAGGAGCATTTTGGCTATGAAGTCATCTGCTGCTGCATCGACTGCGGCCAGGGCAGCGAATTAGACGGCCTGGACGAGAGAGCCAAATTATCCGGTGCTTCCAAATTATATATTGAAGATTTAGTGGATGATTTCTGCGACAATTACATCATGCCCTGTGTAAAGGCAAATGCAGTATATGAAAATAAATACCTCTTAGGCACCTCCATGGCCCGTCCTGCCATTGCCAAGAGACTGGTTGAGATTGCACGTAAAGAAGGCGCCTCAGCCATCTGCCACGGCGCTACCGGCAAGGGCAATGACCAGATTCGTTTTGAACTGGGCATCAAGGCCCTGGCCCCGGATATCAAAATCATCGCTCCCTGGCGTATGACCGATGTATGGACCATGCAGTCCCGCGAGGATGAGATTGAATACTGCAAGCAGCACGGCATTGACCTTCCCTTCTCCGCAGACAGCAGCTACAGCCGTGACAGGAACTTATGGCACATCAGCCACGAGGGACTGGAGTTAGAAGATCCGTCACAGGAGCCCAACTATGAGCACCTGCTTGTACTTGGCGTGACTCCTGAAAAGGCACCAGACGAGGGCGAGTATGTGACCATGACCTTTGAAAAAGGCGTTCCCACCAGCGTAAACGGACAGAAGATGAAGGTTTCCGATATTATCCGCAAGTTAAATGAGCTGGGCGGAAAACACGGCATCGGCATTGTGGACATCGTGGAAAACCGTGTGGTAGGCATGAAGTCACGCGGCGTGTATGAGACACCAGGCGGAACCATTCTCATGGAAGCCCATCAGCAGTTAGAGGAGCTGGTATTAGACCGCGCCACCATGGAGACCAAAAAGACCATGGCTGATAAGTTGGCCCAGATTGTATATGAGGGCAAGTGGTTTACCCCTCTGCGCGAGGCTGTCCAGGCATTTGTTGAGTCCACCCAGGAATATGTGACAGGCGAAGTGAAATTCAAACTGTACAAGGGCAATATCATCAAGGCCGGAACCACATCCCCATATTCCTTATACAGCGAGTCCCTGGCTTCCTTCACCACAGGCGACCTGTACGACCATCATGACGCAGACGGCTTCATCACCCTGTTCGGACTGCCCCTTAAGGTAAGGGCCATGAAGATGGCTGAGGTGGAATCTGCCAGGAAGGGACAGTAAAGAGGACGGGAACCAAGACGGTAAATAATGAGTAACATTATATAGCAAATGATAAATGATACATAAGCAGTGATGCATGAGTATAATACGCTTTTAAAAAATGCCCCGGAGATACGGATTTTCCATCTCCAGGGCATTTCTCTATGCCTTTGCCATATTTAGTTCATAGTCCGTGCCCTCACCGTATACCAGGCTTCAGGGTCCACCGGCTCTCCGTTTGGCAGACGAACGTCACTGATTTCCACCTTTCCTCCATATGCGTTTCCCTCCACCGGTTCATAGGTAATGGTACAGGTGAAACCGGAGGGAATCACCATGCCGCCGAACACACTGGACTGGTCTGCTCTCACCGCATCGGTCAGGTTATGTCCTGTTCCGCAATCAGATAAGCGTTAAGGGACAGCACAATATCCTTTTGGGCATCAGGGCGGATAAAATGCAGCTTCATGCTTCCGCTGGCACACTTCCCCTTCCGAATCCGGCTCTTAAGGTCCAGGACCGCCTGACGGTCGCTGCCGCTGATATATGTAAACAGATTAAGGGTCTCCCCCTGTTCCCTGTTCACATGGGCGCGTGAGAGAATCAGCCCTGAATCAGTGGTAATCATATAGGATGCATTGTCCCCGAAGGTGGTGGAATCATAGAGGGACCGGAAGGAATCCCGGCTGTAAATGCCAATCAGTATGACAGAGCCTGTACGGCAGGAAAATGCCGCCACATCCTTACCGGAAGCGCTGAACGGGTCTGAAAGCAGCACGGGTATCTCGTGCCGGCAGTGATCAAATTCTATGGGGCCGGTTTAAACTTCCAATGCACTTTGTATTATGTCTAAAGTGACTTCACGGCTGCCACAACGTTCTCAACCGTAAATCCGAATTTCTTAAAGAGCTGTCCTGCCGGCGCACTGGCGCCAAATCCCTTCATGGTGACGGTGGTTCCGTCAAGGCCCACATACCTGCCCCATCCGAAATCGCCCAGCGCCTCTACTGCCACTCTCTTACGCACTGCCTTTGGAAGGACCTTCTCCTTGTAATCCTCAGGCTGCTCCTCGAACACGTCCATGCTCGGCATGCTGACGACGCGCACATCCACACCCTCTTTTGCCAGTTCGGCCTTTGCACCTACTGCCAGCTCCACCTCGGAACCAGTGGCAATGATGATGGCATCCGGAACTTCCTTCGCGGAATCCTCCAGGATGTAGGCTCCCTTTAATGCCTCCTTGCTGGATCCGGCCAGCTGCGGCAGGTTCTGTCTTGTGAGTACCAGGGCCGTAGGAGTCTTTTTGGAAGATACGGCGCTGTACCATGCAGCAGCTGTCTCCGTGGCATCCGCCGGGCGGTATACATGGAAGTTAGGCATGGCGCGCAGCATGGCCAGCTGCTCGATGGGCTCATGGGTAGGTCCGTCCTCTCCCACGCCGATGCTGTCATGGGTAAATACATAGGTAAGGGGCACGCCCATAAGAGCGGACAGCCTTGCCATTGGCTTTGTATAATCGCTGAACACAAAGAAGGTGGACACGAATGCCCGCAGGCCGCCGTGAAGCATGAGACCATTTCCAATAGCGGACATGGCCAGCTCGCGGACACCGAAATGCAGGTTGCGTCCGGCATAGTTATCCTTGGAGAAATCGCCCATGTCAGCCATGTAGGTCTTGGTGGACGGAGCCAGGTCTGCCGCTCCTCCAATCAGGTTCGGCATCAGGTTCTTAAGCTTCTGAAGCTGCTTGCCGGACAGGCTCCTGGTAGCATCCGGCTTGTCCTCAAATGCCCAGTAGTCTTCACTGTCATAAACATCATTAGCCAGATTCGGATTATAGAATTTATCCCATAATTCCTTCATCTCCGGATATTTCCCGCAGTATTCCGCAAATAATGCGTTCCATTTTTCCTCTGTCTCAGCGCCTCTCTCAGCGTATGCCTTATAATTGGCATATACCTCATCCGGTACATAGAAAGGCTCCATGGACGGCCAGTTCAGGAATTCCTTCATGGCTTTTACATTGTCATCCCCCAGAGGCTCGCCGTGAGCGCTGGCCTTGCCCTGCTTTGCGGGGCAGCCGTAGCCAATCTGGGTCTTTACGGTGATGAAGGATGGACGTGTGGTATCTGCCTTTGCCTCCTCGATTGCCTTGCCGATGGCATCCAGATCATTTCCGTTCTCAACGGTAATCAGCTGGAATCCGAAGGCTTCCATGCGCTTCTGTACGTCCTCTGTAAATGCGATATCCGTGCTTCCCTCGATGGAAATACGGTTGGAATCATAAAATACAATAAGCTTGCCAAGTCCCAGGGTGCCTGCCAGTGAGAATGCCTCAGAGGAAATGCCCTCCATCATACAGCCGTCGCCGCCCAGCACGTAGGTAAAATGATCAACAACAGGATATCCGTCCTTGTTGAACACAGCAGCCAGATGGGACTCTGCCATGGCCATGCCAACTGCCATGCCCATGCCTGCGCCCAGCGGGCCTGTGGTGGCCTCAACGCCTACTGTATGGCCATACTCCGGATGTCCCGGTGTCAGGGAATCCATCTGACGGAAATTCATCATATCCTCTTTTGTAAGGCCGTAGCCGAAAAGATGAAGCAGGGAATACAGCAGTGTGGAGCCATGGCCTCCTGAAAGAATGAAACGATCCCTGTTCTCCCATCCTGGATTCTTAGGATTATGGTTCATATGTTTTGCCCACAGCTCAAAGGACATGGCTGCGGCTCCCAAAGGAAGTCCTGGGTGGCCTGATTTGGCTTTCTGTACAGCATCTGCTGCCAGAACGCGGATTGCATTGACTGACATGGTATCAATCTGATTCATAGTTCCCTCCATTCCGGTGCCCCCAAAGGGGCCCACGCATCATAGATGTTATTTTTTTACCAACTGCCCTTTATTATACCAATTCCATCCATACAGGGCAATACTTTTTCTCGCAAAAATCAGTGCAACATTTTGCGGTTCTATGCGTTATTATGCAAATTTAAAAACAATTGTTATAAAAAGATTATAATTTAAACACATTTTCATCACATTTTAATTTTAAAACTGTTTAGTGAGTATATTATAAAAAACTGACAGGAGGACACATTCAGTGATTGAAGTTAAAAATCTTGTGAAAGATTACGGCGGCCATCTGGCAGTGGACCATTTAAGTTTCCGGGTGGAAGACGGCCAGATATACGGTTTCCTGGGCCCTAACGGCGCCGGGAAGTCCACTACCATGAACATCATGACCGGTTATCTGGGCGCCACAGAGGGCCAGGTCATCATAGACGGCCACGACATACTGGAGGAGCCGGAAGCCGCAAAAAAACGCATCGGGTATCTGCCGGAGATTCCGCCTCTGTATATGGACATGACCGTGGACGAATACCTGGAGTTTGCGGCCTGTATTAAAAAACTGCCGAAACCAGGGCGTATGGACGCCATACAGGAGGTCATGGACCTGGTTAAAATCACGGATGTCAGGAAACGGCTGATCCGAAACCTGTCCAAGGGCTACCGGCAGCGGGTGGGCATGGCCCAGGCCGTTTTGGGAAAGCCCTCTGTCATCATCCTGGATGAGCCTACCGTTGGACTGGACCCCAAACAAATCATTGAGATACGGGATATGATAAGAGGTCTGGGCAAACAACACACCGTCATCCTGAGTTCCCACATCCTGTCCGAGGTAAGTGCTGTTTGCGACCATATCATGATCATTGCCCACGGAAAGCTGATTGCCAGCGATACTCCTGAAAACCTGGAACAGCGGTTAAAAGGCGCCGCAGGCCTGGAGCTGACGGTAAAAGGCAGTGCGGAGGCACTGAGGCCTGTGCTGGAGGAAATTCATGGACTGTCCATAGAGCGTATGGAGGCTGGCAGCGAGGATGGCACCTGTGTTGCGAATCTGCAGTTTGGCGGGGGCGGAGATACCATTGATTCAGACAGCGCCGAGTCTCCCGACCGGGAAACAGATATCCGCGAAACCATTTTTTACGCCTTAGCCAATCACCGCCTTCCCATCCTGTCCATGGCTCCCTCCAAGGCATCCCTTGAGGAAATATTTCTGGAGCTGACAGAGGACTCCCCAAAATCCCGGGAGGACAGCGGTGGCACAGACCCCACAGACCAATCAAAGGAGGAGGATTCCCAATGAGAGCTATCTATAAGCGGGAGCTGAAATCCTATTTCTGCTCCATGACAGGCTATGTTTTTATTGCTTTCATGACCATGTTCATGGGCATTTATTTCATGGTCTACAATATGATTAACGGTTACCCCTATTTTTCCTATACACTTAATTCCATCCTGATGATACTTATGATTGCGGTGCCGATTCTGACCATGCGGAGCATGTCGGACGAACACAGGGCACGGACCGACCAGCTGCTGCTGACCTCCCCCGTATCCGTATGGGGTATTGTCATGGGAAAATTTCTTTCCATGGTCACTGTTTTCGCCGTCCCCATGTCCATCGCCTGCCTTTGCCCCCTCATCATCCGAAGCGCCGGGACCGCCTATCTGACAGAGGACTATGCATCCATACTGGCCTTCTTCCTTTTGGGATGTGTCTACATTGCCATTGGGCTTTTCATCTCTTCCCTCACGGAAAGCCAGCTCATAGCCGCTGCAGGGACCTTCGGCATACTGCTGCTCAGCATCCTCTGGCCAGGGCTTTTAAACTTTATACCGGTTACCGCAGCAGGTTCGCTGGCCGGTTTTCTCATTCTGTGGACCCTTGTGTGTTTTATCATATACCGGCTGACCGGCCATATTCCCTTTTCCCTTGGACTGGAAGCAGCCGGGGCAGCAGTCCTTATAGGAATCTTTTTGGTGAAGCAGAGCATGTTTGAACGGGCCCTGACCGGACTTCTGGGAAAAATCGTCCTGACAGACGTATTTGACGGCATTGTCAGCAGCCATATGCTGGATGTCAACGGTCTTGTCTATTATCTGAGTGTGGCCGGTATATTGCTGTTCCTGACTGTTCAGTCAATCGAGAAAAGAAGATGGAGTTGAATCATATGACCAGAAAATTTAAAAAAGGCAGCTATATGGCACTGTTCACCCTTGTGGTCATTGCCGCTGTCATTGTACTCAACCTGATAGTGGGAAAGCTTCCTGCCAAATACCTGAAACACGACTTAAGTTCCAGCAAAATCCTTACCCTGGGTGATACAACCCGGGACATTCTCGCACAGCTGGACAGAGACGTTACCATACACATCGTAGCTGATCCCAACTCCGTGGATGAAAGGATACCATCCTTTGTAAATCTGTATAAAGACCTTTCTCCGCATATTTCGGTGGAAGCCAATGACCCAGTGCTTCACCCGGACGTACTTGCCTTACTGGACACAGAACCCGGCAACCTGATTGTATCCTGTGAGTCCACCGGAAAAAAGACTACCATTTCATTTGACGATATAATCCAGTTTGACCCCATGGTTTACTACCAGTACGGGCAAATCAAGGAAACAGCCTTTGACGGAGAAGGACAGATTACCAGCGCCATCCGCTATGTCACAAGCGATACGGCTGCTGCTGTATATACTCTGACCGGACACGGCGAGGCTGCCCTCGCATCAGCCGCAGCAGATGCCATGGATAAATCCGGCATGAATGTAACCGAACTGAATCTGCTCACCCAGGGAGCCATTCCCCAGGACTGCAGCCTTCTCATCATGAATGCCCCTGCCAGGGATATCTCCGCGGATGAAAAAGAAATGCTGACTGATTACCTGAAAAACGGCGGCCGCATGCTGCTCCTTGCAGGCTGTACCCAGGATACCCTGGCCAATCTGACCGATTTCATTTCCCAGTACGGAATGGACCTGAAAAATGGATTTGTGGCTGACCCGGCTCCCCAGCATTTCTACAACAATAATCCCTTTAATGTTATTCCGGATTACGACTTTGCCAGCAGCCTTCTCTCAGGAATCGACTCCTCCGCGGCAGCCCTTCTGGTCCAGCCCGCCGGAATGACCATACAGGAAAATCCATCGGAGCACATTACGATCCAGCCCTTCCTTACCACCTCTGATTCCGCGTTTCTGGCGGACCCTCTCACACAGGAGAAGACGCAGGGGGCCTATGTGCTGGGAGCTGTGGCCACGGAAACTGTAAACGAGGAAGAGGGCACATCCTCCATGCTTACCGTTATCACGGCGCCAAGCATGATTGATGATTCCATTCTGTCACGTTTCCCCAGCATCACCAACCTGACTTTGTTCATGAACGCCGCGACCAATGGACTGCCCGGAGTAACGCCCCTGTCCATCCCCGGCAAAAGCCTGGATATTACCTATAATATGGTAACATCCGCCGGACTGTGGAGCGCGCTGTTCATTATTGTGATTCCGGTCATTTTCCTGGCTGCAGGCTTTGTAATCTGGCTGAAGCGCCGGAAGCTTTAAAACATACTGGCATGTATCGCACGTAAGTGACCATAATACGGTCACTAAATGCTCATAACGGGCCACTCCACTAGGTTCGTGAAAGACCTCACCAAGTGGAGCTGGCATGTATCGCACGTAAGTGACCATAATACGGTCACTAAATGCTCATAACGAGGAGGTTTGACATGAAGAAACATATACGGCCAATGGTTCCCGCTCTGGGAGCCCTGGTCCTTCTCTGCGCTGCCTATGGAGCCATCACCTGGCAGCAGGGGAGGAATGCCAAAGCACAGGCTCTGTATCCGGAAAACGACTCTGTATATATGACTGACCTTCCGGAGCTATCTTCCCTGTCCTGGACAAAGGATGACAAAAGTCTGTCTTTTACCCTGGAAGGCGGCACCTGGTACTATAAAGGGGATAAGGACTGCCCTATCCGTCAATATCCACTGACTACCCTGGCGGATACCCTGTCCCACTTAAAAGCAGAACGGAAGTTAAAAGGCGCGGATTCTCCGGAAGCATATGGCCTGGATAACCCTTCCGTGCGGTTTGATACCGTTTCCCCTGACGGTTCCTCCCATACCATACTGCTGGGAAGCCAGGTTCCCGGTACCGGGGGTGCGGGCTCGGACGGTTCCCAGCCCCCTGCCCAGTACTACGCAGCCATGGAAGGGGACAGCCAGATTTATACGATCGGCAGTTACCTGACCGAGACAGCTGCCAAGGGTCTTTACGATTTTGTCGAGACAGAATCCCTTCCCCATGTGGCGGGCGCCGACATCCGGGAAATCACTGTTTCCAGGAACGGGCAGACCAGCCAGTTCTGTAAAAAGGCCGTGGATGACGCGGGCAATATAGCCTGGTACAAGGATTCTGCGGCGGACGAGTCCAACCGCCTGGATGACAATGGCGCTCTTAATAATCTGGCGGATACCATAAGCGGTTTGTCATTCCAGTCCTGCGTATCATATAAAGCCAGCGATGAAGAATTAAGCAGCTATGGCCTGTCTGATCCAACTATGACTCTTTCCTGGACCTATGAAAGCGGAGATACGAATGGCGGCCTGACATTGTTGATTGGAAGTCTCACCGAGGATGGAACCGGCTACTATACCAGAAAGGATGATTCCAGAGCTGTAAACCTGATATCCAAAGAGGCGGCAGTGCGTTGCCTGAATGCTGCCTACCCAAAGTAATGTGAGTCATATATGAGGTTGTGTCAAATTATGAAAGGGAAACAACACTGCATGCCTGCCTGTTGTCTCCCTTTTTTAATAAATACCTGTTCTGATATATGGATTGCCCTTAAGCCCCTTCCCCGCGCTCCCCCGTATCTCTGTCATGAAGCACAAAGTGGTTCTTCTGAAAATCCAGTATCCCCTCAGCCCGCATCTTACTCAGCTCGCTGGACATGGCGCTCCGGTCCACACAGAGATACTCAGCCAGCTCCTGGCGGTTATGGGGTATGTCAAAATCTCTTCCCCCTTTTGCCATGGCCTGCTCTGACAGATAGGATAAAAGCTTTTCCCTGGTGGTCCTGCGGCACACATGCTCCAGCTTATTTTCCAGCTTCACATTATGCTCCGACACCAGACGCAGCATGTTGTGTATGAATCTGGTATGGAAATCACAGGCCAGGGGACAAAATGTAATCATACGCTGGTAATTGAGGAACAGGGCCTCGCATCCTCCCTCTGCCACCACGCTCACCGGCAGCACCGGGGTCCTGGCGCAGGAATAGGATTGGCCAAAGAGCTCCCCTTCCTTTATATGATATATGTGTTCCTGATGTCCCCAGAAATTCTCCTGGATGACACATGCCTTTCCCCTCAGCAGAACCAGCACCGTATTGACGGATTCTCCCATGCGGAAGATGTATTCCCCGTCCTCATAAAGCACCTGCTCCGAGGCACAGCATTTTAACAGAGTATAGAGCTCGTCATCATTAATGCCGTAAAATAGCGGAGATTTTTTCACAAGAGGCAGCCATTCCTCCATATTCGCCCTTCTTTCCGTTGTATTTACAACTCTTTTGCTGTAAATATTATATAATCAAGAGATTTTTCCGTCAAGAGGGATTTTATGTGAGATAAAATCTCATATCATATTACTGGGCATCATCCATTCCCAGCTGTTTTTTATATATCCCAATGACTTTTTTCATAGCCTCCTGTCCGGGGGCTCCTATGGTAAGGCGCTTCTCCACGCAGGTCTTCATGCTGATGGCCTCATATACGTCCTCCTCAAACACCGGACTGATGGCCTTGTACTCTTCCAGGCTGAGATCATCCAGGGCAATTCCCTTGCTGATGCACGCAAGTACCAGCTGTCCCACGATGCCGTGGGCATCCCTGAAAGGCACTCCCTTGTTCACCAGATAATCCGCCGCATCCGTGGCATTGGTAAAGCCGTTCTTTGCACTGGCCTCCATTACCTCCTTCCGAAAGCTCATAGAGGAAATCATGCCTGTGAACAGAGCCAGACATCCCTTTACCGTGTCAATGGCGTCAAAGGTAAGCTCCTTATCTTCCTGCATATCCTTGTTGTAAGCCAGAGGTATCCCCTTCATGGTGGTCAGCATGGACACCAGGGCGCCGTATACGCGCCCGCTTTTGCCGCGTATCAGCTCTGCGATGTCCGGGTTCTTTTTCTGAGGCATGATGGAACTTCCTGTGCTGTAGGAATCATCAATCTCCACAAAACGGTACTCGTTGGTATTCCATATTATGATTTCCTCGCAGAACCTGGACAGGTGCATGGAGATAGTGGACAGAGCGCTGAGAAGTTCAATCAGGTAATCCCTGTCAGCCACTGAATCCATGGAATTAAGGGTTGGTCCGTCAAATCCCAGAAGCTCTGCCGTGTATTCCCGGTCCAGAGGGTAAGTGGTGCCTGCCAGAGCCCCTGAGCCCAGGGGACAGTAATTCATGCGCCTGCGTATATCCTTAAGACGGGAGCGGTCCCTGAAGAACATCTCGAAGTAAGCCCCCATATGATGGGCCAGGGTAATTGGCTGGGCCTTCTGAAGATGGGTGAAGCCAGGCATGAAGGTGTCCGTATTCTTCTCCATAACTGCCAGCAGCTCTTCCAGCAGTTCCTTCACCAGCGCTTCGATGGCGTCAATCTCATCCCTGGTATAGAGCTTCATGTCCAGGGCTACCTGATCATTACGGCTGCGTCCTGTGTGAAGGCGTTTTCCCGCCTCTCCAATCCGCTCAGTCAAGGTTCCCTCCACAAAGGAATGGATATCCTCATATCCGGAATCGGATGATATAGTCAATTTGCCATTATCCAGATCTTCCAGAATGCTTTCCAATCCGCGGATAATATCATCTCTGTCCTGTTCTGTAAGGATTCCCTGCTTTGCCAGCATCTTCACATGGGCAATGCTGCCCCTGATGTCCTGACGGTAGAATTTCTGGTCAAAGGAAAGGGATTCGTTAAAATTGTGTACCAGCTGATTGGTTTCTTTCGTAAAACGTCCACCCCATAATTTCATGGCTCTTATCTCCTTATTTCTCATTTTCTTTTGTCCTGTTTTCCTGTTTGCTGCCGCTCTCTTTTTTCTGACTCTTTTTGTTCTCTTTGTGGTTTTTTCTTATGCTGTATCCGCTTACCGCACGGTCCTTTTTCTTCCTCCGGCTGATTCCGGCCAGCACAGTGACTCCCAGGACAGCCGCGCTGACTCCGGTAATCCACGCCCCGGTCCCAAGTCCTTCCGGTTCATAGGAAAAACTGATTCGGTGGGTCCCTTCGCTGATATCCACTGCCAGAAACGTGTCAAACATCTTCCGCGGCGCCGCGGCCTTGCCGTCCACCAGGATAGTCCATCCCTTATCATAGGGAATGCTGGTATACATAACGCCTGCCGTATCCGCTGTAATGCTGCCTGACAGCTCCGTATCCGTCCACCTGGACAGCACCATGGGATTCCGGTTCATTTTCCCATAAACAGCCTCCAGGGCCTGAGGGTTAAAACGCCACACCTCTGCCTGCAGAGTCGGGCTGCCGTCATCCCCTGCCTCCAGGCGCACCTCCACATCCTTATTGATGCGGCCCAGCTCCATGAAGTAGCCCCGGTCCACATTATCAAAGCTCTCTGTCTGCTCTCCGATTACAGCCGTGACCTCCTTCACCTTCTTATTGGTCACATACACGTAGTAATCTCCGGTCTCTTCGGCTGTAAATGTAAGTTTCCTGCCCTCTGTAACGCTTTCGTTGGGCAGCAGCACATGCTCAGTATCCAGCACATCGCAGAGATCGTTTTGGACATGGGCCGGGTTCCCGGAATCCATTATCCAGTTACCCTCCACATCCGATGGCAGCATGAATGCCACGGGCAGGGTAAATTTATTCTCGTACAGCCACATGCTCCCTTTTCTTGCGGACAAATCTCTGAGTCCATCGGCAGGCTGCTGGTCCCCATATATGCCGTACCGCACGGACAGCAGGCTGTCCACCAGAGGGGTGCTTCCTGCAATGCTGTAGGCATTGGTGGAGCTCTCACACCCCATTTTGCGGAAGAAATCCGACAGCGAGGCATTGGCTGTGGATGAAAACAGGGATACGGACGGGAAATTCATCCAGGCGCCGTCATTCTTTGTCTTTCTGTCTGTCTTTTCCACACGATAGAAGGTATCTGACTTAATATTCCACACCAACTCCTCCACATCCTGGTTATCTTTCACGTAGGCGGTCCTGCTGGTGGTAGGGATGCTGGTCACCGCAGTATTCACGGCAGCCTCAATGGCAATCACGGCCAAGGCAGTGAGAAGAACGGCATCCAGACTCCATTTTCCCTTGTGGTACAGGTAAATCAGACCTCCATATACGGCAATGAACAGGAGCGCCACATAGAACACGGAGAAATGGTATTGTTCCGGATTATTCACCAGCTTCTCTGCCAGCAGCACAAAGGAAACAGCTCCCCAAAACGCCAGACATACCGATTTCCAGGACGTATCCTCCAGATGAATGTAGGCATGGTAACACATGAACAGCATCAGCGCAATATAAATGAAGGACTGGCGGCATGGAAGACTGTTGGGATAGTGGAATCCATGCCAGATGAAATTCAGCACATTCACGGAAAAACTGGCATAAAACAGAATCAGCATGGTGCAGTACACCGCCTTTTCCCTGAAGGTAATCTTCCTGCTTCCCAGATATAAAAGGAAGAACATGAGCACCGCCGCACCGCAGTATATATTCGGCCAGTGGTCCAGCCCTATCTCGGTTCCCACATTTCCTATATGACGGGCAATCATATCAAAGATGGAAAAATAGGAGGAAAATGTCTTAGGAAAATCAAAATCCCCTGACGCGGTTACCAGCAGCGCATAAATTTCCGGCAAAAGCACCACCGCGGCAAGACCGCCTGCCAGAAGGGAATAAAAGGCAAAGCGCAGCCCTGTTCCCATAAACGCTCCAAAGCTCTTTGGCGGATTGAGTATCATCTGGGCAATCACATAAATAACCATGAAAATGCAAATCATGATGGAAATATAGTAATTGGAAAGGATAGAGAGGCCCAGGGTGATACAGTAAAGCGTCCCCCTCTTCTCCTTCACCAGCTGCTCCAGTCCCAGAAGAATTATCGGAAACAGCATGATGCAGTCCAGCCACATGATGTTCCAGCTGTAGGCAGCCATATAACCGCTTAGGGCATAAAAAATACCGAAAAAACCCACGCCGAAATTATTAACTCCAAAATGTTTCTTCAGATACCACGAAAGGCTGAGACCGGACAGTCCTGTCTTGAGAACAATGAGGATGGTCATGAACTCAATGATGAACTTTTTCGGGCATAGTATCAGAAGCCAGTTCACCGGGCTGGCCAGATAATAGGCATAGAGCGCTGAAAAATTCACCCCCATGCCGATATCCCAGCTGTAGAGCAGGCTTCCCCCATGGGTCAGCTTATACTGGAACTCTGAAAAAAACGGGGCATACTGATGGTACATATCCGTCCTGAGAAAGCATTCTTCCCCAAATGGAAAGATACCTCTCTGGGCAAATATGATAATCATGGCCACCACGGGGACAAAAAATGCTGCCACCAGACCGTCCGAAGGCTTTAACAGCCGAAGGCCGCGCCTGTTTCCTGTCCGTAACATCCCTGTTTCTCTCTTATCGTACTGCTGCCTGTCCTGTCCGGCAGTCTCATTCTCTTCTTCCATTCCGTATTCGTCTTCCTCTGATGTATATTCGTCTGATGTGTACTTATCTAATGCATAACTGTCCGCTGCATAATTATCTGCTGCATATCCATCCGCCGCATAACCATCCGCTTCATAATTATCTGCTGCATAATTATCCGACGCATCCTCTTCCGGATCATATTCCTCTGATGTCATCTTCTCCCCGCCGGAAACCGGCTCCTTTGAAAGCGCTTCCTCCCGGGCTTTATCCTGTATGGTCGGTTCCGGCTGCACAAGCTTCAGGATTGCGTCAAGCTCCCGTTCAACCCGTTCTATCTCTTCACGTTCCATCACAGTCACCTTTCTCTATTCAGGCTTATTCTTGAATATCCAGAGTTTGCTGAAAATATAGTTCAGTACCATGTTGATTACAGAGGATGTGAATTTGCAGAACAGCTCATACAGCATTCCCCTGTCACCGCCTAATTTTACCATGACCACCATGAGCACCCAGGTAACGGCTCCTGAGAACGCCCGGGCCGCCACAAATGCTCCCACCTCCTTCACAAGATAGGAAGGCCTCAGATTATAATTGCGGAACACAATAAGCTTGTTCACCACATAGGCAAACAGCACAGCCGCCAGCCATGACATGGCCTGGGACAGGCCTACGCCTATCTCAATCTTCCTCAGCAGGGCGTATACCGCAAAATCGACTGCCGTGGTGAGAAACCCGCATATAATGTAGCTTATCGTCTCATAGTTAACACATTTTTCCCATATTTTACGTAACATCTTCTGCTCCTGCCCTGTTCCAGAGTGCGCGCGCACAAGCCCTGGAGCAATAATCCCTTCTATTATATGGTAGCATCATGGAATTGTAAAGAAAAAACCATTATCTGTACAGGAAATCCTCGGCCCCCCTGGTGTAATGGAGTTCCCCGTCTTCCGTAAGAAAAATGCCGTAGATTTGGTCCATTGACTCTATGAGCCTGGTCCCCTCTTCCAGTCCCAGGGCAAAGCAGGTGGTGCTCAGTCCATCCCCGTCCACTGACCTGGGTGAAATGATGGATACCTGGGTCAGCCCATTTTCATATGGATACCCGGTAGAAGGATCCAGTATATGATGATAGTTGACGCCGTCCTCCACAAAATGCCTCTCGTACACGCCGGAGGAAACCACGGACATGCCGTCAATTTTCAGTGCGGCCACAGTCTCTGTATGGGTGGCATACGGCCTCTGAAGCCCTATCTTAAAAGGAGTGCCGTCCGGCCGTTCTCCCACGCAGAGCACATTTCCGCCCAGGTTGATGACCGCGCTTTCCACTCCCTTATCTTCCAGGTATGCCTTCATCTGGTCCGCTATAAAGCCCTTGGCTATGGCTCCCAGGTCAATGGTTGTCTCGTCATTGAGGAAGGTGATCTGCCTGCCATCCAGGATTACATTTTCATATCCCACCTTTTTCAGATCCGCCTCAATCTCTTCCCTGGGCGGCACATGGGGCGTCTTGCCCGTAAAATCCCACAGGGAGCTCAAAGGCTCTATGGTTATATCAAAGGCCCCCCGGGACATGCGGCAGTACTCCAGCCCCTCCGCCAGTACCTGGGCTGTTTTCTCCGATACGGTGACGGTCCTCTCACCCGGCCTGCGGTGGTTCAGTTTATAAATCTCGCTGCCCTCCAGGGTCTTGCTGAGCAGCTTCTCATAGTCGGAACACAATGTCATGCAGCCGTCCAGAATGGTCTGGTCCTCTGTATCATATAAGGTAACGGTGACAAATGTGTTCAACAAAAAAGACGACCTGGTGACAGGATCCGCAACTTTCTTGCTGCATCCTGCCAGCCAAGCCGTGCACATGATAATCAAACCTGCTGTTATTATTGTCTTTAATCCTATATTTTTCATGCCTTACATTCTAGCACCCGGCCCTGTAAAAGTCAAGGCAGCCGCATTAGGCTTTGGTCTCTTCCATGTACTCATCCATCACAGCGTCCAGAATGTTCTTAAGTGTCTCAGGCGCCCTGCCTCCCACCGGAGTGCCGTCAATCTCACTGGCAGCCACGCACAGTTTGGTGGAGGATGTCACCAGAACCTCGTCCGCATCCATCATCTCCTTCAGGGTATACGGAGTTTCGCTTACCGGAATTTCCAGTTTCTTACAAACGCGAATCAGATGGGCCCTTGCAATACCCGGAAGAATCAGGTTGTCGGCAGGAGCCGTGTAGAGAATTCCGTCCTTTAAGATATGGCAGTTGCTATGGGCACATTCCGTCACACGGCCGCCTCTGTGGAACACTGCTTCCTGGCATCCTGCTTCCTTTGCTTTCTGGGCAGCCATGACGCTGGGCAGCAGATTCAGGGTTTTGATGTTGCAGTGGAGGAAACGGGTGTCCTCCTGGGTGAGCAGACGAATCTTCTTATACAGGTCCGGTGTTCCCATGGGCTTTAACATAACCCAGAGATTTGCCGGTACATTCTCCGGAAATTCATGGGTCCTGACAGCGGTCCCCCTGGTTACCTGGAAGTAAATGAACAGATCTCCGGTGTCCATCTTATTTACCAGGTCCCGAAGCAGCGCCTTCAGCTCTGCCTTTGTGCATGGCACCTGAATCCTGATAAGGCCGGCGCTGTTGAAGAAGCGGTCAACATGCTCGTCAATTGCAAAAATCTTGTAATTGCGGCAGGGACCTGCGTCATATACGCCGTCTCCAAACCAACATACCCTGTCATTCATGGGAACGCTCATATTCTCCAGTTCGCCGTACTTTCCATTATAATAACCAAGCGTTTTCATATATGTAATCTCCTTTTTAATAAAGTTCTCATTGGAACATGCTGTTAAAACCGCCTCTTCTCTTCTTCCGGTATGGCGGAATACATGTTTTTGATTTCCTTCAGCACGAAATGGGTCCTGGTGGCAGATACACCGGGTATGCTCTTGATGGTGCGGTGGATGCGCTCCAGCTCATCAGAGGAGGCGCAGGATATCTTCAGCACAAAGTCATAATCTCCGGTCAGATAGTAGCAGTCCAGGATGTTAGGGTGGTCCATGATAACCTCCGTGAAGGAGTCATGGAATCTGGGATGCTCCAGGCTGATTTCCATCAAGGCTGTGACATCGTTCCCCAGAGCCTTGGCATCCACTCTTACCGTATAGCCCTTGATTATGCCGGACTCTTCCATCTTCTTGATGCGGTCCAGTACGGCTGATACAGACAAATGAATGGCTTTGCTGATGTCTGAGGCTGTTTCCCTTCCGTTCTCTTTTAGGATGTTCAGTATCTTATAGTCAAGTTTATCCATCTTGTCCCCCTGTTATTTTAGCTTTTCAAATGTGATTTCGTAGTATATACTGGTAGGTGGATAGAATGCATTTTCTGCACTGCCCTCTGTCCCGGTCACGGGCTTCGTGGACATTATAACACAAATCATCCAGGAGTTGTACTATGAATCTCTCTTATTTGAAATATGCGGTAGAAGTAGAAAAAACTGGGTCCATCACAAAGGCGGCTCAGAATTTTTATATGAATCAGCCCCATCTGAGCAAAATCATCCGTGAGCTGGAACGGGACCTGGGATGCGACATCTTCGACAGGACCAGCCGCGGGATGGTTCCCACCAAAAAGGGGGAGGAATTCCTGCGCTATGCAAAGGCAATCCTGGTGCAGGAGGAACAGATCGAGGCCCTGTGCGTAAAGAACAGCGAAAAAGCACTGGAGGTGAATCTGTGCGTTCCCAGAGCCACCTATATTTCCTATGCCTTCTCTGAATTTCTTAAAAATATGGACAGCTGTCCCTCTGTCAATGTTCATTACATGGAAACCAATTCCAGGGACATTATCCGCGGCGTGTCGGGCAAGACCTTCGACGTGGGCATCATACGCTGTCAGGCCCTTTATGAATCTTATTATATGAAGCTTCTCCAGGATGAGAACCTGGAGTGGAAGGAGCTGTGGCAATTTTCCTGCAATGTCCTTATGTCCTCCGGCCATCCCCTGGCCTCCGGGGACAATCTGACTTACCTGGATTTTACCGATTACATTGAAATCGTCCAGGGCGACATCCAGAACCCCTCCTTTACCTTTGAGGCCCAGGATGCCTCTGCCACCGGAGGCAACTCCAAGAAAACCGTTTCCATCTATGACAGGGGAAGCCAGTTTGAGCTGCTGCGCCAGCTGCCCGGTGCCTATATGTGGACTTCGCCTGTGCCCTACGGCTGTCTCACCTCCTCAGGCCTGATTCAAAAGACATGCAGTTATCCCGGGAACATCCACAAGGACCTGCTGATTTACAGAAGCGGCTACCGCTTTTCCAAGGAAGAGGAGGAATTTCTCCGGTGCCTCTCACGGATGGTAAGCCGTCTCTCTGATTGACCGGCCATATAAATTTCATAAGCCCGTCAGCCCCTCAATTACAGCGGCTGACGGGCTTATGCTTTGCGTTAAGATCCCGTTTGTACCTATTTACATAGTGTAGTATCTATGAAACAGCGTCTTTATATGGAACCGTATCTTTAGACAGGACAGTGTCCCATTCTACCATGATCCGGAGAGAATCCTCGCCAGCTCACTGTCCTCGTTCAGTATAACAGTCTTATTATCCCCTCTCATGGAAGCCTTCAGGGCATCCAGGGAGCGCACATAATTATAGAAGTCGGCCTTTGCCTCGTCATTGTAGGCGTCGCTTAATATCTGCATGTATCTGGCCTCGCCCTCCGCCTTGATTTTCTCTGCCTCCGCATTGGCCTTGGCTATGGTCTCCTTCACCGTCTTATCAGTCTCATTCTTAATCAGGGATGACTGGTAATCGCCGTCAGCCGTATACTGGGCGGCAATGTTGTTTCGCTCGGATATCATTCTCTGGTACACGGATTCCTTGTTGGAGTCGGGAAGGTCCAGCTTCTTTGTCTCCACCGCGTAGATGTGAATGCCGTAGGAATCCATGGCATCACCGATGTTCTCCGTGATGGTCTTAGCCAGGTTCCCGTCACGGCCTGATATGATATCCGCCTGGTTGGTGGAGGAAAGTACGTTTTTGATGGAGTTATATACCACGTTCCCCAGTCTGACCTCCGCCTTTTCCTTGCTGGCGTTCAGGGACGCCAGATATTTCACCGGATCGTTGATATCCCATATGACAAAGGAGTCAACAGTCATTACCTTTTTATCCTTTGTGGTGACATCGCTTGGGTACAGGTCGGAAATCATCTTATACTTAGGTATCTTCTGCACGGACTGCAGGAAGGGAACCCTGAGGGATGGACCCGCCGAATTCTCCACCCGGACCACCTTTCCGAACTGGATAATCAGGGAGTACTCATTGGATTTTGTGACCACCAGCGGATTAAAAATGGTGACAGCCAGGAGCACGATAACAAGTATTCCCATATTTCTCATAAATTTAGTCAATGTCTTCATTACTGTCCGCCTCCGTTCTGGTCATTGTCCCCATTCATTTCATCCACGTCATAGGCGCCGGACTGGCTGCTGTAGGAACCAGTCTGGGAACCGGTGCTGCTCTGGGTCCCGGTGACAAAGGAGTCCAGCGGAAGCATGGTCTGAGTCCCGTCTGAGCCGTTTATGATGACCTTGAGCTCCGGCAGAATGTCCTCCATGGTCTCGTAGAACATCCTCTTCTTTGTAATAAGAGGATACTTTGCATATTCCTGGTACATATCGTTGAACCTGGATACCTGCCCCTCCGCCTCGCTGATTCTCTGCTGGCGGTAGGCTTCCGCATTCCTGGCAGCCTTGTCGGCCTTTGCATTGGCTGCCGGAAGCTGCTCGGACTGGTACTTCCTGGCCTCGTTGATTTTGGTGTCCATACCCTGTTTTGCATCCTCCACTGCCTTGAACGCATTGTTCACTGCATCGGTAGGCGGCTGCGCGTCCTGGATGGTCACATTGTTAATGCCCAGGCCGATGTCCTCCTGCTCCAGGCGCTCAGACAGCAGTGCCTTCACCTTTGCCTGAATCTCGGATTTGCCGGTGGTGATAACCTCGTCCACGCTGTAGGATCCCACCGTATCCCTTATATAGGACTGGGCCAGGTTCTTTAAAATAGGAATGGCCGTGTCGCTGTGGATATACGCCTTAATGGGGTCCACAATCTGGTACTCGATGTAAAAATCCACATTCACAAAGTTAAAATCCTTGGTTATCATCTCTGACTCAGACGTAACCGTTATCGGATTGTTCTCGCTGTCAGCATGATTTTGTGCATTGTAATCCGGGTCATATCCAATGGGCATGCCCTTGATTTCCTTGGACATCTTATGTACCTTCTGTATGAAAGGCACCTTGAACTTGGGCCCTGAGGTAGTGACGCTGCTTGGACGGCCAAAGGTGGTCAGCACTGCCATCTCGTTCTCTGACAGGGTATAGAAAGAATCAAAGGCAGCAATGGCCAAAACAGCCACCACAATGGCTATCTTTATGGGACGGAGCATCCGCTTCATCCTCTTATTGCTTTCTTCCCCGTTGTCAAATACTACTTCCGGTCCCTGGTCTTTTTTACCGCCTCCAGGTCCCACGAACTTCTTACCCATGAAAAAATTCATCCGGTATACCCCTTTCTCAGTCATTTTAGAGAAGTATACCATAAGTTTCACATACCGGATAGCATTTCCCCCGAGTTTCCAATAATTTTATAATTCCTTCAGGGAGATGCCGGAAAAGGAATACCGGTATTCCTTTTTCATACCTACCCATTCCAGACCAATGGTGTTAAGATATAATCGTTAAAGAAATAACACACCAAAACGACATTTTACATATACTGGGAGGTATTATCATGAGATTTACACTGCCAAGAGATTTGTACCATGGAAAAGATGCACTGGAAGCCCTTAAGACCCTGAACGGCAAAAAAGCCATTGTTGTTGTGGGCGGCGGCTCCATGAAACGGTTTGGTTTTCTGGACAAGGTAGTTGATTACCTGAAGGAAGCCGGCATGGAAGTTAAATTATTTGAAGGCGTTGAGCCTGATCCATCTGTGGATACAGTTCTGAAAGGCGCTGCTGCCATGCAGGAATTTGAGCCTGACTGGATTGTGGCTGTGGGCGGCGGTTCTCCCATTGACGCGGCAAAGGCAATGTGGGCATTCTACGAATATCCCGACACATCCTTTGAGGACCTGATTACACCATTCAGCTTCCCCACCCTGCGTACCAAGGCTAAATTCTGTGCGATTTCCTCCACATCAGGAACAGCAACTGAGGTTACCGCATTTTCCGTTATTACTGATTATAAGAAAGGCATCAAATATCCCCTGGCCGACTTCAACATCACACCTGATGTGGCTATCGTGGACCCGGCCCTGGCTGAGACCATGCCAGGGAAGCTGACCGCGCACACAGGAATGGATGCCATGACCCATGCAATCGAGGCTTATGTCTCAACCCTTCACTGCGAGTATACGGACCCGTTAGCACTCCATGCCATCGAGATGATTAACGAGTATCTGATACCTTCTTATAACGGGGATATGGAAGCCCGTGATAAGATGCACGATGCACAGTGTCTGGCCGGAATGGCGTTCTCCAATGCTTTGCTTGGAATCGTACACTCCATGGCACATAAGACAGGTGCTGCATATTCCGGCGGTCACATTGTTCACGGTTGTGCTAATGCAATGTACCTTCCCAAGGTTATAAAATTCAACTCCAAAGAACCTGAGGCCGCCGCCAGATATGCAAAAATCGCTAAATTTATCAACCTTCCCGGCACAACAGAGGAGGAACTGACCGATGCCCTTATTGCCCGTCTCTTAGAGATGAACAAGGCACTGGACATCCCGGCCTGCATAAAGGATTATGAGGGCGGAATTATCGATGAGAAGGAATTTATGGATAAGCTTCCAAAGGTTGCCGAACTGGCCGTAGGCGATGCCTGCACCGGCTCCAACCCAAGGTCTATCACTCCAAAGGTCATGGAACAGCTGTTAAAATGCTGCTACTATGACGAGGAAGTGGATTTTTAATGCCCCTTTTGTGTTACACTCCATATAAACGGTTTGTTTTTACTGCCCGAAAAGGGTGGGAAAGAATTCATCTTTCCCACCCTTTTCACGTTGCCAGAAGCTGTTCCATATAGCGCAGATACCCGCACAGGCCTGTGATAATGAATATTTCCAGAAAACTGGTGATAAAGCCCGCTTCCAGGAGGAAGAGGACGGAGCAGGCTGCCATCATCCACAGGATACCCCATGCCCTGCGAAAACGCATCCGGTCGCGGGAGCTGAGAAAGCGGAGGAAACCAATGATGCTGAAAGCCAGCAGCACCGGCGAAAAAAATGCCAGCAGCACATGGATATCCGCCTTTAAGGGATATTCCTCCGGCATATAGGGAATCATAACTGCCATGAGGAGAAAGACTGCCGCTGTATACATGAGTGTCCTGCCTCCCGAATTTCTGTACCTTCCTATGTGAAAAAGATAACGCACATACACACAGTAATAGATGCCGGTGGCAAATCCCCACACCGCAAACAGCAGCTTGTTTCCGGTCCGGTTGCCCAGGACAGACAGGTTGGTGCCTGTCCAGCTGTCAAGGGATGCCAGGAATATGGTCGCGCCGGGAATCAGATAAATCGTGAAGAGGTCGTATTTTCCTTTAAACCGTACATTCCGGCCCTGCATGGTCCTGCCTCCTTTATCAGATGATCCCTGCTCTTAAATCTGTCCCGGGTCGCCTGTTGCCTGGATATCCGGGACAATGAGGAAGGGAGCTCGCACATCTGCTTTCGATGTGCCGCTCCCTATCATTATCTGATGAAGTGCCTGCTTTTACACTTGAATCATTTTCCTTGGAAGGCATCCGTCCTCCAATTATGCCATTGTTTTTAAGAGCTTTTCCACAGAGGAAAGCTTCACGCAGAGGGTAAACAGCTCGGCAGCCGTAATCAAATCCCCTAACGTGGGGTAAGTGGGCGCAATACGGATGTTGCTGTCATGGGGATCCTTTCCATATGGATAGGTGGCTCCCGCAGATGTCATAACCACCCCTGCCTTCTTACATCTGGCCACGATATCCTTTGCACAGCCATCCAGCGAATCAAAGGAGATAAAATATCCGCCCCTTGGCTTTGTCCACCGGCCGATTTCCAGTCCTTCCAGCTCCCGATCCAATATCTCCTCCACTGCCTCAAATTTAGGCCGGATGATATCCGCATGCTTTCTCATATGCTCTACCATGCCGTGGATATCCTTAAAGAAACGGGCATGGCGCAGCTGATTTACCTTGTCGTGGCCAATGGTCTGGTTCTTTAGCTGGGCCTTGATATCCTCCAGGTTATTGTGGGAGGTGGCAATGGCCGCAATACCGGAACCGGGGAAGCTGATTTTGGAGGTGGATGCGAACTTGTAAACCAGATCAGGATTTCCGGCCCTCTTGCACTCTGCCAGAATTTCAATCAGGTGATCCTGGTCATGGTCATACAGGTGATGTACGCCGTAGGCATTGTCCCAGAATATACGGAAGTCGGACGCAGCCGGCTTCAGCCTTGCAAAACGGCGGACCGTCTCGTCTGAATAGGAATAGCCCTGGGGATTGGAATACTTGGGCACGCACCAGATTCCCTTGATGGAATCATCAGAAGCCACCAGTTCCTCCACCATATCCATATCAGGTCCCTCCTCGGACATGGGGACATTAATCATCTCAATGCCGAAGTATTCTGTGATGGCAAAATGGCGGTCATATCCGGGAACCGGGCAGAGGAATTTCACCTTATCCAGCTTGCACCATGGCGTACATCCCATGATTCCGTGGGTCATGGCCCTGGATACGGTATCGTACATGACGTTCAGGCTGGAATTGCCGTAAATGATAATGGTGGAAGGATTCACCTCCATCATATCCGCCAGCAGTACCTTGGTCTCGTCAATTCCTGTAAGCACACCGTAATTGCGGCAGTCCGTACCGTCCTCACAGGTCAGGTCGCTGGTGCTGCTCAGTACGTCCATCATACCCATGGAAAGGTCCAGCTGCTCCACACACGGCTTTCCCCTGGACATATCCAGCTTCAGGTCCTTTGCCTGAAACTCACGGTACTGTGCTTTCAGGTCCTGACGCAGTGAAAGCAGTTCCTCTTTTGTCATCTCTGCATATGGCTTCATAATATCCTCCTGGCTCACTATATTTTCTATAAAATGTGTCCGTCAGGCATACATCTGTCAGCCACCGGTCAACATTTTCGTACATTGTACACAAGCATACACCAATTGAAGCATTCCGTCAATACAAAATTTTCTTATATTGTCAAAAGGTATACTTATGTCATTTTCCATCTGTCTCTATCACAGCTTATGCATCCCCGCCGTCAAGCAGCTCCCTTACAAGCTGGTTCACCATGGCCGGATCCGCCTTGCCCTTCATGGCCTTCATGGTCTGTCCCACCAGGAATCCCATGGCCTTTTCCTTGCCGCTCCTGTAATCCTCCACGGACTGCGGGTTGGCAGCCATGACCGCCTCAACGGTGCGGCGCAGGGCGCCTTCATCCCTTATCACCTTGAGGCCCTTTTCCTCCACATACGCCTCAGGATCCGCATCGTGCCTGAATATCTCTTCAAACACGGTTTTGGCCACCGTCCTGTTGATGGTGTTTTTTTCCACCATGCCGATAAGTGCAGCCAGATGGGAGGGGGACAACCTCATGTCCTCCGGCTCCATTTCCTGCTCCTTCATCAGGCGCATGGCCTCCACCATGAGCCAGTTGGAGGCCTCCTTGGGCCGTCCGCTCAAACGCGTGGTCTCCTCAAAGATATCCGCCATGTGCTTGGAACTGGTAAGAAGCCTGGCGTCATACTCAGGAAGACCGTATTCCTCCATGTATCTGGCGATTTTCTCCGTGCGCAGCTCCGGCTGGCGGGCCTTTACCCGGGCAATCCACTCATCGCTTATGACCACCGGCACCAGATCCGGATCAGGGAAATACCTGTAATCCTGGGCATCCTCCTTGGACCGCATGGCCTTGGAGCTCTCCTTGTTGTCGTCCCAGCGCCGTGTCTCCTGGATTACCTTCCTGCCGTCTTCCAACAGCTCAATCTGGCGCCTGCGCTCCCCTTCTATGGCCCTGGCAATGGCCTTAAAGGAGTTCAGGTTCTTCATCTCGGTCCTGGTGCCAAACTCAGCCGCCCCCGCCTCTCTCACGGACAGGTTCACGTCCGCTCTCATGGATCCCTCCTGAAGCTTGCAGTCAGAAGCGCCCAGGTACTGGATTATCAGCCTCAGCTTCTCCAGGTAGGCTATGACTTCCTCAGCACTGCGCATATCAGGCTCCGACACAATTTCAATCAGCGGGACTCCGCTGCGGTTATAATCCACCAGGGAACAGTCCTCCCACTCATCATGAATCAGCTTGCCCGCATCCTCCTCCATGTGGATTTCATGGATTCCCACGCGTTTCTTAAGGCCGGACTCAGTCTCTATGTCCACCCAGCCGTCGTGGCAGACAGGCAGGTACAGCTGGGATATCTGGTAGTTCTGCGGATTATCCGGATAAAAATAGTTCTTTCTGTCAAATTTACAGTACTGGTTAATCTGGCAGTTGGCAGCCAGTCCCACTGCCAGCGCATACTCCACCACCTGCTTATTTAACACGGGAAGGGAACCCGGCATACCGGTGCATACGGGGCAGGTATGGGTGTTTGGCGCTCCCCCGAACCGGGTGGAACAGCCGCAGAAAATCTTGGTTTTGGTGGCCAGCTCCACATGGACTTCCAGCCCGATGACGGTCTCATACTGTTTACTCATGGCTCATCCTCCTCTCTGCCTCCCCTGCAGTGACGCCGGACGGCTCCTCTGGCGTCCCGGCAGTCACAGGCGGCAGCTTCCACTCCCGCGCCTTCTCGTAAGCATAGGCGGCCCGTATGATGCTTTTTTCCTTAAAACAGTCCCCTATGAGCTGCAGTCCAATGGGAAGCCCCTTTGAATCCAGGCCGCAGGGAAGGCTGATTCCGGGAAGACCGGCCAGGTTCACGGAAATGGTATAGATATCTCCCAGATACATCTTAAGGGGATCACCAAGGGACTGGCCTAACCGCGGGGCTGTTGCCGGCGCTGCCGGAGCCAGTATGACATCATAGGACGCAAACGCACGGTCAAATTCCTTCTTAATCAGGGCCTTGGTGCGGAGGGCCTTCAGATAATATGCGTCGTAGTAGCCGGAGCTAAGCACAAAGGAGCCCAGCATAATGCGGCGCTTCACCTCCGGCCCGAATCCCTGGGAACGGCTCTTTTTGTACATGCTGTGAAGCCCCTCGTATTCCGGCGCCCGGTAGCCGTACTTTACACCGTCAAAGCGTGACAGGTTGGAACTGGCCTCAGCGGAAGCAATCACATAGTAGGCAGGTATGGCGTACTCCACCAGCTTAAGGTCAAAGGTTTCCACGATGGCCCCCTTTTCTCCCAGCACCCTGGCTGCTTCCAGCACAGCGTCCTTTACCTCCTGATCCAGCCCCTGTCCGAAGTAAGATTCCGGTATGCCAATGCGCATTCCTCTGACATCCTCTGACAGGGCTGCGGTGAAATCACAGTCACTCCGCTCCATGGATGTGCTGTCCTTGGGGTCATGGGAGGCCAGAACCTCCAGGACAGCCGCGCAGTCCGACACGTCCTTTGCCACAGGCCCTATCTGGTCCAGGGATGAGCCATAGGCAATGAGCCCATACCTGGACACGGTCCCGTAGGTAGGCTTGATGCCCGTGACGCCGCAGAAGGAGCTGGGCTGGCGTATGGATCCGCCCGTATCAGACCCCAGGGCATAAAAGCATTCCCCGGCAGCCACCGCCGCGCATGAACCGCCGGAGGAGCCCCCCGGCGCATGTTCCGGGTTCCATGGATTCCTGGTAACGCCAAAGGCGGATGTCTCCGTGGTGCTTCCCATGGCGAATTCATCCATGTTGGTCTTTCCCAGGATAACGGCTCCTGCCTGCTCCAGATTGGCAACTGCCTGGGCCGTGTAGGCGGGGATAAAATTTTCCAGTATTCTGGAACTGCAGGTGGTCCGCATTCCTTCCGTACACATGTTGTCCTTGACAGCCACAGGTACTCCGGCCAGAGGTCCGCTAAGCCTTCCCGCCTCAATTTCCGCCTGGACCTTCCCGGCCTGTTCCATGGTCTTTTCTTCATTCACTGTCACATAGGCATGGATGGATGGCTCCATGGCCTTTATGCGTGCCAGAGATGCCTCTGCGGCCTGGACCGCGGTGATATCCCCTGACTGAATCCTTCTTCCCAGCTCCAGGGCCGTCATATCTAATATGCTCATGTTCCCATTCCTCCTACTCTACAGTCTTAGGCACTTTGAATGCTCCGTCCTTTTGCCGGGGGGCGTTGGAGAGAATCCGGTCTCTCTGGTCCACGCCCGTGACCACATCCTCCCGGAACACGTTGTTCACCGGAAATACGTGGGACATGGGCTCAACGCCCTGTGTGTCCAGTTCATTTAACTTATCTATATAATCCAGCATCCTTCCCATATCCGTCTTTGCTTCCTCCTTTTCCTCCGGGGATAGTTCCAGCTTGGCCAGGATGCCTACATACTCGATTGTCTCGTCACTTATGATATTTGCCATAATTTCCTGCTCCTCTCAGTCATTTTCCTGTCCCTATGGCTCCAATCTGGTCACATCTCTTGGGAACAAGGATGCCTCCCTGACATTCTGTTCATCCAGGAGCCTCATGGTAAGGCGCTCCAGCCCAATGCCCAGGCCGCCGTGGGGCGGCATGCCGTATTTGAAAATCATAAGATAGGAAGCAATGTCCTCCGGATCCATGCCCCGCTTCTCCATCTTGTCTGTGATTTCCCTGTAGTCGTGAATCCTCTGCCCGCCGGTGGTCACCTCCAGTCCCCGAAACATTAGGTCAAAACTAAGCGTGAATTTGGGGTCTTCCGGGTCATCCATAGCATAGAAGGGCCGTTTTTTGGAAGGGTAATGTGTGACGAACACAAAATCGCTTCCATACTCTTCCTTGAAATACCGTCCTATGAGCAGCTCCTCCTCCGGCTCCAAATCATAGGGATTGCGTATCTTCCTGTCATATTTCCTTGAAACAAGCTCCTTTGCCTGGTCAAACCGGACCGCAGGAATCCGTCCCACCTCCGGCAGGGTCACTCCCAGCATATCCAGCTCCTTCTTATACTCCTGTTCCAGAAGTCTCATGACATACTGGAGCATTCCCGTCTCCATATCCATCACATCCCGGAAGCTGTCGATATACCCCATCTCGAAATCCAGGCTGGTGTATTCGTTGAGATGGCGGGTGGTATTATGCTTCTCTGCCCGGAACACAGGCGCCGCCTCAAACACCCTGTCATATACACCCACCATGGTCTGTTTGTAAAACTGCGGGCTCTGTCCCAGCTCTGCCTTCTTATTAAAATACTCCAGCTTAAATACGTTGGAGCCTCCCTCAGCTCCTCTCGCCACGATTTTTGGGGTGCGTATCTCCGTAAAGCCCTGGCTTAAAAGATAATCCCGAAATCCCCTTACAATGCCTTCCTGAATCTTGAATTTGGCCCGCTCCCTCACATTGCGCAGGGAGATGGGGCGCAGGGAAAGCTTTGTCTCCAGGGATGTGTTAAGCTTCCATTTGCTGACGGCAAGGGGCAGGGGCTCTGCTGGCTGGGACAGCACCCGGATTTCCTTCAGCCTTATCTCAAAGCCCTGGGGCGCCCGTTCCTCGGCCTTCACAACACCCATCACCTCCACGGCGCTCTCTTCCTTCAAATCCCTGATGTCAAAATCCGTACCCCCCGCCTCATATACACACTGCACCAGTCCCCGGGACTTGCGCAGGATGACAAAGGCTACCTCGCCCATATGGCGTATGGTATGAACAGCCCCGTTCATCCGTATTTCCTTCCCCTCGTATTCCCCTTCAAGCACTTCCCTGATATCCAGGACTCTCTTCTCCTTAACTCCGTTTACAAATTCCATGACTCTCTCTCCTCGCTATGAGCATTTGCTATGAGCACTTGACATCTGTACTTTTGATGTCCAGTTGGATTTCGGTTCCGGTTGTTTTTTTCATGGACATGAGCCGGCTGTCTGGTCCACAAATAAAAAACGCCCCGGAACACAGTAACTGCATTCCGGGACGGGATTAAATTCAGACATTTCCCGCGGTACCACCCGCATTGAGACCTGGTCCCGCAGCAAACTTCCCTGCTTTTCCAGCTCCCCTCTCTACGTACGTAACGTGTACAACGGATATACCTACTATCAGCCCTCTTCTGCCCGGCATCTTCCGGTTCAGGCCCTGACCGCTTCGATATACCAGCTCCAGAGTGTTCCCTTAGCCCAGTCCTGCCCGGCGGCGCTCTCAGTCGGTGACGCCCCCTTCCTGTCACATTTCTCAGGCCAGAGTCTCTTTCATTGCTGTTGATTATTTATTTACTAAAATAGTACATCACTGATTCAAAGTCAAGGACAAATGTTTATCCGGGATGAATTTTAGATAATTTGACTATAAATCATCCCATGTCTGAATATTTATTGTGATAATTGAAAGAGTCTGCCGCCATTCCATGAAACGGTTGGAAAGCAGGTCCCGGCATATCATATTTTTGCTCCGCCTGGCATAAACTGCAATATGGAAACTACTATACATATAAAGGAGCTCATGATGTTATCCATCCATGATTTTCAGTATTCCTCCGATGCACCCTATCCACCCGTCAGGGCAGAATCCGTGAATCCGGCCTACGCAAGGGTGATGTTGGACAACATAGGCGGAAACAATTCAGAGATGTCCGCCATATCCCTCTATGTCTTCAATCATCTGATTACCGGATACAATCCAGATGTCAGCGCCGTATTCCACAAGGTCAGCATCGTGGAAATGCATCATCTGGATATATTTGGAAAACTAGCCCTGCAGCTGGGGGAGGAACCGCGGCTGTGGACCCAGCACGGATGTAAAAAGATATACTGGTCCCCCAGCTGCAACCAGTATCCCGGAGAGCTGCGGACCCTGATGCGCAATGTCATCGACGGAGAAAAGGCAGCCATCAGCAAATACCAGCACCAGATTTCCTACATACGGGATGAAAATATCACTGAAAACTTAAGGCGTATTATTTTGGACGAACGGCTGCATGTGGAAATTTTTGAAAAGGTATACGGGGAATATTGTTCCTGACCGCCCTTAAGCATGGCGTATATTGGTAAATTCCGATATCTCCCTGCTGACTGTGCATAAATCGTCCACATCCATATCGTGAATGTTGTCATGCCCCGTAATCCTGGCAAATGTCTTTATCTCCTCCAGAGATACCCTGAGGAAATTAGCCACTCTCTGCGCGGCCGCATCCTCCTTAAAGCGGCTGCGCAGCCTCTCGTCCTGGGTCGCCACGCCCACGGGACACATTCCGGTGCCGCATATGCGGTACTGCTGGCAGGCGGCTGCCATCAACGCAGCGGAAGCAATGGCCACTGCGTCCGCGCCCATAGCCAGTGCCTTTGCAAAATCAGAAGATACTCGCAGACCGCCCGTTATCACCAGCTGGGCGCCGCAGCCTGTCTGGTCCAGGTATTTTCTGGCCCTGTAAAGGGCATAAATCGTGGGCACGCTGGTAGAATCCCTGATAATCTTAGGGCTGGCTCCGGTCGCCCCTCCCCTTCCGTCAATGGTAATAAAGTCCGGTCCGGCATAGACGCAGAATTCCAAATCCTTCTCAATCCTTCCCGCCGCAATCTTGATGCCGATGGGCCGTCCGCCGGATACCAGGCGCAGCCTGTCCACCAGGCCCTTCAAATCCTCTTTTGTGTCAATGCCCGGGAAACGCGACGGACTGATGATATCCTGCCCCAAAGGCTTATTCCTTATGGCCGCAATCTCCGGCGTCACCTTGCCTCCAGGCAGGTGGCCTCCCATGCCCGGCTTTGTGCCCTGCCCGATTTTTATTTCAATGGCGTCTGCTTCCCTCAGGTTCTCATCCGTCACACTGTACTGGTTGGGAACATATTCAAATATATACTTGTAGGCCGCCGCCTTCTCCTCCGGCAGAATGCCTCCCTCGCCGGAGCACATGGCTGTGCGTGCCATGGCGCTTCCCCTGGACAGCGCTGTCTTTGTCTCCCTGGAAAGGGCGCCAAAGGACATGTGTGAAATATAAACCGGATGGTCCAGCACCATGGGCTTCGCCGCATGTTTTCCTATAATGGTTTCTGTCTTTACCGGGGCGTGTTCGTCCAACGGCATGGGATTCAGCTGAGCCCCCAGAAACAGGATGTCGTCCCAGCCCGGCATGGGCATCTGGGTTCCCATGGCAGCAATGATGGACTGTCCCTTCACGGCCATCTCGTGAATCTCGTCCATATAGCGGGCGTCGGTCTGAGTCCTGGCATACTCAGGGTCATAGGACTCAGCTTCCCCTGTTCTGCCGCCGCAGTCTTTGCATGTTTCCCGTGTCTCCTGCTTTTTAACGGGCTCCTCCTTCTCCCTGTCCGGAGTCTTTCCTCCCCCCGTTCCATCCTCTGCCCTCACCAGCTTGTCGGCCGTGACCATGCACACGGGACAGACCTTTAAATCGGATATCGGTACCCCCTCCTTTTCCTCATCATAAATAGAACCACAGAATCTGCAACGGTATACTGCCATTATGTTTCCCCCTTCTCTTGTTCATCGTCAATAATAGTAATTATTACTATTTTAAATATAGCACAAACAAAGCTCAATGTCCAGCATTTTATACCCCCATATGTCATTGACTTACCGTTATAAGTAATGTTACAATATCTTTCATGCACAAATGAGAAAGGAAGTCGCACTACATGTCACAAGAAAACAAAATGGGCGTCATGCCCATTAATAAGCTGCTCATATCCATGTCCCTGCCCATGATTATCTCCATGCTGGTGCAGGCCCTGTACAACATCGTGGACAGCGTGTTTGTATCCATGATTAACCAGGCTGCCCTGACTGCGGTATCCATGGCATTTCCCATCCAGAACCTGCTGATTGCAGTATCTGCCGGAACCTGTGTGGGCGTCAACGCCCTGCTGTCCCGTTCCCTGGGGGAGAAAAATTCAAAGGCGGCCAATCTGGCTGCTGTCAACGGCCTGTTCCTGGCCTTCCTGAGTTTCCTGGCCTTCGCAGTCTTCGGCCTGTTCGGCTCCAGGCTGTTCTTTGAGAGCCAGACAAACAACCCGGTCATCATTGAATACGGCGTACAATATCTTCAGATTGTCTGCATCTTCAGCTTCGGGCTATTTGGTGAAATGATGTTCGAGCGTATTCTTCAGTCCACGGGCCAGACCTTTTACTGCATGATTACACAGGGCACCGGCGCCATTATCAATATTATACTGGACCCCATTCTTATCTTTGGCCTGTTTGGAGTGCCGAAAATGGGAATCCAGGGAGCTGCCGCCGCCACTGTATTCGGCCAGATTGTGGCCATGTTCCTGGCCCTCATCCTGAACCATGCCAAGAACAAGGAGGTACGGATTAATTTCAGATCGTTCACCCCTAACTGGAGAACTATTTCCATTATCTACCAGGTAGGCGTGCCCTCCATTATCATGCAGTCCATCAGCTCTGTCATGACCTTTGGAATGAATAAAATCCTGATTGGATTTTCCGAAACAGCCGTAGCCGTATTCGGAGTATATTTCAAGCTTCAAAGCTTTATCTTCATGCCCATATTCGGACTGAACAACGGCATGATACCTATTGTGGCCTACAACTACGGGGCCCGCAGCAAAAAACGCATCATGGAAACGGTCTGGCTGAGCATCGGCATCGCGATGGGCATCATGCTCATCGGACTGATGGTGTTCCACCTTATGACGCCTCAGCTGCTCACGCTCTTCCAGGCAGACGAGGAAATGCTGTCCATCGGCGTCCCCGCCCTGCGGATCATCAGCCTCAGCTTCCTGTTCGCAGGATACTGCATCATAGTGGGATCCGTGTTCCAGGCTCTGGGCAACGGCGTATACAGCCTGATTATATCCGCAGCCAGACAGCTTGTATGTATCCTTCCCCTGGCCTGGTTTTTTGCCCGGACCTTTGGGCTGCATGCAGTGTGGCTCTCCCTGCCTCTGGCTGAAATCACCTCCGTGGTGCTCAGCTCCGTCCTGTTCCGCAAGATTTATCTGGATAAGATAAAACCACTGGGACAGCCAGCCGCCTGATGAATGCCGGATAAGGTATATCAGATTATGAATGCCGGCTACTAATTTATGTCTGGATAAACAATACAAAACGGGCTGTTTGGGAACAGATTATATTCCCAAACAGCCCGTTTGCCGATCTGATTGCATTGGCTACTCCGCCGCGTAATTCAATCTCACCGTAATATTGGCAGTCTTATACCGGGAGCTGGTGTCCAGGTATCCGTCGTAGCTGTAGGATTCCGACCCGGAATTCTTTGCAGTAATCTGGAACACGCCCAGGGCCGCGCTTAACAGCTTGCCTGCCTTTGCTCCTGAACCGGCAGACATGATATCAATGCGCTCCTTTGCATTGGCAGTGGCTTTCTCAATCAGATCCAGCTTCACCTCATCCAGCTTGGTGTAATAATACTCCGGCAGCTCAGACTCGAACTCCACTCCTGATTCAATCAGCTTAGTGATATCCCTGGAAATATTTTCTACCTTGTCAATATCATAGGATGAAACCGTCAGACTCTGGGTCAGATCATATCCGTCCGGCTCATCTCCCAGGTATTTGCCCTCGTCATCGTATCTGGATGTATAGGTCTGGGAAATGTTGACGGAACTGAATATCATCTCATCCTCCGCCACCTGGTTCTCCTTCAGATACTGCCTTACCAGTTCCGCGTCCTTCTTGATGATGGCGTAGGCATCCCTGGGCGTATTCCCATGGACAGAAAAGCTGCCTCTCCACACAATCAAGTCCGACTCAAAATCACAGCTGGCAGAACCGGTGGCCGTGATTCCGCTTCCCCCGCCGTTCTTCTTATAATCCACCAGTCCGCCTGTAAAGATGCTGACGCAGATAATGGCGCTGAGCGCAGCGATGAGTGCGATAAGCACAGATCTGCCCTGGGCCATAAAGCCTGTCTTTTCCTTTTTCTCCCTGTTCTCTTCCAATCCCTCACAAACCTCCTTTTATATACATGTTCCTGCAAACCTGCGCGCCCGGCGCAGGTTGTGGTGGTTTTAGTATAGCACGTAAGAGCCGGGAGAGACCTGACGGCTTTCTTAATATTTACGGTCAAAATAAGGAGGAGAAAACAGGGGATGTGTTATCCCCCTATCAGAACATCCAGCCGTTTAAGGGCTTCTATGTATATCTCCATGGCATTGGTGAGATTTTCAATCTTCACGCATTCGTCCGGCTGGCCGCCGCCGTGGCCCGGAGGACAGGGCTTTTTCTGTCCCCGGATGCCCGGCCCAAAGGCGACCGCATTTGGCAGCTTCCTGGCGTAGGTGCCGCCGTCCATGGAGCAGGCTTCTGCCTCTGTCCCCAGCACCTGGCAGCACAGGGACGTAAGCTCCCTTACCACCGGGCTTTCCGGGTCAATGACACAGGGCGGGTTATCCCGGTTCCAGTCCAGAATCCACCCGTATGTTCCGGCTATCGCGCTCATCTGCCGCACCAGTGCTTCCGCGTCGGCCGTCACCGGATAACGGATATTAAAATTCTGTATGAACCGTCCCCTCTCTGTCCTGGCCATGCCTCCCGCCAGGGTAAGCCTGCCGGACAGTCCACCCTCAAAGCCGATGCCCATACCTTCCCCATAATAATCAGCAAATCCCTGGTCCGGGAACCGGAAGCAGGCTTTTTCCTTCTCTGTCAGGAAGGGGGCTCCGGCCAGCACACGGGCCAGCTTCACCGCCGCGCTGTCAGAACCCTCGGGAAAGGCGGCATGCGCTGTTTTCCCGGCAGCCTTTACAACGATATGGCCGTTGTCCTCAACCGAAAAATCCTAGGGGATTGCGAGGCTGTCCACATAATCCCGGACCGCCCGGCATTTACCTGCCGGGAAGGTCTGGCATACGCATAGAGGATTTAATCGTGATTACGGAAAAGGGCTGTGAATCCCTGAATACCATGACAAAGGAACTGATGATTGTTTAACTTATTGAACGGGATATGGGACGGTTGGAGGGAGCAGCCAGTGGGCTTTATTCCCCCCTCTTCCACTTTCTGATTTCCTCCAGCCTGCCTTTTACAGGTTCTTCCGCGCCCTGGTCCGTAGGACGGTAATATTTTCTTCCCTCCAGGGAGTCCGGCAGGCACTGCATCCGGGCTATCTTTTCCTTTGTATCATGGGCATACACATAGCCGTCGCCATAATGCAGGTCCTTCATGAGTCCGGTGGGAGCGTTGCGTATGGTAAGGGGCACCGGCTCCGCCAGCATGTTCTGGGCGTCTGCCTTGGCGGATTCATAGGACATATAGGCGGAGTTGGATTTAGGCGCCATGGACAGGTAAATTACGGCGTGGCTCAGATGTACATTACATTCGGGCATTCCCAGAAAATGACAGGCCTGGTAGGCAGACACTGCCAGCGTCAGTGCCTGACTGTCCGCCATCCCTATGTCCTCGCTGGCAAAACGGACCAGCCTGCGGGCCACATACAGAGGATCCTCCCCAGCTTCCAACATACGCGCCAGCCAGTATACGGCTGCGTCCGGGTCAGAATTGCGCATGGACTTGTGGAGCGCGGATATAAGGTTGTAGTGTTCTTCCCCTTTCTTATCGTACAAAAGACTCTTTTTTCCGATGCACTGCTTCAACACATCCTCTGTGACCGTGGTCTTATCCGGACTGATTACCCCGTTTGTCACTGCCATTTCCAGGGTGTTCAGAGCCGTCCTGGCATCCCCGTCTGCAAACCCGGCAATCATTTCGATCATATGGTTCGTGATTTCCACGTTCAAATAGCCCAGTCCTTTAGGACTTTTAAGCGCGTTCTTTATAAGGCGGGCCAGGTCATCCTCCGTCAATGCCTGGAGCACAAAGACCCTGCACCGTGACAGGAGAGCGCTGTTTATCTCAAAGGAAGGATTCTCCGTGGTGGCCCCAATCAGAATGATGCTTCCCTTTTCAACATAAGGGAGAAATGCATCCTGCTGAGCCTTATTAAAACGGTGTATCTCGTCCACAAATAAAAGAGTCTTAATTCCCATCCTCCGGCTGTTCTCAGCCTGGGCCATGACCTCCTTGATTTCCTTGATACCGCTGGTAACAGCGCTGAAATTAATGAACTGGGCATTGGTCCGCTTTGCAATGATTCCCGCCAGTGTGGTCTTACCCACGCCGGGAGGCCCCCAGAAAATCATGGATGGAATCTTATCCTGCTCTATGAGCTGGCGCAGCAGCTTCCCCTTTCCCAAAAGATGCTCCTGTCCCACAAATCCATCCAGGTCATCCGGACGCAGCCTGCTGGCCAGGGGATTGTATACTTCTCTGTCATCGAATAATGACATCTGTTTCATGGCTTTTCCCTCTCCTTTCATAAATGGTTCTGCATTAGGTAATTACGAAACTCTGAATTTTTATATTCACCTTGCACAAAATATCTTGCTTAATATATTCAATTTAGATTCATTCCTATACGATGTGCATAAATTCTGGTCAGTGAGTTTCGCAATTGCCTAATGGTTCTGCATGATTAAGAATTGGTGTTAGTATTGGGGTGGTATTGGGTGAGTGTTGGTATTGGGTTGATATTGATACTGTATAAAAAGCAGCCAAAAATGGTATTCTGGAAGCCTATCACGAAATCAGCCAGCTAAAATAAACCACATATCCAGCAGTGGTGGAAAGGAAAAGCATATGTATATAAAGCATGTTATATTTCAATCCACAAGGCCCTCGCGGGCCTCGACGCTGGGTTGGTTCCCCTTTCTGGTTCAGATACTTTATTTCAATCCACAAGGCCCTCGCGGGCCTCGACGTAACTGCTTTAGTCACTCGCCCTATTGGTTTATGATTTCAATCCACAAGGCCCTCGCGGGCCTCGACGGAACATGGACTGGCATTCGATGCGGTAAACGAATTTCAATCCACAAGGCCCTCGCGGGCCTCGACTCAGAAGGCCGAAATGATTGACGAGATACCGGATGATTTCAATCCACAAGGCCCTCGCGGGCCTCGACGGGCATTTTTCGCATCAATCAGCGCATTAACTTATTTCAATCCACAAGGCCCTCGCGGGCCTCGACCCATTAACTGAGCCGCAAGCTCACCCGTCTGTGATTTCAATCCACAAGGCCCTCGCGGGCCTCGACGTTAAGCAGGTCATCCGCTGTCAGGTCTGTACTGATTTCAATCCACAAGGCCCTCGCGGGCCTCGACCAGGTCCCCTGCCCGCCATATACGCGGTAGAAATATTTCAATCCACAAGGCCCTCGCGGGCCTCGACCACCATGACGGTTATCTGACCATGATGTAACCTTATTTCAATCCACAAGGCCCTCGCGGGCCTCGACATGTCCTTACCAATCTGAATCCAGTCAAATTCCATATTTCAATCCACAAGGCCCTCGCGGGCCTCGACAATGGGCATCTCTTAGATTTGTCTGTCTGAACAATTTCAATCCACAAGGCCCTCGCGGGCCTCGACAATGAGCTGAAATACTTCTGTATGCAGTATGAGATTTCAATCCACAAGGCCCTCGCGGGCCTCGACTATCAATACGGCATTACTGATGATAACCATTTATTATTTCAATCCACAAGGCCCTCGCGGGCCTCGACACAGTTGATACGGATATCTGCCCTGTCATGGCATTTCAATCCACAAGGCCCTCGCGGGCCTCGACTGCCGGCCTTTTTAATCAAGGGACTGGCAGTAACGGAATTTCAATCCACAAGGCCCTCGCGGGCCTCGACATAGTCTAGCAAATCAATGGTCAAGGCGTCTTTGCTATTTCAATCCACAAGGCCCTCGCGGGCCTCGACGCTCGAACGTTTATATCCGCCAGTCAACATTAAGTCATTTCAATCCACAAGGCCCTCGCGGGCCTCGACTATCTGACGGCTGTTTTCTTTTGGGGCCATAGTCAGATTTCAATCCACAAGGCCCTCGCGGGCCTCGACGTCCGAAGCATTTTCAGAAATCTGTAATATTTCATTTCAATCCACAAGGCCCTCGCGGGCCTCGACCTTCTTCTGCCTTTCCGTCAAGGTTCATCTGGCATTTCAATCCACAAGGCCCTCGCGGGCCTCGACGCTTTGGCGGTTAATTTCAAAGTTCCGTTTTCCATTTCAATCCACAAGGCCCTCGCGGGCCTCGACAAATAATGGCTCTTCCAACAGGGCCGGAAGGAGAGATTTCAATCCACAAGGCCCTCGCGGGCCTCGACAGGACATCCGCCTGGAAGCCCTGACCATGGAGGGGATTTCAATCCACAAGGCCCTCGCGGGCCTCGACGTCTACTTGCTCAACTGCTCCGAGGATATCTCTTATTTCAATCCACAAGGCCCTCGCGGGCCTCGACGAAATTCGTTTCGACTATCTAAATAAAGATACAAATTTCAATCCACAAGGCCCTCGCGGGCCTCGACCTCTGTGCAATTGTTTTGTCCTTTTTGGCAATAATTTCAATCCACAAGGCCCTCGCGGGCCTCGACCATACCATGGAGGAAATTTATTATGAGTATAAGAATTTCAATCCACAAGGCCCTCGCGGGCCTCGACCAAGAAATTGACCTATTGAAACTTTTTAAGACAATTTCAATCCACAAGGCCCTCGCGGGCCTCGACTCTTCGATGGGGATATATTCTCCCATTTCAGCAATTTCAATCCACAAGGCCCTCGCGGGCCTCGACCGTATGCGTTGTAGGCGGTCACCTTCAAGTTCGTATTTCAATCCACAAGGCCCTCGCGGGCCTCGACCTTATAAAAAATCAGGAGAAAACAAAATGAAACATTTCAATCCACAAGGCCCTCGCGGGCCTCGACCACTGGAGGATAACAAGGCATACGTGGAGAGCCAATTTCAATCCACAAGGCCCTCGCGGGCCTCGACAGAAAACCACGGCGGACTTTGTAAGGGAGATATGATTTCAATCCACAAGGCCCTCGCGGGCCTCGACGTTCTACCATGTTATGCACTCCTCTCATAAAATAATTTCAATCCACAAGGCCCTCGCGGGCCTCGACCAGTAGCTATGGAGATAAGCCAACCGGGACGGCATTTCAATCCACAAGGCCCTCGCGGGCCTCGACAGCAAAACTATCCAACAATCCCTCCACATCCCCCTAACTTTTTATGCATTATGTCCTCCCCTCCTTATTTCAACCTCCTCCATCCATTCACCCAGCCTATTTTCACGGCTTTTCCGCTGTTTTTCAGGTGCGAATCTCCCAGGCATTTCATGTTAGCTTGGCATTCGCACCTGGTTTGATGGGATTCCGCTTCACAGAAATCACACTCTACTTATACACTACATAATCCTTCATTTCACGCATATATCCCGCATGCTGCAGTGCCTCTGCCGCCTCCGCCGGATACTCTTTCAAAACAAGCCTCTTTTGTTCCGGATATATAGCTCCCTGCTTGAACGCACGGACAAATTCCGCCATCACTTCCTTCATATCATTGACATCGTAAATGCGCAGTACCCTGCCCTGGCGTTCCATTACAGCTGCCAGATTTCCCGCTTTCAGGGCCACCGCTGTTCCGGCCACTGCCAGAAATCCACATTTCTCCGGAAATTCCAGGACTTTTCCCCACACCAGGGCCGGGTCTGTTCCGTTTAACCACACCACATGGTCATCCGGCTCCCTCAGTGCACCGGTCACGGCATCGTAATCCTCGCTGCGGACAAATTGGGCGCCCGACATCCCCTCCACAAAATAGCCTCTGCGAATGCGGCCCGTATATTCCCAGACACGCAGAATTTCCAATGCCTGCGCCCAGCTCCAATCCCACTTCTTCCCATCTTCTCCGGTCAGGGCATAGGGAGAGTCTGACACAGCCTGTATGGACTTTTTAAAAGTCTCACGGCACAGAATCATATTTTCATCCAAAAACAGCTCCAGCCATTCCTCCGGCCCATACTTTTTTACTGGCCTTACTATGTCCCACCGCCCTGCCGACAGGGCCATGACCCTGGTATTCACGCGCTGTCTGACAGCAGCTTTCCTCACCTTGTCCTGGTTCTGCCATTGCCTTACAGGCACAAAACTGTCTGCACATACCAGACCCTTTTCAGCCAGACTTAACAGTACTTCCTGGGCGCTGCCTTCCTTCGGTATCTTTGTAAGGAATTTAAGGAAACTGGCTCCTCTGCGTTTTAACTCCCTGTACATGAGAAGCTCATCTCCTTTAAGCTCCCCCACCTTAGGTTCATCTTCCTTAAACGCATCTTCCTTAAACGCATTTTCCTTAAATACATCTCTCTTAATCACCTCTCCTTCAATCACATCTCCCTCAAATCCTGCTGCCTGCGCTCCGACGTCTGCCTCCCAGTCAATGTCCTCATAGCTGCAAAAGCAAAGGGTTCCTTCCGGCGACATTCTCCAGAAATAATCCCCCTGTGCCAGCAGCCGGTCCAGATAGCTGCCTCCATAGCGCTCCACCCGCCTGGCAAAGTACACATTTTCCCAAAAGCGTACAGGGCATGGTTTTCTGCATCCTCTTTCCATGGCCTCCCTTAACTGTTCTTCTGACGTGGAATGTACCACTGCCCTTGAGGCCATAAGCGCGGCATAATGGGAAGCCGGCTGTGTGACCGCGTGGCTTCGCAGGCTGCGTATATGGCCTTCCCTGGCTCTCTCATAGAGCTTTTCGTGATAATATACACCCTGGTCCTCCACTGCATGTTTGCAGCGGCACAGTTTATCCAAAAGCTCCTCTGTCATTTTCTCAGACAGAAAATACCGTTCCCTTACATCCCCCGCAGTCCGACCGCCTCGGTAGTAGAGCATCCGGCGGATAATATGCATTCCTGCCTCCTCATCCTGCTGCCGCAATGCCCTCATATATTCGTCCTCGTGTTCTGCCGCTATCCAGATTCCGGGCTCCACATAACAGGCCAGTCCCTGCCGAGCCAGGGTATCCAGCCATTCAGCCGGTATGTCCAGCTCCCCTGCCTCCAAATCCCCCTCCATCATGAGAAGGGAATGAAGCTCCTCCTCATTCTCCGGCATTTTTTTCCGTGTCCATCCCCTGGACAGTTCCTCTGCTGTGGGCTTGAGCAGTGCCTTCTTCAAATCTTCCTGCACAGTCTGGCGGATTTTAGGTGTCACCGGTGAGTACTCATACATTTCTTCCGCCTCCGCCTGCCACTGGAAGGGCAGAGACATGGGAGAAGGGACATCCAGCCAGATTTCTCTGACTGTAATAAGGCCGGAACGGATCTTGGCCAGTATCTCCATCACTCCGCTGATATCCCACTGGTGTTCCAGACATTCCCGTTTCGTCTCACGAATCAGGGGATGATCCGGCTGGTCCATCAGGGAGCTTAACATTTCCGTGCTTTTAAGGCGCTGCATCCAAAGAGGCTGGCGCCCGCCCCGTTTCATGCCCATCATCAGGGCACGGGCAGCATTGTAGCGGAATGTCATGCCAAACAGAGGAGTATCAGGCAGGATTGCTTCCAGCACCGGCCGTACCTGGTCCGGGTTGATTTGGAACAAAAGCCCTTCCGGCAATTGCTCCCTGCCGTAAGGATACAGAAGAAATCCATCCTCCTCATCCACACTTCCCACATCCAATCCCATGGTGTTCCGTATCATATGACGCAGGACGAGGGACAGCGGGCCATTTACCCGTCTGCCAAACAAAGCATGGACCATGACCTGGTGGCTCCCTGTACTGTCTTTAAAATGCTCCACCACTATGGTCCTGTCATCAGGCAGTCCTTCTGTGGCCTGAATCTGACGTTGTATAAAGCCGGACGCATTGGACGACGCGGACTCGTCTAACCCCAGTTTTCCCAGGGCTTTTTCCAGCTCTCCGTCACGGCAGGCCTTCTCCAGCTCTCCGAATATACGGCCAAAGGCAAGACTGGTCCGAAGATCCCTTCCTTTTGTCTCCCCCTTCCAGAATGGAAGTCTGGCGCCTTCAGCCGGGGCCTGGGTCACGATAACAGAGTCCTTATCCTGACGGACCACACGCCAGCCAAATGACCCCAGCATGAAACGGTCCCCAATCCTGGATTCATAGACAAATTCTTCGTCCAGCTCTCCTAACTTCACCCCGTCCTCTGTTTTGGCTGCATACATCCCTTTATCGGGTATGGTCCCTCCTGCCGCCGTGGCCAGCATACGACTGTAAACATCCCCGGCCACCCGTCCGTGTATCCGGTCGTACAAAATCCTTGGACGAGCCGGTATTTCCCGGCTGTGCTCATAATCTCCTGCCAGCATGGCAAGGACATCCTCCACATCCTTCCTGGTCACCTGATAAAATGGGTAGGACCGCTCCAGGACTTCCATCACATCAGCTATGCTGTAGCTCTCTCCCGAAGCCATGGAAACCAAATGCTGGGCCAGCACATCCAGGCACATGCGCGGAGGATTGGCCCGTTCCACGCCTCCATGGCGAGCCACCTGTGCGGTCATGCCGCAATATACTGCCTCAGGCGCGGTCCTGGGATACATGTACATGACGCTGACCCGGCCCGGATTATGGCCGGCCCGGCCCAGCCGCTGCATGGTGCTGGAAATGGTACGGGGGCATCCGACCTGCAAAACCCGCTCCACGTCCCCCACGTCAATGCCCAATTCCATGGATGATGTGGCACATAACAGCCGCAGCCGTCCCTCTCTTAAATCCCGTTCCACTTCATCCCGCTGTTCCTTTGACAGACTTCCGTGGTGGACTCTGGCAAACCCGTCCCCGCCCAGCAGATTTACATAATATGCCAGTTTTTCCACATACCGTCTTCCCTCGGAAAATGCAATCACACTCTTACAGCTTAAGCACTGGCGGTACACTGCCATTCCCATTTCTTCCCATACCGGGTCCTTCCGTCTTCCCACAGCAGGAGCCGTGCCAACGACCTGAATTTCCACCTGCTTATCCATGGATGGGGCACAGATGACGGCCGGTTCCGGGGACAGATAGGCGGCCGCAAGCTCCAACGGCTCAATGGTGGCGGACAGGCCAATTCTCTGAAGCCTGCGCCCGCAAAGTTTATCCAGTCTGGCCACTGACAGCATCAGATGCGCTCCCCTCTTGGTATCTATAAGGGCGTGAAGCTCGTCCAAAATGATCGCCCTTGCGGTCTTTAACACCTGGCGGCCGGATTTGGATGTAAGCATGAGATACAGGGATTCCGGCGTGATAATCAGTATATGAGGCGGATGCTTTACCATCCTCTGGCGCTCTTTCTGAGGCGTGTCCCCGGTACGGATGGCGGCCTGAATCTGCCCTATGGATTGTTTACCCGGTCCGCCTCCCGGCGTGCCCTCTCCAGGTTCTTCGGATTCCGGACGGAATCTGTTTTCCTCAAGAGCTTCCGCCTCAATCCCCTCCAAAGGTTTACGGAGATTTTCCCTGATATCCCCTGCCAGAGACTTAAGGGGAGACACATATATCACATACAGCTCATCCTTAAGCTCCCCTCTCCCTGCCAGTCCGCCCAACTGGTCTATGAACACCAGGAAGGCTGAAAGGGTCTTTCCTGTACCGGTTGGAGCGCTGACCAGCACATGCCTTCCGTCAGCAATGGCAGGCCAAGCTTCCTTCTGTATTTTGGTGGGTTCTCCGAATGTTTTCCTAAACCATCTTTCAGTGGCGGGCAGGAATTGTTTTAGGGTATCCTCTTGCATAAGCTCCTCCATGCGGACAGTTGTATGTCATTCCTGTTGTCTGGATTTTTTCCCGGAAATCTCCGGGTATTTATATAATTATATCATTGCACCGTTTTGGCTGTCTATGACTGACATGGCAGAACTGCTTTTTAAACCGTCTTTTCCGGTCTTTATTTGCGGCAGCCCAGACGGCGCAGGCACCCTTAACCCCAAACTTATTGTATACCATATTCATATCAATAGCTGGCAGAATCAGAGCTCGCCGGAATGATAATCTGATGACCCACCGGACGGACGGGCACGGGGATATCCTGTCCTTAGACCCGCCTCACTTGTTCAGCCATTTATCCCAACGGATTGTAAGGACATTTTTCCTTCAGGCACTGTTCGTTCCGGTCGTACAATCCGCATACTGTCTTTTTGGGCCGTTCCATCCATATCCCGAATTTCTCTCCCACAAAATCCACCGCCTGCAATATGGCTGTGTAGGAATCCCGTTTACAGCATCTGGGGCCCCCTGTTTTAGCAATAGCCCCAAGGCTTCTGGAAGTCATCTCATTGCAAAGCCCCCACTCTTTTCCGCTTAAAGGTGATGCCCCGGTAATCAGGCTGATAAAGATGCCCGTACTCACGGCCGCCCCGCAGGTTCCCCACAAACCGCAGATACCTCCCGGCACCTGCGTTCCTCTGTTTCTCATCTCCTCCAGGGCAGCGTCCAAATCCAGTTCTCCCCCGGCATTTTTATAGGCGGCCAGAAGCACGGATCCCACCAGCACATGGTGTTCCGGTCCATGCATATAGATATAGGGGGACAGGATGATTTTCTTCATGATTGCCACCGGGTCCCTGCTGTCTGTATGCCTGCATATATCTTCAATGACACGCAGGCCCATCTGCTCATGGCAGCTGTCACAGATAAAATGACCGTTCACACATCTGGCATTACTCATAAACTTTTTGTGACAGTAGGTACATTCCATTTCAATCTGACTCTGAAGATATTCCAGCGGCGCTCCGCACACCAGACATCCCGTTTTTTGTTCTTCCATTGTCGTATCCTCCCATTAACCATTTATTTCTTATTCTCAAGACAATCTCATTCCAGTATACCATAATCCCTATCCCGGTTAATACTTATTTTTTCCGTTTTTGCATCCGCGTTTTTGCATCCGCTTCCCGCTCTTTATCCACCCCGTCCCCCAAAAATCATCCGGCCGCCCGGACACACACATACATCCGGCCCTGCCGGTTTTCCCGCAAATTGAAAAAGAGCATAAACCGTCTGCTCCCGGAACCGGTTTACACTCTTTTTCCTCATCGTATCATATATTCTGTTATGGTTTCCCTTATCATTCCTCTGCTTTCTACTCCCTGTTCAGGGCAGCGCCTGACCTGGCTGTGTTCACCAGGCGGGCGTACCGGCCGAGAAGGCCCTTTTCCCTTGGACGTGTGACTGCCTTCCATTCTCTGCGTCTGGCTTCCAGCTCCTCGTCGCTGACCTCCAGATGCAGATAATCCTTATACAAATCCACGGTTATCCTGTCCCCATCCCTTACCAGGGCAATAGGACCTCCATCCGCTGCCTCAGGGCACAGATAGCCAATGCTTAAGCCTCCGCTGGCCCCTGAGAAACGGCCGTCGGTGATAACCGCTGTGTTGGGAATGCCCTTGATGATTTCCGTAATCCGGTGCAGCTCCTTCATTCCCGGACCTCCCTTAGGTCCTTCATAGCGTACGATGACGGCGTCGCCTTCCTTTATCTCCTTTGCACGGAAAGCGGCATAACACTCATCCTCGCCCTCAAATACCCTGGCCGTGCCCTTAAAGCGGCGCACCTCCGTGGGAACTGCCGATGTCTTTACCAGGGCTCCCTGAGGCGCCAGATTGCCATAGAGCACCTGGATTCCGTCCGCCCTGGATACAGGCTCGTCCATAGACTTTATCACTTCCCTGTCTCCCTGAGGCGTACGCTCCAGAATCTGCCCCAGCGTTTCCCCTGTCACAGTCAGCACATCCTTGTTCATCACAGACTCCAGCTCTTTCATCACGGCCGGTATTCCGCCTGCGCAGTGCAGGTCTACCACGGTCCTGTTTCCGTTGGGTACAATGGAACACAGTACCGGCGTGGTGGTGGTAATCTTTGAAAAATCATCCCAGTCCAGGGAAATCCCCAGCTCTGCCGCCAGCGCCGGAAGATGAATCAGGGCATTCAGGGACCCTCCGATAGCGGAAAGAAGGGTGATGGTATTCTTAAGCGCCTCCCGCGTCATAATCTGGCTGGGACGAATCTGCATCTCCACCATCTTCATCACGGCCCGCCCTGATTCCCTTGCGCTGAAACGGCGCATGCTGGTGCTGGAAGGAATCAGGCTTCCTCCCGGCAGCATCATTCCCAGTGACTCACAGAGGGCGCCCATGGTATTGGCTGTCCCCAGGAAGGGGCAGATTCCGGGCCCTGTGTAATACTTAAGCGTCCCCTCAATCAGCTGCCGCTCTGTTATCTCGCCCCGCAGGAACTGCTGGCGCAGCTCCTTTGACTCATTGGGCTTTATCTGGGCATAGCAGGGACCGGCTGTGACAATGACTGACGGCAGGTCAATCCGTGCCGCCGCGTTCAGCATTCCCGGCACAATTTTATCACAGGAGCCCATGTACACCACTCCGTCAAACACGCCCTCTCCCACCACCATGGCCTCGATGGAATCCGCGATAATTTCCCTGTGGGGCAGGCAGTAACGCATACCGGAATGCCCCTGGGCAATGCCGTCACACATGGCTACCGTGTTGAACTCAATGGGCTCGCCGCCGGCTTCCAGTATTCCCTTCTTTACCTCCTCAGCCAGCTGTTTTAAAGGCTCGTGCCCGGGACATATCTCATTCCAGCTGTTGGCAATGGCAATGAGAGGCTTGTGGTCCAGGGAGTCAATAGAAACACCTGCCGATGCCAGATGGGCCTTGGATATGGCTTTCTGGAACGGCTCCAATTTATCAATTGCCCGCAACATCGTTTCCTCCTGCTAAAACTGCTTTCTTCTTGTTATAACGATTCATGAGCACCCATACGGCTGCCATAACAGCAATCAGTACCGGCACAAAGATGTACGGCCTCTTGATGAATGCCTCATACACCAGAAAGCTAACCGTAAGGCTGGTGGCCGCAAAGGATGTAATCATTCCCTCTCCCAGGTCCAGTCCCACGGAAGTGGCCAGCTGGGTCAGAACCGGCGCTGTGGCCGTACCTGCCAGCAGAATGGCTCCTGTGCATACCAGGCCCATGATGATGTTCTTAAACAGGTTTCCTCTGGTGATTGCAACCACCAGGGCCACACGGAAGGTCACAACTGCCAGATCCGCGAAGGGAAGCACGCGGTTTCCCGGAAGAACGGCAGCCATAAGGATAGTCAACGGAATGACTATCAGGGATGTGGTGATGACATCAGGATTTCCCACTACAACCGCCGCATCCAGACCAATGAGGAATTTCCTGCCCTTAAACTTCTCCTGGGTAAACTTTTTGGCAGCCTCTGAGATTGGCATGAGTCCTTCCATGAAAAGAGAGGTCATCTTTGGAATCAATACCATAACAGCCGCCATGTTCACGCCCAGCGCCATGATATCAGCCACTGAGTATTTGGCCAGAACACCTATAATGCAGCCAAGTACCAGACCCATGATGGTGGGTTCGCCAAAAAATCCCAGGTATTTCTTAGCATCCTTGATTTCAAAATCAATCTTGTTAATTCCGGGTATCTTATCCAGAAGCCAGTTAAGGGGCGCTGCGATAATGATGGAGGAAAGGGCCGACATGGTTGGAAGGGATACGCCGGGAATGCCGAAGTAATCCTCTACCAAAGGCGCGGTCCAGTCTGACAGCTTGAATGTGATGATGGCCATGATAACCGTTGCGCCGATACCCATTGCCACATTTTTAGTCACAAAATAAACCATGATTCCAACGATTGCCATGTGATGATAATTCCAGATATCCACATCCAGAGTATCAGTGGCCTTCAGTACCAGCATGACAATGTTAGTTGCCAGGATACAAAATATAAGGATGGCGATAATGGGCGATGACCATGTAACTGCCGCTATGGCACCCCAGCCCACATCCAGAATATCCAGCTTAATGCCGAAATTCTGCACCATGGCCTGGGCGGCAGGTCCCAGATTGCTCTTCATCATGTTGATGACCAGATTGATACCCGCAAAGCCAATGCCGATGGTAAGACCGCTTCTGAATGCCTTTGATAATTTCACGCGGAAAATAAGCCCTATGATGGTTATGATGATTGGAAGCATGACCACTGCGCCTGCGTCCAGAATCGTATTGAAAATATTATAAAGTATCTGCATATGATTAATCTCCCCTAAGATTTCATTTGTCTTTCATAGCCAATGGCTGTCTGCCTAAACCCCTTTTTACTTCAGATAGGACAGAAGCTCATTCAGCGTCGCGTCCTCGTTAATTCCTGTCAGCAGGGAAATGGCGCCTACCACCGGAATATTCACATTGCCGCCCGTGAACTTTCCCGTCGTAACCAGCAAATCAAAATCATCTGCCTTGGATTCCACCTCCAGAAGCTTGCACTGGGTTACTGATACCGGGATTCCATTGTCCTCACATTTCTCCCTGATCTTGGTTGCCACTACGGTTGATGTTGCGATTCCATTTCCACATGCCACTAATATACGCTTCATTTTTATATTCTCCTTTGGATAATCTTATTTTTAGTTCCCATCTTCCAGCAGGTACTGCTTGATGATTTTATGGATGATGTCAGGCTGTCCCGCCTCCACTATGTGTTTCACATCCTCCTGGTTCTGAATCAGCTTCACGATTCTCTGAAGCATTTCAATATGTCCGTGGGCCTCTGTGAGGGCCAGCATGATGACCAGGCTTACCGGTACGTCATTGTCAGGCTCATCCATAGCCCTGAATGGAGCCGGTGTCTTAAGCACGGCCACACAGATGGCCGCCTCATTGACATGGCAGATATCCGCATGGGGAATGGCCACATTGATTCCCCCTGTCTTAAGTCCTGTGGGGAAGGACTGCTCCCGCTCCAGGATGGCCTGCTTATATGTATCCTTTACAATGCCCTTTTCACAAAGATAATCTGTCATGGCGGACAAAACCTCCCGGTCCGTCATGGGTTTGTCAAATTTCAGAATCAATGATTCATTAAACGCAATGCCGCTCATGATTCTTTTTCCTCCATACTCTTCATTTTCTCTTCCATGGCTGCTATGGAACCGCGGATTCCCTCTTCATTCTCATTCAGTATATCCTCTTTCAGGAAAATACCCGAACCGATTCCCGCAAATGATGCCCCTGCCGCAAAGTACTCCTGCACATTTGAGGTGCCGATGCCCCCCACGACCATCAGAGGCATTTTCCCCAGAGGCGCCTGGATGTCTGACACATATCTGCTTCCCAGCCTGCCTGCCGGGAATATCTTCACGATATCCGCCCCGTCCAGGAAGCTCTGTCTGATTTCCGAAGGTGAAAAAGCACCCGGCACAGAAACCACGCCGCGCTCCCGGCACAGGTCCAATATACGCTTCTCAAATACCGTGGGAGACAACAAAAAGGCTGCACCTGCCTCAATGGCCTCCACGGCTTCTTCATAGGTAAGGACCGTGCCGGCTCCCACCATGATTTGTCCTCCAAATTCCTGGCTGATTTTCCGTATGGATTCCAGGGCTCCCGGAGTATTCATGGTAATTTCAACGGAGCCTAAGCAGGTCCCCACCAGGTTCCTGACAACCGTGCGGGTCTGTGAATAGGTATAGCCTCTTAAGATTACTGTCACTTTCGGAAATTTCTCTATATTCATCATTCTCGCTCCTTTCTGACAATATATAGAGCAAGAATGATGCCAACTAATTGACTAATTTTGTATTTTTACATAACAGATTCCATATTTCTTCTCGTGTCCGGCTGGCACGGATGGCAGAAACCATAGATTCATCAGAAATAATCTGATACAGCTGTTCAAAATATTTTCTGGAATCTTCCTGAATCCCCAGTATAAAAATAACATCCACAGTGTTGACCCCATCCCACAAAACAGGTTTGTCTAATTTTGTAACGGAAATGACTGGTTTTGTAACCAATCCGGGGTCGCCGTGGGGAATGGCAATACCCTGGCTGAGCCGGGTGGTCATCATTCCCTCCCGTTTATAGACGCTGAGAAGGAATTCCTGCCGGACCAATCCTTCCTCTTCCATATGTCCCACTGCCTCATCTATAATTTGGTCCTTGAACTCCGCCTCTGTCCTTATATAAATATGGTCCGGGGAGATAACCTCTGACAGCTGGTTTTCCTCGAACATGGCGCTCCGCTTTAATATGCCGCGAAGCTCCCCGATGCCCTCCGGGCTGTAGATCCGGCTTACAGATATAAACGGATAGGTGCCTGACTCCGGATTAATGGTGCCCACAATGGCCAGTATCTCATACTCCTTTTCCGTGTTGGCAATGATGCGTTCAATGCTGGAATCCTCAATATATCCCCTGGTCACTATAACCGTCCCGGACAGGTTGCTCTTCAGGCGCTCCGTCAGATGCTCCTTCAATTTCACGGCGGCCCCCTGGCCTGTGATGCACAGGCACAGAATCGCCTTTTTCCTGGCTTCCGCCTGTTCCCTGGTTCCGGTAAGCTTTATCTTGTCCAGCTCATCCGCAATCTCGTTCAGGGATTCGTCTGTCCACATGGTCTTGCGCACTGCTTCCACCACCATCATGGTGTCTGTGCGTGACAGCACGCGGACCCGCATACCTGTCTCCTCCCGAATCTTCTGGCCCACATTCAGGAGAGACCCCATGTCCGCCAGCACGATGCAGCCTTTTCCCTGGTTTACGCGCCTGGCCATATCCACTGTCTTTTCCGCCATCTGGGCCGGCGTATCCCACAGGTTCATATCCACACCAACGGCGTGTTCCGTTCCCATGATGGCATTGGCAACCTGGGCCATTGCGCTGGCCACCGGACCGTGGGATACCACCAGCACCGCAATCTTCCCCTCCTGGGCCATGTCCTTTTTTCTGAATTTCCTAAAGTACATGGCCAGGAATGCCTTTTCCTCCTCCGGCAGAGTGAGATAATACTTTTTTTGTATTTCATCCACGGCATAGCAGGCGGCCTCATAATCTTCGTAGGACTGCTGACGAATATTTTCCATGCCGGGGTAAACCATACGCCCATGGCTGCGCATCCTCTCCATGGCCATGTTCAGATGAATAGCCAGAGGAAACACCACCTGTTCCTCCAGCCCCGGAAGCCGTTTCCTGGCCAGTTCACAGATATCCCTTGTCATGCTCAGGATGTCGTCCCCCACGATGGAAGCAATCTCGTCCTCCCGGATGCCCGACTTCTGGAATTCATGGATATGGCGCTGGAATCTGGACTCTATCTCGTCGGTGAGCTGGACTTCGATGTCCCGTTCCCTCAGGCCGTCTCTCAGCAGCTGGTCATACTTTTCCTCCAGGGATTCATATATGTTAAAGCCCTCCAGAAAGGTTTCCGTTCCGGATTTCCCGGCATCCTCCCCGGAATCATCGGGAAATACATAACAGTCGTCCGGGCACAGCTCCTTTATCTCCTTGGTAATCCGGTCAGGTACATACCCCTTCCTCAGGTTCTCAGTCAGGCTCGGGAAAGACACGGTGATACGCCCGTCCTTTCTGGCCCGCCCTTCCAAAAACGCTTTGGCGCAGCACACCTGGATATCTGATTTAAGCTGTCCCACATTGCCGGGGCAGTCCCCGCCCAGCAGGCACCACAGCGCCTGCTGTCTTATTTTTATCTGTTTCCCCAGACGCCTGGATTCCCGCTGAAAAAAACGCAGGATAAACTGCAGCTTCTCTCCCGCCGGCCGGTCCTTTAAGGAAGGAATTTCTATGACCATGGGAATTCTGCGCCTGAAGGTCAGAAGCAGGGAGCTCTGAGGATTTTCCGTGGTCGCGGCAATAACCATCACATGGCTCTCCCGCTGGGTATCCACTTCCCCCAGGCGTCTGAACCTTCCCTTATCCATCAGGTAGAAAAGGATCTCCTGGCCCTCCGGCAAAAGCCTGTGCACCTCGTCCAGAAACAGGATTCCCCCATTGCACAGCTCCACCACTCCCTTTTTATTGTCAGCGGCGCCGGTGAATGCCCCCCTGCTGTATCCGAAGAGCTGGGCCAGCAGAAGCTGGGGATTATCCGCATAATCCGCGCAGTTAAACTCAAAATAGGGAGCGTCCTTTCCAAAATTTTCCGAACCGCAGGCATACTCATGCATGAGCTCAGCCAGAAAGCTCTTTCCCACGCCCGAAGGTCCGTATATAAGGCAGTGCAGCCCCCTGGGAGGATACAATACGGCTGCCTGGGCACGGGTAATCTGAGTCTTCATGCTTCCGTCAAACCCCACAAAAGCGCTGAACACATTTGCCCTGTCATCCTCGGCCCCGGATTCTGTATGTTCCGCATATTCCGCATGTTTCGCATATTCCGGTGCCGGGCTGGCGTTTTCCTTCTCCCGGCAGACGCCGGAAGGAATCCATAACTCCAACAGTTCTTCCCGCAGCTTGCCCGCGGCATATTTTCCTATCCTGTAGCCGGCATCCTCCAACATCCTGGTAAGCCCTCTGTCAGACAAGTCCGGATTTTCTGTCAGAATCCTCTTCATGTCCTCAAATATGACCGGCTTCCTCCTCTTCCTGGAATCAGGTATATGGTGCTTCCGGCGCACCGTGGTCACATCCTCCCTGAACACCTGCAGGCGGGACGCTATCTCCTCGTCTGTCAGGGGATTCTTACTGTCCTCATCTTTTATGATTTGCAATATCTGTTCTTCCATGCGCGCACTCTCCCATACAATCATACGGCCTATGCCAATGTTTATTATCATACCATCTTTTCATATGATTTACCACATGGCAATCCAACCGGTACAACACCCATACATCCCCATCCGTTCCTGCAATACAGCGCCCTCAACTGGAAGCCGCTTACACAGTGCCGGGCCAGACATTCCTCCAAAAATTCCACACAGTACTGCTCCAGATGCACCAGCCCTTCCTTTTCTATGGGAAAATGGCCGGCTCCCTTTAACAGCTTCATATCCTTACTGCAATTCAGCCGGTCAAAAAACAGCCTGCTGAAACTGGCATCCGTCCATCTGTCATTTTCCGGTTGACAACCGTTCCATAGTACTCCGTCATCCCGTAGAGGGGAAGGTCCGGGCATATTACCTCGTATCCCCGCTTCATGAGAGGCACTGCTATGAACGACAGAAGCCCTCCGTTACATCCCCTCCCCCATGCCGTGAAACAGTATGATTCGCGTCTTTGGTTCCTTTACCCTGTAGTGGTCTATATGTATGCCAACCCTGCCAATACCCACAAAATATTCATCCGGCAGACAGGACTCTGTCAGGCGGCTTTTCTCCGGCAGGTATTCCTGCACTTTCTTCCAAGATGAGGTATTGCTGCAACGCAAAAAGACATAGCCTGCAATCTTGTGTAAGATGCAGGTTATGCCCTAAATCTGCCGGTGCATAATCCTATTTTATTATGGTTGCAATCCTGGTTTCCGTCGCCGTCAGCGTCGTCCATCCTTATTCCAAGCTCCTTTTGCCAATCCTTGATACACTGTATTAAAACAGCCGTATTAAAAAATAGTCTGAATGCAGACACCTCTGCGTTATGCAGCATTATACGAAATGGGCAATGGATTGTCAATGTTATACACAGAATCTTAACAAAATTTTAATTCCATTTTTAATTCCCATTCTGATGTCCGCCATTTTCCAGGCCTAAAACCACTTTTTCCTCTTAAAGAACCATATTTCCAATGCCACAATCAGCAGGCATACAATGCAGACCACCGCGTAGCCATAGGGGAATTTAAGCTCCGGCATGCTGACAAAATTCATGCCGTACCAGCCCGCAATCAGGGAAAGAGGCATGAATACCGTTGTCACGATAGTCAGGAACTTCATGATTTCATTCTGGCGTATGTCCACCTGGGTCTGGTGCATTTCCCGCAACTGCATGGAATACTCCTTCATCATCTGCACCGTAGAATAGAGGCGTCCCGCCTTGTCGGAAAACAGGCCGAAAAGCAGGCTGTCCCTCTCATTCCCCCTCTCTGCCGCATCCTGCTGGAGTGTCTCCCCCATGTCGGAGAGCTGTTCGTAATAAGCACTCAATGCGGACAAATCCTTTCTGGCTGCCAGGATTCTCACGTCAAATTCTTCTGTCTCCCTCTTAAGCAGCCCTTCCTCCAGACGGGTCAGGCTGTCGTCATACTGCTGGAGAAAAATCACATCCTCCTTCAGCAGATATTCCATCACATCAAAGAGCTGCAGGGAAGGGGATGATACATCCGTCATCTGGTAATCCTGCATTTCGTCCAGAAGCCTTCTTACATAGCCGCTGTCATCCATAAAAATCAGCTGTTCCCTGGTAAGGCAGTAGCCAAAAACCTGCTTATCCCCGGAGGGGTCCTCCTTGGATGGAATGGCAAAGGTGCCTGCCACTGTTCCCCGCAGCACATCCGCCTTGCAGAACCGGATATGGTCCGGACCGCTGCCGGAAAATGTTCTCCTGTAAATATCCGGCCAGGACTTCCGGAATTCTTCCATGGAAAGGATTTCAACCGAATGGGACTGTCCGGCCCCTGCCCCGGCATCCCCATCCCCCTTCCTGTGTTCGCTCCAATGGTATTTCATATGGTATCTCCCATGCTTTTTTATGTCATTGTAACACGGAACAGCTAAGACGTCAAAAGGCCGTAAGTAAGTAATAATCCGTATCTTGACAAAATAAGAAATCC